>Ga0315289_10014023_pt1 | contig 11208 bp, 12 predicted proteins | sample YL17G11_40_MG_FD_203452 | JGI IMG/M metagenome (GOLD analysis project Ga0315289, IMG submission 203452) | Sediment microbial communities from Yellowstone Lake, YNP, Wyoming, USA - YL17G11_40 | ecosystem: Environmental > Aquatic > Freshwater > Lake > Sediment | place: USA: Wyoming | collected... | reverse complement strand
TCACAGGTACACGTCAGGCGTGGAGTGGTTCGATGCGCTCCACAACAGGATCCTGGAGGACGCCTATCGGTGGGCACGCGAGCACGGAATGCGTCATCCCACTGCCCACAAGGTGTTCACACACTTCGAGGCCACCGTGGTTCAGCGGATGGTTCAAGCTGGCGATGAGGTGCTGCTGATGCACGACGGTGTCGTCTTCAAGGACGTTGACGCCCGTGCGCTGAAGGCCGCTGCTGCTCCTCACATCGTAAAGATTGAGCAGTGGTAATAAAATACCGACGACATGTATATGTAGATCTGAGCGGCAACGCTCGTTAGAGTTGGTTAGAGTTCGAGATGTAGGGCGTCCTGTTGTGACCTACAGAGCGACGGAAGTAGACACCGATCACCGCTCCGCCCACCTTCCTATGTGCTACGGGAGGTGGGCGTTCTCGTATTCCTCAACAGCAACTGTCAGCGACCATCGACGATCTGAGGCGTACACCTTCCGCATGTGCAGCTCCTCGATCTGGCAGTCGTCAGCGTACCAGACGCCGTTGAGGGCATCACAGATCGTGTCGCTGAAGTTCTGCAGGTCACGTCTGATCCTGTTGGGAACAGTGACCGTGATGCTCATCCTGAGTGGGCCAAGAAGCGGCTGCGGCGGGGCACACTCTGTCGCTGCCCTCCTCAGCTCCTCCTCGAATGACGTCACACTCTTGGGCTTGTAGGCCCTTCCCTTTCCAAACTGCAGGCGGTTCTTCTTGCTGACGACTGCGATGTCCTGAAGGTGGAGTATCATCCCCTCAGTCTTATCTCGAAGTGGGGATAATCAACAAGCCCCTTAAAGGTTTTGCCCCATACCAGCTGCCACTTGGCAGTGTCGTCAGGATCCATCTCCTCCCAGCACTGAAGCACCACTTGTCCCATCCGCTCAAAGGCAGCAGTGTCCTCCCAGTCGATCGGATAGGGGACAATATCCACCGCCTCAGAGGGCACCTTGTTGTGCTTGGATTTGGGCCACTTCAGCTTGGAGTTTCCCGCTGCGTACGCAGCATTCTGCTCCGCCTCGCCCCTGTGTCCGCACAGGACAGTGATGTCGAAGCGCTTGACAACGCCCAACATCAGGATCTGAAGGAGTGGATGACAGGTGTGAAGCCGATCGAGCGACTTCTGTGAGAACTTCGGCACTACTTCATTCCAACAGCCAGGTGCACAATGATGTCGCCCAGTTGCTCAAGCAGTTCCTCAGCCTCGTCCTTGGTGATGCCGCCCTTGGCACTCCTAATCAGTGTTGCCACAAGAAGTGCCACCTTTGACCAAGGCACCTTCACGAGTATCTTATCAGAATTCATTCGTTCCACTCCGGTTTGTGTCTGTTGCACTTTAATCGTGCGACTATGGTGATATAGGGGGCTAAGGTTTGCGGTCATCCTGCAGTGACTGAGTGATTGCAGCCACCTGGCTGTGGAGGCTGTCGACCGACTTGGACATGTCATCAGTGAGCTCAGACATCCTGTCCAGCCGATGCGTGATCTTGTCGATTGACGAGAGCCATGCAGCCCTGTCCTCCTTGTGCTCAGCCATCATCTCCTTGTACCGCTCGTTGTTCTCCTTCATGGAGGCATCGAGGCGAGGAATCATGTAGGTGATGACGAACTTGTAGGCAGTGGCGATGATGACGGCCATGATGACGGTGGCACCTGCTGGTCCCTGAATTAGTGGTATCAGCTGTTCCATTTCACCTCCATTGCAGCTATTTGGGCACGGTCTGCATTGGGGCCATCCACCTTGAAGAGGCCGCCCGCCTTCAGATCGAAGACGGGACTGGGCCCCTGTGAGACGACTTCCCCGCTGACAGGACCAGAAGATCCACTCAGCAGGTCAGAGCCTTTGAGAATGTGGTTAAGCTCCAGCATCAGGGACCTCCTCTATCCAGATGTGTGGTGGTCGATATGTCCAGCCTTCATCAGCAGCCTGAGCCTGGAGAAAGGGAGGACAACCGAGGTAGTACCGCCCTGAATCTGGATTCCGGGCAAGGTGCCAGTTTATGTATGACTGAGTTGCGTCAGCTTCAAAGATGAGCCATTCCTGTGTCATGAGAGCACCACGATGTTAACTGAGCCGACAATACCGCTAAGACCAGCCCCACCTGTGCCGAGACCAGCACCGCCCAATCCACCGAGTGCTTGCACCAAACCTGTGGTCTGTGAGGTGGTTGCCAGCAGAACTGCTCCGCCGCCACCGCCTCCTCCACCACCGGCGTTTGCCGCACCGGCTCCCACACCGCCACCACCGCCGTTAGCGGAGATGCGACCGTTGTTGATGACGGTCTTTGCCGCTATCCAAACCAGACCGCCGCCGGTGCCGCTGCCGCCACCTGTGGTGCCGACTGCAGAGGAGGCACCACTGCCACCACCTGCGCCACCGCCGTACGGTAGCTGGGCACCGCCGTTGTTGAAGCGCCCCTGCTGCGGCCATGCTGTGCCATGCCAGCGTTGTCCCTGCACAGCCGTGCCTGCGACACCACCAGTTCCACCGGCATTGGTTGCCGCACCGCCGGCTCCGCCGTTGGGAGCCTGACCGCCACCATTCAGCGATGAGTTGGAGGCTGCGTTGCCGTTGACGCCCGCTCCGCCGCCAGCATTGCCTGCCTGTCCCTGCCCAGTGAGGGCATTGAGCGTGCCACGAGCGCCGAGTGCGGCAGGTTGCGTGTTGTTGACAGTGCCTGGACCGTCGTCGTTGATTGAGCCGCCCACGTCAATGGTCAGTGTGCCCTTCACAAAGATGCGGAAGCCAGCCGGCTTGAGTGTGCCTGCGGCGCTGATGGTGAGGTTGTTGTAGTAGGTTTCTCTGGTGAGTGTCGTCAACACGCCAAGGACTGCATCACCATCGTAGCCGTCTCCGAAGAGGCCGTCACTGTAGGAGGATGATAGACCACCACCTGTGGTGATAGCAAAGACATCAACGTTATTAGATGTGATAGCCATGACTCATTCCTCCCAGGTGAGTTCAACCTGGTCGACCGTGCAGGTGCCAGCGTTGGTTCTGAAGTGAACGTAGAGGTTTGCATCAGAGTGGATATAGTCAACGTCAATCCTGACAGTGATCGCGCCCTGAGTGGCGGTCGTGATGCCAGTGCTGAGAGTGGCGGTCGTGTCACCGATCCAAGGCTGGTTGCCTGCTGCGTCCCGTGTGAGACGAACAGTCAGCGAAGTTGCACCACCGGCGATCGTGTTGACGTGAACATACAGTGCCTGGAGTCGAGCGACGCCACGAACGTTTCCAACGACTGAGGACTGATCCTGGTTGAGTGGAATGAGGTGACGCTGAGCACCAGCGACGTATGCGTTTGTGAGCGCGATTGCCAATCCAGTGTGGATTGACGAGTGAATGAATTTGCCAGTTGCGGCCATGATTTCTCCTTTCTTCTCCGACTTCGGGAGCTGTTGATAACTATCTAATTACTTCTTCTTTTTCTTGACTGCCTTGCGACCTGTGATGATCGCTCGGTCAACCTTCGCGGCAGGACCACCTGTGAAGGCGCTTTTGACACGGGCTGCTGCCCATGCGTGAGACGAGACACCGGGCCGAGATCCGGACGATGCGTACGCCGCAAGGCCTTTCGCGTAGACCTTTCTGACCTTAGCAGGTGTGGTGCCGTATTTCTTGGCCATTCCACTGTAGTCAACGCTCTTTTTTGCCACGACTTTTTGCCTCCTTCTTCTCCATAGCGTCACGCATCTTGAAGGCTGCTGCCTTCTTTCCGCTCTTGTAGAGCTTAGAGGCAGCTGCCAGCTTCTTGGCACGAGGTGAGCCAGGAGGCGCCTTGTAGCCCTTTGGCAGTGCCTTCTTCTTCATCGTCCACCGCTCTTAGGCACGCCGGTGTACTGGCCGCCCAGATCGCTGATGGACATCTTGCCCACATTCTTCGGTGCCTGATACTTGACAGGGCCAGGACCTTCACCTTGCACAGCGGATGATCCGCTCTTGTACTTGGCGCGCCATCCAGCACGGCCTGCGGTGCCCGGGCCACCGCTGCTGTTGTCCTTGGGAACCTTCACATTGCTGTAGTCGCCCTCATTCATCAGGTTAGGGACTGCGTAGGTCTTAGGGGCAACATTGCCCTTGCGGCCCTTGCTCTTGCCTGGACTCTTGACGCGTGTCTCTGAGTATTCTGGATCTTTTAGATCGTCATATGCCATGTTATTGTCTCCTAAACATATATATCTAGTATTCTACTTATTACCACAACGCCAGTCACGTCGTGCCCAATAATTAGCACTTAACTTGTTTGTTAAATTCCCCTGACCAGAGGATCTGGCACAGTAGGACTTTCTACGGGCTGCATTATTGACGCCTAGCCCGAGCTTCTTGTCACCAAAGGTGATGCGCTTGATGCGATCAGTCTTTGGATTCTTAACGAAAACAACCTTACGTTTCTTTCCGTAACCGCCCTCACCAGGACGCAGTGGTCTAGGTGTGTTCAGCTTTGGTGTCTTCATAGGACCGCCCTTCTTCATTGTGCCCTCCTTGCCTTTAGTTCTTCACGTGTTGGTGTTGCCGTCTTGACATCTTCCTTGAACTGACGTGATCTTGTCTTAGGCGCACTGAGTTCTGCTTCGGCAGGTACACCAGCCTTTGTGTCAAGTGTTACGCCCATCGCTTCAGCAGGTGTTAATGTTGCAGTTTCAGCAGGACCTGTGACTCCATCGGGGCCTGTGCTAGGCAGATCCCATGTTGCAAACCACTTGGAGAAGTCATCAACAGGACGCTGAGCACCTAATAACTTTGAGCCTTTGATAAATGTCCTGTATCTTTCAAAATCATCAGGCTCCATCGTGTAGATATAACCATTCCAACCTGTCTGACCGTCTGCAGCAGGAATCTTCTTGATGTTGAAGAATCGTGTATACATAGGAAGCAAACCTAGTTCATCCATTGCGGCGACATGTGGAATAGGTGCTCTATCCTTTGTCAACTTGATGTCAGCCAGCATGTCTGCTCCAGTGACAAATGAGATTGCCGCTTGACCGCCTGGTCCTAATTTGTTGAAGATGTAACCGGATCCATAGTCACGTTTGCCTGTAACAGGATCTGCCACGCCTTGTAGAAGATCACCAGGTGTGGTAAGAATGCCACTCATAATGTATGCAGCGTCATACCAAGGCATGTTCGGAAAGAGTGTGATAGAGCCTTCTCGTCCTGCCTGAGGTGCAAATCCTAACACGATGCGTGCGACACCTGCGTCATATGGTGTGTAGAACCTCATCTCATTCCACTTCTCGTCACCGACTGTCAGTTTGCTGAAATCTTGTGTTAAACGTGCCTGACGTGCAAGACGTGCTGGTGATGTTAGAGCTTGGCGACCTGTCTCCAACAGTGAGTTTCTGAAGAAGTTATAGAAGAGAATGTTCTTGGCAACATACTTGCGTTCCCATGCCGAGGCTGAACCGTAGTCGTAGAGAGAACGACGTCCAACATCCATTGCTTCATCGACTCCTTTGCCCTGCTTGACTGCATCAACGACATATGACATACGCCAGACGAAGTCAGATGCATTGGCTGCTTCTGCAGGATATCTAAGCCCATTCAATACTTTGTTAGTAGCTTTTCCGCCGCCTGTCATTGTTGCGAGTCCAAGTGACTTTGCATCATCAAGGAAGCGTGGATCAATTTGTGCTTGAAGTTGTGACCTAAAGACACCGCCCTTAACTGCCTTGTCATAGAGTTCGCCAAGCGTGATGGGAACGCCAGTTGTCTGATCGATAGCAATCACTTCAGCACGAGCCGCTGCATTCTCACCTCGACCAATTACCTTTGCACCACTGAAGAGATCAGGTATAGAGGGCACACGACCTGTTGTTGTGTAACCGATAAAAGGACCTGTGACAAAGTTTGTGCCGTGGTAGCGAGGATTTGCACTGAGGACGAGGTTGTAGAAGATGCTGTTGTAGGTGTCAAGTGCTGATGTCATGAATCTTGAAGCACGAAGTGCACCACTGGAGGTCGGACCTTTTGTCCCTAATTCAGCAAGGACACCTAGTTCCTTGGTGAAACCTTCAAAGTCAGGACTCTTACCGAAATCATCACGGACTGCCTTGCCTAATGCAGATCCCATTGGCCCACCAAGTTCACCAAGTGTAGCCTCGCCCTTAAAGAGTTTAGCACCTTCAGCGGCAATAATGTCGGCGTCATTACCGTATTTAGCAGCCAACAGCGAATATGTTGCATCTACTTCAGCCCGCATAAGACCTGCTGGATTGCTGACTAGACCTTTGATAAGAGTCTTGTCTGCAGCACTGATGTCTGGGATTTTATCAACTTCATCATTAAACAGTTTGATACCTTTTAGTTTGCCAGGATCTGAAGACATGAGGCCGCCGTTCTTCATAGTATCACCAACGACCGCATTAATCGGCAGGTCAGATATAAGTCGTCCGTCTGCTGTTCGGCGAGCACCTAAGCCACTACGAAGTGCTTGTGTTAATGCACCAATTGTATCAGGCTCAAAGTCCAGGACTCGAGCGATTGTATCAGATGAAATCTGGTCAACCTTGCCTCGAGCCCAAGCACTTGCAAGAACCTCGATCGGCTTGTCTCGAAGGTCGAATACCACACCTCCACCTTTTATAAATCCTGGAAGAGTGTATTTATCATTATCAGCAAGCAAACGGATCGTGTTGATGAATTCATCAATATCATTTGGTGTAGCAGTTCCTCTCGCTGCTGCTGCATCTACGACCAGACCGAGCTGGTCGCGGCCTGCTGCGTTAAGAAAGCTGAATGGATCTTTATAAATGATATCACCAGTTATCAGATCCATAGTTGATGTATCACTGCGACCGAAGATCGATGATCTTGCAATGTTTCGCCATGTATCAGTAGAGTTAAGATTACCAACCAATGCAGCTGCTTGATCATAAGAATCAGTGATACCTTGTTCACGCAGAGCTTTAAGTTCAGCAGCCATAAGTGCTTTTAGGCCGCTCATCTTTCGTTTTCCTTCTTCAAGGATGCGAATCTGAGGACGGCTGAGATATTGTGACATGTTTGATGGGCCTTTTGCTAGGCGATCAATTCTGTCAGCAACTGCAATCCAGCCTCTGTTGAAGAGACCTGCAGTTTGGCCTTCTGATCTTAAGGTGGGACGAGCCGCGTCCTTAACAGGAAAGCCTCGTGGAACCGCCTGGCGTTCGCCTTCAGCAAGTGCACGTTCTGGGAAAGAACGTTTGCCGCCTGCTGCAGCAACTGTATCTGTCACTGACTGCATGAGGAGACGAAGGTCATCACCTGTTATTACACCGCTATCTACACCTTCGACGACACGAGCCAATTGTGACCGAGGAAATGTTCCACTTGCCCCTTCACGTTCGATGTGCTCAAGGAGTTGACCTTTTAGTGTCTCACCATTAGGCAGTTGCACATCAGGTATGGTGTAAAAACCTCCTTCATCGACACCGCCACGAGTAATTTGTTGCACATTCTTGTATTCATCAGTCGATCTAACATCCTTTAGAATGTCATCAACGTTATCTGAGGTTGTGAATGTATTTGGTGTGAGTCGAATTGAGAATCGACCTGGCTCAATTGCACCGACTGCTCGATCAATTCCTTGAAATCCTTTCTCGACTGTGACTGCTTCAGTTATCTTGTTGTAGAAATCCTTAGCAACGTCAGGTGTCTGTGAGTTGACATCATCAAGGATTTGTCTGACTGTAAGTCTTTCAATTTTACCTGTTTGCGCCTGAATTCGAGCAGTGATTTCAGGTGTATTTCTAACAGCAGCTGCAATATAAGGCCGAACTGAAGCAAGGTCAGCTCCTGATCCTGTTGCAGATTGCAATGCTCTTACAGAGTCACCAACTCGTTTTACTTCTGACCACTCATCAGTTGCACCTTTGAAGATGTCATCAATGTCGGTAACAGACTGAGGAGGAGAAGTAGCAGCATCTGCTACAAACTTCGATCTAGGAGCAACTGTTTCTGCTGCTCTGAGTGCATCAGCTGGTGAGCCTGTTCGCTGTAGAACTGCCCGATATTCATCAGCTGCACGCATGCTGTCACCAAGTGAGACACCAAACTGAAGTCGAACATCACCAAGTGGAATGCTCTTTGCAACTGAGGTAAGGCCAATGGTTTCCAGGAACTCCTTGGATGCGGCCTTGTAACTGGTGCTCCCCGCTGCCTTTGCTGCTGCGCCAACACCTTCACCTGCTGCACGGGCTGCCCTTGCACCTGCTGCACCGCCTCTTAATCCTGTTACTGCACCACCAATCAGACCGAGATCGAAACCAATCAAGTCACCAGCAAATCCAGCAGCCTTTGCATAGGTAGTGTATTCTTTCAGTGGCTTACCACCAAGTGTCCAGCTCTCAGGTGCATATTCATACAGGTCACCGATTTCTCCCATCAGACCTCGTGATTGAGCAATGCTATATATCGCAGCTGATGAGTCCTTGTAGAGAGGCGGTCGTGCAGCACGTTCACGCTTTGTGACCTCTTCAGGTGTAAATACTTCAGACACTGCACCAACAAGAGCATTAGGAACAGATAGTGCTGAACGGACAAAAAAGCTGACTGGGCTTTCGACTGTGGCACCTGAAGGTAACTCCTTTTGAAAGAGCACACCGCCCTTGGCGGCTTTATCATTGGCGCTGAAGAACTGGTCAAGTTTGCCTGCCTCTGCATAGAGAGGTTTTGGCATTTCCTTGTCTGTAAATGCGGAGACAGAAGTCTTTGCACGACTGATTTCTTCAGCAGTGGCAGGTCGAAATTGTCCAGTAGGAACCTCGGTCGACTCAAAGACGGGACGACCACCAGGACCGCGCTCACCTGTAGGTTTGCGAACAGTTTTGGTAAGCGGCACGCCTTGTTGTCTCAGACTCTTTTCAGCAGCAGAGATTGCAGCAGCGGTTGCACGAGTTCTCTTTAGTCGGTCAAGTGTGCTAACAAATTCTGTCTGACCGGGCTCGAGAATGGGGATAGGAGCACCTGTTGTCACTTGCTTCTGAAATGCACGTGCAAGTGGATCACCGGTGTAGCCCATTCGATTGGCAGGATTATCAACAAACGTCTTGATATCACCACTGCCTAATGCTTTGAGTTGTCGGTCAAGGTCACGCTTGATGTCCTCATCTGTGACACCGGATGTTTCAAGAGGATTAAGGTCACGGATTGTTTTAAATGCTGCCTTGTATGCCTCATAAGCATCCAGTTGCTCACGCTTATCAGTATCAGGCAAGGCAGTGATGGATTCATTAAATGCTTTGTCATTGAATATCGATGCAGTGCTCTGACGTTTTACCTTATCGACTGCTCTTTCACCAGCACGTGTCTGAGGTGATAGCGCTTCAAGAAATGTGACAGGCTTTTGGGGAGAGGCTGGGAGGTCTTGAGGACGTGCAGCAGGAAGCACACCACCTAAGGCAGATTTAAACTCAACAGGCTTATAACCTCCGACGTAGTAGGGACCAGGCGCCATCTGCTCCATGCGAGCCCGAGCCTCTTCACGGGCAGCTTCAGGCGTCATTAACAAATTCTCACGCTTTACTTTAGCCAGAATCTGTGTGTATAGATCACCTTCACCTTTAGCAGCTTCTTCTTCAGCTGCGAGGAGTTCTGATTCTACTTGACGCGCTTTAACTTCTGCTCGACGAGATTCAGGTGGTGGTGTTATAGGAACAGGAGGAGCTGCTCGTCCTTGTAGAGCCTGACGCCTTGACTCACGTTCTGCTGCGGTAGGTATTGCCATTATGATCCTTTATATTATTTAGGCGACTGCTTAGGTGCAGCTTTTTCATCTCTATTAATTATGTCAAGAGCAAGTGCAACTTCATGAGCAACTTCACGTCCTTTAGGATTACCAGCAAAAGCAAGTTGGATTTCTTGCCAAGTTGTTTCAAATGGTTTTCCATCTATTGAGTTTGTCATGTAAATATCTTTAGCAAGTCTACCAGGACCGCTGAATGATAGTCTATCAAGTTTACTTCTTTTATCAACAAGTTCAAGAGCTACTTCAGCACGGTTCTGGAAGTATCCTACATTTGTTGGAGGTCCGCCCTTCAGTTCAGGGATGCCGAACAGGCCCTTAACTTGCTCCTGGCCGGGCTTGGTAGCCTTCCTCACATCCTCAGTCCGCTCGACCGACCGGGCAAAGCTCTCAGTCTCGTCCTTTATCTGATCTGGAAGCTTACCAGCAAGCGGACCAGCAGGTCGAACAGCCGCAGATACGTCAGCAGGACGTCTAGGTGCAGCGCCGATTGTAGAAGGTGCCATAGCAGGTGATGCCACAACCAGCGGACCTTCTTCCTTAACGCCGAGAGGAGGCGGAGGTGGAACGGGAGTTCTTGGAACTGCAAACTGCGGATCAAATGATGCAGCGAGCTGTTGAGGTGCTGACATAGTGGAAAGCGCAGGGCGAGGAGGGGCAGGAAGAGGAGCGAGAGGTGTTCGAAAGGCAGGATTAATCTCGCTTCCGCCCATGTCTACCGCAGCCAACTCACGACGCATTTGAGCAGCATCAGCTGATGCCTGAAGGCGTGCCTTGAATTCGGCTATCTCAGCTGCCGTCATTAAGGCCGCAGCCTCTGGCCTAATATCTGTCTGTGGAACTGGGATAACTTCTGGAACAGGTTGTGGAGGTGAAGGTGGTGTAACAGGGGGAGAGGAAATAATAGGAACAGACGAAACTGCAGGTGGTTCTGTTGCAATAGGAGTCACAGGACCAGGTGCACTGCGGAGTGCTTCGACTGAGGTAGTAGCAGGACCTTCAGCCATGCTCTCACGGAGGCGACCAGCGGTAGCTGCCTCGGCTCGTTGTTTGGCGAGGTAGTCACGATATGCTTCAACCTGACCGAGACCATATGTCTGATTACTGAGAAGTTCAGCAGCAGCATTGCGTTGCTGAAAAGGTAGAGCTTCAGGTGCACCACTAAATCCACCGAATCGGCCTCGCATGATATCACGGGAATCGGTGATGAAGTCGCTGCCGCCGAAAGTCGGACGAGCAAGAGCGGCTCTCTCCTTTTCTATCTCGTCAAGCTGCTTGGCGAGTAGTTCATTGACGGCAGTTGCAGGCTCAACTTCAGGAGTAATCGTCTCTGTCTCTGGTAGATCACCAAGTTCAGGATACTTCTTGAAGAACTGGACCTTGCGAGTTGTGTCAGTCACACGAGGTGTGCCAGCAGCGGTATCAGCAGCGTCGATCTTTCCTTCAACACGTTCATA
>Ga0315289_10014019_pt1 | contig 11209 bp, 4 predicted proteins | sample YL17G11_40_MG_FD_203452 | JGI IMG/M metagenome (GOLD analysis project Ga0315289, IMG submission 203452) | Sediment microbial communities from Yellowstone Lake, YNP, Wyoming, USA - YL17G11_40 | ecosystem: Environmental > Aquatic > Freshwater > Lake > Sediment | place: USA: Wyoming | collected... | reverse complement strand
GTTTCCGTCGGCCACGGTGCGGGTGTCCCAGACGTACTCCTCTTCGTCCAGGTCCTCCACCAGGGTGATCCACTCGGCCCAGCCCATCTGGCGCAGCGACAAGTGGTAGCGGAGCTTGTCCTCATTGGGGTCCTGGGCTTGGATGCGGATCCGCCGGAAGGGCTTGGGGCCTTCCGGGTCGGCGCCGTCGCGCCGCTTCTGGACCATCGGCTCGATCTGCACCCGCGAGATCACGGGGGCCAGGTTGGCCAGTTGATAAACCACCTCAACGTGCTGGACGATCGGCCCCTGCCGGCCCTCATCCGCCAACTCCAGCCGGTACTGGAGGAACCGCCCCGGCGGGCTGGCGATGCTCATAAGCTCGCCGGCGGCTTCCCGCGGGGGCGACCAGGGGCTCCAGATGTTGTCCTTAGGCTCCGGCGTGTTGCCGGTGCGGGTGGCGACGCAGAGCTTGCCGCCGCCCAGGCTGCTGACACGGATGGCGCCCCACCGCGCGACCTGCTCGGCGTCGTGGGCCGGCGAGGTGTACGTTCCCTGGGGCGAAGGCGCGCGGGCCAACACGCCCACGGACCCGGCGTTGGCGGTGGCGAACACCACCTGGTCGTCCGGCCCCTCGGCCAGGGCGGTGATCTGGCTGGCGCTAGTGTCGGCCAGGCGGATTACTTCTTCGGCGTCGGTGTTGACCGAGTAGATGACCCCGCCGTTGCCCGTGCCCAGTAGCAGCCGGTCGTCTCGGCGGAGCATCGACAGGATCGTCACCTCGCGGCGGAACAACGTGTTGACCATGCCGTCGGGTCGGACGTAGTAGACCGCGTTGCCCTCGCCGCCCCGGGCAGCCGGCCGGGGGGGCCTGCCCGCCGGCCCGGTGGCCGGACGCGCCATCCTTGGCGCCACGGGCGGCGGCTGTTCTTTGCCGTCGTCTTCCGATTCATCCAGGGCCTCGGGCTGCTGCTCCGGCGCCGAGTCCGCCTCTTGCGACGGCCCTGAATCCTCCGCCTCGGCCAGCGGTTTGTCCTTGCCTTCAAAATCAGCCGGTTGGGAGGTTTGGGTGGCTGGCTCGGTCCTGCCCACCGGGGAGGATCGCCGCTGGGCGTCGCCCTCGGCGGCGGCCTTGGCAGCGTCGGAGGTTGCCACGTACAGCCCGCCCAGAAGGTCGGGAATGAGGGCGGAAACCTCATTCTCTTGGGCCGCCAGGATCACCCGGGAATCGCCCGTGCCGGGGTCGATCCGCAGCACCAGGCCGGACTTATCCGTCCCGGCGTAGAGACAGCCGTCGGACCCGACGGCCAGGCACAGGATGTTGGAGGCCAGCTCCGAGTCCACTTGATGGACCCGGCGCGCCGTCCCATCGGCGGAGATCTGGTATAGGGCGGCATGGTCGCCGGTAGCGACATACAGGCCATCCGGCCCCTCGGCCATCGCCCAGACCGACGCCACGTCATCGCAGCTCCAAACCAGCTCCGCCTGTTGCTGGCCGTTGAGACGATAGACGCCCGCGCCCTTGCCGGAGGCCCCGGCCAGCAGGCCCCGGCCGGTCCACAGTAGGGACGTCACAGCGGTGGCCGGAACCGGCGCCAGCGCCGCGACGGACTCATCGCGGTCGATGCGATAGACGACGCCATCGGCGCCGGAGGCGGCGTAAATGCTCCCGTCTCCCACCGCCAGCGCGGATACCACCTGGGGCGCTCGGTCGGCCGGGAAGATCACGCGGACCCGCGGGGCCAGGCTGACCTCCCCCAGCGAGCTGACCGCCGTGCCGTCAAACTCACCCTCGGCAAAGTCCGCCTCGCTGCTCTGCTGCCAGACCCGCGGCTCGACCGCCCAGGCCGCCTGCATCGAGAACGCCACTGCCAGGATCAGACACGCGCCTCTCATGAGCATCCTTTCGGGCCTTTGGGACTAGCGTCCCTGCACGGGAATCTCCCGGGTCTTGCGGAGCACCTCGAACGTGGCGGCGGCATGGCCGCTCAGCACGTACGGCGTCGGCTGGGCGACCACGAGCGCCGCCTCGAATTCCTTCACGTCGAACCTCGGCTGCTGCATCAGCATCGCGCGGCGGCTGGGCGGCAGGTTGCTCATTTCGCCCTGCCCGATGGCCACGCCGCGGCGGTCCAGCGGCAGGTGCAGGTAGAGGCTGTCCTCCCGCCGCCCCAGTACGTCCTGGACCGCCGCCAGTAGCTGATCGTTGGTCCGGGGGTCGAAACGCTGGGGCATCCTCCGGCGATCCAGTTCCAGCGCCGACGGCGCGTCGGCGGCCGTCAGCGTGTAGGCGCCGTCGCTTAAGTCTTCGGGCAGCTTCAAGCTGACCGGTATCGCCGCGACCGCCTGGCGATACGGCTGGACGCGCAGGCGCCCCGTTACTGTCTGCCCAGGCTGATAGGTCCGGCCATCGAGCGTAAGGTCGAGGATCTTGGCGGCACAGGCCCGGTCGCTGACCTCCATGCGCAGCGTGATCCCTCGCACCTTGGCCGGCGGCCCCAAGGGGGAGTTCATCATGGCTACCAGCGGCCGGGTCAGGTCGCTGAGCATGGGATACACGTCGCTCTGGCTGGAGATGTTGTCCGCGTTCACGCTGGGCAGGCCCTCGAAGTCCACGCTCAGGCGGTAGCGGACGGTGTGGTCCTCGGGCAGCTCGCTCATGGCGGTGGCGGCATACGAGGCCACCGTCTCTCCCAGCAAGGGCGTCAGCCAGCGGTGCTGGGCCAGTCGGAAGCTGTACGCCCGCGGCCGGCCATCCTCGCGGACCACCTCGACGCTCATGGGGATCATCTGCGCGGACTGCCCGACAATGCCCGCCACGCCGGTCTGGTCGTCGCGGACCAGCGCGCCGACGCACGGCAGCGGCGTGCCGAGCTTGAAGCTGCTCATCAGGCTCGACACCACCGTGTGCACGTAGCCGGGACCCATCGGCAGGCACACGTTGCCCTCGGCGGCGAAGGCGTGGCCAAAGCCCAGCACGCGATTATCCACCACGTCCGTAACGGTGCCCATGGCTGAGAAATCCAGGTCGCCCTCGACCAGCGGCACGGCCAGCGGGCCCCCCGGCTGCAAAGGCGCCGCTTCGCCGGCCAGGGTCCGCGGAACGCCCCCGCTGCCGCCCTGCACCAGCACCAGCCCCGTGTGCTCCAGGCGCTCGGCTAGCCGGTCCCTCGCGACGGCCGGCAGCCCGCCAGTCATCAGCGGCGTAGCCAGGGGGGCAAGCTGGGTCGGGTTCGTCGGCGACGTGCCCAGCCCGGGGGGCCGCAGGAGATTCAGGAAGTCCGTCTTCCGCCCCTCTAGCAGCTTGGCCATCGCCTCCGGCGGCAACCGGCTGCCTTGCGGGGCGGACTGAAGGGGTCGGCCCAGGCCCACGAAGCCCTGGATCGTCAGCATCTGCGAGATGGGCTGGATGCCGACCAGGCAATCCTTTTGGAGCGGCCAGCCGTAGGCCAGCGCGCCGATGAGCTTGTCCTTGCCGTCCCGCTCGTCGCGGACATAGATCGGCGAGCCGCTCATGCCCTCGATCGGCCCGGTCTGCTCAAGCCCCTGCCCCCGGAGACGGGCCAGAATGACGTCCTGGCGCGGGCCCCAGTTGAGCATGACCGACACGATCTGGACCTCGAACCGCACCGGCTCCTGGCCCTGGAGCACCGTCAGTCCATAGCCGATCATCCCGGGCTTAAGGCGGCTGTGATGGAGGTATCGGTCGCCGGCCTCCATGTACTCCCGCACCGCCTGCTCCGTGGGCAGCGCCGTAGCGACAGCGGCCGGCGCGGACTCGGCCGGCGCGGCGGGGGACTGCGACACACCCCCGGCTGTCGGTCTCCAGGCCGACAAGCCAATCAGGACCAGCACCCACAAGAAACCTGGGCCGGCAGATGAACGTAGGTTAATTGACCACGGAGATTTCATGACGCACATGCTAGAAATCCTTTGCGCCTCAGACAAGCGCATTCGCCGCCGCCACGGCGGTCTTGACATCCAGCCCCCCTTTCACTAAAGAAGATGACCCCGAACCGCCAGCCCGGGCGGCGGGCCGGTGCGCGACGTTGGGCCGTGGGGCACACAATCGGACATGATCGAAGTACAGAACCTGACGAAGTGGTATGGCAGCGTCCTGGCCGTGGACAATCTTTCGTTCCACGTTGACAAGGACACGGTGGTGGGCCTGCTGGGCCCCAACGGGGCGGGCAAAACCACCGCGATGAGGATGCTCACGTGCTACCTGCCGCCCACCAGCGGGACCGCGCGGATTGCCGGCTACGACGTGCTGGTGGACTCGATGGCCATCCGGCGGCGCGTGGGGTACATGCCTGAATCGGCGCCGCTGTACGGGGAGATGCGCGTGCGCGAGTTGCTGATGTTTCGCGCCGCCTTGCGGGACATCCCCCGCCGCCGGCGCCGCGCCGCCGTGGACCGCGTGGCCGAGGCATGCTGGCTGAGCCGGCCCGAGGACGTGATGCGCCGCCGAGTCGGGGAGCTGTCCCGCGGCTACCGCCAGCGCACGGGCCTGGCGGAGGCGCTGCTGCACGATCCGCCGGTGCTGATCCTGGATGAACCCACCACCGGCCTGGACCCCGCCCAGATCCGGGCCATGCGCGAGCTGATCCGCCAGTTGGGGCAAGAGCACACGGTGATCCTATCCAGCCACATCCTGGCGGAGGTCGAGCAGACCTGCGACCAGATCATCATCCTGGCCGGGGGACGCGTCGCCGCCGCCGGGCCTACCCAGGAACTGCGCCGAAGGGTGATCGGCCCCTCGCACGTGATCGTCGAGGCCGCCGGGCAGCCCTGTGAGCAGATGGTCAAGACCCTACAGCAGCACCCCGCCGTCCGGTCGGTCCAGGCTCAGTCGCTGGGCGAGTGGACCCGTCTGGAGATCCAGGGCGACGGGGGCGACGACCTGCCGGTGCGGATCTACGACCTGGCCCGCCAGAACAACTGGCAACTGCGCGAACTGCGCCGCCGGGTGGCCTCGCTGGAAGACTACTTCGTCCAGATTACCTATCAGCAGAGCCTCGGGCCTGACAGGGGCCTGGATCGGGAGGCTCGCCGATGAGAAAGGCCCTGGTGCTGGCGCGGCGAGAACTGGCGGCGATGTTCTTCAGCCCGATTGCCTACGTGATCGGGGCGATGTTTCTGCTGGCCAGCGGGCTGTGGTTCTTCCACGCGATCTTCATTCCCGGCCAGGAGGCGTCGCTGCGTCCGCTGCTGGAGGCCATGGCCTACATCATGGTCTTCGCGGCGCCGCTGCTGACCATGCGCCTGCTCAGCGAGGAGCTGCGCAGCGGCACCCTCGAGACGCTGATGACCGCGCCGGTGTCCGACGCGGCCGTGGTGCTGGGAAAATTCCTAGGCGTGCTGGCGTTCTATCTGGCGCTGCTGGCGGCGACCGGGGTGTTCCTGGGGCTGATGGCGGCCTACGGCCGGCCGGATGCGGGCGTGGCGGCGACGGGATACCTGGGAATGGTGCTGCTGGGAGCGGCGTTCCTGTCCGTGGGCCTGTTTGCCTCCTCGTTGACGCCGCACCAGCTTGTGGCGGCGCTGGTGGCGATGGCCATCCTGGCGACCTTCAGCGTGCTGATGCCGGCGCTGGTGGCCAGCGGGATCGAGCCGGCGGACCGCGTGGCGGCGCGGCTGAGCGTCATGGCCTACTTCGGCGACTTCGCCCGCGGGATGCTCGACACTCGCGGGGTGGTGTTCTTCCTCTCGGTGAGCGGACTGTTCCTGTTCTTGAGCGTCAAGAGTCTTGAGTCGCGCCGGTGGCGATGAAGCGACGAGGTCGGGGCGAGCAAGCGGTATGGCGACGGATATTCAGAATCATCAGCCGTTGCGGCGGCGATGGACGGTCGCGGCGGCCTTGGTGAGCCTGCTGGCCGCGCTGGCGGCCCTGGCGGCGCTGGCGGCCTGGCGGTTGACCCACCCGGCCACGTCGGAGGCCGCGATGGTGATGTTGGCGGCCTGGATGGTCCTGCTGGCCCTGGTGGCCGCCGGCGCCGCGGCGCTGCTGCGCGGGCGGGTGTTGGCCCAGCAGACGTTGCTGGCGTTCTGGCTGGCGGTGCTGGTGGTCGTGGCCGTGGCGGGGCTGGCGGCGGCGCTGGGGATGGACCTGTCCTGGCTGGGGCCGCCGAACATCGTCTTGCCGGCCGGCGCGGCAGCCGCCTTGGTCTCCGCGGCGGCCGCGGCCACGCTGGTGAAGGCTTCGGGCGCCGCCTCGCGCCTGCGATACGCCTCCTATGCCAGCGTCTCGGCGGGGCTGGCCATCGCCCTGGTCGTGGTGGTGAACCTGATTGCCCAACGGGATTACTGGCGCGGAGACCTGGAGCTGCTGGGCCGGTACGGCCTGAGCAGCCGATCCAAGGCGATCCTGGGGTCGGTGCCGGGGCCGGTCCGCCTGGCGGCTGTGTACAGCGGCGGCGAGGATCCTCGCCAGACCGCTCGCTACCGCGGGCGCATCCTGGAGCTGATGCGCGAAATGGCCGAGGCGCACGCGGATCTGGAGGGGGTGGACGCCTCCAGCGATGCCGCCAAGGCCCGCCTGCTGGAGCGGCTGCGGACGCAACTGGCCGGCCAGGCCCGCCAGCACGCCGAGTTGGTGGAATCCTTCCGCCAGGGCGCCGACGGGTTGGCCCAGGCGCTGCGGGCGCGGTCCGCGGCGATGGCGGCGCTGCCGCCAAAGGCGTTCGTTCAGGGCTGGGGCGACCTGGCTGATCTGCCGGCGATGCTGGAGCAACAAGTCCAGCAGCTCCAGCAACTCCAGCAGGAGCTAGCCAAGGGCCTGGGGACTTCATCGCTGCCAGACTATGCGGCCCTGGCCCAGCGGATCGAGTCGCGAATGCGGGAGCTTTCGTCGGCGCTACGCCAGCGGCAGCAGAGCCTCGATCGGATTGCGCAGGTTCCCCAAGCGGTGGCGGCCAACCGGCAGGCGGCACTGGAGGCAATGGCCAAGCTCCAGCAGCAGGTGGAACAGATGGCCTCCACCGACCGGACGACCAGCCAACCAAGCGATCAACTGGAGGCCCTGGCCAGACAGGCCGCCCAGGCGGCGCAGGCGGCGGAGGATGCCGCACGGGCCCTAGCCAACCTGGCCGGCCCGCAATGTGCCGATCTGCTCCGCACCAGCCGGGCCATGCAGATGGTCGTGCCCATGGGGCCGTTCCAGGTCCGCACGGACCTGCCGGCCTTCCTGGGCGAAGACCTGATCGCGCCGCTCCAGCAGATCGCCCAGGATGCCCGCATGCTCCAGCAGGCCGCCACGCCCGACTACCAGCGACAGGTGTTGGCCCGGTTGACGCAGGACCTCAAGGGGATCTCGGCCTTGGTCACCCAGGTGAGCCAGGCCGCCCGCGAGGCTATCAGCGAACTGTCAACCGTCGATGAGGCCTCGCGGCAACTGATGCAGGACGGGGCCGTGCTGGCCGACCTGCTGAATCAGGCCAACGGCTGGCTGACGCGGGCCAAGGCCCTGCCGGCGCTGGAATCCTCCGGGCTGGGCGACGAGCTGACCGGCCAGAACGTGGTGGTGGTCGAGGCGGCCGGGAAGGTCCGCGTGGTGGGTTTCGACAAGGTCTTCCCGTTGCGGGCCTCGCCGTTTGGCGATGCCGGCGAGGATCGCGTCTTCAACGGCGAGTCGGCCATCGGCTCGGCGCTGCTGGCGATGACGCATCCTCCCTTCGCCCGCGTGCTGCTGACGTACCTGTCCTCGCCTCCGCAGATGGCGATGATGGGGCCGCAAGCGGAATTCGACGTGGAGGATCTCTCGGCCTTGCGCCAGCGGTTGGAGGAAGCCAACATCGAGGTGGCCCAGTGGGACCTGTCCCAGGACCGCCCGAAGGCGTCAGCCGACCGCCCGGACGTGCTGGTCCTGCTTCCCCCGCCGTGGACCCTGCCGCTGCCGGGGGCCGAGGGCGAGCCAACAGGCTTCGGGGATGCGCACTTGCAGAAGGTCCGGCAGGCCATCGACGAGGGAACGCCCGCCATCTTCCTGGCGCAGTTCATGCCGCCCCGGCAGACGGGCCTGTCCATGGCGCCGCTTCAGCCGCCGTATGCCTACGCCGACTACCTGCGGAACCAGTGGGGCATCAACGCGATGACCGACTATCTGGTCATCCCGGCCGTGCCCGATGAGACGAATCCAGGCGCCTACCGCATCGACCCCCAGCGGTTTGCCTACCTGCCGCTCAGTCAGTTCAGCGACCACCCGATCGGCCGGCCCCTGCAAGGCCAGCGGGTGTTGTGGACCGGCCTGTGTCCGGTGTCGCCGGGGGACAAGGCGCCGGAGGGCGTGACCGTCTCGCCGGTGCTGGCCGTGCCCGCGGAGTGGCGCGGCACCTGGGCGACCCACCGCATCCGCGAGCTGCTGAGGCAGTTTGCCAGCGGGCAGGACAGCCAGGTTAACCCCGACTTCCAGGCTGGGGACTTGGCGGCGCCTTTTGACGTGGCGCTGACGGGCAGCCGAAAGGGCGACGACCAACGGGCGGCGGCGCGCGTGGTGGTGCTGGGCGTGTCGGCGGGCCTGATGGACGGCTACCTCAACCAGCGCGTGATGGTGCAGGACCGCCGCGGGACGCTGCGGCTAACGGACGCCCCGTCGTCCAACGCCGACTTGGTGGTCAACAGCGCGTACTGGCTCGTCGGGCGGGAGCAACTCATCGCGGCTGGGCCGGCGAAGGTCCAGCCGGTGGCCATGATCCCCCCGCGGACGCTGTCGGTGCTGTGGGCGGTGGTGGTGCTGGGCCTGCCGTCCTTTGTGGTGGCAGGCGGGGCGCTGGTGATGCTGGCCCGACGGCGTTAGTCTTTCGTGGCATGGACGCCCCGTCCATGCGTCGCGGGGCCGTCTCGGCCCTGCATGCCGTTGCCCCAACGGCAAAGGACCAATGCCGTGCCGGACCTGGCGGCGCTGAAGAAGGAGAGCTTCCACTCATGAAGCCAAGAACAATTATCGTCCTGGCGGTGCTGCTGGCGGCGGCGGGGTTGTATGTCCTTCTGCGCCAGGGGCATCGCCAGCCGCCGCAAGAGCCGCCTGATGCGGAGGCGGCGCTGCTGGCAGTGCAGGCCGACCAGGTCCGGAGGATCAAGGTCTCGGGGACCCAAGGCGAGCCGCTTGAGATCATCCGCCCAGACCGGCAGTGGGAGCTGGCCGGGACAGACCGTGGGCGGGCCGACCAGCGGCGATGCCAAGAGCTGGTCGAGGCGCTGACGGGCCTGCGCGGCCGGCCGGCGGACGTGGACGAGGCGTCGCTTACGGGCCTGGACCAGCCGCGGTGGCAGGTGGAGATCGAAGACGCCCAAGGCGCCCGGCACGCGCTGCGGGTGGGGAAAGCGGCGCCGCTGAGCGGGGGCGCCGTGACGTATGTGCGGACCACAGACAGCCCCAAGGCTTATGCGGCGCGGCGCGATCTCCAGGAGCTCCTGGACCGGGATTGGACCTGGTACCGCGACACGCTGGTGCTGGATCTGAAGCCGGATCAACTGACGCGGATCGCCGTGGCTGGGCCTGCCCCGTATGAGCTGGTGCGGGAGGATGGGCGCTGGGTGGTCCGGCAGGATGGCCGGCGTGTTCTGGCGGATGAGGGCGCCGTGCAGCGGCTGCTGAGCCGCTTGACCTACCTGCGGGCCCGCCAGTTCGCCGGGGCTTCGGTCACGGCGACCAGCGCCGGCCTGGAACCGCCCCAGCGGGTGTTGCAGGTGGAGTTTGTGGATCAGGCGGCGCCCGCGACCGAGCCGACGGAGGCCACGATCGCCTCGGCGCCCGCGCCGCCGGCGGAATCTCAGGTCGCTTCGAGCCAGCCGGGGCGGCGGACCATCGTGCTGGAGCTGGGTTCGGTCGCGGGCTACATCGTTTACGCCCGGCTGGGCGACCGGCCGGAGATCTTCGAGCTGTCGGCCTCGGAGTTGGAGGCGCTGGCCCCCCCGGCCGCGTCGGCCATCGACTATCGCCTGCTGGACGTTCAAGCCGATCAGGTGGCGGCAGTGGAGTTGACGATCGCCGACCGGTCGATGCGCCTGGAGCGGACGGACGCGGGTTGGCGGGTCCGCCAGCCGGTCGATTGGCCCGCGCGGGCCGACCGCGTGGAGGCGATGCTCAAGGCGGCAACGGGGCTGAAGGCCCAGCAGGCGCCGGAGCAAGGCGAGATAGACGCGCACTGGCAGGCCGGCTTGAAGCTGATCACCCACGACGGCCGGGAGATAAGGGTGGAGATCGGTCCCGCGTCGCCATCGGGCTACCTGCGGCTGGCGTCCACGAGCGATCAGGACCGGTACGGCCAGGTCGCGGCACAGAGTGTCGAGCCGTTGCTAAAGCCATTGACGGAGTACCTGGACCCGCATCTGGTCCGCCTGGAGGGGGGGCAGGAGCTGGGGCAGTTTGACATCCAGGGCCGGCCGGATGGGGACGTCGAGTTGCGGCGGGCCGATGGGGCGTGGGTGACAGGCTCGGGCCAGAAGGCCGATCCAGGTGCGGCGGAGGAGGCGCTGGCGGCGGTGCAATCGGCGGCCCAAGAGATCGTGGACGTGGGTTCCCTGCCGGAGGAACTGGCGGAGGCGGACGGACGCCTCATTCTGCGGCTGGGCGTTGCGGCCCCCGGGGCGGCGGCTGGTCAAGCCGGTTCCGCCCCCGCCACGGCTGCGTCCGCGCCGCAGACCCGCAGTGAAACGGCCGCCTCCCAGGGCTCCGCGGTCCCGGTCGATCACGTCATCGAGCTTGCGGTGGCAAAGAAGGGCCCGCAGGTACTGGCCTGGCGCGAGGACCTGCCCGTGTTGGTGGTGGCGAGGTTCGACCTGAGTCTGTACGAGGCGCTGCTGGCGGAGATGGTCCGCGCGGCGGTGTTGGACTTCGACCCCCGGCGGATTGCGTCGGTCCGCCTGTTCAGCGCCGGCCTGGAGCAGTTCGCCCTCCGGCGCCACGGCAAGGGATGGCAGTTAGCCGACGAGCCGCTGGTCCAGCCGGATGCCGCCAAGGTGACGGACTGGCTGGCCCGGCTGGAGGCGCTTCAGCCCAAGCGGTTCGTGGCTGATCCCGTCCCGATGGCCGAGCAGGCCGCCTGGCGGGTGGAGCTGGCGGACGAGCAAGGCCAGACACACGCCCTTTGGCTGGCGCCTGCTCAGCAGGCGGGGCATTGGCTTGCGGGCAGCAGCGATCAGCCGCGGGCGTTCCTGATGGACGCCGCCACGGTGGGGCGGATCAGGGTCGATCTGTCGCAGCTCCAGGGCGAATCCAAGGACAGCGACT
>Ga0315289_10014018_pt1 | contig 11209 bp, 15 predicted proteins | sample YL17G11_40_MG_FD_203452 | JGI IMG/M metagenome (GOLD analysis project Ga0315289, IMG submission 203452) | Sediment microbial communities from Yellowstone Lake, YNP, Wyoming, USA - YL17G11_40 | ecosystem: Environmental > Aquatic > Freshwater > Lake > Sediment | place: USA: Wyoming | collected... | reverse complement strand
AACACGTTCATCAAAGGGGATAGAGACATAGACATATTCGTATTTTTCCCAGACAATACGCCAAGGAAGGAGTTCGAGAAGAAAGGTGTTGAGCTGGGGAAGAAAGTCCTGTCCGGCTATAGTCCGACAGTCCACTATGCCGAACACCCGTACGTGAGAGGGATAGTCGATGGCTTCAAGGTAGAAATAGTCCCGTGCTATAAGGTCGAGAAGAAGATAATATCGGCAGTGGACAGGAGCCCGCTACATAACGAATACCTGAAAGCGGCCATGAAGGAGGGCCAGAAGAACGACGTTAGGCTATTGAAGCAGTTTTTGAAAGGCACGAGACTCTATGGCGCTGACCAGAAGACCCATGGCTTTTCCGGCTATCTCTGCGAACTCCTGGTTCTATATTATGGCGATTTCAAAAGCGCGCTGGGGGCCGTGGCTAAATGGAAATTGCCGATAGCCCTTGATTTCGGCAAGCACGATTATTCCAAGTTTCAAGAGTCCATGATATTCATAGATCCCGTCGACTCAGAGAGGAACGTAGCCGCAGCGGTTAGCCAGACCAACCTCGAGAAATTCATACTAAATGCGCGAGAGTTCCTGAAGAAGCCCAGCGAGGAGTTCTTCTTCCCAAAAAAAAGAGAAATAAACTTTGAGAAGGAGCTTAAAGGAAAGAATCTGATTATGCTCGTTTTCGACTACCCCAAGAATATCGTCGAGGAGATAGTCTGGTCGCAGTTAGAGAAATTGGCTGGCGCTATAAAGACCCAGTTAGAATTGTCTGATTTCAAGGTCGATAGAATTAAACACTGGACGGATGAAAAGGAGAAATGCACGGTGACTATCGAGCTAGAGGAAATGGAGATAAGCGAAAAGAGAAAGCATGCCGGTCCCTTCGTCAGCCAGACCAAGAATGTGGAAGAATTCAAGAAGAAGAACAAGGAGGCTTGGGTCGAGGGCGATAGACTATATGCTTGGAAGAAACGGGAGTACACCTCTGCTAAAGATTTGGTTTCCGACCTGCTCAAGAAAGAACTGGTTCCGTCCCATCTTGAAAAACCATTAAAGAAAGCGAAGATTCTAGCTGATGAAAAGACTATTTCTGAGAAGGAAGCGCTCCAAGACTATTTCGAATAGTTAGATTTAATAGCCAGAAGTGAGTCTATCTTGCGAGGTGGATATTGATGTCATGCGGATGTTGCGGACCTTCTAAGAAAAAGAAGAAAAAGAAATAATTCTACCCTTTTTCTTTATTTTATATTCTTCTAACCCTGTGGAATTTCTTGAAATAGCTCCTTATCGACCTATTTAGTTCTTTTTCTGCTTGCTTTTTCTCCCTCTTTGCGGTAACCTCCGGCCTCAAGCGATAGTCGTGGAAGTATTTCTTCTCGTGCTCCTTAATGCCAGGCCTCTTCTTATATTCCTCAAGGTACTTCTGCCTGTTCTCTTTCGTCCTCTTCTCTTGTTCCGCCCTTATCCTCTGGGCGACCAGGACTGGATCGATCATCTGCTCCAGCGTCTTAGGGGCCTCCTGCAGTCTTCCAGGGTGCCAGTTCTGGAAATATCTGCCTATGTCTCTTTCAGCCCTAAGCCTTTCGCGAAGTCTTGCATCACTTTCCCTCTGGAGCTGCAGAATATGCGGCCTCTTCTCGGGGTCTTTCCGTCTGGCGGCCTCCTCTTTCTTGTGCTTCTCCTTGACCTCTGGCTTGGCATGGAATTTCCTATACTGGTCCAGCCTTTTTGCATGGACTTCCGGTATCTTCAGCCTTTTCCTCTCCCGCATTCTCCTTCTGACTTTTACTGACTCTTTCTGGAGCCGTATTTTTTCCCGAAGCTTCCAGTCTTCATCGCTTCGTCTTATCTTGTCATGTTCTTTTACTTTTTCCGCTATGCCTGGCTTGCGGTAATAGTTCTTGGCGTACTGTTTGACTTTCTCTACAAAGTCCGGGTCCGTCCTGTATCTCTCCCTGAACCTAATCCTTCTTTTTGAAAGGAACTCTCTCTTTTCCTTAATTTTTGGTATGCAGTTCTTGCAGTATTTGACCGCCGGGTCTGACACCCTGAACTTGTTGCCGCAGTTTGCGCATACTTTAGAAACATATCTTTCACGAAAACGAGTGGTTGGAACATATTGCATCGTTTCGTTTTCCAATACCGCTCTCACGTATTCCTCAGAGACTACTGTGCCTTTCTCTTGTAGTCTTAGAAGTTGTCTTCCTATGGCTGCCAGTCTGCCTGACGGGATATCGCTGTATTCCTTCAGCAGTTGTTCCAGTAGCTCTTTTATCATGGTCTCACGCCCCCACCGGGATTCGAACCCGGGCTACAAGCTCCGCAAGCTTGTGTCCTGTCCGCTAGACTATGGGGGCATGGATAGTCTTTATATAGGCGCACGATAAAATATAAACTACTGCTTTTGGAGGAATAAAATGCTCAGATGTTCTTCTTGTCAAAAAGAAGTCACGGACGACTATGTTAGGTTCAAGTGTCCTAACTGCGGAAAGGAAGAAGTAATTAGATGCATGAAGTGCCGCAAGATAGTCGCCAAGTACAAATGCAAGTCTTGTGGATTCGAGGGACCATAAATGGGAAAAGTGATGGCTCTTTATAGGATATATCCCGAAGAGAACTACGACTTGGATGAGATAGTAAAAGAACTGAAGAAAATCGAGAGGATAAGAGCAATACAGAAAGAACCAGTAGCCTTCAGCCTGGTTGTCCTTAAGGTCGGGGTTATATACGACGATAAGGCTGACAATCCGTCTGAATTCGAGAAGTATATGGAGAACATACCCGGTGTGAAGCAGGTAGAGAGCTTAGATGTGACTCTTATTTCTTAATTTCCCTTATAGCCAGTTTTATCCTCTTCCAGTGCGAGCCTTTCCAATAGGTCTGGCTGCACTTAGAGCATATCCAGAAATCGTTCCTTTTCCTAAGCTTTCCGTTGCAGATAGAACATCTAGTCCTTTCCGGAAATCTCACCTTCAGCCTCAGCGCTTTGACTATCTCCTTAAGCTCGTTCCTGACTCCGCGCGACTTGAAGTAGTGCGCCCTAACGACTCCTTTAGAGCGTCGGAAAAGGTCCTTGTCTCGCGTCAATAGGACCCTCTTCTCTTTCCTCACCTTTTCCAGGACCTCGTCATCGGATAGTATGTCTGTCGCTATCGCCGTGTCATAGCCCAAGAGTCTCAGCCAGCGACCAAGCCGCCCTAACATCGCATCTGCCAGGAATTTCATATCTGCATCTCCATGATAATGTTCTCCTGTTTCTCAGCCGTATCCTTAAAGCCCATTTTGTGATAAAAATCCAGCGCATCCCTGTTGTCCTTGAAGCATTCGAGCCAGAGCTGCGACATGCCTTTCTTCTTGGCATAGTCCTTCAGCCACGCGATAGCTCTTGTCCCATGGCCTTTATGCTGCTCTCTCTCGTCCACCCAGATAGTCACTTTTCCATTTTCGGATAGAGTGCAGGCCCCTATAACCCTATCTGATTCTAGTACGAAGATAACAGGCCATTTGAAGACTATAAATGACTGATACCAGTTCTCTATCTTCTCCCTCTTCACCGGCTTCTCCAGCGGCATATACCTGATTACAGACGGCTGGTTGATTATCTCCAACAGGCTATCGAGGTCCTTTTCCCTTATTTCCCTTATAGTCAGCATACATTTTTTATTGAGCAAGAACTATAATAATAACATGATTACCCGGCTGGCTCTGGAGAACTGGAAAACCCATGAGAGCACGGAGTTCGAGTTCGGGAAAGGGACCAACGTGCTAGTGGGACCCATGGGAAGCGGGAAGAGCTCTGCGATGGATGCTATCAGTTTTGCTCTTTTTGGGACATTTCCTAGCCACAACCAGAAGAAGCTGAAGTTAGACGATATGATAATGAACAAGCCCGAGAGGAAAGCCAGTGCGAAGATAGTCCTGTCGTTCAAGGTCGATGGAAAAGAGTATACGGTCAAGCGAGAAATCACAAGAGGGAAAGGCCAGACCAGCGCCGAGATCAGGCTGGACGATAGGCTGATAGAGACAGCGAACCAGCGAGTCAATGAGAGGATAGCCGACATACTCAGGATAAACTACGACCTGTTCTCGAGAGCTGTATACGCGGAGCAGAACAACATAGACTATTTCTTGGAGATACCGAAAGCCAAAAGACGGGAGAAGATAGACGAACTCCTGAAAATAGACAAATTCGAATCGGCGAGGAAGAATTTGACTACGGTTAACTCCAGGCTAGCTGAGAGAATTAACGACAAGAGCGCATCGATAGAGAACCAGCAGGACACAGGCGAGATACCGGAGCTGGAAAAGGCCGTGGATAATGAGGCTAAAGCTCTAGAAAGGAAAGAGGTCAGTCTGCTCACGAAAAAGAAGGACAGGGAGATGGCTGAAGCTAATTATAACGAGATACTGAAAAAGAGGAGTGCTTTTGCCGAGCTTGATGGGAAGATAAAAGAGGGCAAGGGCAGGGTAGAGACGTTCGAGGAGAAACTCAAGTCCTATGGTGAGGTTAGAGTCAATGAAGAAGAACTGAAGACGAGGATAAAGAGGAAAATGGAGGAACGAAAGGAACTGAGGGGTGCGCTTGACTTGAGAGCTAAACGGGAGGCAGAGAGGGATACACTTAGGGCGCTATTGGAAAGCCATGAGAAAAACATAGCTGAGTTCGATTCTATATTGAAAGAGCTTAGATATGACAAGAACGCTCCGGCCAGGTTCAAGGAATGCGCCGATGGTCTGGAGAAGGTCAAGGAGACGCTAGAGAAAACGGTGACTAACTATAATTCTGTTAACCTTAGACTCGCGGAGATAGAAGAAAGCATTAGGAACCTGAAGACTGGGGCGGAGAAGTGTCCTACCTGCGATGCCGAGCTGGATGAGGACAAGGTTAGGGAGATTCTGGAGAAGAGGAAGATAGAGAAAGGGAAGCTCGATAAACAGGGCCAAGAACTGGAAAAGGACATAGCCAGATTCGGTGAGCTGAGGAAGAGACTGGAAAAGGAACTGGAAGAACTGCGCGAGGCAAAGAATAACCTAGAAAAAGCGGAGTGGGCCAACAAGGAAAGGGAGAAAAAAATTAAAGAAATATCGCCCACGAAGCAGAATCTGGAGATAATAGTAAAACAGCTCGAGTCCATAAAGATAGAGAAGAGCGAGGAGATTCTGGAGAAGGAGGTAAAGGAACTGGAGGAGCTATTGTACTATTTCATTTACAAGAAGGAGCTTGAGAAGGCCAGATTCGAGACGGATAAACTGAAGAGAGAACTAGAAAAATTAGGTTTTAAGGAAGAGGACGAGAAGAGGGCCTATGACAAGTTTAAGGAGCTAGACAAGGATTTGGCTGTCCAAGTGCAGGAGTGCAAGAACCTGTCAGACCTGATTGTTGAGAAGAGAAAGAGGCTAGAGAATCTGAAGAAGATTAGAGATGAGGTTGAGAAAGGTAAGAAGGAGATAGAATTTTTAGGCAAGAAGATAGACTCTTTCGAGATATTGCAGCACGGATTAGAGAAAGTGCAGGGCATGCTAAGGGAGGAGTTCACTGCCGAGACTAATCTTGCCTTAACCGACATCTGGAAAAAACTCTACCCATACGTTGATTATGTGAACCTGAAATTGTCGGTGGATGAGGCTGGAGACTATATACTCCAACTGCAGAGGAGAGATGGATTGTGGATAAATGTCGAGGGAACTTCAAGCGGCGGGGAGAGGAGTATTGCTTGCCTGGCCTTAAGGATAGCCCTCTCATTAGTACTAACGCAAAACCTGTCGTGGTTGGTCCTGGACGAGCCAACGCACAATCTCGACAGGCGGGCGATTAAAGAACTGTCTGTGACTCTCCGCGAACATCTGCCGAAGATAGTCGACCAGATATTCATTATAACGCATGAAGAGGAACTGGAGAGCGCGGCCTCCGGCTACCTTTACCGGCTAGAACGCAACAAAGAAGAAGACGAGCCGACCAAAATAGTGGTGGAAACAGCGTATTAAAGTACTTTTTCTTGGACCAACTTGACCATATAGCCCGCGATTATGTTCCGGTCTATCTTGGTGTGGAAGATTTTCATCGCATCCAGCTCTTTCTTGTTCTTCTCATAATCTTTCGAGAACTTGTCCGGAAACATCTTGTAAATCTCTTCCGCCTTCCTTCTAAGGACCTTACTTCTTTGCTTTCCCAATTTCTTCACCTGCTATGTCCAAAAATATCCTCGATCCATCGGGCATCTCCCTGACGATGGTCAGAGGCAGCGCTCCCTTGTCGAACTCTATCTTGACTATCTCTTCTATCCTCTGGACTTCTTTTGGTATCTTTACCAGGATTGGAGCGCCCATCGCTATCTGGAGGGCTCTCGCAGACATCGCTCTTGCTTTTTCAAAACGAGTAAGCATTCTTTCACCGGAGGTACTATAGTTAGGAGAGGGGTGATTTTTAAGGGTTTCTATGCAGAATAATAATATGCTTAAGTTTATAGTCAACGAGCCCGCCCTCATGATAGGCAAGACTCTAGTTATAGCTGATTTGCATATAGGGCTAGAGTATGAGCTCCTGGCCGCTGGTTTCAACGTACCCGACCAAGCGCAGACGATGCTAAAGAAGATAAAGAGGTTATTGCGCGAGAACAAGTGCAAAGAGCTGATAATTATAGGGGATGTAAAGCACACCATAGCCCGCCTATCTTGGCCAGAGCAGGAGGAGATATCTGAATTCTTTAGGCCGCTGGAAAAGATAACCAAGGTCCATATCGTCAAGGGCAATCATGATGGGAACATAGAGAGATATGTCTCTAACGTCCATCCGACAGAAGGCTTTGAATATAAAGGTTACTGGATAATGCACGGCCACGCTAGACCACCTAAAGAAGCGGCTGGAAAGACAATCATACTTGGCCATATGCACCCCGTGGTCGAGTTTCGTGACTCGTTGGGCGGTCGTCTATCTGAGCGAGTCTGGATTAGGACAGATAAGGCAATAGTGATGCCCGCGTTCAATGATTTGCTCGGCGGAATCGACGTCAGGCGCGGTCTTTTAGGGCCGATGAAGAAGCAGATAGACCCGAAAAAGGCAGAGTTATATTTGCTCGATGGGTTATATTTAGGGAAGATTAGCCAGTTGAAAGTGAGAAAATGAAGTGCGTACCAATCGCGGGTTGCGTTGTAAAGAAAGGCGAGAAATATCTAGTCGCAAAGCGGGCGGGAAAAGAGCATCGCGCTGGTTTGTGGGAGTTTCCGACTGGTAGGATGGAGAATGGGGAAAAAGCGTTGGATGCTGCAAAAAGAGAGCTTTGGGAAGAAACCGGCCTTAAGCCGTCAAAGATATCATTTTTTGGAATTCATGAGAGATTTGATGGGAAGAATAAGGAAGTATACAAACCAATTTTCATATTTCTAGTAAAGCCAAAAAACAAAACCGTCAAACTTTCACACGAACACGAAGAATATGATTGGTTGGCGCCGAAAGAAATCCTCAAAAAGAATGTTGGCGTTGATACCAGATATTTCATTAAAAACTATCTATTGAAGGTGAGGGAGTAATGCTCAAGCAGGTCATAGTGATGATAAAGGAGTTAAAGCTCACGAAAGGCAAGATGGCAGCGCAGGCCTGCCACGCCTCGCTAACTGCGTATAAGCTGACGAAAGCCAAGCACCCCCACTATGTAAATATCTGGGAGGAGGAAGGAGAGAAAAAGGTAATAGTCTACGTGGAGAAGACCAAAGACATATTCGAGCTGTTTCATAGGATACCTGACGAGATACCGAAAGTGATGATTACGGATGCGGGCAAGACCCATCTGGAGCCGGGCACTGTAACCTGCCTCGGACTAGGACCGTATTACGAGGATGAGCTGGACAAATACACCAGAAACCTGAAGTTGGTAGAATGACTCTAAATTACAAAAGAGGCTATAATCTCGAATGGAAAGTGAAAAAGATAATGGAAGAAAGCGGCTATATGGTCCTCAGGTCGCCTGCCTCTAAATCCAACTCGGACCTTATAGCTTTCGACAAGAAGCATAAGTTCCTAATCCAGTGCAAGAAAACCGGGAAGAAGGACAAAGACCTCTATATCTACAAGCTTGGCGAACTGGTCAAGGACGCAAAAAAGTACGGGGCAAAACCTTTATTAGTCTATTCTTTCTATTATTCTCCGATATACGCGAAAGAGATCAAGACGGACTCGGAGATACTCAAAGCGGGTGGGAAGCATATCGAGCTGGAAAAGCTTTTGAAAATAGGAAAAATGAACGAAGAATTCGATGATTATATTGCGAGGTAAACTACCCACCGCTAAAGCAGGTGGGCATTCCTAAAGATTGAGCATTATGCACAGCACCACTCAAACTATCATCGGAACGCAGGAGTCCGTTTACAGGGACTCGCCTATTGGAAATCTGGATAGAAATATCTGGGTTAGAGATAGGCATCCGCTCCAACAGGGATTTGACGGCGACAGCCAAGCTCGCTTTTCTGTCGGAATTGACTGTCTGTCCGCATTTGCATTTGAACAGGGAATAGTTAGCGGAATGCCCTTTCCCAACAGCACCGCAGTGGGAACACCATTTGCTCGTATGCCAACTATCAACGATGTTCAGCAAAATATTATGGTCAAAACACCTTTGTTCAAGGATTTGTTTGAACTTATAAAAAGGAATACGCATAACGGTCTTATTGAATCGCTTGCCTTTGGGATTGAATCGCTTGAGTTTTTCAATACTAATGTCAGCATCATATTTAGATGCAATCTTGATTATTTCTCTGACGATTTGACCGAGATTGGTCTTGACAAAGTTTCTCTCGTATCTTCTAATCCTTTTGAGTTTCTTTATACTATTAATGGACTGGAGTTTTGCCCGCCTTTCCATAATCTTCTTTCGCTTAATCCAGATATTCTTTCCAAGATAAGTTTGATACAGGACCTTTCCTTCAGGGGAAACGACACTGATTGCGAAATGCTTAGCATTAACATCAATTCCGAGAACATTCTTTCTTTGCTTAATCTCTTTTTCTTTGGACAGATGAGCAACGATTTGAAGATTGGAAGCCAAACCGAAAGTCTTGCAAATCCAACCGCCTTTGAGCAAATCCTGAAATCTCTGATAATTTCGGTTCTGCTTAATCGGAACTGCAACTCTATTTCTGGGATACATTCTGAGTTCCACAAAGAACTTGGATTTTGTGCGGAAGGTTTTACAGTTTCGAGGAATGTTGAACTTAACAGTCAATCCCTTAACTTTGTCGGTTTTCTTTTTCCAAGCATCTCTTATCATGCTACATCGAACTTGAACATTGAAAGAGGTATTGGCTTTGCAAGTTGATAGAGTTTTGTGGTGGAATTGCATGAAAGTATTACAATCAGTTCGTTCAGAAAGAAGACGATTATACTCACAGATAGCAATATCCATAAATTCATTCAGACAGTTATTCTTTCGCTTTGTAGCATTTATTTGTAGTAGTATCGCTCGTTGCATATCTCTAACCCATTTATTTTATAACAACAAGGGTTTAAATAAGTTATGGTCGCGGTCGCAATTCATCCCACCTTTAAAAAGCGTGGGCTTCCTTGCGACATTGAGGTGAGCGGATGATTGGCGTACCTGTTAACAAAATAATGAGGAAAGGGGTGATAACCGCACGAAAGGAAGATACTATAGAGCATGTGGCGAAAGTCCTGAAGAAGGCCAGGATAGGGAGAGTTATAGTAACTGAAAGAGGGAAGATTGTCGGCGTCCTGACCGAGAAGGACATAATAAAGGATATCATAGCCGAGGGAAAATCGCCAAAGACTCTGGTCAGCAAAGTCATGAAGTATCCAGTGAGGACCATAACTCCGGAGACGGACATAGAAGAGGCTATAAAGACGATGAACAAGTACGACATCTCCGGTCTGCCCGTGACTGTGAAGGGGAAACTGGTGGGGATAGTAACTGAGAGAGACCTGGTCAAAGCGGAGCCGGCTTTACTGGATTTGATGAAGGAAAAGGGAAATCTGGAGCACATACTTCCGACAGAGAAAGAACTGCTGTTATCCGGCGAGTGCGAGGAATGCGGGAACTATTCCGAGAACCTGAGGCTTGTCAGCGGCCGCTATCTCTGCGAAGACTGCAGGTGATTTTCATGGTCACCGCTTCTGAGATAATGTCAAAAGACGTCTATATAGTCAAACCCAGCGATAACCTGGCCACCGTAAGGAACCTGTTCATGAAGAAAGGGATATCTAGGGTGCTGGTCTATGATGAAGAGCCTCTGGGCATGGTCACGGAAAAGGATTTGACCAAAATCTTTTTCGAGGAGAGGCGCGCTATCGACGAGATAAGGGTCAGCGAGGTCATGAGCAAGGGAGTATTGACCGCTCCCTCAACGAGCTCCCCTGAAGAGATAGCCAGGATAATGCACGAGAACAACACCCATGGAATCCCTATCCTTATCGATGGGACGATAGACGGGATAGTCACTAGCCGGGACCTGGTGACTTATTTCTCCAAGAACTACAAAAGCAAGCTGAAGATAGCGGACATAATGGACAAAGACGCGCACGAGGTAAAGGAGTTCCATTCGATATTCAAGGCGGCCAAGCTCATGAAGGACAAAACGACAGATAGATTGGTGGTGATGCGCGACAGGAAGCCAGTAGGTATCATCTCGGACAGGGACATTAGTCTAGCCTCATTCGGCTTGCGCCCGTCAAAGGTAATATTCCTGAGAAAGGCGGAACACGGCCCTCTCCACAGGCATGTACACACTTACCCTCTAATAGTGGCAGACTTGATGAAGGGAGACCTATACTCGATACAGCCGACTATGGATGCGGCTTTTGGGGCGAAAGTGATGACTGAGAAAGGGATAGGCAGCCTGCTTGTCAAGAAAGGCGATAAGATGCTCGGGATAGTCACTAACCACAGCTATGTCAATTATCTCGCTAAGCAAGCGTGATGCAATAATTATACAAAACACATATAAAGGGGTGTTCTCCTAATATTAACCGGTGCGGGGGTGAATTCCAGAGAGCCTTGCGCTATGATCTGGTAACAACACCGCGCCGTACATTGTTTATTTGGTAACATTCACGTGGATGTCATTACATAATTGGTGATGCTAATTGAATTACATATCCATAAAAACGGTTTGTAAATAGAGTGATATCTAGTTTTGTTACCGAATAAAGAACCAGTGAAAACCGTGGAGCTCGAAGCAAAGGATTTCGGGGGGCTCAATA
>Ga0315289_10014017_pt1 | contig 11210 bp, 4 predicted proteins | sample YL17G11_40_MG_FD_203452 | JGI IMG/M metagenome (GOLD analysis project Ga0315289, IMG submission 203452) | Sediment microbial communities from Yellowstone Lake, YNP, Wyoming, USA - YL17G11_40 | ecosystem: Environmental > Aquatic > Freshwater > Lake > Sediment | place: USA: Wyoming | collected... | reverse complement strand
CATAATATTTCTAACAATTTCATCTGCTGGTATAACGTGCTCCCAGGTATATCCTTCAGGGTTGTTATTATTTTTATCTAATATTATGGAATCTACTTTTGCCATTGTTCTTAAAGGAGAAAATGTACTAGACCTCATAAGTATAATAGCCATAGCTTTAGCTTTTGGAGACATACTTGATTCCTTAATAAAATCAGCAAAGTTTAATACATCCGTTCTTGCAGTTTTAACTTGTTCTTCTCTACTAGCATTTAACTTATCTATTCCATTTTCTATTATATTTTTTATATCTCCTTTTTTTGTTGATTGTTCTTCAACAAATGTTGGGTTAATTCCATTTTTATCTACAATTACGCTATTAGAGCCAATAGTTTTTATTTTATATCCTAAATCATCAAATCCTTTAATTTCTTTTTTTAATTTATTTAAAAGATCAGTATTACCAATAGTAAAAAATTTACCAAATTCCCCGCCTGTAAAAACAGCCCTATAAGTTCTTAAAAAACTATTTATAAAATCTATTTTTTCATTTTCATTTTTAGCTTTTTCTATTTGTGATTTTAAATTAAAAAAAACATAATTCCCTATTTCATTTATTGCTTCTCTATTATTTTCTACAAAATTTAAACCAGATTTAGTTAATCCTTCAATTAATATTGTTTTTGAACCTCTAAGGTCCTCTTTTTCCTTTGCAAAATATTTATTAAAACTTTCTATAGTAGGATATTCTTCTTTTTGCTGTCTTCTTCTTTTTACATTAATTTTATTTAATATTTTATCAGAATTATCATTATATGCATTTTCCCATCTTAGTAATATATCGTCTAATTTGTTTTTTGTATCATCATTAATACCTTTAAACTCTCTATCATCTAAATATTTAAATATTAATGCTCTTGTTGTTAAATCAGATTTTGCATAAAAATTAAAAAATTCTGTTCCTATTCTATCTACAGCAATTACATTTGTTTTTGCTAATTTAACATTACCTCTGTCCGCTTGACGTGCGAAATCTACTGCCATATTAGAAACAGCCTCATATCCTAATCTTTGTTGATTAGTTGTAAACGCTTCAAATATAGGTCCCTCTTCTACAAAATCAGCATTAATAATATCAAATGCTCCTTCTTCCGCCATTGCTTTTGACAACGATTCTTTTCTACCTCTAATTGGATTACCATCAGGCCCTATTATTTGTGCTAAAAAGTCTTCATTAGAAACATTATTGTTTACATTTGGTAAACGTCTAACTAATTCTGCACCAGAAGTTCTACCAGCTTGATCTGTTGTTGTTTTTTCTCTATCAATTTTTTGACCAACCCAATCAGGAAAACTAACCCACTTACCATCAATTTGTTTTTGAATAGCTTGAGGTATACCCCCTTGTCCATCTTTACCCATTAACCAAGTGGTAGTCATGTTCTCAAGAATATACTTTTTGTTTCTTAGTAATTCTTTTACAAGCACCCCGTCTTTCTTACCACCAAGCATTGTTTTTATATCGATGTCTAATTGTTTACCAACCTCATCTCTAATTTCAGAAATCAATGGCGTTACCGTTCTATTTAATGTAACTGGAGCATCAATTCTATTTTTTAACGTTCTAACTATTGTTACTATCTTGTTTGTAGCTGTTTTTAAGATCTCTGAGCTAAAAACTTTTGCTTCTAATGCATTATTATATTTTGGTTTTTCTTTTGCCTCAGAAACAGTTTCTTCAGCTATTAAACCTTTCTCTTCTGTAACATCTTTACTAAAGTCCTTATCTAATACTCTTCTTGAAGCTGCAATTGCTCTTAATGGTAATTGTTTATTTATATAAGCTGCCAAAGGCACTCCTTTCTCAGGTTTATAACTTCTAATAAGATAAAGAATTCCACCGTCTCCAGTTTCAATTTCACTTCTAAGTAATTCTTCATCAAATCCAGGCGCATCTCTTCTTCTATTTACTAATCTCCTAGTAATAGGTTTAAATAAATTTATAATATCTTGAGCTCCGTTTAATCCTTTTTCTTCATATATTTTTTGAACTTTATCAGACGATATAGTTCCTTTTTCATTTTTTATTATTTCTTTATCAGCATCTTCTTCTGTTAACTCAACTTTTTTAATCCCCGGTTTCGCAACTTCTTCAGGGGCTTTTTTAGCTTTCTCTAATTCTATTTCAAATGCCTCTAATCTACTAGTATAATCATCATAATCAACCTCTCCTTTATCAAATTGTTCCTCTAAATTATCTATCTTTTTTTGAACTTCTATTACTCTTGCTTTTGATAATTTATTTTTATCAGAAGCTGTAGCGCTTATTGGTAATGGATTTTCATCATCATAAACACCAATAGGTCTTAATCCTTTATTCTTTTTATCATTTTGTGCTATTGTTTTACTATGGTATCCTTTAATAAGCTCATACATAGTTTTACCATCAGCACTATTAATATTTAATATATCACCTGTAGATTTTTCAGACAATCCATATTTGCCTTTTGTTATTTTATTAACGGTTTTAGAAATCTGGGTAAGCACATTGTCATTTGGAACTTTCCCATCTTTAAAAGCATCCGAAAGAGCATTAAAAACCTCTTCTCCATAAGCGTCATAGGTTTCTGGATTGTATTTTTCTAAACGTTGCTCTACTATGGCATGCAATGCTGGCTGTGCTGTTTTTAAATATTCTAATAGTTTTAATCCGCTAGCATTTGCATCTTTACCAACTCCTTTAAAAGAACGGAATAGTAAGGCATGTAACATTTCATGCGATCCAACACTGGCATGACCAGTTTTTATTGCATTAGGTCTATATATAATAATTGTGTCGCTTTTATCATCATAAAAACCATTATTAGTGCCTTCTATAGCCTCAGAATCATCTGTTTTTTCTTTACCAACAAATCCTATTAATTCTTCCTCACTTATATTTGGGAGAATTTGTTTTAATTGTTCTTCATTTTCTATTACTTCAATTTTAGTATTAAAGCCAGCTTCTTTTGCAAATTCTTTTGCTGCATCTACATCTCTATCTAATTTTTTAGATATTTCTTCGCCTGCATATAAAAGGCTTGCAGTTAAGTCAACCTGTTCATCAGTGAACTTTCCATCTGGATTTTTAGCAATTAATTGAGCTGAAGCCAAATCATTATACTTTTGTTTATCTTCATTAGATAATTTAGAAAAATTAATACGTCTTTCTTCAAAAGCTTTTTTTGTTAATCTATAATCGTAACGATCATATCCTTCCGTTGCTTCAAAAGTAATTCTTTTTTTAGCATTTTCTTTTTTATTTTTATCAATTAATTGATCATCTTTTAGTAAAACTTCCCTTGAGTTAAATACTTCGTTATATTGTTGTTGATAATAATCTTTTAATGATTTTAACTGAGTCTCATCTATTCCGCCAGTTTTACTAGCTTCATTCCAATCTTTTGTTATCTTTCTTAATTTTTGATTAAGATCTCCAACTTTTCTAGCATCTTCCATAGAAAAATCTTTACCTAATCTATCTAATATACGAAGGTCTTCTCCATCTATTTGATCAATAAGTTCTTCTACCGCTTTTTTAACCGGAGGTTGTAATGTTAATTTATTAAGTTGCGCCTTTGTTAATCCCGTAACATCCTCTAAACCAGTGAGTTTTTTTATTTCATCTAGTTTTCTATTTCTTGCTTTAAACTCCTCTTTTGAGGTAAGTTCGCTAACAACGGCTTTTGTAATATTATTACTAACTGTGCCCGCTCCTCCCATTGCAGCAAATCCAGGACCCATAAAAGCTCCTCCTGCCATTGCGTCTGGAACACCATCAAAGAAGTTCTTGTCTTGGCCTAATAAATAAATATCTCCAACATTATTGGCAAATTGAGTTAAACCTTCTGTCCATGCTTCAACCCCGGCAGATTTACCCATTTCTTTGCCAATAACTTTTAATTGACGTTTTATTTCTTGAGGAGGTATAGATCTAAGTATATTATCAGTTTGTTTTATAATACCTAAAGTACCATATTTTTCTAATAATACCTCTGCTGTTCCAGCTAATAATTGGGATGTTAATTTAGCGCCTTCTGATATATTCAATGTTTTTTTATCAGATATAATCTGCTTTTGCACATCTGCCATATCTTCTGCAGCAACTAATCCTTTATCAATTTGATCAGCATTATATTGTAACCTGCTAAGTGCTGCTTCTTGAGAGTTAGCAATTTCGTATTGTTTTGATCCATAACCACTAAGGAAGAATAAAGGCAATGCAGCTTCCCCTGTAACAGCCATAGCCATAGATGAAGGCATTTGAGTCAACACTCCTGCCCCCCATCTGCCAAGATCCTTCATGCTTTTTATATCCTTAATTTGCAGGTCACGTTGATAAGATTCTAATTCTTTACTTGCTGCTTTTTGTTCGCTATATATAGGGTCTAATAAAGCCTTTCTAAGGATACTTTTATTTCTTGTGTAGGCTTCTCCAAATGTGTCATCAGTAGCTAATGATTGAGCTAATGCTGTTTTAAAAGCCGTAGAAGTAATACGTATATCCTCGGCGGCCCCAGCCAAAGCTAACCCAGTTTGTTTTAAAAGTGAACCTGTTTGATTTAATCTGCTGTAATCTTTTGAGGCTGCTTCTGATACAGCTTTTATGTTATTAAAATCTTTTTTAACTGATAATATTTCTTTATTATATGCTGCACTTTCATTTTGTAATGCAAAGTATTCTTTTTTATATTCCTCAAGTTCTTGTGGAGTTGGAGGTGTTTTTTCAAATTTAGCGGTTTTTTCACTAAATGCTTTACTTTTTTTATCTAATTCGGTACTTTGAATTCTTAAATTTTCCGCTGTTTGTAGGCTTTTATCTTCACGATCAGCTTCTAATGCTTGTAGCATCGTCCGTTGTTCTTGTGGAGTATCAGATAGTAATTCAGAAGCTTTATTAGCTCTATAATTATTATTATATTCTCCAATAAACTTTTCTAGTTTTTGTTCGCTTGGTAATGGTACTTGCCCTGTGTTTTTCCAGCTTCTATAACTATTGTATTTTTCAGGAGAGTCAAAATCGTTTTTAGTTAGGTTAATATCAGTTCTTGGCTCATATCCCCCTTTTATACCTAATGCATTTTTTTTAACAGTTTCCTTATTCTTAAATTCTTCTTCTAATTCACCGGTATGTAATTTTAATTTTTGCTCGTAAGTTCTGCTAGGCGCTTGTATTTTTTGCTCAGCAGCTCTTACTAAATTAGGGTTTTCATTTTTAACCTTTTGTATATAGTCTTTATTTCCGTGCACCCTTATATACTCGTTTAACTGCTTTGCACTTGCCGCAAGTTCCTCCTTAGATAAATCCATTCCAACAGCAACTTCCGGTAAATCAACCGCTGTTTCAACCCCGACTCTATTTATAGCAGAATATAAGGGTTGTTTTTTATCTCCTATAATAGTAATTCTATTTAATCCAAAAGTAGCTTCTCCAGGAGTTAATCCGTATCTTGATAATTTTTTATTAAGATTTTCAGCTACTGTGCTTTCTTCTCCTCTTAAATCTTCAAATGTAATTACTTCATTCCATTTTTTAACAACAGGTTTTTTCTTTTTAGTTTTATTAATTTCAGAAAACTGATCTTTTGCGGGATTTTCAAACCCAAACGTTTTTTTATAAGTATCCTCACCAAATCTTTCATCAAGCTTAGCGGGTTGTTTTGTTTTTTTAGAAGCAGGTTTAAAACCTTTACTTTTAATATAAGCCGGAAGTTTGTCTTTACCTCCGGCTGCATTAATTAAATCTTCTTCTGTATATATTTTACCGTTTAGTTCGTATTCTAACATAAATAATTATTTAATTTTTCCTGTTTTCAAATAATTTATAACTTCCTCTTTTGTTGAGAATGCCATATCCTTATTAGGTCCTGCAGAATTTATAACAAAGTTAATCCCATCAAAACTTACTTTTTTATTACCCCATGTAAAATCATCTGGCGCCCCCCCTGGTTGAATAGCGTATACTCTACTTGATACTTCATCAAATGTTGGCTTTGCTGCTTTTGATTTGCCACCTCCTCCTTTTTTAGATTCTTCGTTAAATATTTTAATGCTTTGAGGATCCATTTTATAATATTTGCCATCTACCAATGTAAGTTGAGATTTTTTAATTATATTATCAACCTCATTCTTTTCCATTTTACTTGCTAGAAGATTTACCTTTGTTGTAAGATCTAACTTAGCAAATTCTTTTGATTGATAATTAGTACCAAATCCTAATTTAGCTAAAATGCCATCGGCAGTATCTGGATCTTGAAAAGAAGAAGCTATTAATCCTTCTGCTTTTGCTTGTAATGAAGGCTTTAAAGATAATCTTATAGCTTCAATATCAATTGGTGTTCTTTGGTATTTTACGGTTCCTTGTGCTTGGCTTAAATTAGCATTTCCTTCAACATCAATATATTCAGTTGGCTTCATGTATATAGTTGATACTTCTGTATCGGTTTCTTTACTATAAACACCAGCAGTAACCGGGGCTTCTCCATATTTTATTTCGGGTATTTTTGTATATAGTTCGCCATCGTAATCAGAATTAATATCCTTTTTAAAATTAACAGAGTATTGGTCATTATCACCTTTTACTATAAAACCTTTGCTAATACCTTCGTTTATTTTTGTATCTATTTCTTCTTGGCTAACGCCTGGATTAGTGTCTTTAAAAGTTTTTAGTAATGTATTATAATCGCCTATTTTTGAGGTAACGTTTAAGGTAATTTTTGAGGGATCACCATTAGCATCGTAATCTAACCTTTTTGTAGTTTTGTCATTATCAGGATATGCCAATGCGAAAGCAGTAACTCTATTTAAAGTTTGGTCAAGTATATTGTCCCCTTTAAATTTAACATTACTTATATTATTTTCATTAAGTTCACCGTTTCTAATTGCTTGTGCCTGAGAATATAATCCGCCTGCAACTCTAACTAAATTTTCTTCTCCTTTTGCAGCTTGAGCAGCATAAGCATTCTTTTTATCAAGATCTTCTTTACTTAAAACCTTTGTTTTAATTTCTACCTTATTTTTACCGTTTATTTCTCCGATACTAACAAGAAATCCATTTACTAATTCCGTACCATCTGAACTAACACCAGCTTTTACTAACCCGTCATCAATTTTAGCCATACGAGTTTGATATTTATATCTTTCCTCACTACTATATATTTGATTATTTATAGCTTGTTCTTTCTCTTCTTTCGCTTTTCTTTCAGCATCTAATTTTGCTTCCTTCTCTTTTGCTTCTCGTTCTTTTCTAGCAATATTAAAACTTTTTGTAAATGTTTGACCAGCAGTACCTAACATCTGAGCCCAGATCATTGCTGAATCATCTCTTATTATTGTTGGATTATCGTATGCGCTCATATATTATATTTTTTAACCTTATTACTCTGTTTTTGTTTGGTCACCCATTCTGCCTAAATTACCTAAAGCTGAAGTAACGCCTTGCACCGCTCCACCTATTGCCGTTGCCTGAGCTGCGTTTGCTGATGCCTGGTTTTGCATTGCTTGTGTTAACATCCCCGCTTCTCTACCCAAATCCGCATTAGTTCTATCTTCTCGCGCTGCAAACATAAATTGTTTACCCGCAGCTTCAGCTGACTGCACTCTTTGAGCTTCGCTAATTTGTATATTCTGTAATCTTTGTTGCTCAGCCATTTTCATTTGATTACGTTCTGCTTCACCTTGAGCACGAAGTTTTTCATTTGCTGCTTCTTGCTGTTCAATATTCGCAGAAATATCTTTTTTACTTCTTAAAGCGGCTTGAGCTAATGCGGTAGCCCCGCCAGCGCTTGCTCCTGTTGCTCTTAAAGTATCCAGTGTATTTGCCAAAGCTATATCAGCTTCTTCTGCCTGCATTTCTGCTGCTTGAGTGGCTACACCTAAATTAGCATAAGGATTACTTATCATTCCTGATAAATCTGAAGCTAAACCGCTTAAATTTGTTGTTGCCGCATAAGGATTAGTTATAGGCTGTCTAGCTGCTTTAATCGCGTCTATTTCTGCTTTTGCGCGTCTTGCATCATTACGTGCCCCTTTTGCGGCTTGACCTGCTTGATGAGCACCAACGGCTCCTCCTATTAGAGATACACCTGCTCCTACTGCTGCTGTTACTACTGCCATATTATATTAATTTTTTTGAAATTTCATACGATGGACTCTCATCCACCGTATATCCTAATTCTTTATGTATATTTATTAAACTTTTACTTTTACTTACATTAAATATCATATCTTTACCAACGCTTAAAGCGATATTTTCTAACCCTAATATTAAAGTTTTCAATGCTTCTTTACGATTATTATCTTTATAATCTTTATTTGAAATAATCCATTCCATCCAAGCTATATTAGAATTTGTTAAATATAAAAACCCAGCAACAACAGGAATATCTCCTTTATAAACTATCAATCCTCCACAGCCATTTAATGGCAACATTTCTTTTGCAACTTTTGGCCAATCCCATTTAGCCCACCATTCTTGTAAAGTTTCCCAATCTGATTCTTGTAATGCTCTTACTTGTAATTCCATTTAATTTAATTTTAATAAGATGATTCTATATATTCTGAAGATACTGCAAATAATTCTGCTTTGTTTTGTAATACTTGATTTTGATATTTTAATTTTACGGTTGCAAAAGCTCCTTTAATACCCATTATTGAACTACCCCATATTATTTCTCCGCTTATTGCTGGTGATGTATTTATAACATTTGCAAAGTATTTTGTTTCTTTCTTTTTAAATAAATTAGCAAATAATTGAGATTCCATATCCGCTAGGGTTAAAATATTTTGTGTTCTTGCTATAGGTAATGATGTATCTGTTTCTGTATAAAAATCTGTAACTTCCCATCCTGAACGGCCTTCGTAATTTATAGTTTTAAATGTTTTTATAACAGATGGATCAGGATTAAATACTAGGTATACAGTTGAATCATTGTTTTGATTATAAAAGTTACCACGTGTTACCGCTGTAGAATAATGTTTCCATATTTTACCTTCTTTAAAGGTATAGAAATCATTTCTTAAATTATCACCATGATTAGGCTTATAGTCATAAAAACTTGTCCAACCTTGCATATCTTCATCAAAAGATAATGTATTATAAGTGCTATTTGTATTTTGCAATGAAAGCACATATTCTTTGTTGTGCATGTCCCACATACCTAGTATTAAGTTACTATCGTCTAATACAGAAAGATTATCTCTAAAGAAATTGCCCATTCCATATTCTGAGATTTCAGTTATACCATCTTGTGATAATCTTAACACTGCTCCTTGATTTCTATCTGTAAAGTATTTTCGATACCCATAAACAGCAAAACTTTCTGGATTAGTAGCAATACCATAGTTTCCAGCATAAGCTTGAACCTGGCCAATTACTTGAGCCCCAGAGGTAGTCATTGGTTCTCCTTCTGCAGAATAAACCGCATCTTTATCAATTAAAGCTCTGCTTACTTTGAATTCTTGGAAAATAGTTAAGTTTGTATTCTCTGAATATAATTTTTGAATAGAACCATTGTAAGGGTCTAAGCTTCTTGTTATGTCTTCACCAACTGAGAATTGGTTTGTATTATTTATACCTGTTCTAGAATTAAATATACCTGAATATATTAAAGAGTTTTGTCTATGCTGCTGGTTAATAGTCTCCTCCACAATATAAGCTTTGACGCCTAGGTCCACATTAGTATTATTATAGCCTCCTCTAATTCTAGCTTCTTCTACAAACCAGTCACTCTCTTCTGTTGCCGCATAAGCATTGGGTATAAAATTAAAATTTGTTATTGGCCCAAATGTTAAAACCTCTGCATCATCAATACTTACAGCTTCGCTTAAAACAAATTGTGTACTGCTATCCTTTTTATATACGTAAATACCTGAGGATGTTGTGCCTCCCCAATTAACACTTTGACCAACACCAATGTCTACATTAGTCTCTGTGATTGTTATATCTGTATCGTCTACAACTGCTGCATCGAGTGTTGCTGTTGTATTTTCTACCTCTACTATTGTATCTAGCTTTTTTAACCAGAAAGAGTTGAAAAATTTTAATTCTAATATTGCAGCCATATTTTATAATTACGTTTTTTTTATGGTTTTTAGTTTAATTTAAATAGGCTATTACTATGCCGGAGGTTCCTCATAATATATGTTATAACTATAATTCGCAATAGGTAATGTATCAGTATTATTTTGATTTTGACCTGCCCATGCTGTTTGAGAATCCGGGTTTGGCGATATTTGTTCTGTTACTTCTCCTTCTTCATTAAATTGCGCACAATAATAAGGGAATTTGGTATATTTAAGTTGACCTGCACTAGGGCCAGTGGTAAATATAGCGTCGTCTGGGTTATAATCTTTTTCGGTTTGGAACACGTAAAATTCGTCCGCAAATGGAGGAATCCATTTTTGAGTAAATCCTGGGTCGGTATAAAATCTTTTTACTTCGGTACCTTCTATTGTATTGGCATATAACGGGCCAAATCCTGCTCCAATTCCAGCTGTTACTACAAAATTTGCTGTTTTACCAACTAAATTTATAGAACCTCCACTATGTGCGCTAGTAAGCTGCACTTGTATTATAGCCGGATTTATTGGGTCTACATATACAATCTTTCCTTGCTCAAGCGGTATTCCATTTGGTAAAGCTCTAAAAAATGTAATAAGGCCTGGAGCAACTTGATTATTAACAGCTCCTAAAGTAACATCAACAAGAAGGTCACCATTGTTTATTACCCCCGCAATTATTGAATTGTTTTCATCATATTCTAATCCCACCGTTGCATCCTGAGTTTGTCGTGGGAGAGCTGAAGTATAATTAGTTACTGTTAACATATTTGTATTATAAATATAATTATTTATTATAGGAGGTAGTTCAACCGGTCCTTCCATATCATAAGAAAAATTAGCATCTTCCCCAAAAAATGTAATTATTGGAGATGAATCTTCACTAGCAGTATTATATGGATCATTTACCATTTCAACTCCAATAGCCCATTCATAAAAAGTATCTGGATCAGGGTCTGCTTCAATGGTAAAAGATGTAGTTAATATTTTTTCTTGCCCTAATATTACATTGCCATCATCTACCAATGAATTAGTTAAAATATGAGGCAATTCATACGGAGTTGGTTTATTATTTGCCGTGTTAGATAAACTCCACGCATTTATAGCATTTACGGTATAAATTCTTTTATATA
>Ga0315289_10014016_pt1 | contig 11210 bp, 12 predicted proteins | sample YL17G11_40_MG_FD_203452 | JGI IMG/M metagenome (GOLD analysis project Ga0315289, IMG submission 203452) | Sediment microbial communities from Yellowstone Lake, YNP, Wyoming, USA - YL17G11_40 | ecosystem: Environmental > Aquatic > Freshwater > Lake > Sediment | place: USA: Wyoming | collected... | reverse complement strand
ATTAAAGCCCACCTCTTGGGTGCCTTATCCCGCTATCAAGATGCGGTACAAAAAGATAGTGATGATTGGATCGCTATTGAAAATATTAAGAAAAACGTTCATGCCGACAATAAAGCGGTATCGCTTTATCATAAACTTATGTCGCTAAATAAACTTTTAGACGAGCTCTCTCGGGATGTCACCTCATCGTTTGGAGTCGCCCATGTTTAAATACTTAATCACAATGATTCTACATACTCCCTACTATATTCGAGTCAACTGGCACTGTTTAGTAAAAACTTGTGCAAAGGTTTGGTATAAGAATAATGAAGACCATCGTGTATGCATTACATACCTTTATGATGGGACGTTACTAGATCTCTCATGCTCATGTGGGAAGACGTTTTTTGAGAAATAAGGAGCACCATGAACGATCAATATAAGGATGTTCTACAAAAGCTCATTGCTTTTTTAAAACATGAAAGGGATTATGACGGGACAATGACCATGCTTGATCCTGATGAAATACTTAATAAAATTATAGGTCTTTCGTCTGATCTACCCGATGTGGTTGATATGGTTTTGGGAGAACGTGGTGATAACTCAACTAGGTAGTGATGTGTGCGAATTCAAGGACGGGTTCTTTGAATTTTACGTCTCCCTAGCTATAGCTAATATGGTGACTCTATCGGGTAAGTTTGGTGATGATGAGCTTCTTCTCCAAATGTTTACTTTTAGAGGATCTGAGCCTACGTTCTACGCTTTAAAAAATAGATTTCAAATTGATGAGATAATACTAAATGCCGCCCAAATGTATCGCGATGGCATAACTGATAAAGATTTGTTTATAAAGGAGATTAAAAGGTTAGAAAAAGAAAACGTGCTTAAAAGAGATGATGTTACCATTTTAGAGAGATTCATTAAAAGTAACAACACCCCCCCTCCTACGGTAGAGCGACAACTGATGATGATGGGGTTTGGTCACATTGTTAATCAGATTAATTATTACGCTCACCAACCAGAACTACTTAAAACATGTGAGGGTTTTAGAAAATTCCTCGGCCTCCTACCAAAATTTTTACGCGAAAGCGCGTTAGCCTATAGCTAACGAAAAGCGGCTCTGGTAATATTTACAGCAACCCTAACTAAAGGCAAATTATGGATTCTAGTTTCCTAAACAGGATCAATAAATTAATTGACGATTTCACAAAAAACGTCGGACAGCGTAAAGATCGGTTTCGTGCCAAAGAGCTTCTCGATCAAAGCCAAGCACAGTTTATCGAGCAGGTTATCTGCGGGTGCATAAATACAGATCAAACTGAATCTTGTCGGCACTGGATCAACTATGCTATTCGACATAACACAATGTTTCCTGAGACCTTTTTAAAACTTGATAGTCTCATTGATGCTAAAGAGCATATCCTTAACCTGCTACCTAAAAACGTTATAATTCTACCGCATGTATTAAAACGTATGGAACGGCTTAGGGCAAACCAAGAAAAAAGAGATTCCTAAAGGTCTCTTTTTTTAACTATATCAACATCTCAAACTCGTGTAATCTTAAGAGGAAACAAAAACCATTGGGAGTTGACATGTTCACCATACAAGATTCTGATGAACCATTTTGGAACGGCTTTTGTAAAAGGGCTGGCCTGGTACCCCCTGAGCTACTGAGAGGCACGGGTAAGTTTCTTAAAAAGATTACCGGTGGTGGACGTCCTCTTCCTATCAAGCCTGCTGTAGGCGGCGTTGTCCCGCACATCAAGGCTCCAGCACCCCATAACGTCCCATCTGCCCCTGTGAAGGCTCCTGCGTCCCCTGGTGCGGCTCCTCATGAACCCAGGACTCTAAACTATGCAGAGATCAATAAGGTAAAGGTTCAACCTGAATCAGAAACCCGAACACTGCGCTATGATGACATAAATACAGGTGCGAATAAACATCAGCCATCGGCTTCACTTGCTCCTTCGGCTCCAAAGGGGCCGTCCTCTAAAGCCCAAGAGAATAGAATGAAGGTGTTAAGGCAACAAAGTGCCCCCCTATCTTCTTATTTGAAAGAGGGCGTCGGCAACAAAACGATCTAACCCATAGTTCTAACGTAGTACTCCGAACTACCTTTATGTTTACGAAAGAGGATGGACTTTAAGTCTGTCCTCTTTTTTTATTTATAACGGAAAACGAAACTAAGTTTCGAATTCCCTAGACATTTAAAATATCAAAAACATTGGTATAAGTTTAATAGAGGAAGTTTTAAAACTTATCGTAAATAGCCAGCACCAAGGGTTTCGTGAAAGTGCGTTAAAAATATTCACTTGAAATTCTATGTAGAAACTATATACGTAAAGTCCATGAACAGAGTTTTGATTATAGGAGACAAATTATGAAACTCGACAGGTATCTAGTAGAAATCACTTTAAAAAGAGCGCAACTTGGCACAAACCCCGATGATGCTGATATTTTAGGCACTCACATCATCGAAAAAGAAAGAAAGCTTATCCTAGAGAAATCCAAAGTAAATAACGCTATGAACAAATACCTTAATGCAGAAGGAATCTCTGATGAGCGTAAGCAAGAAGAGATCGATAAGATCAAAGAGCGAGCCGAGGAGCTGCTAGAGACTGTCGGTGAAAACGATGAAAAAGGTATCACCTGCTTCTTTCGTGAGAACGATAAAATTTGCGTTGGCGATCATATGATCTATGGATTTTTAAAAGCAGCATCAGAAGCCTTGATAAGGGCGACGCCTGAGAAGAAAAAAGGTACCGTTATGGGATCTGCTGAGTACACCAAAAGCCTTATTAATCAACATGTACGTTGTGAAGAGGAGTTCATTCCTTTTGATCAGGATATTAAAAGAAAAGCTGATGGTACCCCTGATTATCTTATTCGTTCCTTAAGAGCGCTTACCCCTAAAGGTCCTCGTGTATCGATTGCAAAATCTGAACAGGTACCTGCAGGTGCTAAGTTAAAATTCGTCCTTGGTGTCGTTCCTGGATCAGGAGTAACGCAGAAGGTTCTTGATACCTTGTTTTCTTATGGTGTTGTTACGGGTCTTGGCCAGTGGCGTAATAAAGGTCATGGTACATTTAATTACACTCTAGAAAAACTCTAATAGATGACGGTCCTAAATTTATACTACGATCATAGTATAAAAATCGGATTTCACGGTTTTATACCACGATCGTAGTATAAATCACCACAAAGCGAAGGCTTAGTCATGTGCCGCCCTGTATAGCATCAGTGAGGTGTGGTGGTGCGATGCGATGTCTGGTGATGGTGAGGTGGAGTTAGGTATTGTTTAGTTTAGGTAGCGTTGGGTTGTGTGACGTACCGTGAAGGTGAAGCACTGTAATGTAATGCGCCGTATCGGTAAAGCGATGCAATGTGACGTATAGGTGATGCGATGTCAGGCATAGTCATGTCGAGTGTCGGTAAAGTAATGCCAAGTCATGCGAAGTTACGGTAAAGCAAAGTGCGGTGCTGTGACGTGAGGTCTTGTGTTGGTGAAGTTTGGTACAGTGATGTTTAGGTGATGTTAAGTTAGGTAATGCAACTGTATTGTGTCGCTATGCGCAGCTAAGTCGAGTTCGGTAATGTTACTGCATTGTGTCGCGAAGCGCTGCGCTGTGTTGTGATGTTTTTGTGAAGTCAAGGTGCTGTACAGTATAGTGTTGCGTAGTGGTATCGCGCTGTGATGTTTCGTAAAGTACCGGTGATGCAATGTGATGTGAAGCCTTAGTAGAGTGATGTTCAGTGTGGTGGTGTTTTGGTGACGCAATGTAAAGTGAGATATCGTAGGGGTGTTGTGTGGCATCGTTGCGTGGCGTGGCGTGATGGTACAGTGAGGTCTAGTGAGGTAAGGTGAGGTCACAGCTGAGTAAAGCCCAGTAGCGTTTGGTAGTGGTAAAGTGAGGCTATGTTGAGCGTCGTATCGGTATCGTAGAGTTTTGTGCTGTTTTGGTGACGTAACGTCCCGCAGTGTAACGTTCAGTTAAGGTGTTGTAGTGTTAAGTTCTGGTCCTGTATCGCCCTGCTATGGTTTAGTTCGGTAATGTCGTGTGTTGTGTAGCGGTAATGCAGCGTGGGGTAATGTCTTGTGCGGTATTGGTAATGCAATGTTAAGTAATGTTTCGTCACGGCAATGTAAAGTTATGTAGTGTGACGGTAATGTAAAGTATTCGGATAACTATAAGGGGTCATGATGGAAAAAGAACTAGAAACGACCGGAGATAATTTCGAGGCCGAAATGGAAAAGCGTATTGAGGATGCTGCAAAAATGGTGCTTACATGTAGCTTCTGCGGCAAAAAACAAAGCGAAGTCAAACACCTAATCGCTGGACCATACCCTACCTGCATTTGTGATGAGTGCATTAGACTTTCTGTTGATGTGTTAAGAGAGCTCGATCCAGCGTTTTGCGGTCTATTTGAGGATGCACGTATCAAAGATATGCTGGATGCTATAGAAATATTTAAGGGTAAACTTGAGCAAAGCGAGATTGGAAAAAAACTATTAGATGGTGCAAGAAACATTAACTGTAAGGATGATGTTAAGTCACAGTAATGTGTGGCGATGTAATGCCTAGTAATAGTAGGGTCTGGTAGCGTAATGTGCCTTATGGTAACAGTATAGTTATGCGACGTATAGTCAAGGTCGTGTTAAGCATTATTACGTAATGGCTAGGTGTTGTTATGTGAAGTAAAGCGATGTTACGGTTAAGTCAGGTTAGGTGAAGTAGGGGTGAGGCAGTGTGAGGCCGCGTAGTGTCACGTAAAGGTTTAGTGATGTTTAGTTGGGTATCGTGCTGGTAGGGTAAAGTAATGTACGGTTTTGTTACGGTCTGGTAATGTGATGTTGAGCTTTGGTTAGGCATGGTGAAGTTATGTGACGGTAGAGTGATGTAGAGTTTAGTTTGGTAAAGGTTTAGTTTAGCGGGGTCCGGTGTCGTAAAGTTTAGTTTCCGCGTAGTGAAGTCTAGTTATGTACAGATCCGTAAAGTTTTGTTCCCGTATTGTCATGCCGTGTATAGTGCTGGTTAAGTTAAGCAGCGTAGAGTCCTGTAATCGTCTAGTGAAGTTGGGTAATGTATAGTAAAGGCACCGTGTAGTCATGTGATGTTTCGTCTTGTGTCGGTGTCGTGGCGTGCCGCGTTGTTACGTTTCGTCACAGTTCCGCGTGGTATAGCCATGTGTTGTTTTGCTATAGCAAAGTGAGGTCTCGTTACGCTTGGTGAAGGTATCGTGATGCGGAGTTTTGTGCTGTTATTGTATAGTACTGTATAGCGTAGTTATGTTTAGGTAACGTATTTGTAACCGGTAGATATGGGTTAAATGTTGGTATAAGATATTTAGAAGGAAGACTTTACTAATATATAGAACCATTCAACTCGTATATTTCATTCCTTCTGTAGGCCGCCACTCATAGCCCGTCTATAAACGTGTGGTGGTCTTTTTTTAAACATCAAGTAATAAGGATAACATATGTCTAATAAACCAGGACTCGTCACATTCACGTTTGATGATGGTGTATCAGCTAATTACAATCAATTACTAGATATTCTAAAAAAAGAAGACATCAAAGCAACCTTCTTTGTTATTGGAAGTTCTTTAATGGCATCACGTATACCCCGTTTAAAAAGAGCACACGACGAAGGCCATACTATAGGAAATCATACCTGGTCACACACCAATATGACGCATCTATCGCCCGAGCTACTCAAAAAAGAAGTTAATGCTACCAGCGAAAAGATCGAATCCATAATAGGCGTTAAACCTAAATATATCCGCCCACCCTACGGAGATATTAATAACATCGTAAGAGGTGAACTCGCAGCGATGGGTTACACCGTCGTGCTGTGGAATGTGGACGCAGAAGATTGGGACCTCAAACGCTCCGATGAAACCGTTTGGAAATACTATGAGGATCTATTTTCTAAAGCGGACCCCCTGAAACATAGCTACATCATCCTTCAGCATGATCGCACCGTGAGATCCGTCGAAATGACCCCTAAGATCATCAAGCTCGTTAGAGACAAGGGTTTTAAAATCGTCTCCCTCGATGAATACCTCCACGGTCCTCATACCGCCTAAACCCATCCCGAATATTGGTATAAGAAGTATAGAGTCAATTTAGCATGTCGCTATGTTGGCTTACTACATTTATAGGAGAATCGCATGAGCAACATCGTCACCGTAATTGATTTTCAAGCAGATCTTGACCGACCGTTTCCTATCAGATTAAGGGATCTATACACAGGATTAGAGGCGCAAGGGGACTTTTCATCTTGGGCAAAAGATCAGCTAGAAAGAGCGCAACTTGTTATTAATGTTGATTATATTTTGGTCATGGAAAAGAATGATCAAAACCGAAAAGAAAAAAGAGGGGGCATTCGAAAGGAATATTACCTCACCCTAAACTCAGCCCAGCATATTGCCTTAATGAGTAATACAAAAAAAGGGGCCGAATATAGACAACGCTTCATTGACTTAGAACAAGCCTTCGTAAAACTCTCTTCTGCTGTCAGTGGATTAAAGGATATGCAGATCTATGCCAAAACGATGGAGTACACACAAAGCATCATGCAGACTCACATGAACATCTGTGCAATGCTAGGCGTTCCCCCACACCTTGCGCAAATAGAATCAGCCAAACACACAAAGAAGATCACCGGCATTGACATGCTTCCTCTGCTAACAATCTCTTCAACCCAGGATGATATCGTAAAAGAAGAGGTTATGTTGGAGCCAACAGAACTTGGAAAAATGTTAAATATTGGCAGCGCGATCGCAACTAATAGGTGGTTAAAAGATAAGGGCCTTCAAACCAAAGAAGATGGACAATGGGAGCCCACCAATAAGGCTAAAGGTATGTTTTCTAAACACGCATGGAGTAAGGGTACGAAGTCTGGATACAACATTAAATGGAACGTTGAATGCTTAAAGGAGCTAGTATAAACATGGGCACAACAACCGGACGGGCCTTAGAAGCCCTCGATAATGCTGACGCTAACATAAAAACAATCTACTTCTTTCAGGGCGCGGAAAAAAGCGGCGCTGAACTTGCTGAGTTACTTTACAGTATCGATAACAAAGATTTAACTAAAATGTTTGGGTTTGATACCTCGATATATCCAGACCTCATGGGCGTCGTCGAAGCTCTCGAAGATTATGGGTTTTTAGGAAGTTTCATCGCCGAAGTAGAAACTCCCGTAAAAACAAAAAGAGATGATGGAGGATACGGGTTTAGCTGGGGTCATACACACTACGCTCTTGTGGTAGGTGAAGACTTCAGTGATGTCGTAACAAAGACTGTTGAGTGGGCTAACCGTATGGAAAAACTCGATCGCAATAAGGTGTAAGGGGCGTTTTCTAGGCTATTTTCAGATAGCCACCCCCCACCTTTTTCCCTACTCATCTTGTGTCCAATATTTCCGCAAAAACCATCCACAAACTTTCTTGTGTCTCTATTTTGGACACAAACTTCAGAGCTATTGCCCCCCTTCTTTTTAGCTATCAAAGCTCATACTTTTTATCTTCATTATTAAGTTGATCAAAGACCTTCTTTCCCAAACAATCCTCTAAAGCTGTTTCATAGATGTAGTGGCTATCACATTCATCATCACACTCACGACCTAATACACCTTTAGCATAATTAAGACAGAGCTTATGAAGCCGATTAAACGTGTTAATCTTATGCTCGTCCGAGATGTCTTCAATACGTGTATACTCAAAATTCTTCGTCATCTACCACACCTCCTAAGTCTCTGCATTCTTCATCTAAGTCTATATCTTCGTCATCCTCGTCTTCTTCAATTAAGTCTTCTTCAATTAAGTCTTCTTCGTCTTCAATCAAGTCTCTTATCATTTTAAACTCCACTCGATCCTACTCCTTCAGGGATATCAAATGTAAACCTTCGTGACTTCCCGCAAAATACGTCTGATGTCAATTTAGCATATAACAGCGCATGAAAGTAATCATCAGGGTCAGAGGATTTGTGATCAAATTTCATTTCTCGACGCTGCTCGTTATACTCTGTAAATATTCCTAGGATGTCTTTTGCGTAAGTCTCGAACTCTTTCCACCGAGGAAACTGTACGAACTTTTGCTTCAAATCAAAGAACAGTTCCGACATCATAAAGTTACGATGAAGATGATAACGCATACCAATAGAATCCCACTTCATCTTCTTCTTTAGCTTAGGTAGATGCTGATACTGCACCACACGCTTTGGTCCCATAATACGTACCAAATGATTATTTACACCCCAACCATGACCCCAGTCAACACCAATGAGCTTAACACCAAGCGTCTTACAAATACGTGTCACATCTCTTACGACGTAATCAGGATCTACCTCCTTACCCATATATTTTTTAATTAAAAAGGTCTTCCATACCCTTTGTGAAATATATGCGCCAATCGTTAGTACCGTATAGGACGCGTTACGAACCTTTCCCGTCGGTGATTTCTCTGAACCATCATTACCCTCACCCCAGTCAACTCCAGCGCACAGGCTGTAGCGTTTTGCCTCATTGAGATGCTTCGTAAGACTCATTGGGTCCCAGAGTCCATAATCAGCACAGCAAAGAGCGAGCTCATCACGCGTAATAGGCTTACTCGCCGAGTCATAAGAAAGACCAAGTACCTCATTATAAAACTGACCAAAAGGATAGTTATCACGCTTCCAAAGAAGTTTCTCCCACTGTGCCATCAGCCCGCAAATCCACGGCACCATCAGCTGTGGAATACGAAATCCCTGGATAGACTGGTCCTTCTTAAAAGAAACCCAGCGGCCATGAATATGAGGATAGATCGGTTTAAGGCAGTATTTACAAATAGGGCCAGGAGGGAGCTTCCCTGTCATATACATTTCAGTGGGGGCAATATTTGTCTCATCTAGAAAGTTATCTTTACCACAGCACTTACACCGCACCAGCCACTCATTTTGTGTGGTAGATCCCCAATAGACTTCAATGGGATTATCATAACTTTTAGGAGTACCCGCCATTAAAATACGGGCGTCTAAAAAGTGAGAGGTACACTCCATGATGACGGGGATTTCAGCTCCAATAAAATCCTGTATCTCATCTAAGCAAAGAATACGGGCACTTATGCCGCGAGTGTTGTGCGTAAAGATCCCGTTTGCAGTGAAGAGTTCAAGTCCTGGAACTGAAATATCATACGTTCTTTTAATACCTACATAAAGCACTTCTTTGACTGGTATCCAAAGAATATCTTCACCGAGATATTTTAATAAGATAGTATTCTTAGTTATCTCATATATTTTTCTTATCTTGTGTTGTGATATCCTATCTCCATTAATCGAACTATTTTTACGCCATGAAATGTTATATTTTTTCCACAGACTATGGTCAGAAATATTAGCTCCCCGTAAGGCAATATTCACATCTTCTCTAGCGGGATAATCTTTACTGACACTGTTATGATCTAGAGTAGAGATAAAACTAATCACATCATCTAAACTGCCATTCTTCGCAGAACTAATAAAACCAACATGCTGTTTAAATTTTTTAATGTATTCAGTATTACGTATCTTTATATTGTAGGTGATGTTCTTATTATTCTTACCTGGTTTTTTACTACTTAGTTCTGCATAAACTCCGAGACCTTGTAGGCAATATAGTACATCTTTCGCCAGTTGAATAGAGCCACTAACCCAACCCACTTCACACTGTCTATTTTTTTCTGAATAGCATACCCAGCCATCCGATTCAAACATACCTCTCAGTACATCTCTAGCTCTATCATAAGATCCAAAAACACTTCTTGGGATAAAACGATTGGACCAAATTCTACCTAAAACTCCAAATCTACCTAAGATACTCTCAAATTCATCGCGCTCTAGAATCGTCGCTGTATAGTTAACGTTATCGTTTTGTTGTCTAGTATTTATCCTATACGTAAGTCCTAATGATTCGCAAACTCTGCAGAAGTCATTAATAACTTCAATATTATTGTTATTAAAGCTCCTTCTAAAACTCGATGAATTGTTATTTTTAGCCATACACCCATCACCAAGGAAATATCCTAATAACTCATATTCCGTAGTAGATGTGATAGTTTTAGAAAAGAAGTTCAGTGGTATTGGAACCCATTTATCTGCTAGTTCTTCAGTTGTACAGATACCTTTATGTGTTTGCCACTTATGATTTGACGAAACCTCTACATCATGTCCGGATTGCAATACGACCTTAAAGATTCCTTTCTCACCGTTACACCAAACCTGTCTTGCCGTAGATAAAATGAGTTTTTCTAGATCTGTTGATAATAATTCAGGTAGGGTGCCGACTAAATTCTCCACAAGCTCAACCTTACCGTTTCCTAGTGTGATTAAAGTCCCCTCGGCTACACACCTATCCGCAGATCTAAACGCAGACCTTAAGAAAATAAAAGAGCCATTTGTAAAACCCTTCTCGAAAACTTGTGTACTTATCGAAGAATCCTGAAAGTATCTTTTAATGAGCGGGCTTTTTTCAATCGCAGGGCGCAGCTTTTCGTTGGAGAACTGCCGCGTTTGTGTGTGCGAGGGGGATACATAGAGGGCTTTATTGTAGGGCATCACAACTGAAGTTACTGTAAGGTTATTACCTACATACGTCGTTTTTTCAACCTGTCTGGCAGTTTTTAGGAGAACCCTCTTATCATCCCGATCATAGACAGGCCTAAGATAGTCCCTACCGGTGAAGTCGAACTTCTTCCCGTCTAGATGGATCAGGTTATGCACAAAATCACTTCTACGGGCCCTGATGATCTTTCGGATAGTTCCGTCAGCATTCACTGCCTCCATGAACTTAGCGACCGCTTTTTTCGATAATGGGGTGGGGTCGTCATTATAGTCACGATCTGCGACAATATGGGAGCCCTCTTCCTCCTCGTCGTCTTCGACCTGTTCAAGTTCCGAGCGCATAGATTCGGTGTATCCTAGGTCAATTTGACTCCCGTCAAAGAACGCATCTTTGACAGTGTCAACCCCGACTAGCGTGTCATTTTCTTCGTACGACATATGTGCTACCTTTTCTTTTTAAACCATTCTATGACAACTATGATACTTTAAGCATGTTAAGCTATTTTATTACAAACCGTCTACCTCGAAATTTTGGTACGCCACTTCCCCGGGGCGCTACAGAAATGTTTTTGTGGGGATAAGTTGGTTAAGCATTTATTATCATATAACATTTTATATGCCATTTTGACTGGCGCTACAGCTTTTTTT
>Ga0315289_10014013_pt1 | contig 11210 bp, 2 predicted proteins | sample YL17G11_40_MG_FD_203452 | JGI IMG/M metagenome (GOLD analysis project Ga0315289, IMG submission 203452) | Sediment microbial communities from Yellowstone Lake, YNP, Wyoming, USA - YL17G11_40 | ecosystem: Environmental > Aquatic > Freshwater > Lake > Sediment | place: USA: Wyoming | collected... | reverse complement strand
AATATAGTAAAAGGAAGCTTTAAATTTTGCGCTTTAAATTTTAAGTTTCCGGATGCAAGTTTTTTGCAAGTTAACCCGATAATATTAGTGGATAGATAAATATAGTGTTCGGCTAGCCTGTGGCCGAGTGAGAACCAAGAAATAACAGGCTTGGTTTTTTTGTTTATATCGAGCGAAGTCGAGATAGTTTTTAAGAGGAGGAATGAGATAAATGAGTGGGCCAGAAGCAACTGACAAACCCCCATGTCGTAATATAAAAAGCCCTTTCCAACCTAATGGTAAGACTTATACTTATAAGCCCGGAGAGACCGTTCCAAAGGGATATATGTCTAAACAACAGTGTGCAGACGCACGCGGCACTCCCATAGAAGAAAACAAAGATCCCAAAAAAGATAATCCTACCAAAGGTACAGGAACCAAACCCGCAGAAAAAGCAGCCCCAGCCAGAAAAAAAAGCTCAACCGGAAGAGTTCCAGAAACCAACAATTATATCGCTAGAATCAATCAAGCCTGGGAAGCCGGCCCGGTTAAAGAGCTAAAAATCGGAACCTTAACCGTGCGGAAAGCAACCCAATTCAGCCAGATAAGAACTTTGGATCTAGATGCGTTTGGCTCCCTGCTTGAAAAAATCCAGGTCGCTCTAAAAAACTCTACTCGCTACCAAATCGATAAAATAATTGAGCTTCTAAAAAACAAGGGGCTTTCTCCGGAAAAAGTCGCTGAGCTGGTTAAGGCTGGGTTAGAGGGAGATGCCTTGATCAAGGCCGTATTGGAAGCAATGGGAGAAAAACCGGATGCTCTCTTAACCGATGCCGCTAAAGCTGATGAAGCGAACAAGAAAGCACAGGAGCTTAAACAAGCCAAAGAAGCCGCCGAAGCGAAAAAGAAAGCCGCCGAGGAAACCGCCGCCAAGAAACAACAGGCAGCCCAGCTTATCCAGCAACTTTCGATCAGCCCTCTGGCCAAAGATGAAGTTTATCGGAATAATCCTGATTTACTCATATTATCCGGAGAAATCAACCTCGGTCAGCGGATCATCTACTTCCAGGAAGGAGAAGGAAACCAAAAGAAAGAGATGATCGCTCTCATCAAGTGGAATGAAGGTGAGCGCAGGTGGCAGGTAGCCGGCAGGCCCGGATATACGGTTGACAACACAGAAGGCAAATTAACTCTAAAGAAAGACAGCGGTTCTTTATTCAAGCGCAAATTGGAAGCCACGCTGGTGGTTGATTCCGCCTGGAAAAGAATGAAAGCCATGGGGGTAAGCTACACCGACTACCAGCAGATCTTTGCCGATGAAAGAGTTACCTGGGATGAATTCAAGAAGATTAAGGACGCCACCCGCGAAGCTTACAACTTCTGGAGCTGGGGCGGCATAGTGAACAAGGATGGGGATGAAGGGATCAGCGCCTCTGACATGGAGATGGTGTTCCAAAATCATATCAATAAGGTTTCAGAAGGATTGGGAGAAAACCAGAAGACCCAGATCATAAGGGCTTATGTAGTTGCCAAGTATTTTGTGATCGTCCCCGCCGAGCAGGTGGCGAAAAAGCTGATGGAGGGCAAAGATCATTTGTCTGCCGCCGAGCTGCTGGCGGCGGTCGGGCCCAACTTAACCAAGAGCACCGCCATGCAAGTGATCAGAAATATCGTTAACGATCCTGTTCTTAACGGGAACCTCTCTTTTGAAAATATAAGCCTAAATAAAGCGCAGGTCGAAAGGTTCATTGCCACCATGGGCTTCCTGGCCCAGGTTGAAGTTGCCGGCTACAAGGTTGACACCTCCACCCTCAGGGATAAATCTGCCCTCAAAGAGGTTGACAATGTACTGGCCTGGCTGAAGGGCGAGGAGCCGGTGGGCGGAAATGAAAGTGGAACCGGCGCAACGGAGAGCAAAGAAGGCAAAGATATTGAGACACAAATAAAAGATGCCGAAAACGATGGCCAAAAATATTCGCTCGCCTCGAACCATATGAGGCTTTTAGCCTTAGCTGGTAAAACGGAACAGCTGGAACGATTCTTCAACAAGTACAAAGGGAAAATTAAAAATTTAGAAAATGATGAGACCATGGCCACATTTTTCCATGCCTATGGGGCAAATGAAAAACATTATGATAAAGCTTTTGCCGTCGCCTTAAAACTAAAGGGGGGTGACGAACGGGCAAAACAGCTAAGACAAATAGCCGATAAATATAGAATAGCAAAACAATACACCAAGGTGATTGAAGTGTACCTTAAACTCTTCGAATTAGACCATATCAAAGAAGAGGAATTTTGCCGGGCGATAATGGGTCAACTGGCCAACGGTAAAGGTGAGCTTGAACAGGCTTTCACCTGGGTCATCGGCGCGAAAGATTCGGATCGCGCTCATATCAAGGCTGTCGCTGAAAAAGTGAAAGCTAAATTAGAGAAGTTGAGTCAGAAAACCGCGGATGTAATAAAAACCATCTCGATCTGTGAAAAGATGATCAAGCACTGCGCCGATGAGGCTTCCTTCGCAAAAGCAAAGGCCGTGGGAGAAAAACAAGAAGCCGGGCTTAAGCACTACCGCAGCGCTCTCACCAATCTCATGCCGAAAAAAGAGAAAGGGGTTGAAGTGGGCAAAGAACCCAAGCCCAATATGGGAGACGTTGTAATCGGAGACCTGCAGCAAGCCGTCGCCATCCTCAAAGATATCCTCGAGAAAGACCCTGAAAACGAAGAAGTGCAAGAAATGCTGCTTCAGAGTTATGATTATCTCTTCCGGTTCACCCAGTCCAAAGAAGAGCTTTTAAAGCAATATAATGATGTAGAGCAACTGCTTGGCAAAACTTCATCCGACGCGTATCATACTTATCTCCTTATTGCCTATCAGTATGCCAATGCTTTGTACATCCGATCAGAACACATTGATTTATCCAGACCTGACAAAGATGACCTCAAAAAGAAAGCAAAAGAGGCTTATAAAATACTGGATGCAAAAGCAACCGCCTGGCTTGATGAAGGCAAGCGCAAGCAGGGCCAAAAATTGCCTGCTACTGAATCCGGCAAATTAAAATCCCGGGCCTATATTCTGATCCGAGAAATGATCAATTCCCACTGGAGAAGAGACAGTAAATCGACCGGCCTCAAAGCCAAAACATTAATGACGAAATATCGCGGTTCTTTTGTCGGAGATATGGATTACCTTAAGGAAATCATTAAACATGGGCTGGATGAGGCTAGAGACAGGAAAGCTATAAAGGATGCAAGGGATGCGTCTAAGTCGGGAAAGGGAAGCAAAGAAGTTAAAGATAAAAAGATTAACGGTGTCGATCCAGAGAAAGGCGTAGAGTAATAAGGTGACAAAATGAGTGATGGCGGAGTACCAAGCGTACCTGATGGAGGAGCCGGCGCGGCAGCATCCCAGCCGGTCAGGGCGGCGGCATCCCAGCCGGCGGGCGCGGCTGCATCCCAGCCAGCGAGCACGGCCCGACCCGCTCCCTCCACCCAACCCAAACTGGCGGAGGAGTCAGTTTCCCCTATCGACCTAAATCAGACCTCCTACGGGACCATCGTCCCGGAATTCTGGCGCAAACAGGCCGATGCTTCCCCGGTCGATAAAACCAAGCTGCGGGAAACTCTCACCAAAATCTACAGCAATAACCTGCGCTATATGTATTTAAAGGGCCGCTACGCCATGGCGTGGGTCGTGACTTCCAGCGGCACCAAGGAACTTTTTTTGGACCTAAAAGATTTCCGCTGGAAGGCGCTCTCCACCCTATATGAGAAAACGGAGAACAGTTTCAAAAATAAACAGATCAACGGCGCCAACCTGGCGGATCGGCTCAAAAAATATATCGAAGCCAGGGTTAAAGAACTGAGGAAAAAGAGCGGCCTTTCCGACGACTACAAAAAATGGCTGGAAGCTTATGACCGCGGCGAAAATCTTTTTGCGCTGGCCGCCCGCCTGCTGGCGCTTGACCTCCATGCGGTAGACGAAGCCGTCCCCAAAATACTGGAAATTCTCAACCTGATCAAGGCTCCGGAGGGCAAGAAATTCGGGAAGCTTTCCTTCTCCGTCAAAGAATTTGATGGCATCTATACGCAGCTGTGCACCAATTTGGAAATCGTAAAACCTGACGGCAACACCCTCGTTCTCTCCGCTATGCTTCTGGGAGAAAAAGCGGCCAAGGATGAGCCTTTCATAAAATTGTTCGGAGGCATCCTTTCGCAAAACGGCATTACCGAAAATGACAGCCTGGAACAGATCGAAAAATACCTTGGAAAAGGCAACCCGGTCATAAACAAGGCCCACCTGAATCAGCTCTCCCATGTTTCTGCGGGAAACCAGAAAAGTTCCGCTCTAAAGATGAGGGTCTATGTGATTGAGAAATCTAACCTAAAAGCCAATCGAGTGGAACTCTACTTTGTTATCACTCAGGGCGGAAGAATTCTGATGGAAACCGATAAGATCCCGCCCCTTGAAAAAATGGACCCCCGTCTGAGAACCCTGGCCGAAAATCTGGTAAAAGCCGGGACCAGGGGAAAAAATCTAATCGAGCTTATCTTTAATTACCAGAATTCTAAGGGCGAGGAAGCTGAAAAAGAAGAAGGGGAAGACGACAAAAAATCGGAGCGAGGATCGCATATCGCAACTTTCAGTGATATGATAGGAAATCTAATCGGCGGGGTCGAAGACGAAGCTAAGCTTTTTAGAGCGGCCCAGGCGATCTTTGACGCGGTCAAGGCTGACAGCAAAGTCAGACGATCTGATATTCTTAAGTTTTTAAGCGTCATGCTGAGATTTTTCTTTAGCGACAATCCAAGGAAAAAGATTTCCCTGGCGAATATTTTGGAAGTCATTGGGATTATCAGAAAAGCAATTGCCAAGGAAACCGTTACTCCTGAAAAAATCAAGACCTATTACGTCATTCTGGGAAAACAAAATAAACCTCTCACCGAAAAAGAAAAAAACCGATGGCAACAGGCTAAAAGCTACTACAACGAATTCCAGATCGATTTTAGCAAGCCGGCCCCCAATTCAGAGCAATTCAGCCCGAATGAGCTGATCGGAGCCGCCAACCTGGCCGACTTCGGAACTGAAGGCAGAAAAGCCACCGAAGACGCCCAAACCGTCCAAAAACAGCTGGAAGACGCTCAAAGAGAATGTAAATTCCAGAAGCAGTTCGAAGAAAGGTTCGTTGTGGAAAAAGCCGCCGTCATTCAGATAAACGAAGCGCTCATGGCCGAGGTGGCCGCTAAAGCCGCCAGAAAAAGCTTAAAAGAGACCCCGCTGTTAAGGGTGCTGCAAAGCTTATCCATCTTCAAGCTTTCCGAAAGAAAAAAGATCAAGGCCGATCCTTTCAAGATCCTGCTCGAGTATATAAAATTAATTTCGGGGAGACTGGCCAGCCTGCCTCCCGGCTTCCTGACCCGGTACGAAAATGGAAAGACCATCCCCGGCGCCCTGGAGCTTTTTGCCGAGGGCAGAAGGCCGCTCTCATCCGATGAGATGCAGACCTTCCTGGGTATCATCGAGCTCATCCGGAATAAAGGTTTTGATAAAGAGCTGCTCTATCAGGCCATCAAAAATGTCCAGGACCGCAAAGAAGGGGACGCCATGCTGCCCGTGTGGAGCAAGTTCCTGCTGGGCGAAAAGGGGATCAGGGTCCTGGCCGATCCCAAGCTGACTACACTGAGAGCCCCTTTTTCAAAACCGGCTGAGGTGGAGGGCAAGCAGGAAGTGGCACCTAGAACGGAAGGTCTGGTTGCCGAGAGTTATGACGTTTCCTTCGAAAACCTGCCCAAAGAAGCCCCCCTGGTAAACCTGTGGCTGCTCGCAATTAATCAATATCCCACCGAAATCTCCGCGGCCGAAATGGCCCAGGCGCTGGAACACAGAGCGGCCCTGGGTTATCTTACTGCCACCACCCTGAATATCCTGTTAAAGGTTTTCGACGAAAAATTCCTGATCAATCGCCCCCTGCCCCAGAGCCTGCAGAAGTTACTGCGAGAAATTTTGGCGGTCGAATTGAAGGGGCCGGATAAAGACAAAAAAGACCAGATCAAACTGCCCGGCGGTTTTAAATTATCCAAGAAAGAAAGGGCCCTGCTGAGAAGGATCCTTGCCTACAGCGAAAATCCGGGGAAAATTCAACTGGGAATTTTAAACACCGAAGACAAGAGCCTGCTCGCGGGAATATTTAAAAAGTTATTTGCGCTTGCCGGAAGCCTGGGGAAAGAAGACAAAAACCACGGAAAGGCGGTCAGACTGCGTGATTATTTTGGATCTCTGGAATTGCGCCGCCTCTCAAAAGAGTTCAAAGACAAACCTGCCTTAAAAGATTTCATTCAACATTTAGAGCGGGGCAGATTCAGGACCAAAGAAGGGGTCGTGATCGACCGGGTCTATTCCTTGGACTTAGACAAGATTCCCAAAGAACTGGAAAATACCGAGATTTACCGGAAGGGGATAGAGATCCTCCGGAACCTGGCTGACGGCCTGAGAGAAGGAACCGTTTATGAAGAAGAAGTGCCGACTCAATTCTTTTCAAAAATATGGCACGGCGTAAGAAAAGGGATGAAAGAATCTCTGGCCACCCAGGATGCATCCATACTTAACGGCGTGGAAGATGGAACCATCCAGTACTATAAATACCTCTTTTTCTACGGCGAAGCCCATTTCCAGGCGCAGGTGTCGGCATGGGACAACGAACTGAAAGGCCTGCTGGTGGAGCTGGAGGCGATCTACAAAGCCGGAAAAATGCACATTAAGAATCGCGATAAGATCAAAAAAGACTTCGAAAGAATGAAGCCGCTGGCGGCAAAGATCCGGGAACTGAAAGAGAAGATCCGCAAGTATTCGGAAAATAACAATAACGACCTCAAACGAAATACAAACATGGGGGTTAGAGCCAAATTCAACACTCTGCTCGCCCTTGCCTGGCAGGCCGAAACCTGGCTGCTGGATATCGAAAAAGGGATCGCTTTCATAAAATTCATGGATGAAAAACTGGGAAAGGACAAAGATGTCAAAGCCAAACAGGAAGAATTTATCCAGGCCTGCTACAACACCGATCCCAAAGAGCCGGGTGAAAAGAAAAAAAGAGAGGACTACCTGAAGTTTATTGAAGCCTTTGACAAGAGGCATGCCAGGATCGATGATGAAATTGACCGGTACGATACCGAAGCTAACAATACCCAGATCGGCGGCAGCTATTTAAACAGCGAAGATCTGGATGGAAAATTCCTTCAAGCTTTTATCGAGCACTTTGCTAAGGGCCGGGGAACCGGCGATTTCGGCGCCTTTGAATTGAATTTTGATCTGCTTCCCAAGATCTTCAAGACCAAAATGACCCTTAAAGATGAGAACGGCAACGAAATTAAAACCGGAAGGGCCCTTTTCGCCTTCATTTTGCGGACCTTCAAAAAGGACAGCCACTACTGGACTTCTCTGAGCAAGGATCCCACCGACGATTTCCTGACCACCCGCCGGGCCAAGCAGGCTTTTGTTCTGATCCTGCAGTTCATGCCGCTCAGGCGAATCAAATATGATCCGCTTAAAACCGGAATGAACGTTGCCGGACATGTGGGACAGCACTTCATAGGCAGGTCCGCGCTGGGAAGAACTCCTATCCGGCACTTATTTAATCCGATATCCTTCGGTTTAATCAGCTATTACCTGGATAAAGTAGGTATAAATATGCGGCGACAAGTAGGCGGGCCCAGCCTGCAAGAGCTCGAAGCCGTAGTTAACAGCCCGACCGAAAGGATGGCCTACCAGGCCGCAGAAACTCTGGGCAGCATTTCCGTTCCCAGAGCCATGCAAACGGTAAACATTTCAAGGAACGCCCGCATTCTCTTTGACCAGAATCTGAACACCTACAGCGAAACTGACCTCTACACCGTCGGCTGGCAAACGGTCGATGCGGCAGCTCACCAGCTGTCGGTGTATTACCACGGCATCACCACTGTGCCCGAGCATGTCAAAAAATATGACGAATTGCTAAAAAAGAGCAAGATCCTTATCGATATTCCGGGAAATTACGCCCAGATCAGGTCGGCGCTGCTGGCCCTGGCCAAATACTTAAAAGAAAGCATGGATATGAAGGGCAAACCCCTCCGGATTGAAGTGCTGGGGACCGCCCAGGGAGCCTACTTTAAAGCCGATGAAGTTTTGAAAGACGCTCCGGCGGAAGTGAAATTGGGCTTGATCTACCTGAGCCAGCTGACCATGGAGGCTCCGCTGATCATGGCCGAAGCGCTCAAAGACCCGAACGAGAAAACCGAGGGCCTGGCCAGCACTTCTATTACCAATCCCAAGACCATCATGAAGGACAGGCTCCAGGTTAAAGTAGAAGGCGAAAAGGTCACAGTGGTCAGAGATACCGCCACCGGCGCTTCCCCTTACACTGTTACCTATAAAAGAGGAAGCGAGGAGCCCCTGAAAATCTACCGCGACCGGGCGCAATTCGATCCGCATGAGGCATTTGTTGAAGGATTTTTAGAGGGTGGCACCTTTGCCCTTAAGATCCCGGTCGATATTTTCTCCGGCTTTGTCAACGACGTGGTCGAGGCCGCGGAATGGGTTCAGGCCGTCATCCAGCAAGCTGCCAACAGCAAAGACCCGGTTCTCAAGAAACTTTATGAAGAAAAAGCCAGGATACTGGCCAGGCAGCTGCGTGAAAACCTGACCAATACCTACGGCTCCTTCCTGTCTTTTGAACTTAATCCCGTGGTCATGCTCATGCAGTTGAAATACTATGCCCAGCATAGAGAATACGATAAATTTTTTGGTTACGCGCTGATCGCCGTCCCCTTTGCCCTCCAGGTGCTCTACAAAGATATAGTAATACTTAGAAATTTTGCCCGCATCGCGATCGGAGACGGGCACATGATAACCGGCCCGCACGGACAACCTCTACGCTGGAATTCTTATGGTATGGCCAGTTTCCCGGTTGTTTACACTCAAAAATTGCATGCCTGGCTCGACAAAAAAATTGCGAAATTAATTGAATGGAAGTGGCCGCACCTCAAGGATCGGAGGCGCAACGCCACCCGCGGAGTTAGCAGAAAGCTGGATGCCGCCGAGGCTTGGGCTAAAAAGCCGGGAGCCGCCGTTAGGTTCCGGCCGACAGTGAGGGCTTTAAGTATGCCCGCGCATGTCATGCAATTCAAATTCAAAGCAACCGCGGCGGACGTGGAGTTCCTGCTAAGATACTTCAAAAATAAAGTTGCTCTGGGAAATTTCTTCCTCGAGGAATACACCAGGGCGCTGAGCGAAAAAGGCTATTCGCCGCCCGAAATCAGGGAAGCCATCAGATTTGCAAAGGAAAACGGAGCGGTCGAATTCTTCAGGTCAGGAAATTACTTAAAGGGGGTTTTCCAGAATTTCGAATCTTACCTGGAAGCGGGGCGGAACCGGATCATCGCCAGAGAACTCGGCCTCCCGGAAGGCACCCCTCTTAATCAGGAACAATTGTTAGAAGCTATGAAGAATAAAAGGGTTGCGTCCCAATTTAAAGCCTTTTCAAAGACGGCATGGGAGCAATACATGGAAGGCATTTGTGAACATGTCCGGGGGAGCGCCAGATATGCGGCCGGAGTCTACCATGATAAACAAGTTGAAATACGCGGCGCCAACGCAAAGCCAAGAACTGCCAGAGAGTTTCTCAAAGATAAATACGACCCGGTGCTTGAGAAATACAGAGCAAGAATAAGCGAACTTGAAAAAAAAGGAAAACTTTTCTACCACCGCCAGGAGAGCATCGAATTAGCAGAGAAAAAAGCCCTGTTTAAAGCACTGACGGAATATTATGACATGGCAAAAAATGGGAAAATCAAGCCCAACCGAATCTTATTGCCTGAAGAGTTCACGCGTTATTACAAAGGGGTCAAGGTTTTTGAGAAAGCGGCGGGAACGGTCGGAGTGATCCTTATCATTCAGCACATCGCCCACAGCGAGAACAAAGCCGAAGCCATTGTGAAAACCGGGGTTAGCCTTGGAGTTTTTATTGGCGCATTCAAGGCTGCCGACAAGGGGGTTCGTTCGGTCACCAAACATCCGGTCTGGCGGTTTATTGGCGACACGCTCGTTGCCGCCGGAATTACCCTTGGAATCGACGAGGCTTTAAAAGCATGGGTCTACCCTAGCCTAGGGATTAACCCTGATTCGCCCTACTGGAATGCCGGCATCGATTCGGTGGTCGGGGCTTTGGATGTTGTCGGCGGCGGAGCAGTCTTTGATCTGATGGACGCTCTGTTTTCCCATGACGAAGATGAAAGAGCCTATCTGGAACAATCCGTGCCCAGCATCGATGTTACTAAAAGAACCTACCTGAATACGGTAATGGATTGGAACGAAAAGATTAACGCGCAAATTGCCCATTTTAAAAAAGAGCTCCAATACTGGCGCGAACAGGAACCCCTGAATCCTGGAAGAGGAACGGTAAGCAGCATGATCGAGAAGGCAGAGAGAGAGATCAAGAAACTGGAATTTAAGCTCATCGATGATAATTGGGATAAAAGGCAGGCTTTCCAGCTGGCCTATCGTGTCGGCAAGCTCGGCCTGAAACGTGACCTAATGATTGCCGAGGTACAAGCATCAAAGCTTTCAGATACCGATAAACAAATATTAATTGACGCTCTATACTACTCTTTTGGCGCTTTTAACAGCCCTTTTGTAATGCCTCACCGGGAAGAAAAAACAAAAACCGCCGCCAAAAAGATGGGGGAGGATTTTGAAAAGAGATTTAAGGCTCTTTACGGCGATTACAAAACGGTCCACAAGGACCTGGCATTTTTTAGACGGGTACGCCCGCCGGTATACCAAAACTGGCAGGATCCCAGTTTTTGGCAAAGAGAAATGCAGCAGCTTATAGCCAGGTTAGTACGAGAATAATATTTTGATCAAGCGATTATGGGGCTGCGTATAACAGGCACGTAGCCCCTTTTCTTTTCTACTTGACCTTGGTCTCCGTTTTCGGTGTTACAGAAAGATCAAGCACGTAAACTCCGCTCTGCTCGCCGGTTTTGCTGTAAGCAACTTTGCTGGCATCGGGTGAGAGGCGCGGGATTTCGCCCCTGAAGCTGGCGTAAACTTCGGTGGTGGCGGGTGTGGTGGCGCTGACATCAACACTGCAGTAACTGCCGCCGGCGATTCCATAGATGACATCCGTGTCGGCAGAAGAGATCTGCGGCTTGTCGACCGAAGCGGAAACGGAAAGGTCATTTCTGCCGGTGCCATTCTC
>Ga0315289_10014012_pt1 | contig 11211 bp, 7 predicted proteins | sample YL17G11_40_MG_FD_203452 | JGI IMG/M metagenome (GOLD analysis project Ga0315289, IMG submission 203452) | Sediment microbial communities from Yellowstone Lake, YNP, Wyoming, USA - YL17G11_40 | ecosystem: Environmental > Aquatic > Freshwater > Lake > Sediment | place: USA: Wyoming | collected... | reverse complement strand
CAGATAAAAAAATGCGAGAGAAAATTGCGGATATTACCGAATATGGGAAATTTATTGCTCAGGCACCTGTTTGTATCGTTGTATTTTGTAAAGATACAAAATACTTTTTAGAAGATGGATGTGCAGCAACAGTAAATATGTTATTAGCCGCAGAAGGGCTTGGATTAAAGAGTTGCTGGGTAGCAGGTGATAAGAAACCATATTGTGGCACCATTGCTGAAATGCTTGGTATTCCATCCGATTATAAACTTATCAGCTTCGTTCCTATCGGATATTCAGATGAAAATCCACAACCTCCTTCCAAACGAACCCTCAAAGAAGTAATCCATTGGGAAAAGTTTTAAAAGCATTAGAATTAAAAGAATATAAAGATTATATTTTATAAGAAATGTGATTATAGACTCACTACCTTATATGTGTCTTAAGCTAATGGAAATTTTACAGAAGATAGCGATATAGACATTGCTATATTGGCTGATAACTTTAGTGGGGATATAGTAGAGGATACTTTTAGGTTGATGAAAATAAGAAGAAAAGTTGATAATAGGTTTGAATCCCATCTATTCAAAACAAGTGATTTTAATTTATCGAATTCATATATTCAAGAGATGATTAATACTGGAATAAGAATATTGTAGATTATAAAAAACATATTATCTTAATAAAAATGTTGACTTTTCAAATAAATATTAATAAACAATGAATAAATAATTATATTAATACATTAAAAATATAAAATTTGCTTTATATTTTCCAACTCATTAAGTTTTAAGTTTAAATATACTTCTTTTATTTTAATTTTTATAATTAGGGGAGTAAACTATGAGAGGGAAATTTCTTTTTAATAGTCAGCATTTTGAAAACAATTTATTTCTTTTATTTTTACTAATAATATGTATTTTTATTTCAAACTGTAGCAATATACAAACATCATCAAAAAGGCTTGGAAAAGATTGTATTGTAGTCTGTTCTTATCCAATCCATGCTCCTGTTGCATCGGCGGTAGATGCTTTTGAAGCAACCAAAGAGAAACCTGTCATTAGTATTCCAACTATTCCGATCAATTTTTTTATACACTTTATAAAACATACTTATGCTACGATTCCTTATATGTTAGATATGCCCTTTTATCCATTTTATGTTTTTTTTGGTGTGGAACTAAAGTGAACCCATAGGACTGGATAGCTAAATAGTTATAGTGTGGGAAGAAAGCCGTTTTTTATTTAAAGAGATTAAATTTGAACTATTTATGTGATAAATAACCTAAAGCAGAATGAAACTGTTTTTTGTTATAAACCTCTTGGATTAAATAAGTAATCCGTTTTATAACATCTTCTACTGTCTTATACTCCCAAAGACTCATCTCCTCATGTTTTGAGGTTTTTATAGAACTTTTCATATGAACATTTTTATATTTCTTATTTGTTTTTTTCTTTATAAATATTTTGGTATTTATTTCAAAAGTTCAATAATAATTTAAAAATTCTTATTGACTTCTTTCAAATTCTTAATAATATCTATTTTGATTATTTTCCAAAGGAAGGGACTATGAAAACAGGTAGGCTTCTTTATATTAGTTTATCTTTTATCTTTTTTATTACATTAATAAATAATTGTCTATGTCAAGGGGACTTTATAATTAATACTATTCAATCTGAGCAAACAGTTTGTATAGGATATTCAACGGCTTTCGACATCGTGGTACAACCTTTAGGAGATTACTCCAACTTGGTTTCTCTTACAGTACAGGGCTTACCTTCTGATATTGAAACGTTTAATTTTAGTCCCGAAACAGTAACCCCACGTGGTTATTCAGTTCTGGGAATACTCACTTCGGATCTTACAGCAGCTGGTAGTTATATTTTAACCATCCAAGGCAGTGATGGCTCTCTAATTCGACAAGAACAGGTGACTCTAAATATAGTTGATGAACCGTATGTTTGTCCTGATTTTTCGTTTCCAGAAAATTCTATTGGGCCCAATCGCATTTTAGGTTATTTATTGGGAGAAAATTCTCCTAATAGCGAACAATGGTATATGACCAAAAATCCAGAAGCAGCTTTGGGATTACCAGACGGAACCTCAGAGGGAATTGGTCATATCAATGAACCTCTTCCAATCAATACCAACTATTCAGTTGGGTTAGGTGGTGGTTATATAGAACTTGGAATTGAAGGAGGAAGTATTGTTGACCAACCAGGTGTAGACTTTGCACTTGTGGAGGGTGGAAGTTGGGGCGTAAGGATGGAATCAGCTGAAGTTACAATTAATGGTATAACTCGTATCATTGATCAGGATTATTTTAATGAGAGACTAATTGTATATGTTCCAAATCTTATTCAAGTTGATGAGTCTCATTGGCTTTCTATATATAATATTGATCTTTCAGTTTTTGGAATCACACAGGCAGATCGTATCAAAATCGTGGATAGTTCCGGTAGGTTCACGAGTGAAGGTACTGCTGGATTTGATGTAGATGGAATTGCTGTTTTTCCTGAATCGTATGGACCGCCTCTCGAATGTAAGGCTGTTATTAAATCTCCTAAGCCGGGTAGATCTTTAAACGGTAATAGAGTGACCATAGTAGCAGAGATTGAAACTGGTTTTTATACAGGGGATATTTCGGTATTATTTCAGTACCGATATCCTTCTTTAAATGGTCCTTGGAGTGATATTATAGCTGCAGATCAACAGCATCCTAATCCTGACACACAGCCACCTTTTTTTATACATTGGGATGTGACAACACTATCCGAAGGTCTTTATGACTTACGTGCCATTTGTTCATATCCGGGTTATAGTGATCCTAATCCAACATTCGTTACAATTGAGATAAAACATACAGGGGCTACTCATTCTGCTCGTTTAGATACTGATGGGCATTTACTAGTTGAAGATATGTTAGAATCAGAAATAGTAAATGAAATATCCTCAGCAGATCCGATTACTGGTACACTTGTACATTTGGCAATTGATGCTTCTTGTTTAAGTGGTAACACACCAAAGCTCATTTTAAAATTTTATCTCCTCGGGGATTTCCCTATATTGGAAGATTTTGCTGGTTTAAATGGTTTAGATCCAGCGATACAGCTGACACTTCAAGATACAGGAATTATTGACCCAAGTAATACAAGGCTTTTAAAAGTGTATTTTCAGTACAAAGATATGACAAATGATGGAATTGTTGATGGAACAACAATAAAAGAAAATTGGCTTAGATTATATCGTTATGATGGTATAAGTACAATAGAGGAATTAGTTTCTACAGTAGACCCAATCAAGAATATAGCTGTGGGTGCAAGTGGACAAACAAGTATTTTTTCGGTAATAGCTCAACCTGAACCAATGTGTGTCTATGATTTTTGGTTTATATATCAATAGAAAATTTTATTGATCCGCTAACAAGTGTATTATTAATATTCTTTAAATTAATAAACATTGAAATTATAAGATTAATAGGTTGTGTATAAAAGAGCGTACTAATTTAACAAAAACAAAAGGTGTGAAATTCTCTGGATTATGAATAAAATAAGAAAAGAGGATTTTACATTATAATAAAGTTAGAAGTACATATTTTAGTGGGAGTGAGTGTTTGTAAAGAATTAATCCCTATGCATAATTAACCACTAAATTATAAAAAAGAAAGCTTAATTAGATATTTAATGAACTCAATTAATTGAGTAGAGTGTGTGGAGTTTATGCGTGGGATTGTTGGGGAGGATGTGTGAGGTGTTCTTCATTTTTTTCTTTTTTATTTCTTTTCTATATTAAAAAAAATAAATATAATAATAAAGAACACATCTCTCACATTGTTCTTTGTTTTGTTGACGTGTAAACTCTACTCTCTCTTCCTGCCAGTTATTAGTAGAAACGGTTCTTAAAGATGGTTTCAAGGATTTTGGGATTGAATAAGAGGGCTATTCGGTTTGTGTAGGTTCTTCCGAGCTTGGCTGAGGCTAAGAGGATTAATCCAAGGCTTTGCAGATAGCTTAGGTTGTTGTAGAAGTAGACATAAGAGTAAGGTTGTTCCTTAAATTCTTTACTTATTTCTAAATATTTTTGGTAAACTTCTTTGACATTGTTCTTTTCTGTCTCTTGGGCAGATCTTAGGATTAATAAATTCTTGTCATTTAGGTCTTGTATTAAGTCTATGTAGATGTCTCTTTTTGCTTTTTCAAAGCAATCTTCTACACTATTTTCTTCTCCTGTTGCTAAATAGAATAATGTTTGTATGGCGATTCTAATTAATATAAAATGCAAAATTATGATTAGATATCCACAAATTTAGAGTAAAGCTTTAATATCTTCAATGATTAACTGACTAAGTTTACCCTCCCATCAGATGTTGTTCAATTCCTATAAACAAAATGACATTTATATAAATTCGTGTGATTAGTGATTAATAACTTTTTTTTATTGTTTCTGGTTCATTTGGTATTTAATGTGTTGACAAATTTATCGTCTTTAGGGGAATGTAATTGCTGAATTTTTGAGTTCTAAATTGAAGATTAACCGAAATGAAATTGTCTAAAGTTAAGATAAAAATTCTTCCATCAAATAAAATCATTTCTGTTAAAAGGGGAGCGAATCTTCTGGATGCCCTTTTAGACGCTGATGTTCCTATTGAGTCTCTATGCGGTGGAAAAGTGACTTGTGGCAAGTGCCTTGTAAAATTAGTAAAAGGGAATCTTGGTTCTGATAGTTATCCTACTTCTATTTTGTCTGAGGAACAATTCAAGAATGGTTACAGATTAGCTTGTTTATCCACTGTTGAAGAAGATGTGGTTATTTCTATTCCATATACGAAAACACTTCAAACAAATAAGCTGAAAGCGTTTCTATCAGTAGGACAGGGAAATCTGAATCCGAGTTTGAAAAAGATTTTTATCAAGCCGAAAGAAGCGGATTTGAATAATCCTGTATCGGATTATGAATTGATTAGTAAGGCGTTGAAAGATACAGTAGGGAACGGTTTCAAACCGTTCCTTACAAATCTTTGTGTGGGACGCATATATGCGTCCCCTACAAATTCAAATTTGCATAACTTGCGAGAGATTCCTTTTATATTGAGACAATCCCATTATTGTAGCACCGCTATTTTATACGAAGATGAATTTATCGCATTAGAAGAAGGAAATACAACTGATAGACATTATGGAGTAGCTTTTGATATAGGCACGACCACTGTCGCAGGAGTTTTATATAATTTGGTAAAGGGAGAGATAATCTTAGCAGATGCCATATTAAATCCTCAGCATTCTTACGGTGTGGATACGATTTCTCGAATTAATTATGCCATTCAAAGCGATAAAAATTTGAATACGCTTCATTCTAAAATCATTAGTGGTGTTAATGAGATAATCGATTTGTTGTGTGGAAGAGCAAATATCAATTCTCAAGATATTTATGAAGTAATAATAACGGGTAATACGACAATGACTCATCTTGTCCTTAATCTTACGCCACTTGGACTTTCACGGATTCCTTTTGTTCCTGTCATAAAGAGTAGTGTGGTTGTGAATACGGAAGATATTGGGATAAAAATAAATAAGAATGGTAAAGTGTTTGTGTTTCCTAATATAGGTGGATTTGTTGGAGGCGATACTGTTGCGATGGTTTTGACTACTGATATGATGAGTAGTTCTGAGATAAAGCTTGCCATTGATATTGGGACGAATGGTGAAACTGTTCTTGGCAATAGAGAAAAATTGTTATCCTGTAGTAATGCGGCGGGACCTGCGTTTGAAGGGTCTCAAATAAAATTTGGAATGAGAGCGACTGAAGGTGCAATCGAATCCGTGATAATTGAAAATGGCGATTTGAAAATGAAGGTAATCGGAGATAAGGCACCTATGGGAATTTGTGGTTCGGGTTTAATTGATATTGTGAGTACATTATTAAAATTAGGCATTATTGATAACAGTGGTAAGATATTAAATTGTAGAAACGCAATGCGTTGCGTCTCTAAAAAGATTAAAAAGAGAATCGTAGAGAAATCGGATGGAAATGAATTTATTCTTGTGTATAGTGATAAATCAAATCAAAAAAGGAATAGGGACAGACGACGTACGTCTGTCCCGAGTTCTCTAAAAGCAAATATTGTTTTAACTCAGAAAGATATAAGGGAATTACAACTTGCTAAAGGTGCAATAGCAGCAGGAATAAAAATATTAATTAAAGAGTTAAAAGTTAATGAGGATGATATAAAACAGGTTTATCTATCCGGGGCATTTGGAAATTATATTAACATTGATAGTGCTGTTACGATTGGTTTAATTCCAAAAAGATTAAGAGATAGAGTCAAATTTATTGGCAATTCAGCCTCATCTGGAGCCTTAATGGCATTGATTAATAGAGACAATAAGAAAAAGGCTGAGGATATTTCGAAATTTGTCAAATATGTTGAACTTGGTGGAAGAACTGATTTCCAGGAAGAATTTGCTAATTCAATGTATTTTACATAAGAGATAAACCACAACGACACAACGGGCACAAAGAAAAACAACACAACTATTTGACAGGATTAACAGGATTGACAAGATAACCCATTTAAGTGAAAAATTCAGAACTCACAACCGATAACTGATAATTAAGTACCAGCTTATATTAAATTGTCAGTTTTTATAAATTTTGATAATGTAATTAGGAGAATGTTGTCTTGAACATTCTTGATGCCATATTGTTAGGAATCTTGCAAGGGATTACAGAGTTTCTTCCCGTTAGTAGTTCGGGACATTTAGTTATTCTTGAAGCCATATTAAAGGTTCAGAAGACACCATCAATTTTGTTTGAAGCTTCTCTTCATCTGGGGACATTAATTGCTATTATTATCCTGTTCTGGAAAAAGATAGATGAGATTATAAAATTTATTTTTGGTGGTTTTAATCAACAACTTAAAATAAAGAGTGATAAAAACTTATTTTTGAGATATTATCAGGATGATCCAATTGCAAGACTTTTGATTCTAATTATAATCTCAAATATCGCTACAGTAATCATCGGATTAGGCTTTGAAGATATTTTCAGAAAAATGTTTGGAAGTGTAAAATGGGTTGGGGTAATGCTCTTAATAACCGGTTGCATATTATTATTGACAAAGATGGCTAAATCTGATTCTATAACGTTAGAAAATTTAAGAGTGGAGCATGCCTTAATAATTGGAATTGCTCAAGGAATTGCTGTTGCTCCGGGAATATCACGTTCAGGTGCAACAATTGCTACAGCTCTATTGATTGGAATAGCAAGACCTGATGCGGCTATATTTTCATTTTTGATTTCCATACCGGCTATTATAGGAGCAAACTTTAAAGAGATTTTATCGCAAGGAGTGGAGTTATCATACGGGTGGTTACCGATTCTCAGTGGTTTACTAATCTCATTTATCACAGGCTTCATCGCTCTTAAATTTCTAATCAACATAGTTAATCGTGGCAAATTGTATTATTTTGCATTTTACTGTTGGATAGTGGGTATCGGAGCGATAATCCTTTAAGAGAGGAAGGGATTAGTGCTTATGAGGATTAAAGAAGAGACTAAAAATGAAATCATAGGGGTTCTCCTATTACTCATTGGTGTATTACTACTAATGAGTTTGTTTACCGCCAGAAACAATGTAAATCTTGTTGGTGAAATAGGAAATAATATTTCACATCTTTTAATTATCATTATGGGTTCGGTGGTATCTTTTATCATTCCTGTCGTGTTTATTATCTGGGGGATAACAAGTTTTTTTGGTGAGGCTCGTCAGCATTTTTCCATTAAACTTTTAGGTGGAATATTATTTGTTTTCACACTGTGTTCTTTACTTAGTTTAAATTATTCTACTTTTGACCAGGAGGTCAGTTTCCACTATGGTGGTGTAATTGGAAGTTTTATTACGCACCAAAATGGTCTTAATCTTAATAAATATCTTGGCTTTACTGGTTCCTATTTTACATTATTGGGTTTGATTATAATTTCCGTTCTGTTAGCTACCGATTTCCTCTTTATCAACTTTTTTAAAAGAATGCGTCAGAGCATTAAAAAGAAACCAAAAAAGATTATCGTGAATATTGGTGGCAATAGGCATAAGATTAAATTGAAAAGAGAAGAAGTAGAAGAAGACGAAGCAGAAGAAATAGAGGAAGATGAGGATGAAGAAGAGGAAGAAAATTTCGTACCGAAACCTGTGATTAATTTTTTTAAAGAGAAAAGAATCGAAAGAAGAAGAAAGTCATCAGAGATTGAAGATGAGGGAATTGGCTATCAACTTCCGTCTTCTGACCTTCTGAATTTACAGAGTAAGCAGAAACCCACTATGACTGAAGATGAAATAATCGATATTTCAGGTGTCCTTGAAAAAACGTTAAGGGATTTTGGAATTGAATCATGGGTTAAGGAAGTCAATCAAGGACCAGTAGTTACGAGTTTTGAATTGCAACCTGCACCGGGAGTTAAAGTAAGTAAGATAGTGAGTTTGCAAAATGATTTAGCACTCGCCTTGAAAGCCCCTCAAATCAGAATTATTGCACCGATACCAGGTAAAGGAGCAGTAGGAATAGAAGTCCCAAACGAACGAATGACATCGGTCTTCTTACGTGAAGTAATTGAATCGGATGTATTTCAGAATTTTGAATCACCTCTCCCACTTGCACTTGGAAAAGATATCACAGGTAATGCATATATAGCAGATTTAGGGGAGATGCCGCATTTATTAATTGCTGGTAGAACGGGCTCTGGAAAGTCTGTTTGTCTTAATGCTATTATAAATAGTATCCTTTTTAAAATGCCACCTAATAGAGTGAAGTTTATTATGATTGACCCAAAGAGAGTTGAGTTGAGTGTTTACGATGGAATACCACACTTACTCGTTCCTGTAGTTTATGAGCCTAAAAAAGCGGCAGCAGCTCTGAATTGGGCTGTTGAATTTATGGAAGACCGCTATAGACAATTAGTTGAATTCAACATCAGAAATATCGAAGGTTATAATAATTTATTTGAGAATGGAATTGTTAATGAGAAAACTAAAGGTAAAGATTTAGAATATATGTATTATGTGGTGATAGTGATTGATGAATTATCAGATTTAATGGTTGTAGCGAAGGCTGAAGTTGAAGAGAGCATAACGCGATTGGCGCAAATGGCACGTGCCGTTGGGATTCATCTCATTGTTGCAACTCAAAGACCTTCCGTCAATGTTATCACTGGTATTATCAAAGCAAATTTTCCATCCAGAATTGCCTTCCAGACTGTTACCAGAGTAGATTCCAGAACTATTCTTGATATGATAGGTGCAGAGACGTTATTGGGAAATGGTGATATGTTATTTTTACCAAGTGGTTCACCAAAACCTGTTCGTATTCAGGGTTCTTATATTTCAACAGAAGAAGTTGAAAAGGTCTGCAATTTTATAACAGGCGAGAAGTCCGCGGATTATCTGGTAGATGAATTTGAGATGAGGAACTATCAGTCTGAAATTGATGAGTATGATAAAATTATTAAAAGTGGTGAAGATTTGACGGATGACGAATTATTTGAAAGAGCGGTAAGATTGATATTAGAAAATCGCAAAGCCTCTGTTTCACTGATTCAGAGAAGACTTAAGCTTGGCTATGTAAGAGCCGGTAGGTTAATGGATATGTTGGAAGAGGCGGGAATTGTAGGAGAAAATGTGGGAAGCAAACCGAGAGAAATTCTTGTCGACCCTGATGAATATTTGAGGAGTATGGGGAGAAAGGTTTCGTACTTTGATGATTAACATATATAAGATGATCAGGATTTAAATCCTGACCGTAATGTACTATCGAGAGATGTGGTGCGACATTTATGTCGCAATTATAAGCGAGATAAATCTCGCACCACAATTTTTCAGATGTCTCAAATTATTTAAAATCGACCCGTTTTAGAATTTCCTTTTTCCATATTTGATAAGCAGGTTCATTTATGTGAATACCATCACCTGTAAATTCAGCTTTCAGTTCTCCCTCTTCATCTTTCATCAATGAATGCAAGTCAATGTATTCGACTTTCATTTCATCCGCTAATTTTTTTAGTTTATTATTATAATCAATTATCTTATCATTCAATTTTGCGTATTTATCACGTGCTGGTAAAGCAGATTGAACAAAGATTTTTGTGTCAGGGCAACCTTGTTTAATTTTTTCAAGCAATTCTTTATATCCTTGAATTAGTTCATCAATAGGTCGGCCATCGTTGATGTCATTTACTCCAATCAGAATAAATACATAGGAAGGTTGGCAATTGAAGCAAGATGAATCGAGACGTTTTAGCAGTCCACGATAATCATCTTGAACTGTTCCAATAGTATCACCACTAATTCCTCTATTCAAAACAGGTTTTCCTTTGAAATACTGTTCTATATTAAAACCCTGCGTAAGTGAGTTACCAAATAACACAATGTATTTTTTATTCGGCTCCAATTTCTTATTTTCCTCATTAAATTGATTGATTTTGTAGAAGTAGGATTTTTTATTTTTTTCAAGAATAGCCTTTAAATCAGGTGGCTGGGCTTGTATGCTTGAAACTAAGAATGCTAAAAATAAAATGTTTAGTAGAATTCTTAAGGTATTCATTTATTTCTCCTTGAAAATAATTGTAATAAAATATGTGAGTGTTAAAAAAACACAAAAAGCCCAATCGCGAGTTTTGAAAAGTTAACTCAAAGCGAGATTGTTATGTTATGAATGCTTTTACTTATGAAACATATTCCCTCACACTAATCCTCTCCCAATGGAAGAGGGAGGGGTGAGAGTATGTCATTCTGAACGAAGCGAAGAATCTCTGTAGTTATCTTATCCTTTAGTTTTTCAGAATTATGAGGCTTCATTATATACATCCTGAACCATTTTATTGTCAATAAAAATGGAATTACTTTCTAATTCCTAATTTTCTTGGATATATTGACTTTATCGCAGTTTAGATGAGGACTTATTCTTGTGATAATATCCTTATTTCTCTTATGGCATAAGATGAAATACCCGGAGTTCCCTTTTTGAGAATGAGTTTTAAGCAGTGTAATTCTTTGTTGCCAAAAGAGATTGTGGTCTTGTTTTCAATTCCTTTGTTTTCATAAATCGAAGTCCAATTGTTTTTATCTAAAGATGTAAGGACTTCAAATTTCTCACAAGGCTGTGCCCAATCAATTTGAATCATATCTACAGGATATGACTTTTTTAAATCTATCATTATCCACTGCTGGTCAGTGCCATTGTT
>Ga0315289_10014011_pt1 | contig 11211 bp, 12 predicted proteins | sample YL17G11_40_MG_FD_203452 | JGI IMG/M metagenome (GOLD analysis project Ga0315289, IMG submission 203452) | Sediment microbial communities from Yellowstone Lake, YNP, Wyoming, USA - YL17G11_40 | ecosystem: Environmental > Aquatic > Freshwater > Lake > Sediment | place: USA: Wyoming | collected... | reverse complement strand
TGAACCTCCGAGCCATCAGCTATTTGTGTTCCCGCGAGGATTATGGAGTTTTCTATGTCTATGTTTTCCCCGATAGTCACCATTCGCCCTAGAACGGCATAGGGACCAATGGTTGATTGTCTTCCAATTGAGACGCCGTGGGCGAAGGCCACTGGGTTCTTGATCTGGACGCTGGGTGGGTTCTTGTGTCTCAGCTGTGTGCCAACGTTGTCCAGCAGGATCTTGTTGAGTTGCAAGTAGTCTTCCGGTTTGCCTATGTCGATCCACAGGCGATCGTGGACGTAGCCGTAGAGTTCCTTTTCTTCTGCGAGTTTGGGAAAGATTTCGCGTTCGATTGAAACAGTGTGTCCTTCTGGTATGTATTTGAAGATTCTTGGACTTAGAACATAGACTCCTGCGTTGATGAGATTGCTGGGCGTCGTTCCCGGCGGGGGTTTTTCGATGAATCCGGTTATGCGTTTGTCTTTTGCGAGTTCGGCGACGCCGTATCGGCTTGGGTCTTGTACTTCGTGGAGGGCGATGGTTGCCGTGCATTGGTTTTCTTCGTGTTGTTTGAGCATCTGTGCGTAGTTCACGTCGGCGAATACATCGCCATTCAGAACAAGAAAAGGCGAATCGTGTCCGAGTGTTTTTTCGGCTTTCTTTATTGATCCGCCTGTTCCTAATGGTTTTCTGAGTGGATCGTGTGAGTAAGTTATGTGCAGGTTTTGTCTTGGGACTCGGTGTTGTTTGATGTAGACTTCTGTTTGGTGGAAGACGGCTAGGATTATGTCGTTGATGTGGTTCTTGGCGAGGCGTTCATAGCTCCATTGTAGGAGTGGTTTGTTGAGTACGGGGAATAGGATTTTTGGGCGGGTGCAGCTGAGGGGGCGTAGTCTGGTGTTGAAGCCGCCTGCGAGGATGAGTGCTTTCAAATGGTTTTCACCGAGTCTTAGTTGCAGAGTAGTATTCGGCTGGCTGATAATAAAACGGTTTCGCGGAGGGGCTTGTGCCTGTACTGTCGGCGAACCGCGCACCTTTGAAGTTGTTGTGGAACCCGCAAAAGGATGGTGTGTTGAAAGCTTTTCACGGGTTGACTGTTTTGCGAAATGGCGCAAAAGGTCCGCATTATGGACTGTTCAACATGTTTTTTCGCGTTTTTTCAGCCAAAAACACCCTACCCCCCTCCCCCTAGGTTTTTGCCTTTCACAGTATCGTAGATGAGTCTTTGGCCGACCCTGACCGTAGAGGCGTGTGCAGAAATTCGCATAAAGGCATGTAGTTTTGGACAGCTTTGCGTGGCGCGCGTTAGACTCGGCGCTCGTATCGGAAGCTCAGCAGTTTGGCGTTTGGAGCTTGACATGCTGGGGGTAAAGCCGAAAATGAATTATTTACGCATGATGATAGAATGTACAAGTCTGCGTGATTGAGAATGATTGATCAAATCTTTGAGATTGTTAAGGCTCACGAAAAGTGGCGTGGAAAACAGTGTTTGAACCTGATTCCATCTGAAAACGTGATGAGCCCCTCTGCCAGAGCATTGCTTGCCTCGGAGTTTGCCCATCGCTATACAGCTAGAGACCGCTTCTACATGGGCACACGTTTCACAGACGAGATTGAACAATACGGTGAAAAACTGGCAAAGGACGTTTTCAAGGCCGAAATCGCAGACCTGCGTCCACTTTCAGGACACATAGCCGACCTGATCGTGTTGGCAAACTTAACCCACTCAGGAGACACGCTCATATGCACTTCACCAGACGACGGTGGATATCCAGGAATGTGGAAGGAAGGCTTAGCTGGTTTCCTCAAGCTCAAAGCGACGGCTTTTCCCTTTTCAAAAAGAGACTACAGCATTAAGGTTGACGAGGCCCAAAAACTCATAGTCAAAACAAAACCGAAGATGGTGATTTTCGGCGGAAGCTTCATCGTGCTTCCACAACCCGTCAAAGAACTGGCGAAAACCGCGCGCGAAAACGGCGCGGCTGTTGGGTTCGACGGTTCACATGTTCTGGGACTGATTGCGGGAGAACAATTTCAAGATCCTCTTAGAGAAGGAGCGCAACTTCTGTTCGGTTCAACTCACAAGAGTTTCTTCGGACCCCAAGGCGGCATAATCGTTGGAAACAGGGACCCAGGCGAATGCTTGAAAGAGAAAATCTTTCCTGCCTACGTAGACAACGCCCACTGGAACCGAATTGCAGCGTTGACCTTGGCTCTGGCGGAAATGAAAAAGTTTGGAAAAGCTTACGCTGCTCAAATCGTTCGAAACTCAAAAACCTTGGCGAAATGCCTGTCCGATTATGGGTTTCCCGTCATTTGCAGACATCTGGGGTTCACCAAGTCGCATCAAGTGATCATGGATTACGGAGACATGCCAAAAGCCAGAAAAGCGGCCGAAAAATTCCAGCGTGCAAACATAATCACTGACTGCGCAATCAGAATTGGAACATGCGAAGTCACACGAAAAGGAATGAAAGAGTCCGAGATGCTGAAAATAGCGGAGCTGCTCAAGAGAACTGCAATAGATGACGAAAAGGCAGAGACTATAAAGAAGGACGTAGCCAGACTCTCAGGTGAGTTCCAGAAAGTTCAGTATTGCTTTGACAAGTAAGACTCCTTTTATCCCACCTTTATGTAGCATTCTCAAGACTTCCTTGAAAAGTGACACGACATGGGATCGGCGGCTCCGACTGCGCTTATCGAAGCATTGAAGAAACAGAAATACCACTTCGTCGGTCGACACTCTGCCGTAAAAAGATGCAGATGGTTCTATGAGACTCTGATCCATGATCGCCCATGCTATAAACAGAAATTCTACGGAATCAAGACACACCAATGCATACAAATGACTCCAGCTGCTTTCTATTGCACACAGCAATGCCTTTTCTGCTGGCGCGCTCAAACCGAAGACTTGCATGTCACATGGAACGAAATGAACCTCCCAGAATGGGATTCACCGGAGGAAATCGTAGAAAACAGCATCAGAGCACAGCAACGAATTCTGACCGGCTACCTTGACAACCCGAAAACAAATCCAAGAAAATACCGCGAAGCTCTCACACCCAAACATGTGGCGATAAGCCTCGCTGGCGAACCCACCTTATACAGAAATCTAGGCGAGCTCGTTCAGACCTTTCATAGAAAAGGGTTTACGACTTTTCTCGTGTCAAACGGAACCCTCCCGCTGGCTCTCGCAAAATTAGGTGAAGAACCCACCCAACTCTACATTTCCGTCTGCGCCCCAGATGAAATGACTTACAAACACCTTTGCCGCCCACAAATCCCCAACGCTTGGCAGAAACTGAACGAGACATTAGCCCTTATTCCAAGCCTCAAATGCCCAACCGTCATGCGCATAACATCGGTCCGCGGACTCAACATGGAGAATGCACAAGGCTACGCCAAACTCGTGGAAAAGGCAAACCCAACATATATCGAAGCAAAGGCCTACATGCACGTCGGCTTCTCCAGACTCCGGTTGAATTACGAAGGCATGCCGAGCCACAGTGAGATACGAGATTTCTCAATGAAACTTGCAGAGGAAACAGGCTACAACATAATCGACGAATCCACGGATAGTCGTGTCGTACTCCTGAGCCGACTCGAGAAACCGTTGAGATTCGGCGAAGGCTAAGTCGTATTGTAATCAATACACTTCTGTTGGTCGCGAATTATGAACTAGCAAGCTTGTTTGAATTGATTGAGAACAAAATTTAAATATTCATTGCGTCATGAGTGTTGTCCTTATACCACAGATTGAATCAAGGTGTAAACAATTGGTTAGCAATGGAAGAGGACGACTTTTCAAAAGAAAGGACGGAAAATACCTGATCTATCTGCCCAAAGACTTGGCTGAAGACAGCATGTTCCCCTTCAAAGACTCGGACTCGGTCTTCGTCAAAGTAGTCTTCAAACTGGGAGACGACAGACTAGTAGTAGAAAAATGGAAAGAGTCCCCGACAGGATAGAGCGGTTTTTCCTTTTTCCTAATTGTATCATCTCCCATTTTTCGGCTGCACGTAGCATCTTCTAGCATGTCGGACTTGGATGATGTACATTCCCGAGCGATAGCCATTGCTTTAGCTTGAGAGCATGTTAGATATTGACAATAGAAGGCGTTCTTCCAGCACAAGATGCATCATATCAAGAGACAGAACAATATTATGAAAGACATAATAACGTATTTCCACTATCCAGACTGGTGACAGAAGGCAGGTGCTGCTTCATGCCCACGTTGAAAAGCATTCTGACAAGAATCAGAGGAGAACTTCAAGAGAAAGAAAAGGTGCGTGAAGAAGCTCAGAAGAACATGAGACTAGCCACCAGTCTCTCTAAACAAGCGATACTTCGGATTCATCAGAAGAGGTTCAAGGAATCCGAAAGACTCATTGCAGAAGCAGGGGAGATTATTTCGAAACTCTGGGAGACTTCTCGTAGGTTTCCTGCCATTGTCTATACAGGCATGTTTAGTGCCGCACTCCAAGAATATTCTGAGGCGAATATCTTCTTCAAGTTGGTGCAAGAATCCAAATTTCTCAGTCCCGTTCAGATCAACGTAGTATCTGCCGACTACGTGCTGGGACTGGCAGATGTCATAGGTGAATGTAGACGTTTTGTTCTCGATGAACTGCGTGTAGGAAATCTCAAAAAAGCCGAAAACTGCCTGCACACGATGGACGAGATATACGTCCAGCTCATGGCAATGGATGAATCTTACATGCTCGTCAATGGTTTAAGAAGAAAGTGCGACGTGGCACGGAAGATAATTGAAATAACTCGTGGCGACATCACGCAGGAAATCCGCAGAAGCGAACTTGAGCAACAGATGAGGCGACTTGAAGAGCAGATCAAACTCAAAAGGGCGCCTGCGAAGAACTGAGAATGCCCGACGTGTCCGACACGAGGATGAAACCTGAATTCTCAGCTGAAAAAGCTCACAAAACCCAGATGAAACTTTCAAAGCGTATACTATTTGAGGACAAGCTTCCGAGAAAGATACGTTTTGTGGGAGGCGTCGATACTGCTTACATCAGAGATATCTCCATCGGTGCGGCAGCCGTTCTCGATTTCCCTTCTCTGAAACTCGTAGAATCAAAAGTAGCTACCTGCAAAACGCGTTTTCCATATATTCCCACTTTGCTTTCTTTCAGAGAAGTTCCACCATCGGTGCTGGCTATTCACAAACTATCCATTCAGCCTGATGTATTCCTCGTTGACGGGCACGGCTATGCCCATCCATATCGCTGTGGGTTTGCAAGCCACCTCGGACTTGTGATGAAGAAACCCACGATAGGCGTAGCGAAGGGAAAACTCATCGGGAACCTTGAACACTCGAAAGACAATAGCAAAGTTGTTTACATACGCCACAAAGGAGACATCATCGGGGCCATGATGACTCCGAAGCCAGAGAGAAAACCAGTCTACGTCAGCGTGGGAAACATGGTTTCTTTGGAAACCGCCATCAAGATAGTCAAACACTGTACAATGCATAATCGTATTCCAGAACCTATCAGAGTAGCTCATCGGGTGGCCGCAGTTGAAAAAAGAAAAATCAATATCTCCACTCCTACACAAACAAGTAGCGAGTGAACCAGAATTGCTGAACAAGAAACTGAAAGAATACACAAACAAAATACACGACAAATCTCTTCGAACCAAAACCATTGACCTCCTAGAAAACCCGACATTCAAAGTAAACGGGAAGACCTACTCGGGAATACCGCTCAAGACTGCGCCAGCCGGGAAATCACACCATCACAGCTATCCAGGAGGCTACATTGAACATGTCGTCTCATCAACGAATATCGCCTTGGCAATGTGCGAGTCGGTGGAAAAGATCTACCGTGGAAAGGTCAACCGTGACCACGTCATAGCCGGAATGCTGTTGCACGATATTTTCAAACCCGCAACATACAGCATATACAAAAACGGTGGCTACGGCTCAACACCTCTGGCAGACTACATGGATCACCTTTCGATTGCAACCGCAGAGCTCGTTCGAAGGGGCTTCCCGATAGAAGTCGTGCACGTCGTTGCAGCCCATCACGGAGAATACGGACCGATCAGACCCAAGACAGTCGAAGCCCTCATCTGCCACTTAGCTGACTTTGCAGATTCACGACTAAACGGCGAAGTCCTGAGCGCCGCAGCATATCTTACAAGAAGAGCCACCGGCCAAGAACTGCGCGCAATGACCTCGAAGGAAGCGTTCGAGATAGTCAATTCGAAGGCGCTCGAAGGCTGGGAAGGCGTCACTGAAACCATGGAAAGGCTATTGCGCAAAAGGAAGAAACAGAGACCCTAGCCTGTGCATTTGGGAATCCTCGAGTGAAACATTTGTCCGACAGTTTTATTAGAAGTTGCACCAATGCATAATATGGAGGGAGGTGCATGCAGAAACACCGTTCTGCCCTGCTTATTCTGACAATTATGTTTTGCTTCACAGCCATCGCCGCCTCTATTGGCCAATTGCCTATACATGCCAGGTTGGGGGGCTTGGATGATCCTTCACTTAAAATCGAAGGCAACGGTCCAATACTTATAGGGGTGACCGATGCTCAAGGAAACCACACAGGCTATGAACCACAGACTGGTCAAGTTTCCATTCAGATTCCCGAAAGCAACTATAATGGTTTAGACGCCAACCCGCAAGTTCTGACGATCGGTTCCCCAAATGGAGAATACTTCATCGAAATATATCCGACAATTAGCGGAAACTATACGCTCGAGATCGTAACTCTTGTCTCAGGAAAAGGCAATTCAGACACGCTGTCATCGAATGCAAAATTCAACAAGACCATGAAATACTGCCTGCGCGTGCATTCTGATGGTTCCTTCCGCATTTTTGACTTTTCAACCGACCTAAACGATGACCTCGTCGTAGACATATATGATGCCCTTATAATTGCACGAGCCTACGGTTCCAACCTCGGTGCGTCATCATGGAAGGAAGAAGCTGACATCAACAATGACGGTGAAATAGACATATATGACGCGATAATGCTGGCAAGCAACTATGGAAAACGATGGATCGAATTTCAGACAATCGCAGAGGGCACCGCGTCAGAATGGACCTCTTTCGGTTACTACGTGATTGACAACCAAGAGAACTGGACGAACTTGTGGAACTCAGCACCCGAAGTCAATTTCTCAGAAAGCATCGTCATCGCAGTCTTCATGGGAGAAAAGGCCACATGCGGATTCAAAATAGAGATCAATTCAATCAAACTCAGGAACAACACTCTAGTAGTGCAAGTCGAGCAAACCTTCCCTGGTTCACACTGCTTTGTTTGCCAGATAGTTACTCAGCCGTATCACATTATCAAGATGGACAGAACCGAATTGCAGATAGATTTTCAGACGACGTACACAGCGCACGACTGTACTTGACCTTAATTGTGCAGGCTTCAAACAGAAAGGCTTCGCAAACCTTAATAGCAAATCGCGAATGAAAATTGAAAAAAGGTGACTGTCCAACATGGAAATACCGTTCGATGAGTTTCAGAAACTTGACCTCCGAATCGGAAAAATATTGGAAGCAAATCAAATTCCAGGCTCCCGAAACCTCATAAGAATGATCGTTGACTTCGGAACCGAAAAAAGGCAAGCTGTCGCAGGTCTCCTGCAGTGGTACAAACCTGAAGAGCTCGTAGGCAGGAAAGGTGCTTTTATTCTTAACCTGCAAAGGCGAAAAATGATGGGCGTTGAATCCCAATGCATGATATTTGCGGCTGAAGACGACAAGGGCAACGTTGTGATTTTGCAACCAGAAAAGGATATTGCCGAAGGCAGCAAAATACATTGACCGCGCGCAGAATGAAAATTCACCATTTTGGATAAATTCTTGACCCAAAATCGCGCTACAATCGTTCTACAGTCCAATTTCCCAAGGTTTTTCAAAAAGACAATGAGACTCGACATCAGACTGAAAGGAATTTGCCACTTAGGTTGCCATGACGAGTTCTCAAGTAAATGGCACCTTTACCTAGGCTACTAGTGATAGAGACAGAAATCGCATGTTGAGCGTGCGCTAGGACTGTTCCTTCACTCGATCACTGATATCCACCAAATCGAACATTTCGAAGCAGATGAGGGTTGAGGTTTTGCGCACAAATGCTGACTTCCTAATTTCCATAAGCTTGGCATCTATGTCTTCCATTTCTCCATGCACTATTATTACGAAGTCGAAAGGTCCGTGAACAAAATCCATCCTCTCCACCTTGGAGTCTATAAGCAACCCTCTAGACAAGATCTCGTCGCCGAATTCCTTCTCCTTCCCTGGCTGAATCTCTACGAGCATGTAAGCGCGCGCTTTATCATCCTTTGGGTTCATAAGTGTTTTTTTGTTAACTACCTTATTATTGTTTTTCATAATGCCGCGTGTGTGGGCAATTGCTTTGACTTTTATAATAGAGTCCCATATGGAAAGGGAAGATATTGTATGCGCCATTGCCGCTTTTGGTGCAGGCAGCATAGTCAAATATATGTATGTTGAGTTGCTGTGGATTGGAGCTAAAGGGCTAATTGCATAAGACCTACGTTTTGAGCCTCCTGTTTCACTTTCATAACTCTTGAAACGTTGCCCCCAGGGGGCGATTTGAGATGCGTAGCGGCGCCCTCTCTCCACGAGTGCACCGGCAAGAACACTGCCGTATGCTGCGGCTGTGAGTTTCGATAGCTCAGGGCCATCAGGTTCAACTCATTCATCAACCTGTTCCAGTTTCTCAAGATACTTTTTTATAAGTCGCAGAAGATGGTTTTTTCAAGAGTACTCGTTATGGAATGAATTGGGAATTAGCATGGGAAACAATGCAGTTCTCGTAGTTGGGGGAGGCATAGCCGGGATACAAGCCGCTTTGGATCTTGCCAATCGGGGAATTACAGTATATCTCTTGGAGAAGTCTCCAAGTATTGGAGGTCGTATGGCCCAGCTTGACAAAACCTTCCCCACAATGGACTGCTCCATATGCATACTTGCACCGAAGATGATGGAATGCTTTCGCCATCCAAATATAAAATTGCTTGCGTATTCTGAAGTCAAAGAAGTCAAAGGTTCTGCTGGAAACTTTGTCGTTAAGGTTCTGAAAAAACCCAGGTTCATTGATATCGACAAATGTACTGGCTGCGGCGAATGTACAGAAAAGTGTCCCGTCAGGGTGGAAAACGAATTCGATATGGGTATGGGAAAACGAAAGGCTGTCTTCATGGCTTTTCCACAAGCAGTACCACGCGTTGCTGTCATAGACAATGATAGCTGTCTCTTCTTTCAGAAGGGTGTTTGCAAGATCTGTGAAAAATTCTGTCAGGCTCAAGCAATCAACTTCGATCAAAAGGCTGAAGAGATCACTCTCAATGTTTCAAGCATAATATTGGCCACGGGTTTGGAGAGTTGGAACCCAGTATCGATCAGCGAGTACGGTTACAAACGCCACGCGAACGTTCTCCTGTCCCTAGAGTTTGAAAGGCTCATCAATGCTTCAGGACCAACCCAAGGAGAGCTAAAGAGACCTGGGGATGGCAAGAAACCTCGTGTCATAGTTTTCATTCAGTGTGTTGGGTCTAGAAGCGAAGAAAAGTGGTTTCCATATTGTTCGAGTGTCTGTTGCATGTATGCAACAAAAGAGGCGATTCTTGTCAGGGAACACAACCCTGAATGCGTGGTTTACATTTTGTATACGGACCTCAGGGTGTTCGGAAAACGCTTTCAGGAATTCGTCACCAGAGCGAAAGAAGAGTGGGGCGTCAATTACATCAATGGACGTGCATCGGTAGTCATAGAAGACCCGGTGACAGAGAACCTTTTCGTCAGATACGAAAACGTCCCAGAAGGGAAAATGGAAGAGTTGTGCGCAGATCTGGTCGTGCTCTGTCCGGCATTGATTCCAAGAGAGGACAACAAGTTTCTGGCAAAGACTCTTGGCTTGGAACTGGATCGGTTTGGTTTCTTGAAAACGAAAGACCCCCTACTTATGCCTGTTGAGACAAATGTGGACGGGATACTTGTATGCGGATACTGCCAGTCACCCAAAGACATTTCTGAGTCAGTCACACAGGCTTGTGCCGCTGCAGAGAAAGCCGCAGAAGTAACAGCTACTTCACGCGCTCGGTGAGGTTACGGCATGGACGCAGGCAAAGAAGAAATAAGAATTGGGGTCTTCATATGCCGGTGCGGCTTCAATATTGGGGGAGTCATCGATGTTCCTATTGTTACTGAATATGCCAAAACCTTGCCCCACGTGGTATTCGCCGAAGAAGGCCTTTATACTTGTTCGTCAGCTGGCTTAGACTCCATAAAGAAACAGATAGAGAAGTTCCGCCTAAACCGCGTTATTGTAGCCTCTTGCACGCCTGCAACTCATGAACCTCTGTTCCAAAAGACATGTGAAGAAGCCGGGTTGAACAAGTATCTTTTCGAAATGGCAAACATCCGCGAACAGTGCTCATGGGTTCACATGCACCTTCCAAAAGAAGCTACAGAGAAAGCTAAGGACCTCCTTAGGATGGCCGTCGCAAAAGCAAGTTACCTTGAACCTCTGACAGAGATGGAAATCGACATAACCCCTTCAGCCCTAGTGATAGGCGGCGGCATAGCCGGAATTACTGCGGCCAGGTCTCTTGCAACGCAGGGCTTCCAAGTTCATCTAGTCGACAAAGAAGCAGAACTCGGCGGAATGCTAAAACACTTGCACACGCTGCAGCCCACAGGGCGTGAGGCCTCACAAGTGCTCCGAGAGGCCATCATAGCCGTGAAATCCAATAACAACATACACCTGCATATGTCGACATCTATTCATGAAGTAAGCGGTTTCATTGGCAATTTCGATGTAACTCTGCAAACGAAGAACTCAGATCAACCTGAGCATATTAAAGTGGGCACAATAATCGTGGCCACGGGAGCCGAGGAATTCAAACCCGTAGGAATGTACGGATACAAAGAAAATCAAAACGTTATCACCCAACTCGAATTTGAACAACTTCTGAGAAAGCGAGAACTGAAGAAACCTGGAAAGGTTGTCATGATCCAATGTGTCGGAGCAAGAGAAAAGACAGGCAGAACGTATTGTTCGAGAATATGTTGCCAAGTGGCCATAAACAATGCTTTACACCTCAAGAAGCTGGATCCAAGTATTGAAGTGACCATACTCTTCAGGGACATGCAAACATATGGCGAAAACGAACATCTCTACAAAGAAGCAATGGAAAACTCTGTGAACTTCATCCGTTATGATC
>Ga0315289_10014010_pt1 | contig 11212 bp, 15 predicted proteins | sample YL17G11_40_MG_FD_203452 | JGI IMG/M metagenome (GOLD analysis project Ga0315289, IMG submission 203452) | Sediment microbial communities from Yellowstone Lake, YNP, Wyoming, USA - YL17G11_40 | ecosystem: Environmental > Aquatic > Freshwater > Lake > Sediment | place: USA: Wyoming | collected... | reverse complement strand
AACCGGCAACCACGTCACCACCCCCGTATCCGATCACCCCCCGTCCCCCCGCCCCAACCTACCCATACGTCATCCGTCATACCGGCCCCGTCAACCCTCGTCCCGCGTCTACCACCTCAAGCTAAAAAACTCCAAGCCACGCAGACACCCGCAAAAACGTCATCGAAAAGCAACCCCACGCCAATCCCCGTCACGTCGGCATCACTCCGATATGGAGCGCAACAGCTTCAGCTGTTGCCTTGGATCCTATGCAACACCTGAAAGAATCCCCCTCCACATCAGAATCCGGAGCCAAACCCGCAACCGGCTGCCAATCTCGAATCAGACACCCCCTCATCCCTAGCCCCTACGCAGTCAACACCCTCATAATCGGTCTCGGACGGAATACATCGGCCTCCCCGAGCTCAGGCAGGTGGACGCTACCCCGGACCCTGTTCCTTATTTCCTGGCGGTGAAGTCCTCCTTCGGTCCCGCGTCTGCGTCAGTCTGCGTTGGTCTGCGGTTGCTTCTGTTCTTCCGCGCCGCCAAACGACTCCGATAAATCCCCGCGAGCAGGCCTACCGCATAGCGGGGCGAGGACTCTCCAGCAACCCGCCCCATCGGCATTCGGGTCACCCCTCTCAACAGCATGCGCACCCTGCACCGACGACCGACATCCTTCAAGTCGCCACTGCTGAGTTTCAGCAACGACTCCCAACGGCGGTGGCACCAATCATGCAACAGAACCGCATGCTCCTCGTCCAGCTTCCCACCCCAATGGTGAACGTTCACCCACCTGGTCCTCACCGTTTCCAAAGACGAACCACAAAAAGCACAGAGACCCCTCTGAACGCGTAGCAGGGCCAAACTCAAGAGGCACTGCCTTCTCGTGCTATACCCTAAACTCCGCCGCCGCCACGCTCGGTTTCGCCCTGCTCTCCTTACCCGTGCATCCCGCGCACGGGTTCCCGCGTCTAAGGAAATGCGTTTAGGCGTTACTATGTCAACGTTTGCCTTTTCGCCAGCCGGGGCTGAGCGGACTGCACAAACCCGTTGAGGGTCCTCTGCGACGCTCATTTCAGTCCCGGCTGCTATTTCCGAACTCAAGTTCCAACTCCTCTGGGGCAAGCGGTTTATCCTCAGACCGGAGCCAGGTGCGCCCCATCTCCTGCGCCAGTCGTACCGAACCCATGACCGAATCCGCACGCCGTTCCGCGCGCGGTTCAACAAGCGGCACCGTCCCCAGGGACCGGAGAAGCTTCCACAGACACGCATAAATGTCGATTAGTCCCACCGGAATATCGTCCTTCCGGCTTCTCGTCCACATCCGCCCATCGTCTTCGTCCTTCACTTCAGCCTACGAATAAGGGCCTCATCGAGCTTGTCCTCTACCCGGGCCAGCCAGGCCTTGATGTCAGCCATCTCCCGGTCGTGGCCATTGACCCTGGTCGCCAGCCTGGCGGCCTCTGCGGCATTGCGTTTAGCGGAATTAAGCAGCGGCAGTAACAGCCCGGTCACCGCAAGCTGCACCATCCCGATCAAATCATGCCAGTTCAAAAGCGGTGCTCCTTCTGCGCCTGCTGCCGCGCAGCACATTCGTCAATCTCCATGCACTGCCCCTGCCCGCAGCACGGACAAACCAAGTAAGTTACGGACCTCTCCGCTGGAATGCCACGCAACAATCCGGTCTCGCGCCTGTAAACCATACACCTGCAGCAGACACAGCGCGCCACGTACTCGCCCCGTCCGCGCCCCGTCACGCGCAGGTAGAAATCCGCCTTCATGCCGCCCACCGGGCGCGAGCTCCCGCCCGCGCCCGCCTTGTGCTGAATCATAGCGCCCCCTTGCTCAAATCGGACCGTCCGGCAGCAATCAGCAGCTTCTGCAGATCTTCTTTGACCAGCAGCCGTGCACCCCGCGCACGGGTCATATCGGTCAACTCGGTCACCAGGTCGGCCCAGGCTACCCCGAACTTACGGGAATTGCAGTGATTGTCCGGCCCAACGTGAAACTCCCGACAACCAGCTCCCAACGCGAACCGAGCCATCACCAGCGTCTCCGTCGAATGAATCACCGGTTCCAACGAGACCCACGTCTCTATACCCCGGCTGACGGCGTATCCAAGCGCGGCAATCCTCGCCGCCGGGTCATTCGCCCCCGGCTCGTAGATGCTGCTCGAGGCCTGGTTGTCACAGGTCAGCGTCACCCCAAACCGGTCGCCCGGGAGATAAAGGTCGAAGTCTCGCATCGCCAGCGTCGGGTTCTTGGTCAGCACCTGGTACTTGATGCCATGCCGGTGAAGCATCTCCAGCACATTCCGTGTCAGCCCGACAGCCTGCTCCATTGCCGGGTACGGATCGCAGGTGAAACACAAGTGCACCCGCCCCCGGAACAAAGCCCTCTGCAGCTTTCGGCAGTCATTTACCAGCTTAAGCAGCAGCCCGTAACGCGGCACCACCTGCTGGAACTCGATCCGCGTCCGGTGCACAATGGCCGGCACGTAGCAATAGACGCACCCGTGAGGGCAACCACTGTAGAGGTTAGCGGCGGCCTCGCCGTACTCGTGCGCTCGGGGCCCGGGTTTGTAGATGACCTGCAGCCCGTCCGGCAGCTCGGAATTAACCATTAGGAACCCCCTGATCCGCCCGCAGCCGCTCCGCATTATTCGGCCCCGGTGCCGCAAGTATACAGCGCCCTCCGCAGTGGAGGCAGCGGAACGTACAAACGTGAGCGGACGCCTTCGGCAGCTCAACCTGGAACCTCCGCTGGCAGTGCCCGCAGGCCACTGTGTAGATGGCACCTGACACCAGCGTCTCCGCGAGTTCATAGAAGCAAGCCTTCGGAGCCGGCGCCCTCTTGAGCCGGCGCGCCAAGTGCTGCAGGTCTGCAGCCCGCTCAGCGGACTTCGAGCCAGACATCTTGGTCTCCCAACCGCTTGAGGTCATCGGTACTGTACTCGCAGATCAGGACAATGCCGAGCTTCTTCGCGAACTTCCGGAGCGTCGCGAAGGTCTTGGCCGTCAGCAACGCGGCACTCGGAATGACCACGAAGCCGATCTGAGATGGCTCAAGCTTCTGAGCCGCAATCTGCACCGAGAACGCCAGCCGCGTCGCCTCATTCCATTCGGTCCAAACCCGCGTTTCAAGCTCCCCGGCATCGTTCTTCGCCGTCAACAGGACCTCCTGGCCGCGAACGGCCATCCCCTCGATAGGCAGGACTACCCGCCCCGGCAAATCAAGCCGGAACTGACGGCAGGCCTCAAGCCGTGCCGTCCGCTTGGCGGCCTCGGCGATTTCAGCGTCCCATTCCGCCTGAGCCTCCTGCTGCTGCTTCCGCTTCTGCCACTTCCCGATCAGCGCGCTGAAGCCCGTGAACTCCGCCTCGAGCGAGTCAAGTTTCGCCTGGCGCTTGAATTCGTGCTGCTTCGCCTCCCGCCGGTACGTCGCAGCCGTCTCCTTCTCCGCGTCCACCGCCGCCGTCAACTGCTGCTGCCGTCCCTGAATTCTCGCTATCTCGGTGCAAAGTCTGTCGGACTCCTCCTCACCCTTCTGCAAGCGCTCATCCGCTGCTGCAGCATTCCCCTCCGCTGCTACCCTCTTGCGCGTACACTCGCCCTTCTCTGCAAGCAGGGCGACCCGTTCCTCGCCCTTTGCCTTGAAGTCCGGTTCAGTCTCCGGCGTTCCCTTCTCGAGCGTGATCCCCTCCGCGATGGCCTTCGCCTCGGCTATCTTGCCGCTACTCGCCGCCCGCAGCTCGAAGAGCCGTTTCTCCTCTCGCTCTAAGCTGTCGTAAGCTTGAACCGGATCGCGCCGGTAACGAGCCGGCACACCCCACTCCATGCACTCCGCCACAGTCAGCTCAAACTCGGCAAGACTTAGGATGATCGGCGACCACTCGTTGACATCCCCCGCGTTGATCGCCCTATCGAGGTACGCCGCATTGAATGACCACGCCGAGATCCACCGCTTCAGCAAGTCAGTGCTATCCGAGGCCCTGCCCGCCGAGTCCTTGATCCGAAGAACCTCGACCCCGTCGCCGTCCTGCGTCTTCACCAACTTGTACTCTTCCTGGTCCCAGATCGTGACCTCGACCCGTGCCTCTTTCTCGCCGTCGCGCACTAACGACTGAGGCTTGGCGAGTGCGCCCTTACGCTTGTCCGGTTCGTTGCGCAGGCCCTTACCTCGAACCGCCCACTCGGCAGCCATCAGCAGATCGCTCTTGCCGCTCTTGTTCGGTCCCTGTATCGTAACCACGCCGGTCTTGGTGTTGAACCCGACCTCGGCCAGACTGATGCTTCTGAAGTTGAGCACCCGTAGCGCGAGAATCAGAGGCCGCTCGCGGCTCGGCACAACGGAAGCGGTGTCAGCGGCTGACACCTTTACAGTAACTGCGTTCTTCGTCTTAGTAGTCATATTGAACCTCAGATGTAGTGCGAGATTTCCAGCGGCTCTTTTGTCGTGGCTAGGTGCACCAGTGCATCGATCGCGTCGCAGTTCTTACAGCCCGCTCGCCCCGCCGGCACTTTCGTCGCCCAGAGGTTCTGAAAGGCGATCTGAACCAGATTCGGGAAGTTCGTCCGGAAGTCGTCGGTTACGTCCTTCATTTCGACCTCGAACCAGCACGCGCCCTTGGTCTCCTGGATCTTCACCGCATCCTTGTAGTACTTTTGCTCGCGCTCGCACTCCTCGTAGCCAACGTCCACGTCGCACTCGGTCGCCTTTGGCTGCCAGTACACAATGCCCCGCTTGCAGCACGTGCCCAGCCCCATCCGCTCGGCAATGTCCGAGTAACCGCCGACCTGCGCGACGTAAAACGGGAACAAGGCATCCTGTCCCGCCGTCAGCGTCGCCGTCTTGTTGTCGTAGATCGCAATCGGATTCGTGGCCGGTCTTCCCGCGTGATCGGTCCGCTTACCGGCAAGCCGTACCAGCACGTCCGGTGCTCCCTGCACACGAACACGGTGCTTCGTACCTTTCAGGTCTACGACTAGGTACGTCCAGCCGAAAGTCTGCCACGTGTACGCCGCAGCAATCCCCCTGACCGGACCTGCCCGGTACGCCGCAGGCAACCGGCTCAGCCTGTAGACGAAATCGCAGCAGACATCTTTGCTGACCGAATCGAGCACGGAAAAAACGCCCGGGAAAGGCATCTTGTATGGGTAGGCATCGTGTAGGAACTTGAGCAGGTAACCGCACCGCGGACAGTAGTCCGCCATTACCACCTGCGCGACTGCCCGAACGGAAAGCGACAATTCGTAGTCGCCCCCCGCCGGGGCTTTGACTTTCCTCATTGGAAACCTCCTTGAGGCTTAGGTTGTAAGAATTCGTGCAGCCGCTGTACATCCTCAGGAGAGGGAGCATCACCATTGACATCGGGCGGTGCGTCCGTAATTGCGCCCTTTGTCGGCTTCGCACGCGAACGCGTGCCAGCCCCCTCCCTTCGGAAATACTCCATTAGCTCAACCGGCTTGGGCATGTACTGGCAGCCCTTGGCCGCAGCATCTACCATGCGCCGCAAATCGCCGATCCGGCAATCCCGACCGCCCAGCATAAGCCAGACCGTCTTGATGTACGCCGGCGCCGGCGGTCGTGTCCGCGTGCCGGTCGAAACTACATCGTATAGTCTCAAGCACTCCTCCCTCACTTCCCCCAAATTCGGCGAAGCCGAGTCGGGTCGCTGCCCTAATTCTTTAATCTCTTCTTTAAGAGAATAAGAAGAGCCGTGCGCCAGACGCACCAATATGTCATTAAATGGTGTGCCCAGCGCAACAACCGCGTGCGCTGTGCGCACGCCACCCTCGGATCTGTTCACGTAGACCAGAAGGCCAACTCCAGGCGAACACAAACGCGTTATGCTCCTGGTGACTGCACTACGATCCACGCCCAGGAACCGCGCAAGCAAGGGCCTGTTGACTACCATCTGTGTCCTTCGCCAGCCGAGAGTGCCGCGTAGCACAGCGCACAAAGTCCGCCAGTCGGTACCTGACAGGGCTTTAGTTCGGTTGTTGGGTACGAGCAGGAAATTCGGGATAAGGCTAAAGCCCCGGGAGACTTCCCAAGGCTCAGAGGGTCGACGTTCCGGCTCATGACCGGAATGGCTCATTTACGGACTGCACGAACGCATTATAACACAGCCATGCCGCTTCTGTCAAGCGTTTTCTTCATCTCGCCCTTAAATACCCCCCTGGGGGGGGACCCGTCAAGAGGTTCGTACCGACACGAACCCCTTGATAGTCCTTGACATCGGTGTCGTGGTCGCTATAATTGACAATCTGCACTTACAAGGAGTAATCCATGATCAGCACCGAAGAAACTATGACAATCCTCAGATCCGCTACGGACATCCCCGGAGCGGTGGAAGGGTTCTACCTCAGAAAGCTTGAGGCCGTGAAGACCTTCTTCGACCAGTCTACGCACTCCTACCCCTGGCGTATCCTGCACGAGCACCTGCTCTTACCATGCTTATTCGCTCGTCTGAACGTACCGCCCTACGAAAAGCCGCAGTGGTTTGCCGCCGCCCGTCAAATCGCGAAGATCGTTGACTCCGACCAGTACGAAACCGCAACCAAACAGGCCATGCTGGCCGATGTCGAAAAGGTCTGGGTCCATACCCGTCAACTCTCCCGCGATCTCTACCGGGCGATCATCGCACTAACCATGCTGATGAAGAACACCGACCACCCGCTGGTCACACCCGTTGACATCGCAAGTCTATCAAAGGTCTTGACTTCGGCAGAAAATCAGTTATCATTAACTCGCACTCGACCCACAAAGGTACATCGTGTACAACGCCGAAAAGATGATCGCCAACTACACATACGGTGTAAACGGAGCCCGCCAAATGGCCTTCCTTACCGCCAACAAGGGAGGCATGGTCGACGTGTTCGGAGCCAAGGCTCAGACCGCGTACCAAACCGAGCAACTCGTTAAGGGCGTGCTCGCGTCTGAAGGTTCCGTTACCGCATGGGACGTTGGTGCCTACATAAGCTTCGCCGCGGAGATCCTCCGAATCCAGCGAAAGCACCCCGGTGGTGCCCAGCTGAACTCAGAGGTAGCTATCCTCCTGGCCCGTTACAAAGCCGAGGGGTTGAGCGAAGCCGTGCTTATCCGCTGCCGGAACGAGGTTTTTACCATTCCGGCGCCGGCTGCACCCTGATAAAGGTGGTAAACAATGAGTGATCCCACGAGAAGAATCGCAAAGTACACCAGCAAGCTGATACCCGAAAATGTCATGCAAGACATCATCGCCAAGAAACCGGCGATGGTTACTGAAGTCAGCGGGCACTTCATTGCGCTCGCTGACCTCTGGCCGCGCTTCCAGGGCGTGATCGGATCCGAAGGCGCCGTTGTCGCCCGGAGGATTGGCTTGTACTGGAGCTTCTGCGAGAAAGTCTACAGTTGCGTGCGCACTCTGACGGGCGCGCAGCTCACCGGCCAGGTCGCCGTACATCTGGCGACCTGGAAGGCCCGCAACTCCGAGGAGTCGGTTCTTATCCGTCTCCGCAACGAGCTATTCAGCATCCCGGCGCCCTTCGCCCCGTTCTTCAGCCTCCACCTGGCAACCACCCCGGACGGGGTGGGATACGCGATCACGCCCGGCTACGACGGCGCCCCCGTGTCCGGCGCCACTGCCGGCGTCGTCGACCTCGTGCTCGACTCCGACGTCGAGCAGACAATCGCGCTCACGAAAACCCTCTACGACTCGATGTCCCCGACGATCACGGCGTCCGAAGGCGCCGAGATCTCCGAGACCTACATCCTCCACCTCACCTAAGCGCACAACCGGATTTCGCACGCCAGCAAGCGCCCCGCTCCTCGGGGCGCTTCTCTTGCGTCTAAGACAAATGCGACATCTAAGCGGTCTTCCGCTTGCCATCACCTGTGCGTTGCTGTGGCTTCTAATCTCCAACCGAGCAACGCGTTTCTGGACTCTCATCTCATTGTCGCTGGCTGCAATCGCCGGTATCCTATGGGTCCTGCGCAGTTCGAAGCACGGAAAGAGCAAGTCCCGCGAGCACTCGGGAACTCGACCGCAAAGTCGAAGCTGATCATCGAATAGGAGCACAACCAGCGAAAACCGGGGAATCGGAGCGTCTTGAAGCCCGGGCGCTCCGATTTCCTCGTTCCTGGCGGGGAGACGGGCTGGTGCGGTTTGGCCAGGTACCGCGAAAGTGAAGACCCGAGCCGGGAGAGTGATCTCCCGGAGCAAGCATGAGGTCGAGCGGGAGCGGATGCGGCAGACGCTCCTAGCCGTGCTCCCCTGAGTGCTTCCGGAGGACGCTCCCCGAAAGGTTCGGACAAACGAACCACCCGGCAGACCACGTGTAGAATCAACAATCCACAACGAATGCCGGTGCGCCAGTTACCGAATCCGCGTCACCCCGTGTTTCTCGGACCGGCTTTTCAAGGAAAACGTGGGGGTTGTCCCGGTATTCCTCTCTTTCCCGGAATGTTGGGAGCGTCCCCATCCGCTCCTACTCTGGTGCCTCCAGCCGCCGGAAATGAAGGTCCCAGCCCTCGGCGGAGAATGGTTCCCATCCGTCATCCGCAAGCATTCTAACCACATTCATGTACAACTGCTCGGACTCTGACCGGAGCCTACACTCCCATGTGTGGCAGTGCGACGCCGAGGCAGAAGCCGCGTATGCAACTCCGTCTCTGCGTAGCGCTTGCTCTTCTTCGACCTTGCGCGCCAAAGGGCTGATTCTGAGTGCATCGCTCATCCGAATTCTCACGGAGAACTCATAACCGGTCAACCGTGCGTAGGCGTACTTCTTCATTGTTGCCGCCTGTGAGGGAGAACCGCGACCGCTCCTGTGGTCTTCCTTGCACCGTCAGCGTACCTCCTCACAAAGCCATCGAGCAGACCGGCTCGTTGGAGCAATGCCGCCGCAAGGAATTCGAGGACGGCCAGCCACCCGAGTATCGTTGCGCCTACCAGGATGTGGTCGGTGGCGAGAGCGAGACAAGCTGAGCCTAAGGCAAACCCGATTCCGCCCCCCGTGAGCAGCCTAATCACGTTGTGGCTGGGCCACGACTTGACCTCGTGGAGCGCGAAGTCAGCGACGGCGGGCAATGGCAGCAGCAGCAAACAGAGCATGGGCCACAGTGTTGAGCACTGTACGCAAGATTGGAGCCTGAACGCGGTGATTGTGCCGAGCACGATTCCTGAGCACCTCGAACAGATTCGCACCTTGGCGATCTGCACTGTGTGATCCAAATCATCGGGTGGATGATGCGAGATCAGCATACTCCACCGAATGGATGCCCGCGTCCGACTGGCCAGAGATGGTTCGGCTCGGCTGATCCGTCGTCGTTCGTCCGCTGTCTCTATCTTTTACCTACTTCGTCAGCCTTGGCCGGACCGAAATTCTCTCCCTGGCATATCGGGCACTTAGCCTTCGATAACCAGTAGATGGGCATGTAGAAGATGCCACATAGGAAGATGAAGATCAGCCAATTGAACTTCTTCTGCGGGACAATGTTCCTGTTGCAGAAGTTACACCAGACCGGATTCGCCATTCTGTGACTCCTTTTTCGCTATGGTTAACTATTGGGAAACTCCGGGGCGGAAAGCCCAAGGTGCACTGATCACTGACCAAACCACAGGGCCGAAATCGGAACCGCCGCGTGGAGCGCCCGGTACGCCGGTCGCCAAGCGGCCCGACCTCCGGGTACTTCAATTCCCCGTGTTCTGCATGAGCGTTCCTCAACTTGCTCCTCGTTTCCCAATTGGCATAATTGGCTGAATTATATCAGACAGAAGAGTCGTGTCAAGGTCTCCGCATTGCCGTCGGCTGTTCGACACAGGGTCAGACCCTTATGCGGACACTCGATCTCTCCAGAAGTTGCTCGAACGTTATTGGATGATCAGCAGCACCGGCGGCGCACCAAAGTTCCCACTGCTGGTAGTGAAGGTTGCGGTCTTATTCCGGCTGGTCGCGGCCGCCCCCTCGCCGGCAATGCGGGCAATCGTCGTAGTGCGTCCGGCGGATGCCGTCGCCGTGATCCACTCGGCTGAACTATCGTCAATCGTGCCGAAGTCGGTGCCGATGCTGTTCACCGTGACGTCCTTCCCGGTAGTGTTAGTAATCTGATACTCAATCCGATACGTCGCGCCGAGCGGCACGGGATTCGGCAAGATGGCGATTGCGGCCGATACCTGGCCGGTGTCCTTCGGCGCTTCCTTTGCGGCGACCGTCAGGGTTGCGGTCGGCGCTACGATCAAACCCCGGTTCGTCGTGAAGCGACCGTTGAAAGTGTAGTTCCCGGGTTCCTTCGCGATCACGGCCCGCCGAGCTACGACTCCCACGGCGTTCGCGGATACCCGGTCGGTTACCCAGGCCGGATTGCCTTTCGTCATCGGAGACGTCGAATCAAACTGGACGCTCGAAATCGTGACCGGCAGGCTCGTCGAATCAATCAGCTCGTAGGCGATCGTCACCGGTTCGCCCGGTCGCGCCGGATTCGGCGTAATCGTAAGACGCGCCAGCAGTTTGCCCGTCAGCGGCGGGGCGGCACCGGCGTCCGAAGTTACGGTTAGCCGGACCGGATCCGCGTCAAACGAGCCCCGGTCGGTAACGAAGCTCGCGGTCAGGTTCTGAACCCCTGGTGCACCGGCGCGCTCCGTCACCTGGGCCACGGTTACGCTCTGGCCCGGTTCGGCTACACCCTGCCGCCACTCGGGGCTTGAGGAGATGATTGTCCTCGTACTCGTGACGACCCGATCAACCTTCACGCTGAGCGCGGTCCGGTTGGCGAGCGCGTAGACTATCGTATAAGCGGCGTTGGGGCGGAGGTCAGTTGCGGACGGTCGGATCTGCACCGTGATACTGCCGGGTGACGCGGGGGGCGGTGCGACGGCCTGCGCCATCTCTTTGGGTCGGTTGCAGCCAAGCGTCAGTGCCACCAACGCGGCGGCGACGATTTGACATTTGACATTTGACATTTGACATTTCAGCATTGAATCTCCTCTCATACTAATTGAAGCTTAGTCCCCGGTCGGGCCGTTGTCAAGACCAAACCCCAAGGAATGACCAAGCACCAATGACCAATGACCAACGAAGTCCCAAGCCCCAAACAGGTTTGTTGTGTACTGCGGGCCGAGACTGGTCATTAGGACATTGGTCATTCGTTGGTCATTGGGATTTGGTCATTGGTCATTCCTTGGTGCCTTGGTGGTGAAATCTCGGAATTCGGGTTGACTTCATCTCTTTACAGCGGCGTCGGAATC
>Ga0315289_10014009_pt1 | contig 11212 bp, 8 predicted proteins | sample YL17G11_40_MG_FD_203452 | JGI IMG/M metagenome (GOLD analysis project Ga0315289, IMG submission 203452) | Sediment microbial communities from Yellowstone Lake, YNP, Wyoming, USA - YL17G11_40 | ecosystem: Environmental > Aquatic > Freshwater > Lake > Sediment | place: USA: Wyoming | collected... | reverse complement strand
GGCTGAGAGGGAGGCGGTCGGTTCGTCCATAATCAGCACACGCACATGGAGCGAGATGGCTTTCGCGATCTCGATGGTCTGCTGGGCGGCAAGCGTCAAACCGCGCGCCGGCTCACGCACATTGAGTCTGACATCCAACTTGGCAAGGATTTGTTCCGCATCCTGGTGCATTTTTCGCCAGTTTACGATAGGCCCACGAGACCGGTGCGTGATGAAAATATTCTCCGCTACGTTCAAATCGGGATAGATCATTGGCTCCTGGTAGATGGCCGCAATGCCATAAGCCTGTGCCTCTACCGAGTTGCCTACCCGGATCGGTTTACCATCCAGCAACATTTCACCTTCATCCGCATGGTATACCCCCGTCATGACCTTGATCAGCGTTGATTTACCCGCACCATTCTCCCCCATCAAGGCGTGAATCTCACCCGGATAAAGGTCAAGAGATACGTCATCCAGCGCCTGGATCGTATCAAAGGACTTGGAAATGTGCCTTATTTCCAGGATTGGCTCTGCCATTACCCTAAACTCCCTCAGTCGTGCTCGATTCTGGGTAGCATTCATCAATGTTGTCTTGGGTGATGAAAATGTGCTCGTTGTAAACGGCCGGTGGGACCGGCTCACCACTGAGGATCTTGGTGGCAACCTGGAGCAGCTTCTCACCGTACTTTTCGGGCCAGTAGGCCGTCGAGCCGATCAGGCGCGATTCGGGATGGCGGATCTCTTTGCGCACGATCCGGTCGGCGCCCTGACCGACGATCACCACGTCGCCTTCGCGGCCGAGCTCACGGGCAGCGCAGATGGCCCCAAAGGCTGCATCGTCGTTGAACGAGATGACCGCCAGCCGCCGGGCATCGGCCAACTCTTGCAGGGCTTGGAGCATGTTGGCCTGGCTGATCTCGGTCGTGTTACCGCTGTCCAGATAGAGGATCTGAGAGGCTGGGACCTTACCTATGACTTCCTGCAAGCCGTCCAGTTGGCCTTGAATGCGGGTTGCAGGCAATGCGCCGGGCCGTTTCTCTTCCAGGATGATCAAGCGGTCGAAGGTGCCGTCCCAGTGTTCGACCAGCCAGCGGCCCAGAGCTACACCGGCCATGTGCCCGGCCCGATAGTGGTCTACCCCAAAGTAGGTGGCGCCCACCAGCGGAATGTCCACGGCAATGACCGGGATATTGGCCCGATTGAACTTGTCCATGAGCAGCCCGCCCACCCTTTCGTCAATCTGGTACTCAATGACCAGGTCCACACCCTCGGCGATGAGACGGTCGGCGACGCGAAGGGCCACTTCGCCGCTCAGTTCGTTGTCAGCCAGGATGAGGTCAATGTTGCTCATGTCTTGTGCTGCCTGCTCCAGCCCCCGGCGGACGTCCACCGGGAACGACATGTTCTCGCCCAAGTTGGCGAACCCTATCTTGTAGTGGGGAATCTCCTGGCTACATGAGGTGTAGGTCGAAGTCGTGTTTTCGCCGCAGACGGTCAGATTGGCGCAGGTCTGGCGGATGGCGTCAATGTAACGAGGCGCCAGCTCGCTGTCGGTCAGGATGTGGGAGATCTGCTCCACGGTGGCAAAAGGGGTCAGATCAACCTTGCCGAACTTGGTGGAATCAATAAGAGCCACGACCCGCTCCGCCGATTCGATCATCCGGCTCTTGAGTTGGGCTTCTTGGATGTCCACCTGGGTCAGTCCTGTCTCCACCGAGAACCCAGAGCAGGATACGAAGGCGGTTTTGATGTGCAGATTTTCGAGGATCTTTTCACCCAGGTAGCCCACGGTCAGCGCCTGGTCGGGGCGCAAGACACCGCCGATGAGGATGATGGTGTGTGTGGGATTTTCCGCCAGAGCGTAGGCAACTTCGATGCCATTGGTGATGATCGTAAGGTTGGAGCGATCCACCAAAAATGGGGCAATATGAAAGACGGTACTGCTTGAATCGAGGAGAACCGAGTCGCCGTCTTCGACCATGCCGGCCGCCCAGCGACCGATCCGCTTCTTGGCAGTGGCGTTGACCTCGCTACGAGCACCGAACGCGGGGCTGATAAAGTCGCGACCATCACGCACCACAGCCCCGCCGCGCACGCGAGTCAACTCGCCTGCTTTTTCGAGCGCCCGCAGGTCGTTGCGTATTGTACCTTCCGATGCTTTCAAGAGCTTGGCCAGTTCGGGGACCTTGATCCCTGGCCGCTCCCGCAAGAAGCCGAGTATGCGCTGTCGCCGCTCAAATATCGTCATACCCCTCAACCTGGAAGCCCGAAGGTCTACAAACCTGAAACGGATTGGGTTCTTGGTGGAAAGTATAGCACTATTTCCGAAACTTGTCAATATGTTAAAGAAAACTTGTTGATTTTGATGTCATCAAGCTTCGGAATTTGTTGGCAATGTGCCACAAAGTCAAATTTCAACAAGTGGGCCGCTGTGACATCATCTGTAACAGACACGCGCGCATAGGCCTCATCCCATCCCGACCGGCTGCCCGGTTCGTAGACGGACAAGTCGAAGGAGTTGCGCACAAGCTGTCGCCCAGCCTGAAGCAAGTCAGTGAGTCTCAGCCACGCTTACACCGCTGCATGTAGTGCGGCTTCGATCGCGTCCAGCGTTTCCGGTGTGAGTAGCCGGGGGACAAAGCCGGCCACTTGCACCAGCGGCATGTCCATCACCCTTTCCAGCTCTGGCGCTTGCAGGAAAGCCGGGCCGAGTTGTTGGATCAATGCGGTTTTGGCCGTATCATTCGCCAACAGGTCGCGCAAGGTGCTGGTGCGGTCAAGCCGGCCCGCCACGTGCTGCACACGGGCCATCGCTTTGGCGCGATTGAGGCCGGTCGTGACGAACTCGTAGGTGCCGGCGCCCACCTCGATGGTGGCCACGTCACCCGCGACGTGGGCGCTGAGGACGCCGTTGGCGGTGGTCACCGGTTGGCCACCTTCGGTCACCGCCTCCAACGTCTGAGCCGGCACGCGCACGGTGGACCTGCCCGCACTGATGATGTTCCGCGACGGCAAGACCACCCCCATCCCGGTCGAGCGGGTCGAGTGGCACGACAGTTTCATTGACTGTACTCGCCACCTGATCGGCGTGTTGCGGGAGGGCGGACAGCCGGTGCTCGACGGCCCCACCGGCAAGGCGGTGCTCCAGTTCGTGCTGGCCGCTCTCAGTTCCGCGCGCGAGGGCCAAGAGGTGCGCCCCGATGAGGTAGGATAAAGCGCTGGATCTGCCGCCAAACCCTCCCTACCGCCCGGGGCTACTCCAGCGGGAATGCTTCTCGCGCCTCGATCTTGCCCTCATCCAGTACCAGGCCCAGCCCCGGTAACTGCGGCAGTCTCACTCCTCCCCCCTCGGGCCGATAGATCGGCTTGTGGAAGAACTGCTTTCTCTCCTGCCACTGGATCAAAAACTCCACCATAGGCACTGCTGTGGGCGACTGGGCCCCTGCCACGTGTAGCGCGGGCAGCAGCGAATGGCCGTGTGCCACGACCGGCACACCAAACGCCGACGCCAGACTGCAGATTTTGACCTGCTCCGTGATCCCGCCCGTCCAGTCGGGATCGGTTTGGACCACGTCCACCGCCTCCCTGACCAGCAGCTCTTTTACTTGCCACCTCGTGTACACGTGTTCCCCCGTTGCCAACGGCACCCCGGCCGCCTGGCGGATCTGGCGCAGTTCGCCGACTCGCTCCGGCGGCACCGGCTCCTCCATCCAGGCAGGGTTTAGCGGCTCCAGAGCCCTCACCATCTCAACTGCATACGGCACGTCCCAGCCCATGAAGGCGTCGAACATCAAAGTGTAGGAGGGCCCCACCACTTCCCGAACCGCCCGGGCCAGCGCCAGGTTCCTCTCCTGGCCCTGCTTGCCATCTCCCGGCCCATATCGGAAGAACCACTTCTGGGCCGTGAATCCCTGCTCCTTGTACTCCCGGGCCGCCTCGGCCGCCGCCTCGGGCTCTACGGAGAACCCCAGCATACTGGCGTACGCGGGTACTGAGGCCCTCGTGGGCCCGCCCAGAAGCCGGTACACTGGCTGTCCCCACGCCTTCCCTTTCAGGTCCCACAGCGCACAGTCAACCGCGCTAATTCCGGTGACGAACATCCCGGAGCGTCCGTGCCGATCCAGCCGCAGCATCTGATCCAGCAGTGTCTCGTTCGCCAGTGGATCGCGCCCGATCAGAAAAGGACGCAGTGAGTTGCGGATCACAAAGGCCTGGCCCTCCTGTATCGGTCCATACAGGCCGGATATTCCCTCATTTGTCCAGATCTCCACATACAGCGCGTGCGCTTGCCCGGGCTGATCCTCCTCCCCGGCCGGCTGGTTGAATTCGGGGTAGATATCGAGCGGCAAGGCCGTGCGGTCCCCGGGTGGGAACTGCGGGCCGGTCCAGCGGCCGCTCACCCGGAAAAGCGAAACGTCGGTGATTTGCATAGAACCTCCTGGGGCATCAAGTGTCTCGCATGCGGGTATACAGCACAATGAACGCTTTGTCAACTTTCCTCTTGGTGAATCTGATCGAGAAGCATTGCCTTCCCACCCTATGTGTGGTAGGATAGCGGCGGCGATATTCCTGGCGAGAGAGGCGAGGGGATGTCATACGAGGATGGCTGGGCGGCCATCAACCTCGAGAGGCCCAGGCGTATTCCCCGCACCGAGTACTCGGCGGAGATGCACTGGGACCTGATTAAGGCCGTGACCGGCGTGGATGTGGGCGTGGACAGCCCCGATCCCGTCAAGGCGCAGGCGGCTATCGCCTTCATGCGGGCCTGGAACTATGACTTTTTCTGGAGCACACTGATCGGCCACGACGAGTTCGGCGCGTGTGCCACCGACATGGGCCACGCCGAATACGCGGCCGGCGGTGTGGACCGCCGCGACGCGCTCTACTGTCCCTACCACGACCCCGAAGACGTGCTGAATTTCGACCCATGGGAGCGCCTGGGGGAGAAAGACAAAGGTGAACTCACCCGCCGCTTCGAGACCCACTACCAGGCCAACTGCCAGGCGCACCCGTTCGGCGTCAACATGACCGGCATCTACGTCACGCTGGTCTCGGGCTTCATCGGCCTGTTCGGGTGGGACATGCTACTCCTGGCGGCCGGCACCGACCCGCGACGGTTCGGCGAACTGGCCGACCGCTACGCCTCGTGGATGCAGCAGTATTTCGACGCCCTGGCCGAGGCGCATGTGCCGGTGGTCATGGTGCACGACGACATCGTCTGGTCCTCGGGCCCCTTCATGCGGCCGGCCTGGTACCGCCAGTACGTCTTCCCGAATTACAGGAAGTACTTGGCGCCGCTACTGGAGAGTGGCAAGCGGGTCTTGTTCTGCTCCGACGGCAACTTTGACGAGTTCATTGACGACATCGCTGCCACCGGCGCGCACGGATTCATCTTCGAACCCCTGACCAGCCTGGACTATATCGTCGAGAAGTACGGCCAGACCCACGTCATCGTCGGCAATGCCGACACCCGCGTGCTCCTTTCCGGCACCAGGAATCAGATCCGCGCCGAGATCCAACGCTGCATGGTGCTGGGCCGGAACTGCCCTGGCTTCTTCATGGCCGTCGGCAACCACATCCCGCCGAACACGCCGGTCGAGAGTGCACTCTATTACAACCAGGTATACGAGGAACTGTGCTGGCGCTGAGATTGTGGTAGCGTGATGCGCGGTGCGTGGTGCGTGGCACATAACGGAACACGCAACACGCAACACGCAACCCGTTTCGCAGATTCTTCCCGGCCAAAGGAGGGCCATCTCCCATGAACGTAGACTTACGCTTCCGCCAGATCCACCTCGACTTTCACACCAGCGAGCACATCGCCGGCATCGGATCGCAGTTCGACCCCGAGGAGTTCGCCGCCACGCTGGAACAGGCGCACGTGAACTCGATCACCTGTTTCGCCCGCTGCCATCACGGCTGGATCTACTTTGACACACGGGCCTTCCCCGAGCGGCGGCACCCTCACCTGACCCGCAATCTGCTCCAGGAGCAGATCGAGGCCTGCCACGCACGCGACATCCGCGTGCCGATCTACCTCACAGTACAGTGGGACTACTGGACGGCGAACCAGCACCCGGAGTGGCTCGCCATGGACGAGCACGGCTGCGTCCTCGGCACACCTCCCTTCGAGGCGGGCTTTTACCGCGAGTTGTGCCTGAACTCCCCTTACGTGGAGACCTTCCTCAAGCCCCACGTGCGGGAGATACTGGAGACGCTGCCAGTGGACGGCTTTTTCTTCGACATCGTGCGGCCGCTGGCGTGCGCCTGCCGCTACTGCCGCGCCAGGATGGAGGAACAGGGCCTGGACCCTGCCGACACCGAAGCGCGCAAGCGGTTCGGCCGGCACACCGTCAACCGCTTCAAGCGCGAGATGACCCGCTTCGTGCGGCAGTTCAACCAGGAGTGTAGCATCTTCTACAACGCCGGCCACGTCGGCCCCCGGCACCGGGCGGTGGTGGACGCCTACACCCACTTTGAGCTGGAATCGCTGCCCAGCGGCGGCTGGGGCTACCTGGACTTTCCGATCACGATGCGCTACGCCCGCAACCTCGGCGTGGACTGCATGGCGCACACCGGCAAGTTTCACACCTCGTGGGGGGATTTCCACTCCTTCAAGAACCAGGCAGCGCTACAGTACGAGTGCTTCCGCATGCTGGCCCTGGGCGCCAAGTGTTTGATTGGCGACCAATTGCACCCAGCGGGGAAGATTGACCCGCACGTCTACCGCCTGGTCGGCTCGGTCTACGCCGAGGTGGAGAAGAAGGAGCCCTGGTGCCAGGGGGCGCGGGCCGTGACCGAGATCGGCGTGTTCACGCCGGAAGAGTTCTACGGCGCTGCGGTGGGTGGGCTGCCGCCCGCGCTGATGGGCGTCACGCGCATGCTGGAGGAGAGCGGCCACCAGTTCGACGTCGTGGATTCTGCCAGCGACCTCTCGCGCTACCGGGTGGTCGTGCTGCCAGACAACATCCCCGTCTCTCCGGTATTGGCCGCCAAACTCGAGGCCTACCTGGCCAGCGGCGGTGCGCTGGTTGCCTCGTTCGAATCCGGCATGGACGAGGGTCAGAGCGCATTCATGCTCAAAGCGTTGGGCGTGCGGCTCAAGAGCGCAGGCCCGCGCGACTTGAAGGGGGAACTGGTGCGCGGGAGGCACTTTATGCGGGGGGATTATGCCGAGTACGTCCTGCCCACGGGGGCGATCGGCCAGGGGCTGCCCGAGACCGAACACGTGATGTACCTGCGCGGAATGGACGTCGAGGCCGAACCTGGCGCGGAAGTGTTGGCCAGCAAGGTGCTACCCTACTTTGACCGCACCTACCAGCACTTTTGCTCGCACCGGCAGACCCCCTCGTCGGGGCAGGCCGGGCCGCCCGCCATCGTCCAGCGTGGCCGCACGATCTACTTCGCCCATCCCATCTTCACCCAGTACAGCCAGAACGCGCCGCGCTGGTGCAAGGCGCTGTTCTTGAACGCGCTGGGGCTGCTGCTGCCGGAGCCGCTGGTCCGCCACGACGGCCCCACCACGCTGCAGGTCACCGTCAACGAGCAGGCAGCCGAGCGCCGCTGGGTGGTGCACCTGCTCCATTACATCCCTGAGCGCCGTTCCCAGGACATTGACGTCATCGAGGACGTGATCCCGCTCTACGACGTGTGGGTCTCGGTGAAGGTGCCGTACCAGGTCGAGGCCGTGGCGCGCGTACCTGAGCAGGAACCGCTGCTGCATGAGCAGAAAGGCGAGCGCGTCGAATTCGTGTTGCCGAAACTGGTTGGGCATCAGATGGTCGCCCTGACCTTCGAAAAGGGAGTGAAGCAGGCGTTCTGCGGGGCGCCAGCGCAGTTCACGCATCTGGAAGCCTCAGCCTGCTGAGGCCACGACTTGTTGAGGCCACTCCGGAAAGTCCGGGACTCCGGACGCCCCAATTCGTTGGGGCTCTAGCCTGTTAGAACCCCCGCAGCACCGTGCTCTCCCTTCTCGGCAGCCCCTCCTTGGGCAGCCGCTTCAGCACGACGTACTGGAGGCCGTGCTTCTCGCAGGACTGCCGCTTCTCGGGCTTGTCCCCGTCCTCGTTCACGACGTACATATCCGGCTTGAGGCGGGCGATCTCCGGCTCGGCGTCCATCCACCCGTGGCCCGTCGAGATCAGTGCCTGTGTGACGTAGCGGACGGCCTGGACCATGTACCTCCGCTCGTCCTGCGGAAACAGCGGGTGCCCTGCCCCCTTCAGCAGCCGGACGTTCTCGTCGTGCCCCACCACCACGTACAGGTCACCCAGTCCGGATACCTCTTCGAAGAACCGCACGTGGCCGGAGTGAAACCAGTCGTAGCAGCCCGTCACGATCACCTTTTTGCGCGACGACGGTTTTCCAGAGAGTTCGAACCGGGGCGCAGGGAAGCCCTCCAGGTCTTCGTCCTCGAAAACGCGAACCTCGATGCCGTGAGCCTCACCATACGCTCGTTTCTGAGCATGGTCGCCCGCCTGGTCCACCGCCCACACGTCGGGCCGGATTTCATCCACCTGCGGGATGGCATCCCGCTCGAACGGCCCCCTCGCCACCGTGATCTGCCTCACGTACCGGATGGCTTGTAGGAGATACAAGCGCTCCGCCAGCGGGAACCTGGGTCCTTGCCCTTCCATGGCGCGCACGGCCTCGTCGGGCCACAGCAGGACGTGCACGTCCCCCAACCTGGACGCCTCCTCCAGGAACCGCACGTGCCTGGAGCGCAGGCCGTCGAAGCCGCCTGTGACGACGGCTTTCTTCATTGCCCCGCGACCCTGATCTTGACGCGGAGCGAACCCGGCACCGGCTCTTCGGACACCACGTAGATGTAGCCCCCGCCGCAGCCGGAGTACATGGCCCCGGCATACCTGGACTGGTAGTGGCCCAGGAGCGCCAGGAGGTCAACGGCGATGGCCGGATGCCGCACCGTGTGCGGCAGGATCGCCTCCCAGCACCGCATGCACTCGTTCATCGAACGCCCCAGCGCTCGCACGTCCATCACCAGGATGGCGTCGAAGCAATCCTTGCCCGACTGCCCCAGCCGCCTGATCCATTCCGGGTCGAGGTTCTTTTCGCCCAGCGGGCTATATCCAGGGGGACGCTGGGCCACCGGCACCATGGACACGACCTCTTCCAACCAGTGTGCGACGTCGGGATCGCGGGTGGACTCGACGTGCACGGGGAAAATCCCGCCCTCGTAGGCAAAATCGTAATCGAGCCGGCTGACGCCGGGGTAGAGCAGGCCGATCATGTCCTGTGACCCGGAGGGCTCTGCTCTACCCCGGTTCTCCTCGGCGTACAACTCCCGCACCAGCGTCGCGGGATCTCCGTCCGGCAAGGCCCCGTTCCACAGCCGCATGGCCACGTTGCGGGTGCTCGTCCCCATGCCGCAGCGGTCCATGAAGCGGCAGGTCGGCTCCAGCGCCACCACGACCATCGAGCCGGGTGGGGACGGGTTGTGCTGCGACACGAACGGCTGGTCAATCCAACCGCCGGCAAACGCCATACGATAGGGCATCTTGCCGATGACGTCCGTGATGTCGGCGTCCCTATTTGAGCTCATGGATCCATCCCCAGACTTTATCTGAGCGGCAGCGCCCTCTCTGCCGCTGGCGTCGGCGTCCCGGCCTTCCGGTCATAGTACTGTTGCGCGATCCAGGCGTAGGTCCTGGCCAGCCCCTCGCGCAGCGGGGTATTCGGCTCCCAATTCAACACCTGCTGGATGAACGTGTTGTCGCTGTTACGGCCGGCCACCCCCTGCGGCGCGTCGAGGTCGTACCGGCGTTCCAGTTGAATACCTGCGATCCCTTCGATGAGACTCACCAATTCGTTGATGGACACGAGTTCGCTCGAACCCAGGTTGATGGGGGTGGCGACCAGGTCGTCGCAATGCATGATCAAGTCTATGCCCTTGACGCAGTCGTCAATGTACATGAAACTGCGGGTCTGCGTGCCGTCGCCCCAGATGACGATCCCATACTTGCCGGTGTCCCTGGCCTCGATCACCTTGCGGCACAGGGCCGCCGGCGCTTTCTCCCGGCCCCCGTCCCACGTGCCGTGAGGGCCGTAGACGTTGTGGAACCGCGCGATGAACGTCTTCAGTCCACGTTCCGCCCAGTACTCCTGGCAGAACATCTCCGACATCAGTTTTTCCCAGCCGTAGCCCCGTTCCGCCATAGCCGGGTAGGCATCCGACTCCTTGAGCGCCCGGGCGTGGGGGTCTTTCTGCAACTCGGTGTTGTAGGCGCAGGCCGACGACGAGAAAAAGTACCGTCCGGCGCCCGCCTGGTGGGCCGCCTCGATCATGTGGGTGTTGATGAGGATGCTGCGCAGGCATTCGACGCGGAACCTCTCGATGAAGCCCATGCCGCCCATGTCGGCCGCCAGGCTGTACACCTCCACTGCGCCCTGGCAGGCCCGTTTGCAGTTATCTCGATAGCTCAGATCCAGGCACAGGCTCTCGACGCCTGGCACCCGTTGGTACCAGTCGGGTAACGGCTTCTTGTCAATCGCCCGAATCCTGGTGAAACCCTGGTCGTGGAAATACCGGGTCAGTGCCCCGGCGATGAAGCCGCCCGCCCCGCTGATCACGATCAGGTCGTCCTTATGCAGCGTCGTCGCCGCTGTTGGTCGTTCAATCATCCCATAATCCTCCCCGCTATGTTCATAACAGAAGATCACGTTGAACTCGGCGTCGCTGGCCGCGTCCTCCACGCCGCGGGCGACGGTCGTCCAGAAGGGACTGGCACCGATACAAATTTACCACACATACCCGCGCTTGTCAATACAGGCTGTTTGTGATTCCAGTCCACAATCATTCTTGACATTATCCCGACCTGATATACAATGACTACGGTTGCATCTCTGAAATCAAAGTAGTCTACCAGATAGGTGAGAGGTAGGTACTCAGATGATCAACGCCAGAATGCTGCTTGTGAGTGACGATCCCGAAATGGGGGACATGTGGGCCTATGTCTTGCGTCAAAGAGGAGCAGAGGTCGTCTTGGCAGGCTCGACCAGAGATGCCCTGGATCGGTGGGTAGAGGGGACCTTTGACCTGATCGCCATTGACGTTTGTACCTCACAACTGGACGGGGTTGACCTTTGCCGGCAGTTGCGGGCTGAAGTCATTAACCCTATCTTGTTGTTAACCCCTATCGGCAATGAGGATCATATTCTGGAAGCCTACCAGGCGGGCGTGGACGAGTGCATCGTCAAGCCCATCAGTCTC
>Ga0315289_10014008_pt1 | contig 11213 bp, 7 predicted proteins | sample YL17G11_40_MG_FD_203452 | JGI IMG/M metagenome (GOLD analysis project Ga0315289, IMG submission 203452) | Sediment microbial communities from Yellowstone Lake, YNP, Wyoming, USA - YL17G11_40 | ecosystem: Environmental > Aquatic > Freshwater > Lake > Sediment | place: USA: Wyoming | collected... | reverse complement strand
AATCTTGGCGGAACCGCCGCAGCAAGTCCTCGCGGGTTCCTTCCAGAAAAAAGAATATCTCCCGGGTGGCGACTTGCTGGCCAGCCGCCACCTGAGCGGTCGAGTCGGTGTGCAGGCAGGTGAAGAGGGTGTTGCTGCCAACAGAGAACTCCGTGTGCGGGCCCGCCTGTCCGGCGGCGATGATCCGGCGGTGGTCGCGGGACACCACCGCCAATAGCGCCCAGCGCGGATCTTCGCCCAACTGCTCGCCGCTGAATCGGGTGACCCACCGCACGCACTGCTTGCCGCGGGCAAGCCTCCTGACGGGCACAAATTGGCCGTCCGCCCCCAGGGCAAACGTGCGAAGCTCCTCACAATCGTAAAACATCGGCAGATTCTGCAGCTTGAAGCAGGTGCTGGTGCGGAAGTTGCCGGGCTTTTCTGTAAGGTTCGTGGCAGTAAAACGCTGCTCGACGTAGTCGTCATGGGCGAGGAATTCCGCCTGCACGCGCAGCCCGGGTAGCCGCATGTCATAGGCTGCCCGCTGCGGGCTCCGCTCGGTCCAGGTCAGATCCGGTTTCTCGCGCCAACCGAGCACGGTGGCACGGTTCCAAAGGATCGTTTCCGGCGCCATCAGGTCGATACCTTCGATGTCGAACTTGGGCACGCGAATGGTAAGGTGCCGCGCGCCGCTGCGGGCCGCGATGAGCACGGGCGGGCCGGGCAGGGTTTCGGAAGGGGGGCCTTTGCGCGTACCGCGTTCCGATGGGGGCTGTTGGGCCTGGGCCTTGGCAACCCGCGGAGGCGTCCGCTCGCCGTCCAGGGCGCAGCGGAGTCCGCTGAGGGTCGATTGCCAATTCTCCGAGGCGTAGTAAGCGGAGGCGACGCGGAAGTTCACCGGGTCTTCGTGAAACCAGCTTGCCCCTTTCAGCATGCGGAACTGCGAACCGTGGCGCGGCAGCACATCGGCGACCCACTCCAGCGTCTGGCCGGCGAAATCTTCCACGCCGGATGCGCTGCGGCCGCACTCGCCGTTGCCCACCGGCCGCGTCCCCGGCCGGTCGGGAAAGATCTGTGCCGCCCCCACGTGCTTCAGCGGTCCCGGCCAGGCGTCGCCCCAAGCGAACAGCGAGCGGTCGGCCCCGGTGACCGCCCGCCTCCCACTCTTCGGCACGCGGCAGGCGTTTGCCCGCCCACTGCGCGTATGCCACGGCATCCTGGGCGGCCACGCCCACCACGGGATGATCGGCAAACTCGCCGGGGAACACACCACCCAAGCGGTTCCACCACATCGGGCGCGGACGGCCGGTCGCCTGCACGAACGCCAAGTATTGGGCGTTGGTCACCGGGTAGCGATCGATCCAGAAGGCCGGCAAGGCCACTTCGTGCCGCGGCAGATCATCATTCAGCCAAGTGGGATGGCAGTCGTAGCGATTGGCCAGCTCTTGCCGCTGGGCCTCGCTGGTGCCCACGATCACCTGCCGGGCCGGGATCAAGACCATCCCGTTTTGTTCTTCAGCAAATGCCCTGCCAGGTTGCCCGAGCATCAAGACGATCAACACCGCCAGAAGTTCGCGCCCGGAGGCGCGTCGCCAGTCATAGTTTTTCCGGTTCATGGAAGATGCTCCCTTCCTGTCGGCCGAATCAGGCCAGGTGTGACGGTTCACTGGGTTCTTACCGTTGTTGTCACTACCGGAACCCCACGGCGGTAGCCCGAGGATACTCAAACGTGAGGCTTGATGGATTCACGCCGTCTCGGCGATGGCCTGCCGCACTTCCTTGAGGAATTGAGGCACCACCGTGAAAGGGTCGTACTCCGTTCCCGGCTGCGACAACGTTTCAATGGGAACGTAGCCGCGATAGCCTCCGGCCTTCATCAGTCCGACAAGCTTCTTGAGATCCATCGGGATCGAGCCCTCTTTGCCGCCCAATCGCTGCTTGACCTGCCAGTTTACCGTGTAAGGGACCACCCGGGCCATGTCGGCATACGGGTTGGGGGTCAGGTAGTAGCCGGTGTCGTTGATCGCGCCGAACCAGGGGGAATCGACCATCTTGATGATCTTCATGACCTGGTCGGCCGACTTGAGCATGTCGCCGTGATTCTGAATGCCGATAATCACGCCGTATTTCTCCGCGTGCTGGACGCATTTTTTCAGGTCCGCCACCATCCACCGGGCGACTTCGTCCCATTTGTCCTCATAGCCCGGGGGGACCGGACCGGCGAACACTCGCAGCACGGGCGCGCCCAGCTTGGCCGCGACCTCGACCCAATCCTTGATGTGCTTCACGTCGGCAGCACGTTTCTCTTGGTCCGGTGTCGCCAGATCGTTGGCCACGCCGGTGCCGCTGATGGCAATCCCCAATTCGAAAGCACGGCGTTTGAAGTCGCGGATGTAGGCGTCGGTGGGCACGCCCTTCTTGCCCTCGCGAACCGACCCGTATCCCGGGAAATAATACCCCGTCGGGTCGATTGCCTCGAAATCGTGCTGGGCGCAGAAATCGAGGAGGTCGAACAGCGTGATGCCTTTCCCCCGGCCCCGTAGATGGTCGTTCAACGGCTTGGCGAAGGAATAGGCGTTGAGGCCGATTTTCAGCTTGGGACCGCCGCACCGTTTGATGGGTGTCTGCCCGGAAGCCATGCTGCCAGCGAGCCCCATGCCTCCCGCCGTAACGCACAACGGCAGCAGCGCGGAATCGCGGATGAAGTTTCTGCGGTTGCATTTACGAGGCATTATGAAGCTCCTGAAACGTAGTCTGCTGTCACCTGACCGCTCGTCCTCGCCTACTACTGTGGCTGGGGCTTGTAGAACCGGCCCAGATACTCCAGGATCGTGCCGCGCAGCTTGTCGCCATCCAGCGGGCCGTTTTGACGCCAGAGCACCCGGCCGTCAGGACTAATCAAAACCGTGTGCGGCATTCCGCCGGGCCATTGCGGGTCAAGGATGTTCATCAAAGTATTCATGTCGGCGCCGCTGAAGATGTAACTGTTCGTTGTCCGCCCCTCGTCCTTGAGCGAACGTTTTAGGCGTCCCGGCACGGCGGCGCCTTGCTTCTCCAGAAAGGCTTTCACCTTGGCGGCATCCTTCGGGTCGTCGGCACTAATCGTGATAAGCTCGAAGTCGCGCGTGCCGAACTTGCGGGAGGTCTTCACCAGTTCGGGAAACTCGATGATGCACGGAGCGCACGAGGTGGCCCAGACATTAAACAGCCGCAACTTCGGCGTGCCGTTCTTGCGCAGCGCGGTTATGCCTGCCGCATCGATCACTTCGACATCTACTGGCGTCTGGCGCCACTTCCCGTTCTGCTCCGCCACGAGTTGCTTTTTGCTGAGCCACTTCGTGGAGCAACCGTGCGGTTTCGTGACCTCCACCGGCACCGGCTTGTCCGCCAATAAGGCCGCGACCGCGTTGCGCGCGTCGGTGGATCTCACCGTCGAGGGGTCCGCAAACCGCGAGTCATCGAAGGCCCCTTTGTAACGCAGCTTCCGCTGGGCGTCGAAAAGGAAGACGTGCGGCGTGGCCAGGCAGCCGTAGGCCTTGGCCGTCGCCTGGGTCTCGCCATCATACAGGTAGGGAAAATTGAACTCCTGCTCGGCGGCGTGCTTCTTCATGTCGTCGAAGCCGTCGCTGTATTTCGCATAGCCCAGCTCTTCCGGGCTAAGCGCATCGGGATGATTCGGATTGATAGCGACCAGCGCGAAGCTTTGCCCCTTCATTTCGTCCACGAACTTCTTGATGCGCCCCTCCGACGCTTGGGAGTCGGGGCAGTGGTTCGCGAGGAAGGCGATCATCAACAGCTTCGCATCCTTGTACTCAGCGAGCGTGTGCGTTTTGCCATCGATCCCCGGCAGCGAGAAGCCTGGCGCCGCATTGCCAATTCTCAACTCGCGCATATCGCTGGGCGTGGCGTCAGCAGATTTCTTTCCCGCGGGCTTCTGGCCCACAGCCTCAACCGCAATACTTAATGTCACGATCAAGATCATGGCGATCATTTTCAAGGTGTGCATGGGAATCTCCCGGGTTCAAGTTGTTCGTTGTCCAGGCCACGGCTCGCTGGCCTGGTCATGCGCAAAGCACATGAAACACGGCTCACATAGCCCGCTACTTTACGTTTCTCCGGTACTTGTTGCACTTCGCCTCCCGCACGGGCGTTGTTACTTGGTCGCCTTTGGCACGAGTTTGAATTCTATCCGAGAGTGGTCGGGGTCGAACAGCAGAAACGGGAATTTTTCCTGCTTGCCGCGTGTGCTTTGGACCGGCTCCAGCTTCGCGCCTCGCTCTACCGCCTGCTGATAAGCGGCTGCAGGATCGGGAACTCCCAGGCAAAGGTGCGTTTTGATGCCTCCCTGGTGCCGGTCAAACTGCGACGGGCGAGCCGACAATTCAACGTACTCCCCGCTCGTGCCCGGAAGGTCCAGGTGGACCGCGTAGATCGTGCCACTGGTACGTTTTTTGGCATGTCCCTCGCGAAAGCCAAGCGACTCGACGCAGAACTTCTTGCCCACGCTGAGGTCGCTGGCTACCAGCCCGACATGGTTCACGCAGGTGCCAATGCGGCGGTTGCTGAGGCCTTTTCCCCGGGCAGCACTGTGCAGCGATCCGGGCATATATTGCACAAAGTCGAGAGAGCTCAGTTCCAGCCCAGGCGGGTTGGGAATTGAGAACTTCAGGTTTCCTTCTCGCGACTTGCCGATTGCGCCCGGCGTAAGTCCGCGATTCTGCAGCATCTTGTGCAGCTTGGCAATGTCGTCGGTGTACATCGCCACATACCTGATGGGCGAGGGCTGGTCGGGCCGAAGGCCGGGAAAGATCTCGATGAACTGCCGGTCGTTGATCTTGAAGAAGGCGACTGCCACGTCTTGGCTCTCGGGCGTGCGAAGGTCGAACACTTCCTCGAAGCCCAGCACGTCGTGATAGAAGCTTCGAGACTTTTGCAGGTCGCTGATCTGAATCCCAACATGTGCGACCCCTCGCAACGGAAGCTCCTCGACAGTGGTCTCGCGCGTGGAGCTGGACTGATCCTTGCCGCCAGCGCCGTCCGATTCCGCCTTTTGTCCGGCAACAACAAAACTTGCGAAGAACACAAGCGTTGCCACGACGCAAAGTGCTACGATAGCTCGGTCTTGTTTCATGAATCTAGGCGATATTCAAGAACGTTTCATTCGGCTGACATGACCGCAACCTCGCTCCCACAGCGGGGGTGGCGGTGGAGGGGCTTCGACAGCAAACGTGGCCCCGGATGTCGCTGCGGCCCATGCCGCGAGCACCCAAAAAAACCGCAAGGTGTTCTGTTTCATGATTCGGTTTTCCCATGGGCGACAGGCTGCTGATTCGCGGCGGTCGGATGGAGTGAAACAGACCGTCAACGTGGCAGCCTAACGGCTGATTATAGCAGGCCGCCGCGCCCGCGTTCAACCTGGGACAGTCCTTCACATATCCACCCTCCGTGACCGGCTCTTCGTTCTGGCACGGATGGTCGCCCGACGGCCAGTACATCTATTGGAACTCGGAGCGGACCGGACTGATGAAGATTTGATCGACGTCTCGTTCGGACGGAAATACTTCTCCCAGCCGAACTGCCCGAGCACGCCTTCGGTGATCCCGTCCGGCCGACGGCGATGCTAATGGTCGTGAAAGCGCCATACGACCAGCCCGTGCTTCTCAATAAACGCCTGCTTTTCGGCCAATACCTTGCCATCCTCAAGGGAGTCAAGTATTACATCGACCTCGGTTACTCCCGCAGGTTCCGAGCAGAATCCGTGGAACGCCGATACAACGCTGTTTTGTCTTTTGAGCATGGGGCAACAAAACATTCCTTACCGATTCGATCCTGCCACAATGACTGCCGCGCGGATTAAGGAGCTGCCGGTGTTGCCGGGAATCGCCGGTATCGCTCCCTTCAGCTACCACGATCCGAACATCTGCTATGGCAAAGGCATGCGGGGCGGCTTGGTCGTCAAATTCGACTTTAGGACCAATGCCGCCACCGACGCGTTCGACGTCACCAAGCTCACCGGCCTGCCCGCGGGCCACATGGGCTCGCTGACCATGAGCGCCAACGACGTGCTGGCCCTGACCTTCGGCGGCAAGATGCAGAACGACGATCCCTACCTGCTGGTGTACGACATCAAGACCGGCCAGCATCACCTCTGGAACACGAAGGAAGCGACCCTCAACGGCAAGCCTCTGCCGAACGCTCCGCACTGCACCCAGCACAGCTCGCACATCGACCGCGGCGGCCGTCACGTATGGGTGGCCGGGTCAGGACCGGAGGTGTCGGGCCCGCTGATCTGGGACGTGGAAAAAGGGCTGGTTTATCCCATGACCTACAAGAAAGTTGGCCATATCGTCACGGGCTACGGGGATATGGTGAACATGGCCGACAAGTGGTATTACCGCGCGTTGGACCCCGAGAACATCAATAAACCGAAAGCCTTGATGGAGCACCCCGCCGGCGAGGGGTACTTCGCCTACGACAGCCACATTTCGTGGAACAATACCCGGCCCAATATGCACGTGCCGGTCGTCTTAAGCACCTACCATCCTCTGGAGCGGGGCGATCCTGGTTACGCGTTCGGGGACGAGATCATCGCGGTGAGCACCGACGGGAGCCTGCGGGTGTGGCGGTTCGCCCATCACCGCAGCACGTACCACGCGCCAAGCAGAGGCGGGAACCCGGCCGAAAACAAGTCCAACTTCTGGGATTCCCCGCGCGGCAACGTGTCCCAGGACGGCCGCTTCTACATGTTCACTTCCAACTGGGAAGAGACCGTCGGCAAAGACAGCCGAGGCCGCATTCGCCAGGATGTGTTCATGGTGAAGTTGGAAAGAGAAGGTGCCACGGTCGGTACTGCTCCATCCAACTGAACGGTGGTCCCATAAGAAATCGCAATCGTATTGAACCTCGGGCCCTGGTTGCCACGGGGCATCATATGACAGAAACTATATAGGGCCTTGGGGGTTGAATCTTCTGAGCACTCGCAGTCGTTCGGAGCTGCCTAGGCGTAAACATGCGTAGTCTTTCCTGGACCAATACCATGAAGAGATCCTTGGTTGTCGCCGTAATCTGGACACTGACCCTAGCCGGCACGGCCTGGGCACAGGCGCCGCTGCGCCCTTTTGAAAGCGACGCCGAGCCGACTCCCCAAGGCCGGATCGACGAATTGGTCTTCGGCAAGCTAAAGCAGTTGGGCATCAAGCCGGCGCGTGGGTGTTCCGACGAGGTGTTCCTGCGGCGGGCGTATTTGGACGTCATCGGCACGCTGCCTACAGCCGCAGAGGCGTCGCAGTTCCTGAAGGATACTGACCCTAACAAACGCCGCGCACTGGTCGATCACCTGCTCGGGCGCGACGAGTTTGCCGACTACTGGGCCATGAAGTGGTGCGACTTGCTGCGGGTGAAGTCGGAGTTCCCCATCAACCTATGGCCCAATGCGGTGCAAGCATATCACCGCTGGATTCGCACCTGCCTGAAGGAAAACTTGCCGTACGACAAGTTGGTTCGCGAAATGCTCACGGCCAGCGGCAGCAATTTTCGCAAGCCCCAAGTCAACTTCTACCGCGCGATACAAAGTCGGGAACCGCAGGCCGTCGCGCAAGCCGTGGCGCTGAGTTTCATGGGGGTGCGGGCCGAGAAATGGCCCAAAGACCGGTTGGCGGGCATGGCGGCCTTCTTTTCGCAGATCGGCTACAAACCCACCATCGAATGGAAGGAGGAGATCGTCCTGTTCGATGTCGACAAAGCGGAGTCAGAGCCAGCCGCCAAAACGTTGCAGACGGCCGTGTTTCCCGACGGAACACCGGCGCATTTGTCCCCGGACCAGGATCCTCGCGAGTCCTTCGCCGACTGGCTGATCGCGCCGAAGAATCCCTGGTTCGCCCGCAACATCGCCAACCGCGTTTGGTCGTGGCTGCTGGGCCGCGGCATTATCCATGAGCCGGACGACATCCGGCCCGACAATCCGCCCAGCAATCCCGAGATGTTGGCTTTCCTGGAGCAGGAACTGGTCGCGGGCCGCTACGACCTGAAGCATCTTTACCGGCTGATCCTTAACTCGCAGACGTACCAGCTTTCGCATATCCCCAGAACCGAGGATCCCAACGCCGAGGCGAATTTCGCGGTTTACCCGCTGCGCCGCTTGGAGGCCGAGGTGCTGATCGACGCTCTCTGTCAGATCACCGGCACCACCGAGCATTACACCAGCCTCATCCCCGAACCTTACACCTTCATCTCCGAAGGTCGGCGCTCGATCGCGCTGGCGGATGCTAGCATCACCAGCCCCTTCCTGGAGGAATTTGGCCGTTCGCCACGCGATACCGGCCTGGAAGCGGAGCGCATCAGTCGCCCCACGGCAGCGCAGCAACTGCACCTGCTGAATTCGAGTCATATCCGGCAGAAAATTGAACAAGGCCCGAAGCTTCAGGCCCTGCTGCGCTCCAGCAGCAAGGAGGTCGTCACCGAGCTTTACCTCACGATCCTCTCGCGCTTCCCGATGGAAGAAGACTTGCAGATCGTGGAAACGTATACCCAAGGCGGTCTTGGCAGCGCGCGCGGCAAGGCGCTGTCGGACCTCGCCTGGGCGCTAGTCAACAGCCCGGAGTTTTCCTACCGGCATTGATGGGATGAGAGATGAGGGATAAGGGATAAGGGATGAGGGCGGCAGTTCAACGACTGCCCAACGAGGCTCAGGGATTGATTCGAACGAAAGGATGGGCGAGAAAATGAGCACGAAAAGCAAGTCGAAGGCCAGGTCGCTGAGTGGGGATTCGGCACGTGCAATCTCCGGCACGCCCATCTCACGGCGCCGGGCGCTGCAATGTGGGCTTGCCGGCGCGGCTGGGTTGCTGCTGGCCGACGGCCTCGGTCCGCACGTTTTGGCCGCAGCGCAAGCGGTCAAAGCGCAACCGCTGAAGGCCACGGCCAAGTCGGTCATCCAGATCTGGATGTGGGGCGGCCCATCGCATCTGGACACCTTCGATCCAAAACCAAAGGCGGGCTACGACTACTGTGGTTCACTCATGAACCCGATCCCGACCAACGTGGATGGGATCATGATCGGCGAGTTGCTTCCTCTGTTGGCGAAGCAGGCCGACAAGTACTCCATCATCCGCAGCATGACCCACGACAACGACGGCCATGAAACGGCGGCCTACCTGGTGCAGACCGGCCGGAGGCCCGGCGACCGGCTGGTCTATCCGGGCGCGGGCGCCGTGGTTTCATTCTTCAAGGGTTACAGCGCCGGATACAAGGGCCTGATTCCGCCCTATGTCGTAATCACGCAGCCGCAGGGGCGGTTCTCCGAAGCCGGCTTCCTGGGGCCGCGCTATAAGCCGTTCGCCACCGGCGGCGACCCGGCGCAGCCAAGGTTCATGGTCGAAGGGGTCGTCGCCCAAGGCATCACCGACGAACAGCAGAAAAACCGGCGCGACTTGCTCCACAAGCTCGACAGGCTCGGCAGCAGCGTGAAAGGCAACACGGCGCTGACGGCTTTCTATCAGTCAGAGGAACAGGCGTACGACATGATCCTGGGCGACGGGGCTAAGGTATTCGATCTCACCCAGGAAAAGGACGATTTGAGAGATCGCTACGGTCTCAGGTGGGTGGGCAAAACGCCCCGCAGCACGTTCGGGCAGTCCTGCCTTGTGGCGCGGCGGCTGGTCGAGCGCGGCGTGCCGTACATCACCATCAACTACCCGGGCTGGGACAGCCATAAGAACCATTTCCAGACCATGCGCGAAAAGCTGCCGGAGATGGACAAGGGGATGGCGACGCTGCTGGAGGATTTGTCGGAGCGCGGCCTGTTGGAAAGCACCATCATCTGGTGGAGCGGCGAATTCGGCCGCACGCCCAAGGTCATGTGGGAAGCGCCCTGGAACGGCGGGCGCGGCCATTACGCCAAAGTCTTTTCCGCCGTGGTCGCCGGCGGCGGATTCAAGGGGGGACGCGTGGTGGGCGCGTCGGATGCAAAAGGGGCGGAAGTGAAGGATCGCCCCGTCTATCCGTGCGACCTCATCGGCAGCATCTATGAGTTGCTGGGCATCGACCCCGACGGAAAGCTGCCCAATCCGTTGGGCCAGGACTTGACCGTAACGCCCTCTGCCGCGGATGGCATCCCCATGGGCGGACGCCTGAAAGAAATCATGTAAAGGATGGGAGAACAGGGATTGGCCGTGTAGCGGGGCTGCTTGCGGGCGCGTGTCTAACAAAGCGAGGGTTATATGAGCCGGTTGCGATGCACGATGGTTTTGGGGTTAGCGGCATTGCTGGCGGTTGTGCCTGCCGCGTGGGCGCAGGAGAAGATCCCGCACATCGGCTTTGTTTATCCGGCCGGCGGCCAGCAGGGCACGACGTTCCAGGTCACGATCGGCGGGCAGTATCTCGCCGATACCAGCCGAGCGTGTTTCTCCGGCGGCGGCATCCAAGCCACCGTGATGGAAGAGATCCCATCGTTGCGCGGGGGTGAGCCCGGGCAGTTGAGACAAAAGGTCGCGGAGTTGATGAAAGGCAAGCAAGACGCTGAGACGGAGAAGCAGATTGCCGAGATCCAGAAGAAGCTCGCCCGTCACATGAGCATGGAATTGAGAAGGCGGACCTATCCCATCCTTGGTGAAATCGTCAGGCTCCAGGTCACGCTGGCCCCGGACGCCGAGCCCGGTCCGCGGGAACTGAGGCTGGAGACGCCGGGAGGACTGTCGAATCGGCTGGTGTTCTGCGTGGGCCGGCTGCCCGAATTCCGCGAGCAGGAGCCGGAAATCGCCGCAACCCCCAGAGACGCCAGGGGTCCGATCAGCAGTCCCCTCACGCCGGAGACGCACATTACGCTGCCGGCCGTCGTGAATGGGCAGATCATACCGCACGAGCCGGACATGTTTCGCTCTGGGCCCGGCCGCTTCACGCCCGGCGACGTAGACCGCTACCGCTTCGAGGCCCGCAAGGGCCAGCAGTTGGTCGTCGCCGCCGGCGCGCGGCAGTTGATCCCATATCTGGCCGACGCGGTTCCCGGCTGGTTCCAGGCCACGTTGGCCCTTTACGATGCCAAAGGGAAGGAGTTGGCCTACGACGACGACTACCGTTTCCATCCCGATCCGGTTCTGTTCTACAAGATTCCTGAAGACGGCCAGTACGTGGTCGAGATCACCGACGCGATCTCCCGCGGCCGCCCGGATTTCGTCTATCGCATCGCCATCGGCGAACTGCCGTTTATTACGAGCATCTTCCCGCTGGGCGGCCGGGCC
>Ga0315289_10014007_pt1 | contig 11213 bp, 5 predicted proteins | sample YL17G11_40_MG_FD_203452 | JGI IMG/M metagenome (GOLD analysis project Ga0315289, IMG submission 203452) | Sediment microbial communities from Yellowstone Lake, YNP, Wyoming, USA - YL17G11_40 | ecosystem: Environmental > Aquatic > Freshwater > Lake > Sediment | place: USA: Wyoming | collected... | reverse complement strand
TAAACTCCATTAAGATTTCTGCTCAAAGAGCAGAAATGTATTGTAGAGCTATCGCTCACAATATAATTTTAAGTTTTTATGGACTTTTTGAACGGCTCCGATTAAAACATTAATGTAAGATAATTCGCAGCCCAAAGCACACCTTCATCAGCATAATAAAATCTGCTTTTAAAAGGAGTTCCATCAGGATTAAATACCTCTAAAAAATTTTGATATTTTTCTATCAGATTTGTGTAAATGTTGATGTATTCATTTGCTTTTCTCTTGTCAATCTTTTTAACTAATTGGGCATATAAAGGCCCCATATTCATCCAGCATGTATCTCTTTCATAGCTCCACACAAAAATTTCAACAAAAAGCATCTCATGGTCATGGTCTTCAGAATGTGAGTACCTTAAAGGAAAAGGCTTGTCAAGTCCATTTAGCTGTATCTGTTTTATCGCTTTTTTCAGCATATTTTTATCATCAAAAACTCCTGTCCAGAATGGAAAAACATTGCTGTCTCCTGTGACAGCTTTATTTCCGCATAAATCATTCAAAAAATATTCTCCTGTCCAAAAATTTTCCTTTATTATTTTTTTAAAATTATATTTCTTTAAAGGATTATGGAATTTAAGTTTGTTCAGCTCATTGCTTAGCATAGCAGCCATAACATTATCATAGCAGCTGCATCTTCTCTTTGCCTCATCTTTCATGCTTCCAAAACACTTATCCTTCCTAACTAATCCTGTTTCTTTATCAATAACTTTATCATAAAATTTATCAATCTCTTTAATCAAGAAATCCTTATGCTGCTTAATCAGCTCATTTGCTTTTACAGCCCTTAGGCTTCGTATCAAACAAGCAATGCTGTCAGGAGAGTACATAAATATATCAACAGCTTTTCCATTAGGAGTAATTGTTGTCTTTAATCCTTGTTTTGAATAAATATCAAGGCAATAAGCAAGTGTTTTCTTAACTTCTTCTTTATAGCCTAATTTAATCAGAGAATCAACGCAAAATCCAAAATCGCGCATATAAAATTCGCAGAAATGTCCTGTACTAACTTGAAAATACCTTCCATTCCAACAGTCTTTAACTATCTGCCTGCAAATCTCTTTAGCATCGCCATTATACTGCTTAACTCCATATTTCTTGACATACCTGCTTCTCTTAAATATTCTCCATGCCTCCGATAAATGGGTTAGGTTGTACATTGAATATATTATCTAATTTTAATTAGTTTCAAAAGAGAAGAAATTATTTCTTGGACTCTTTTTTTGTTTGAGTTGATATAATCTTTATTTATCATAAAACCTTCATAAGCTATCCTGTTTCTGTATTCCCTCATATCCTGTAAAAATATCCTGGTTGATTCTCCAAGATTATATATTTTACAGATATATTCTATTAATTCCTGATGCGCTCCTTCTCCTTTGGCTTTTATGCCTTCTGATAGGGTTAATGCTTCCATAAGCTTGTGTATTATGTCATAATAATCTGTCAGAGTATTAGAGGGGTATTTTTCAGAATCGATTTCTTTTAATCTCTCCAATGTTATCCTTGCCATCTCAACAAGCATTCTGGCTTTTTGTGCATCTTTTTGAACTTTTATTATCATCAAAATGCCTCCAGATAGCCGCCAAGCACGATACCATTGGCTATATTGTTTTTTAGTTCCCTTGGATAATCTTTTAAATGTTCTTTGAAATGCAGCTGCAGTTTTCTATTAAGCATGTTCTCGAAATGTGATATGTCTAAATCCTTCTTTTTTGATTCCACAAAAATATCAATATCACTGCTTTCTATATCCTCTCCCCTTGCAAAACTTCCAAATAAGACTAGGGATTTTGGCATAACTTCTCCTTTGATAAAATCAGCCAACCCAGAAGACTCTATCAAATATAGGTTATAGATTTTCTTATATTTCCTGAAATCAGAGTTATCAAGATTTGCGATATAGACAGGAAACATTCTTTTTCCTTTTTTTTCTATTCTTTGCTTAATGATTCCTTTCTTCTTTAATTCATCTAGATATCTTTTTGTAGATGTGTGGGCAAGGCCTATATCCCTGCTTATCCCTAAAAGATAATGCTCTTTAGTAGGCTCATTAAAAAATATGCTAGCTACCCTGATTAAGCTACATTTTTGTAACATATGTTATATTTATGTAACACCTATATTTAAAGGTTGTGTTACTTTTTTGTAATATGTGTTACTTTTTTGTAATAGATAAAATAATCAGAATCTTCTAAAATTTAAAAAACAAAAAACGCACCAGAGGGGACTTTCATAGCTTTTTTACACATCCTCGGTCCGTGAGGCTTCGAGCGAAGCGAGAATGCCTCACTTGAACACCATGTTTTTCCGAGGTTTTTTGCGTCAGCAAAAAAGCTCTTTTGAACCCCCGACCTACAGCTATATCCGGATTTCTCAGCTAACTCTCTTTCTGCCAGTTAAGGCATCAGATAAGTTTTAATCATCAAAATCCTTAGGAGGCTTACGTGGGACAAGTGCTCTCGCACAAGTCCTGTCGCGCTATCCAAGCTGCGCTACTGGTGCAAAAAAGCTAAAAGAGATTCTGCCCTCTCTAGCTTATCAGAGTGAAAAAAGCCAACCTCCTTTAAAAACTTTACCATATCCTCTTTTTTCCTTATTCTCAGTTCCCAAGTCTTAGAAATAAACTCAGAGTTAGGTGATTTAGCAATCCTGCAATAAGGATTTAAAGTATTTATTCCAAATAATTCGAGCATGCCTTTTATTTGTAAAATAAATTCTTTATCTTTTAAAGTTATATCTATGAATAATTGCTTAGCCTTCTTAGGATTTTTAGGAAGAGTACCGTCTGCATCAAACAGTCCTTTAAGATACCATCTTAGGACATCTTTATTAGCAATTAGAATTGGAGGAACTTTCAAATTCGTTTTTATGCCACGATTAATCCCAAAAACGTCGCTTAGATAGGAATTTAATACCAAACTACCTATCTCTAAAGTGTATGCAATCTTTTTACTGATAGAAGTATTTATTTCCCTGATTTTACCTTTAACTTTAAATAATTGATAAGAAATAAAATTTATTCTTTCTAGTTGTTCTAAAGAACCATCCGTAAAATTAATTCTTTTTCTGTTACTTTCAATAGAGCCATCTCCTTGTAAATACCCTAAGAAGTAAGCTAATTTAGGCGTAATCATATTAGGCAAATTAATTGGCCTCCTGGAGAAAAATAAAGGGTTATTATCCTCGATTATACTATACAAATTCCTATTAAATTTGTCTAACTTTCTTATTAAAAAGAGGGGATATTTTTTCTTTCTTGTATACCTTTTCAAAGAAGATTCTAAAATACCAATATCCAAAGAAATGTCTTTTATATTGTGTTGAATCACTTCTGCAATCAAATCACTCTCTAAGCTAACCCATATTTTATTAGACAGCTTATTAATATAATTACTAAGTGTTATAGTTGGATAATCTGGAATTTCGAAAGTTTTCATTTAAATCACCAAAATTAGTCTAGTTTAAACTATCTAAATGATTTTTGGAGTTTAAATATCTCACATAAGCACTTGGCCAGTGACCAGTGAAAAAATCATAATTTAATAGTTAAACGATAATAAGTGATTTTGAAAACTAAGAACCCGATTTCCAACAACCTGCCTATAAAGTATCCAAGCTGCGCTACTGGTGCATAATATAACCTACATTTTCTTATTTTATTTAAAAACCTTGCTATACAAGCAGCATAATTCTTGTTTTAGCTTTATAACAAGGTATAGAAATATTTATATACTAATAGATACTAATAATGAATATACTAATAATATATACTAGTGTATAAAATAGTTTCAGTAGAGTCAAAGATGACTAAAGTAGACAAGGTAATTGAACAGATTAAAGATATTCTTAGAAAGGATACTAGAGGCCTGACTATCCAAGAGCTTTCTGAAAAGACAAATGTCTCTAGAATTACTGCTGCAATGGCTTTGATGAAACTAGAAGGTGCTGGTTCTATTGATGTTAGAGTAATAGGAAATTGTAAATTACATTATTTGAGGTCCAATAAATGAGAAATAAGAAAGAGGCTTGGAAACCTAGAAAGGGATTGATAGTTCCAAAGCCTCAGCGCTTATCAGCTCCAAAGCCAAGATCTGAGTACAGCTGGCTAAAGCCATATATGATTGCAATAGTCATACTGCTTGCTTTATCTTGTGCAATGCTATTCTTAAAGCCAAATATCACAGGCTATACTGTATTTGAATTAAATGAAACAATATTTGAAAGGACAATTGCCTGCGAAGGATGTACAAATGATTTTATTGTTGGTGGAGAAAATGCAGTAATAACATTGACCGCAAAGCTTCCAAAAACAGTTGAGAATGCAGCATTGGTTGAGCATTATCCTGCAGCCTGGACTTTAGTGGATGTGCAGGACGGCACAGTATCTACTGCTGAAAATGATTACTATAAGATAGAATGGCCTTTCACAGATTCAGATACAGTAACAAAATCTTACACTGTAATCGCTCCAGAAAATGTTTCAGGATTTGCACTAAATGCAAAAGTGCTTGAAATAGTTCCTGAAGAAATTATTGAAGAAAATATAACAGAAACACCTGAAGTTGTTGAGGAAATAAACATAACTCCTGCTCCAGAAGAGAATGTAACTGAAAAAGCAAACATCACAAAAGCTCAAAAACAAAAAATCAGGCAGTCATTTGAATTGAAAGACAGCAAAAAGAAATCAATAAGAGCTGCGATAAGATTGAAGGACAAAGAAAATAGGCTTTTGAAAGAATTTGATTCATCACAGCAGCAGGAGATTGATGCAGGAGAGTATAATATTGAAGTAATTCCTCAAGAAGGCCCAATATCAAGATTGGAATTGTTTGACGTCAACTTAACCGGGGATATCACTGAGCTAATAAAGATAGACGATACTCCTGAATTTGAAAATTATGTTGAGGTTTATGCAATAGACCCAACTAATATTGATTTCACAAACGCTACAGTAACTGCAGTTGCTAAAGGCACAGAACTGCATAAATGCAAAGATTGGAATTTCACATCACAAGAATGTTATGGTGAATGGGTTTTCTTGCAACAAATAACTCCTGGCAGAGAATATTCCTTCATATTATCTCCAGAAGACCCTGCATTTGGAGAAGTCAATATCACGACATATAATCTATTCAACTCGTCTGATAGCCAATACCCAACTTACTACAAAATGGCGAATACGTCTGTTGGTGGAACAACTCAAAAAAGTTCAAATGTTCTTTTAGATAGTTTAGGAATATTTTGCTGGAATGAAAAATGGATTGCTCCAAATAGCACTACTGCAACATTATATAACGGAACTTGGGATTTTAGTATATACACATTTTGCAATACAAAAGCTGTAACTAGTAAAATCTTTGCAAGCATTTTCAAGTTTAATGGAAGTGCTATAGTCGGAAATATTAATACAACTCCTGGGTCACTAGAGCCATGCAATAACGCTGAAGTATTGAATCAATGGACATATAATGTGCCATCAACTAGTGTCACAAATATTTCTGCAGGACAAAGAATCGGTGTTCAGTTCTGTTTAAATGTTACAAAAGCAAGCACTGGAAAAACAGGAAATATTAATTTAGAGGGAACTAGCATATCTAATATCAAGATTCCTGTGCAAAGAGCTACACAAGAAGTGCCTCCTCCTTCAAATCAGATAGTAGAGCTTGGAAATGATTCTGCGACAATAGTCTGGAACATCCCTGGACCTAATGGTAACTATTGGGTATATAGGAACGGAGCTTATTTTGAAGGGCCAAGCACATATACTGGCGGAGTGGATATTATTGTAAGGCCGAATGTTTATTTCTTAGGAGACTGGAATTACACCTTAATTTATGATTCGTCTGGTTCAAATCAATCCAGCACAACAATGTTGACTGTAGTTGACAATGTACAGCCTTCATGTTCACAGCTTTCTGAAGCTGAGATAGCGCAGACAGGAGGGATAACTAAGACAAATATTACAATTAATGGAGACATGAATGATTGGGCAGGAGTTTTGATAAATCCATATAATTATGTTACTGACTATACTTCTGCGCAAGGCGACCTTGACCCTGTTTCTGGAGATAGAGATATGACAAAATTCGCATTCACATATAATAATAATTATCTCTATTTCTATTTAGCTAGGGGTGTACAGGGAAGTAAGCAGATAGCATTCATAATATATCTTGATTCAAATCAAGATGGTTATATGAGTTCAACTGAAAAAGTACTAAAGTTTGTATGGTCAGGATCAAACCAGCAATATTCAGGAGCGCTTTATAATTATGTTCCCGCAAATCCGACAGGAGATTTAATACAAGGAGATGGCCATACTTTGCCTGGAAGCATAACACTTAATAAAAACCTGGAATCAGGCATGCCTGGCGGAGCTGTCTCAGGATTAGAGCTGGAAACAAGGGTTTTATGGAGTGATTTAGGATATGCTGGACCTACACCTATCAAATTCAAGGCATCAGTTGCAGGCGGTTCAGGAACTAATCTTCCTAGCCAGGTAGAAGATAATGTTGGAGAGCCATTGACAGGAAGCAATTCATATCTGTTATTCCAATCAAGCCAGTCAAAACCAGCATCAAACGGAACAAAAGTATATTATGCTCTAGATTTGATGAACTGCGGAAATGCGAATTCAATCGTCGAGTTCGCTAATGCATCAACCCAGGGATGGAGTATTAAACTATATTATCCTAATGGGACATTATTCACTGATTCAAACAGCAACGCAAAACTAGATTTGACTCTTGCAAGTTCAGCATACAGCGCAATAATAGCAGAAATAACAGTTCCTGGCTCAGCTGCAGTCGGAACAATTGACATAACAAATCTTACAGCAAGCTCATCCTCTATGAATTCCACATTGACTTTTACAACAACAGTCGCTAATCTTGCAATAACTCCAAAATCATACATTCAAACTGCCTCGCAAGGGATGTCTCTGTCAAAAGACTTTACAGTATATAATTATCAGACATTTAACGAAACAATCAAGATTAACATCACATCCAGTTTAGGCTGGAATATAAGCATAAATTATGCAAATGGTTCAAGTTTAATAGACACAAACGGAGACGGAAGAGTGGATTTAGGCAATATGCTTCCAGGAGAGTCAAAAAATATAGTTGTCAATGTTAAAGTCCCTGCAGGTGCAGCACAAGATTCAAGCGATTTAACAACAGTCAGGATTAATTCATCTGTCACTCCAACACGCTCTGATTATTCAACAATTAATACTACTGTAAAGAATAGGCTGATATTGGTTCCAAATTATTCAGTTACTGTAGGAGTGAATAAGAATTATTATTATTTATTAGAGATTACAAACAATTGGAATTCAACTGAGCCTATAGAAATCTCTAAAACCTCAAATCTCGGCTGGACAACAACGTTTTATAAGAGTGATTTAGTGACACAATTGACAGATACGAATGGAAATAGCATCCCTGATATTAATGTTACAGGATTAGGTGGAACAAAACAGATTTATGTTTTAATCAATGTTCCATCAAATGCAAGCATGGGTCAAAGCGAAATAACAAATGTTTATGCAAATTCATCATCTCTTGCTTCTGCCTATAGCAGCATCAAGATAAATGAGACAGTAAGAGGAATCTTGATATATAATGATTCAGCATTTACTCAAACACAAACTGTCTTTAATCTAAACCCTACAAACAACATAAATGTTTACGCAAAGGGCTATTATTTGAATGGGTTTAATACAGTCTACTTTATGTGGTATTCTGGAAATGGCTCAGAATACAGGCAAAGCCAGAATCTAACTGTTGTTTCGAATTCAGCTAATGACTCTATTAATCTGAACATTAATTCTTCAATGGGAACTTGGACAGTGATAATTTATAATGCATCAAATAATTATGAGGTCTCAAGAGCAACATTCAGCACAAAAGACACATTCTCCCCAAATGTATATGGCCCAATTCCTATCCAGAATTCAACTTTTGCATTAAACAGTACAATTGAAATCGGAGTTAATGTCAGTGATTATGGGCCATTATATATTGTCCAGGCAAACATAACTTTTCCTAACGGAACATCGCAGATATTAGCATTGGCTAACCCATATGGCATTTGGTATAACAATTACTTTACAATCCCTAATGTTTCTGGAAGGTATAATATCACTTTCTTTGCAAACGATACTTTTGGGAATTACAATAATTCAGTCAAGACATATTTCAATACTATTGTAGCTGATACAAGTTTCCCGACAATAAGATTAGATAATCCACAGAATAATTCAATATCCTCAATCACTAATATCACTTTCCAATGTTCTGCAACAGATAATCTGCAATTGTACAAGATTGACTTTTATCGTAACGGAATCTTAAGCCAGGAAAACTTTGTTACTGGAACCAATGTAACAGTGATAAATACTGTTAATAATCTGCCTGACGGAAATTATAATTGGAGCTGTAAATCCTATGATGCTGCTGGAAATGTAAATCAAAGCGCAACACTGATATTCAAAATTGATACAACAAAACCGACGCTCAGTTTTGTATATCCAACAAATGTATCTGGTGTGACTGTAAACAGGAATTATACTTTGGTGAATGTGACTGCTGCAGATGCAAATCTGGCAAATATAACTATCAGGCTATACAACTCAACTTATAGCCTGCTAAATTTGACTACAACATCAACAAGCCCGAATTATGTAAATTACAGCAGGCTGGCTGATGGAGTATATTATTACAATGCAACTGCCTATGATTATGCAGGCAATTATAATTCTACAGAAATAAGGAATATCACGATATTTACTGCAGATATAATAAAACCTCAATGGTTTAGCAACAAGACATATCCATCAAGCCCAGCTATATATTCTCAGACACAGCAGTATCAGTTCAATGTGACATGGACAGACAATACAGCAGTATCGACAGTATTGATAGAGCATAATTTCACAGGAACTCTGCAGAACTACACCATATCAGGAAACAATGGAAATGAATATTTCTATAACTATGCAAGCTTGGCAGTAGGGACTTATGTGTGGAGAAGCTATGCGAATGACACAGCTGGAAATAAGAATTTGACAAATCAATGGACTTATATTGTCAACAAAGCAACACCTACATGCTCATTAGTTTTCAACCAAGCATCTCCGCAGATATATGGAACAGATATAAATGCAAGCTGTTCTTGCACAAATAAAGAAGTCACCCCAATCTTATACAGGAAAGGTGTTGATGTAACAAGCTTTGAAAATAATAAGTTGATAAAGATAATTGCCGGATTGCATGACTATAATTGCACTTCTTTAGAGACTCAGAATTACACTTCTGCGCAAAACATACAAAATTTCACGATAAACAAGGCAAATTCCTCGATTAATCTGGCTTTAAACAGCCTGTCATCAAATCTTACAATAGAAAGATTGAGCTCAGTTGATTATCAGGGATTATTGATAAAGCCAATCTCCGGGTTGTTAAATCTCTATGAAAATAGGAGTTTGATAGAATCAGAGGCTACTCCACTTTCAAAAACAAAGGCATATGATTCCGTAGGTGTTTACAATATCACTTTAGTATATGAAGAATCAGATAATTATAATCTAAAATCAATGACCTATTTCCTTACTGTCAGGGATACTATTGCACCTGTTATTTTGAATGTGATGCCTTATGAAGTGACAAACAGCACAGCTATCATATCCTGGACAACTTCTGAATTGAGCAATTCGACAGTATCTTACGGAATCAATGCAAACTTATCACTTACTGTTTCAAATAACTCCAGTGTATTGAGCCATATCATGATGCTTACAGGCCTGACTCCTGATATGACTTATTATTATAATATAACCAGCTGTGATATATATGGAAACTGCAATAAATCTGGCATCTACAACTTTACCACATCCTTAGCTGACACAGTCGCGCCGTTAATCACGCTAAATAGTCCTGCAAATAATTCTTATACAAGAAACACTTCAATCTCATTTAATTGGATATCATTCGATGACAAGCAATCATACAACACCTGCAACCTTACAATCAATAGCAAAAACAATGTCTCTGGCATTTATGTCGCAAATGCTGAAAAATCTGTGGTTGTTGATGGTTTCACAGACGGAGTTTATAGCTGGAGCATAACATGCTGGGATGCAAAAAATAATACAAGAATTTCTCCTGTAAGGGTATTCACGATAGATACAATCCCTCCAAATTCGATTTCTAATCTGCAGAATGTATCAGTTACAAACAAAACAATAAACTGGAATTGGACAAATCCATTGGCTGATTTCGCATATGCAATGATTTACATCAATGATGTATATTATGGTAATATCACAGACAATCATTATTTTGCATCTAATCTGCTTCCAGGCTATGATTACAATATTACTATCTATACAGTTGACTTTGCAGGGAATATCAACTTAATGCCTGTTACTCAAAAATCCACGACCACAAAGATTATCATTAATACAGAATTGTTTGTTGAAGATGTCAGTGATGCAATTGAAAGCACAGTCACAATCTATGATCAAGAAGATTCAATTATTTATAATAAAACAAATAAGATACACATAAATGATAATATGACAAGTTCATATTATGATATAGTGATTGAGCCGATAAACCACGTCATAGATAGGATAGTGATCAATGATTTGTATATAGGAGAAGACACAGTTGGATTAATAAAGATTGATGATGCGCCTGAACAAAATAACTTTAAAGAGACATATGCAATAAATCCAAAATCAAACTTATTCACTAGCATGAATATCAGCGTCAAAGCTATAGGAAAAGACTTGTTCAAATGTTCAAGCTGGAACTTTGATGCAAGGACATGCACTGATAACCTTTGGAGGCATATTTTAGATATTGTTCCAGGCATAGATTACAGTTTCTTGATTACTGCTAGCGATCCTGGATTTAGCGAAAGCAATACTACATTAGCAGTCATTGACCATGAAAAAATATTGATAAATAATACTCAAAATATAATTGATAATGCAAACAACCTTTCTGATGTTGAAATAATATTAAATACGCCTATCATAGAAAAGATAATAGTTAATGATTATAATGAGAATTCTATGGATAACAACATTAAATTAGACAATTTGTCACTTTCTGATTTCAGCAGAGTTTATGCTATAGACCCTACAGAATTGAATTTTACAAATG
>Ga0315289_10014005_pt1 | contig 11214 bp, 9 predicted proteins | sample YL17G11_40_MG_FD_203452 | JGI IMG/M metagenome (GOLD analysis project Ga0315289, IMG submission 203452) | Sediment microbial communities from Yellowstone Lake, YNP, Wyoming, USA - YL17G11_40 | ecosystem: Environmental > Aquatic > Freshwater > Lake > Sediment | place: USA: Wyoming | collected... | reverse complement strand
TGGAGGGCACCACGGCCGAACACCTGGCCGCCGCGGCCGCCGGCGAGCACGAGGAGTGGATCGACCTGTATCCCGCCTTCGCGGACGTCGCCGAGAAGGAGGGCTTCAAGGACGTCGCCACCACCTTCCGCATGGTCGCCAAGGCCGAGTCGATGCATGAGGCGCGCTACCGCAAGCTGCTCGCCAACGTCGAGAACGACGAGGTCTTCAAGAAGGCCGACAAGGTGAAGTGGATGTGCCGCAAGTGCGGCTACATCCATGAGGGTCCGAGCGCGCCCAAGGTGTGCCCGACCTGCACGCACCCGCAGTCGTACTTCCAGGTCTTCGCCGAGAACTACTGAGTGGTTGACGACGAGGGGGCGGCGGGCCCGTCCGCCCGCCGCCCCCTCGTCGTTCAAGCGCCCAGGTCCCGGGCGCTCAGCGCTTCGTGAGCTTGAGGCGCGCGCGGGCCTCGCCCGGCGAGGCCACCCGCGCGCCCAGGCTCTCGATGATCCCGATCGCCTTCTCGACGAGCTGCGCGTTGGTCGCCGGCACGCCCTTGGTCAACCAGATGTTGTCCTCGAGCCCGACGCGCACGTTCCCGCCCGCCAGCACGGCCTGAGCCACCATGGGCATCTCCCAGCGCGACACGCCGAACGCCGACCACAGGGCCGCTGGCGGCAGCATGTCGCGCATCGCAAGCATCGCGTCCGGCGTGGCCGGCGCGTTGCCGATGATGCCCAGGCACAGCTGGTAGTACGGCGGATCGTCGATCAGCCCCTCCCGGAGGAGCGTCTTCGAGGCCTCGACATTGCCCATGTCGAAGACCTCCATCTCGGGGCGCACGCCGAGCTCCTGCATGCGGCGGGCCAGCTTGCGCCCCATCTCCAGCGTCGTGATGGAGACGACGTTCTCGCCGAACGTGTAGGTGCCGCAGTCGAAGGAGCAGATCTCGGGCAGCAGCTCCTCGACGTGGGGCATGCGCTCGAGGGCCGGGACGATATCGCTGCCGGGACCGGCGCGCGTCGGGTCCTCGTCCTCGACCACCATGTCCATGCCCATGCCGGTGGTGAGATTGAGCACGACGTCGACGTCGCTCGAGCGGACGGTATCCACGACCTCGCGGTAGAGGTCGACGCGCCGCGAGGCGGCGCCGGTCTCCGGGTCGCGCACGTGGATGTGGACGATCGCCGCGCCGGCCTTGGCGGCGTCCAGGGCCGACGCGGCGATCTCCTTCGGCGTCCTGGGGCGGTGCGCGACCGGCTCGCTGCCGCCTGTCACGGCGCAGGTGACGATGACCTCGGTGTTCACGCTGGACCCTCCTCTGGCATGTGGAGGTTCATACCGCATCCTCCTCTGAAAGAACGAGGCGCGCGTCGAGGCCGACGGCGCCGTGCGGAAGGACGAGCAGGGGGTTGACCTCGACGGCGGCGACCTCGGGGTGGGCGGCGGCGAAGCGCGACAGAGCAGCGGCGGCGCGCGTCGCCGCGTCGATGTCGAGCGCCGGCCTGCCGCGCGCTCCGCATAGGAACGGCGCGCCGCGGAGCTCGAGCAGCAGCCGCGTCGCCGTCCGCTCGTCGACCGGGGCGAGCGCGGTCCGCGTGTCGGCGAGCACCTCGGCGTAGAGGCCGCCGATGCCGAGCGTGAGCAGCGGTCCGAAGCGCGCGTCCCGGCGACAGCCGACAATGAGTTCGACCCCCTCCGCGAGCGGCGCCATGCGCTCGAGGGCGAGGTCGGTCTGGCCGAGGCGCCCGCGCAGGTCCGTGACGGCCGCCGCGAGCGCCTCGTCGTCGGCGATACCGAGCACCACGCCACCCGCGTCCGACTTGTGCAGCAGACCGGCGGCCTTCAGGGCGACCGGGTAGCCGAGCTCGGTGGCGGCGGCGAGCGCCGCAACGACCGCCGCCGCCTCGTCTGCTTCATCGACCCTGCGCGCGTCGACGAGCGGCACGCCCGCTGCGGCCAGCGCCCGGCGCGCCTCCCAGTAGCCCTCCGTCGTCAGCGGCGCTTCCGCCGGACCGAGCGGCGCTGGCACGCCGAGCGGCGGCTCCGTCGCCGCGGCGAGGCGTGCCAGCGCCGCGACCGCCGACTCGACGTCGTGGTACAACGGCAGACCGCCGGCGCGCAGGTCGTCGATCACGGCGCAGCTCTGCGGCGTGTTGGCGAGCAGCGGCAGGCCGCTCGCCCTCGCGTGGGCCGCCATGCGCAGCAGGCTGGCGTGTTCCTTCTCGACCATCTCCGTCTGGCCGGGGAAGCGCGCGCCCCAGAACCCGATGACGCCGCTGGCCAGGATCGCGTCGACCTCCCCGCACGCGGCGACCATGCCGATCACACGCTCGTAGGCCTCCGGCTCGTACGTCGCGGCGGCGAAGTCCACAGGGTTAGAGCAGCCGGCGTTGTCGGGCAGCACCGCGCGAAGACTTCCTTGCATCGCCTCGCTGAACGGCGGCACCGTGAGCCCCGCGATGGAGGCGGCGTCGGCGCAGATCGCCCCGGTGCCGCCGCCGTCGGAGACCACCGCGACACGGCGGCCGGCCGGGCGAGGCGCGCCGAGCAGCGCGACCAGCGTCTCGAGCGCCTCGCGCTGCGTGTCGACGCGCAACACCCCGGCCGCCCGGCACACGGCGTCGACGGCCACCGAATCCGACGTCAACGACCCCGTGTGCGTACGCGCCACGCGCGCGCTCGCCGCGGAGCGGCCGGGCGCGAGCAGCACGACCGGGGTACCCGAGCTCACGAGCTCGTGCGCCGCGGCCGCGAACTCGCGCCCGTCGCGCAACTCCTCGGCGTAGACCACCACCGCACGCGTGGGCGCGTGGCCGACAAAGGAGCGCAGGACCTCCGGCGTGTCGACGTCCGCCTGGTTGCCGATGGCGACGAAGCGCGAGAAACCCAGGTGGAACTCGGCCATGCGCAGGTTGAGCTCCTCACCGAAGCCGCCACTCTGCGAGATCAGACCGACGGCGCCGGGCAGGACGTCGAGAAAGGCGACCGCCGAGAGCTCGCTCGTCGTGTCGGCGACGCCGAGGCAGTTGGGTCCCACGAGCATCGACCCGGCCGCGCGCAGGCGCGCGACCGCGGCCTGCTCCCGGGCCTTGCCCTCGGCGCCCATCTCGCCCAGCATGGCCGTCACCGCGACCACCGCCTTCACCCCGACGTGCACACAGTCGTCGATGACCGCCTCGAGCAGCGTCGCGGGCATGGCGAGGAGGACGAGTTCGGGGCTCTCGGGCAGGTCGCGCAGCGAAGCGAAGGCGGGGCGTCCGAGGACCTCCCCGCCCCTGCCGTTGACGAGATAGACGCGGCGCCGGTGCTCGCCGCGCAGCAGCCGCGCGCTGACGTCACCGCCCCACTTCGAGAGGTCAGCGGAGGCGCCGACGACCGCGACCGAGCGCGGCTCGAACAGCGCTGTGAGGTCGCGGCGCTCGGCGCCGACTGCAGGGACACCGGACTCGGTGGCCGCGCCCTCTGAGTGCGAGCCATCGATCAAGTCAGACCCTCGATGCGCTCGGCCTCGACGAGCACGCTCGCGACTGCGGCGACGGCCCGGTCCACGGTCTCCTCAGTCATGGCGGTCGAGACACACATCTCACCGCGATGGGCGATGAACACGCCACGATTGATGAGCGCGAGATGCACGTACCGGGCAAGGTCCGAGTGGGCGGCGGTGTCCGCCGCAGCCGGAGTCGCGACCCCGGCAGCGGAATGGAGATTGAGCAGCGAGCCGCATGCCGTGACGGAGACCGGGACCTTCGACGTCGCCGCCGCCGCGACGATGCCGTCGCGCAGCCGTTCGCCGAGCCGGTTCAGGCGCGCGATCGCGTCGCGGTCGAGCGCATCCAGACCGGCCGCCCCGGCGACCATCGTCAGGCGATGCCCGTTGAAGGTACCGCTGTGCTCCATGCTGCCGCGCCGGCTCGGATCGGTCACCGCCAGAACGTCCTCGCGCCCGGCGACCGCCCCGACCGGCATGCCGCCCCCGATGATCTTGCCCAGCGTCGTGAGGTCGGGCGTCACGCCCGTCGCCTCCTGCCGGCCTCCGTACCCCAGCCGAAAGGTCATGACCTCGTCGAAGACCAGCAACGCGCCGGTCCGCCGCGTGTAGGCACGAAGAAAGGCGAGGAAGTCGTCCTCGACCGCGATCACTCCCCCGGAACCGAGCACGGGCTCGACGAACACTGCGGCGAGCGGGCCCGCGGCGTCGAGCGCCCGCTCGGCGCCGGTGATGTCGTTCACGGGAAAGACGGCCGTCCGAGTTCGGTCGGCGGCTTCCCAGACGAGCGGTTCGTACGAACCGTGATAGGAGTGCTCCGCGAGCGCCAGACGCTCGCGTCCGGTGAAGCGGCGGGCGATCCGCGCCGCCACCATCCCGGCCTCGGTCCCGGAGTTCGTGAAGCGGACGCGCTCGGCGGACCCCAGGCGCTCGACGATGCGGCGCGCGAGTTCCCCCTGCTCGGGCATCGGCGCGCCGAAGAGGACGTCGCGCTCGCCCGCGGCGGCGATGGCGGCGAGGATGAAAGACGGCCGGTGCCCGTGGACGAGGGCGGTGTAGTTGCCGAGAAAGTCGAGCAGCACGTTGCCGTCGACGTCGGTCATCTCGGCGCCATCGCCGCGATCCATGACCACAGGGAAGGGGCGGAACCAGGTGGTGGAGCGCGTGTCGCCGCCGGGCATCCAGGCGGACATCCTCCGCATCGCCTCGCCCGAACCCGCGTGCCGCTCGGCGTACTCCGCCTCCGCGGCCGCCAGAGCGATCTGCCACGTCACGGACGCCTCCTCTGCCGACGGTGGTCCCGCGACAGATTCAATCACAGGGGGCGCGGTGGGGCAGCTCTGCCGGACGACGTCCCGCGCCGACGCAGACGGGTCCGGCTTCGATTCGGAGCCGCGTCCACGCCAGCGTGAACGGATCCGGACAAAAGAAAACGGCGGCCGGTCGGCACCAATGCCGACCGGCCGCCGTTCAGAGCCTTGAGTCAGACTCAGACAGGCCGTACGTTGACAGCCTGCGGGCCCTTCTGGCCCTGGGTGACCTCATACTCGACGGCCTGGCCCTCGGAGAGGGACTGGACGCCAGGGGCGAGCTCGTTGACATGGACGAAGACGTCCTTGCTGCCATCGGCCTGCTCGATGAAACCGTAGCCCTTCTGACCGTTGAACCACTTGACTGTACCTTGAGCCACTTTCGCGCTCCTCTTGACCTGAGCGTGTCCGTGGCAACTAGTCGAAGCAACGATGCGCGCTCTTTAACGAAGACCGCCCGCGACGGGTCCACCGACCGCAGGCGCAGGAGCTAGTGTACCCCGATTCGCAAGAAACAAGAAACCGGGGCGTTGAAGCAGGCTCTAACGGGCCCCAAGTGGGTATGACGAAGGGCCGGGGGCGCGACGCGCCCCCGGCCCTTCCTGCTGTTTCATGCTGCTCGCACAGTGGCGTCCAGCGCGAGGGTGTCGCGTCAGCGAGCCACGCGAGCCAGCACCGTCGCGGTGCCGAGCGTGACGTCGTCCGGCAGAGCGTCGGCGCCGCCGAGGAAGGTCGCTCCGATGGCGTCGGTGGCGGTCTTGTTCAGGATGACGCCGACGTTAGCGATCTTGACGAATGCGCGACCATGCCTCACGAACTTCGTGATCTTCCAATTCTTCGAGTCGTCGAGGTTGGCGATCGAAACGCGGTCGCCACCGTTGACCACGGCGGTCAGGTTGGGCGATGCGTCGATGCGGATGGTGAACTTGGACAGACTCAGCGCGGTCCAACTGTCATCCATGTTACGCATGGCCAGAAGCAGGCCTCCGGAGTGGCGGATGTAGCCGGCGAGGGTCTTGGAGTCGACCACGCCACCCGTCACGGGGAAGCTGTACCGCGCCGCGTCGGCGGTCGGCACGACCGGCGTCGGGGCGATCGGCAGCGGGATGATGCCGACGCTGAACAGCAGTGTCGTGGTCGCGGGATCGGTCGTCAGGGTGGTGCGGACGCCGTCGAGACGCAGGCTCTTGGCCTGGGCGTCGGCGGTGAACACGGCCAGCCACAGTGACAGGGCCAGCACGAGGGCCAGGAGTCCCAGGGCCAGGCGGGTCCTCGGGTTGGACAGAGCGATCGACTTCATCTTCGGTCCCTTCAATCGTGGTGCCTAACGGCTGACAGCGGCGCTCGGGCTGACGGAACATGTGCTTCCTGACGCCACGCGCTATGATTACCCATGTTGGAGTAAATCAATCATCGAGATACTTCCGCGTAGAGGAGTCTTTGTGGGCGAGTTGGACTACACGCCGATCGGGGTCGCCAGAGCGGCGCGCCGGCTGGATGTCGCCCTGGCGGGGATGCACCTCGACCTCGCCCAGCGCATGAGCATGACGCCGACGGAACTCCTCGCCCTGGATCACCTCGGCATGGACGGCGAGCTCAGCCCCACCGACCTGGCGCGCCGCCTGCGCATGCACAGCGGCGCGGTCACGGCGCTCGTCGACCGGCTCACCGCACACGGTCACGTTTCGCGCGTGCCTCACCCCAGCGACCGGCGCAAGCTCGTCGTCCGCCTCACCGATGCCGGGCGTGCCGAGACGATGCGTCAGCTCGGCCCGATGGTGGACGACGTCGTCGCCCTGGTGGCGCGGCTGCCGAAGGCGGACCGCGCCACCGTGGGCCGCTTCGTCGACGACCTGGCCGAGCTCGTCGCCGGTCGCGCGAAGCCCGAGGACGGGCCCGCCGCGGCAGCGGCCGATGACGGCTCACGCGATGCCGGGGCTCGTCAGCGGGCGCGCGACGCGACGTAGTCGCCGATCGCGCCCGCCTGGCTCGTTCCGTCCAGCCCCGCCTCGGCGAGGACCATCTCGCCGGGCCCGCTCCCGAGGTAGTGACCCTTGCGGTATGGGTGAAGGCTCGCCGCCCGGCCCGCTTCGCCCGTCACCCAGCGGTAGAGGGTGGGCAGCGTGAAGCCGGTGATGCCGATCGCCTCGCGGGCACGACCTTCCGGGAAGATGGCGCGCCGCTCGTCCTCGGGCAGCAGGTCGAAGAGCTCGGCGCTGGCGACGTAGTAGACCAGCGCGTCGATGCCCCTCTGCTCGAGCAGCGGCAGCGCCTCTTCCACGAAGGCGTACGTCACGGCGCTCTCCTGCAGCACCACGGTCACATCCGGCTCACCCCGTGGCCGCCGCAGGACGTAGACGCCCGCGGCGGCGGCCTCCGCCGGAGCCAGTCCCAGACCCTCGCGGTCGAGCACCGACTCGTTCGGCCGGGTCACGAAGACCGAGATCAAGGCCGGACGCTTCGCCAGCGCGGCCGCGACGAGCGTCCAGATCTCCTGCGGCTCCCACGGTGTCAGCGAGATCGCCGTCCCGCGTGGAAAGTCCTCCTGCAGAAGCTGCAGCGCCTGCGGGTCGGCGTGCGTCGGCCCGTCCTCGCCGGTCTTGAGGCCGGCATGGGCGCAGACCAGGATCATCGGCTTGTACGGGTCACCCGACGCGGATGCGCGCGCTTGGGCACCGATGCAGTGCAGGCGGCCGGCGATGTGCCCCAGCGGCGCCATGAAGGCGCCGTACGACGAACCGACGCCGATGCCGCGTCCGTAGCTCGAGATGCCGCTCAGGATCCCGGAGATCGCGTCCTCGCAGATGCCGCCGATCGAGAGCAGCCGGGACTCGGGGTTCGTCCGCGCGTTCCAGAACCCCGCCGGATAGCCGGCGGCGATCGTGCTCACGCTGGTGGAGCCGAGCAGGTCGGCGGCGGCCGTGAGGAAGGCGCCGCCCGAAGCCGCGTTCAGATACTGGAGGGCGCGGCCGAGCTCGCCGCGCAGCGTCGTCGACGAACCCGGCGCGAGGCGCAGCTCGTCCGGGATGCTCGCGACCGACACGGCGGCAAGCTCGTGCGCGGCCTCGACGTCGGGCGCGCCCGCGCGGGGCGCTCGTGCCCGCCGGTCGAGGCGCTCGCGCGCGGCCTGCAGCCGCGCGGCCAACGCCTCCGCCGCGGGCCGCTCCTTCACGACCCGCGCTCGCACGACCTCGAGGGCGTTCCAGAAGCACTCCTCGCGGATGGAGTCGCCGCGAGCTGAGTCCTCGCGCCCCGCGGCCACGCAGCGCTGGTCGCCGGACTCGCACGTCGGCAAGGCCGCCTCGTCGCCGGTCAGTTCGGCCAGGGCTTCGTAGAAGCCGGTGGAGCAGAGCTTGTGCCCGGCGCCGTGCGAGGCCTTGCCCTCGACCCCGTACTTCCAGCCCTTGAGCGTTCGGTAGACGATCGCCGTCGGCTGGCCCGTATCGAGCTCCGCCGCGGCCCGCTGCGCCGCGACGACCTGCTGGAAGTCGCGCCCGTCGGGCACGAAGACGACGTTCCAGTCGTGCAGGTAGAAGAGCTCGGCCGGGGCCCACTGCACGTAGTCCCCCGGCACGCCGTCCTCACGGCAGACGCGATCGCTGTCGATCGAGGCCTGGTTCCAGTCGAGGTGCAGGACGACGTTCGCCAGCGACGCCGTGCCCGCCGCGGCGAGGGCTTCGGCGACGCGACCCGGCGTGAGGCCGCCTTCGCCCTCGACGATGTGCACGCGCGGGGCGTCCGCTCCCCAGTAGTCGCGCGCGCCCAGGGCGAGACCGATCGAGCTGGCGACACCGACGCCGGAGGCGCCGGTCGAGAGCTTGACGAACGGCGTGGCCGGCGTGGGGTGCCCGTCCAGCGCTTTGGAGTGAAACCGGGTGAACAGCGGCGTCGCCGTGATGGGATTGCGGCGGAAGCCGAGCAGGTCCTCGAGGCGCAGGCGCCGGCGTTCATCGGCCGGGAGCAGGTCGGGCGCGCCGCGGGTGGCCACCTCGTCGCGCAAGGCCCACATCGCGTAGAGGCCCATCGCCTTGTGGCCGGCGGCGTAGGAGATCAGGTCGGCGTCGGCGCGGTCGGGGTCGCCCAGGTCGTAGTCGAGCGCGTCGTAGAGGATCGCCTCGACGAAGCGCCCGGACGAGATCGACCCGCCCGGGTGCCCCGAGGTCGGGACGTAGTTGTAGAGCAGCGCGCACAGCGAGCGGTAGACCAGGTCCAGCGTCTCGAAGTTGGCGAGTTCATCCGGCGTGAGCGGGCCCTCACCGGGCTTGACCACCTCGCCGACGTCCACGTACGTCGCGCGCCTTGGGCCGAACGCGAATGCCATCGTGCCGCTCCTTTCAGTCCTGCGTCAGGCGGACGGAGGTGGTGATCGGCGTCCCTGCCTTGAGCATGATCCAGACCGGCGCCAGCTGCGTCTCGGCGACTGTGAGGGCGCGCTCGACCGTCGCCTTGTCGACGCCGGGGCCGTGGACGGTGAACTCGAGGGCGATCTCGGTGAGGACGGTGGGATGCTCGTCGCGGCGCACGGCCCGCGCGTCGACCTCGAGGCCGGTGAACGGCTGCTCCATCCTGCCGAGCACGAGCGCGAGCGTGTTGCCGCCGCACGTCGCCAGGCTGGCGAGCAACAGCTCGAGCGACCTGAGACCCGTGCCGCTCTCACCGGGCTCGAGCGGGTAGTCGACGTTCACGGTGTGCACGCCGTTGCCCGCAATGAATCTCATCCCGCCCTGATGGACGGCGTGGATCGTCAGCTCCGTCGACATGGGTCCTCCTCGTCAGGTCGCGCGCGAGAGCGACGGGCGCCCGGCGCCGCTCCGTTCGCTGCGGCAGCTCAGGGCCGGCGGCGCCGGTCCAGACCCTGGAACGGGTGCTGACCCTCGCGCCGGTCGCCGACGGGTAGCGGGCCGTCACTGGCGCTCTCTTCGTCGATCATGAAGCCGCTGCCGCCCATCTGGGCGTCGAGCAGCGACTTGGGCAGCAGCGACGCCAGGTCGTCGGTGGGCTGTCCCAGCCACTGCTTGTCGGCCGCGGTGGGCTCCGTGCCGACGGCTCCGATGGACTCGTGCCATACGTCGCCGTCCTCCATCAGGAGGTAGCGCAGCTGCACGTTCTGCACCCGTGGGTCCTGGAGCAGCCAGCCCGCACCGTCTGGCCCCGCGCCCTGCGCCGCATCGGTGAACCTGATGCTCCGGTTGGGGGCGCGCCCGATGACGCGCATCTTCTTGAGATAGTCGAGGACGATCCGCCGCAGATGCCCGCGCGGGTCCTTGAGCTGATACATGTAGCTCACAGCCGCTCCTCCAAGAGCCGGGGTTGGCACGGCGCTGGCGCTCGCCACGACGGACGCCAGCGCAAAGGTTGACAGATGTGGGCGGCCGAGACCAGTCCTATCGCGGCCACTTCGTTCGCGCGAGGTCCGACGACGCTCCACAACGGCGCCGCGACGTCGCGTAGAATCGCTGGCGTGACCTCGACGAGGTCGCCGCCGCAACGCCCGGCGCCCCGACGCGAGGGAGAGCCACGATGGACCCCGTCGAGTTCCGCCGTCTCGGTCACGAGCTCGTCGACTGGGTCGCGGACTACCGCGACCACATCGACGAGTTCCCGGTGATGAGTCGTGCGCAGCCGGGTGACATCCGGGCGATGCTGCCGCCCGAGCCACCGCGGAGAGGCGAGAGCCTGGCGGCGATCACTGCCGACCTCGACCGGGTCGTCCTCCCCGGCATCACGCACTGGAACCACCCCGGCTGGTTCGCGTACTTCCCCTCCAACACCGACCTCGCCTCAGTCCTCGCCGACCTCGTGTCGGCGGGACTAGGCCCCCAGGGCATGAACTGGATCACGAGCCCCGCCTGCACCGAGGTGGAAGACGTGGTCGTGGACTGGCTGCGGCAGATGCTCGGCCTCTCCGCCGCGTTCACCGGCGTCATCCACGACACCGCGAGCACGGCGACCTTCTGCGCCCTGCTCTGCGCCCGCGAGCGCACGACGGGCTTCAGCCAGAACCGCGGTGGCCTCCAGGCCGAGGACGCGCCCCTGGTCGTCTACGCCTCGGACCAGGCGCACAGCTCGATCCCCAAGGCCGCCCTGCTGGCCGGGTTCGGCGCCGAGCACCTGCGCCTCGTCGAGTCCGACGAGGCGCACGCCCTGCGGATCGACGCGCTCGAGGCGGCCGTCGCCGATGATCTCGCCGCCGGCCGCCGGCCGTGCGCCCTCGTGGCCACGATCGGCACCACCGCGACGACGGCGCTCGATCCGCTCCGCCGGATGGCGGAGCTCGCCGAGCGCCGTTCCTTGTGGCTCCACGTCGACGCGGCGCTCGCCGGCACGGCCATGGTCTGCCCCGAGCTCCGCCGGATGTGGGACGGCGTCGAGCGCGCCGACTCCGTCGTCCTCAACCCCCACAAGTGGCTGGGGACCGGCTTCGACCTGACG
>Ga0315289_10014004_pt1 | contig 11214 bp, 11 predicted proteins | sample YL17G11_40_MG_FD_203452 | JGI IMG/M metagenome (GOLD analysis project Ga0315289, IMG submission 203452) | Sediment microbial communities from Yellowstone Lake, YNP, Wyoming, USA - YL17G11_40 | ecosystem: Environmental > Aquatic > Freshwater > Lake > Sediment | place: USA: Wyoming | collected... | reverse complement strand
GCGGGCCGCCGTAGCCGCCGGGGCCAGAGGGCGGGCCGCCAAACTGGCCGGGGGCGCCGCCGCCCTGGGCGCCGGGCGCGCCCGCGGGGGGGGCGCCGGCGGGGGGGGCAAAGCCTTCGCCCTGGGGGCCTGGAAGGGGGGGGGGGGGGGCGTGGGGTGGAGGGATTGGAGGGAGGGGGAGGGCGGTGAGAGTGGGGTGGATGGTAAGATGACGGAGGCGGCCTGCAGTTTTTTTTGCGAGAGCGTGTCGCGCTAAGGGCAGGGAATCGCTCTCTGCCTCCGTTCCCCCCGCCCCGCTGGGGGCCAGCGCCAGCCTCTTCCGGCCCAAACCCTGGGCCGCGAGGCGACATCAACACGCGGCACATCTCCTGGGGCGCTCAGGTCCCCGGTTGGCGGTGGGTGCAGGGCCCGGGGGTGTGGCCGTGGAGTTGCGAGAGAATGAAAGGGCCAGCCGCCGCCCTCAATGATCGGCTGCCGTTTTTGGGCGCGTTTTTAGCCGGAGCTTTGCCAACCGATTCGGGACCCACTTGCCCCTTAAAGGTGGAGTGGACCTGCAGGTCTCATAACGGGGTTGCGGATCGTGGGAAAGAGGCCGCGGCTAGGCCTGACAGCGGGCGATGCGGTGTCGACTTCTCCTGAAAAAGAGAGCCGTTTTTCTCCCTCTCTCGCCCTGCTCGCGCGCCCGCCCTCACCACAGCCCACAATTTGTCCACCCCACCCCGTCCCTGGCCCCCGGCGCACTCACCGTTGTCACCCATGAGGCTTGGTGTGGTTTCGAGCGAGGGTTGGAGTCTCTTAAGGAGGGAATGAAAGGAGAGTCGAAATGACAAGTGAAGTTGAAAAGCTGTTCACCTCTTCCCCAAAGCTGCTGTGAGTGCACTACATTTCTCACACACCCGGCAATCCGGCCACATACACGATGGACGACCTGTTCACGCTGGAGGACCTGGACCTCGGCAGCGACCGCAGCCGGGATGTCTCCCCCCCGCCGCCCGCCGCGGTGAAGCTCCACCACCATGCGGTCGGCCCACGCTCCTCGCCCGGCCCGCGCTCCTCGCCCGGCCCGCCCACGCCCTTCGGGTCGGCCCCTCGCTCCTCGCTCGCCCGGAGTGTCACGGGCCTGCTAGCCGTGGAAAGAGGTCGTGCCGCTGGGAGCAGCCGGGCGGCCTGCGACGATGACGCCTTGCCCGCACCTTCCCTGCGTTCCTCGCTCTGGGCGCGCCAGGAGGCCGAGTGCGATGGCGAGGAGTGCTCCATCTGCCTGGAGGCCTACTCGTCCGACGACCCGGCCGTTCTGACGGCGTGCAAGTGTGTGCGCGTGTGTGGACGCGCGCCGAGGGCCGGCCCGAAAAAGAGCGGGGAGAGCGCGTTTCTTTTTTTTTGGGGGGGGGGATGCAGTCTTTTTCATTGCTCTCGGAAGGGGGTGTGCCCGGCTTGCCTTGCCCCAGTCACCCCCTCTTCAGGACAGCCAGCTCTTTGCGAGCTGGGTGTGGGTGTGCGGAAGCGGTGGGTCGGTCCGCCACGCCCTCCCCGGAAGCGGAAAAGGGGGGCGAGGGCTTTGGAGAAACCGCGGCGAGTCGTGCACCAACGGCGGGCCCCCACCCTCTCACCCCTCACCCCTTCTTCAAACTCCGTCTCTCTCTCCCTATCTATCTCCCAGGCACGCCTTCCACCTCCAGTGCGTCATGCAGTGGGCCGCCCACGCCCGGGGGCCCGCCCCCACCACGTGCCCCCTCTGCTTCCGGGCCCTGAAGCTGGAGGACCCGGCGCTGGCGGGCCTGCTGCTGGCGCCCCCTTCCTCGCGCCCGCGCCCGCCCCCGCGCCTGCGCCGGCCGGCCCCCACGCCCGGCGCTGCCGCCGCCGCCGCCGCGCCGCCTGGGCACCGCCGGGCGGTCGCGCCTGTCATCGCATCTCCCCCCCTCTCCATCAGGTGGAGCCTCAGCGGCGGCAGCGCCGCCCCTTTGGCATCACCCGCCTCCTCCATCAGCGGCGGCGGCGGCGGCGGCGGCGGCGGCGGCGGCGGCGGCGCCCCGGCCTCCACCTCCTCCACCCCGCCCCCCTCCCGCCTGTTTGCGCGGTTCTCCGGCCTGGCGTCCCGGGCGAAGGCGGGGCTGGCGCGCAGCGTGCGCTCGGGCGGCGGCGGCGGGGCGGGCCAGGCGGTGGCGGCGGCGCGAACAGCGGAGCAGCGCTGACACTTTTTTCCCCTCGACTAGATTGTCTCTCCCTTTTTTTTTATTTGTGCGCGGTCTGTACCACGAGCCCCTCCCCCCCTTCCCCGACTAGCCCCGCACGCGCGCCCGGAGCGACCGTTTTTTGTAACAGATACTGACTCATTTCTTTCCTTACATCATCTACCATCGCTCTCTGTCCCACCCACCCTTTTCCTTTCTCAGCGCCCTCCCGACAAACGCGCCGACCTCCGCCCCGCCCGCCCGGGCTGGCGCCTCGTGGAAGAACGGGTGGGCAAGGGCGGCCGCGGCCGTGCCCCGGGCAGCAGGCTCCCACGCCAGCAGGGTGCCCAGGAGGGCGGCCGCGGACGGCGGGGCGTCGGGCACCAGGGAGGCGGCGCCCGGCGCGGGGGGCCCGTCGTTTTTGGAGGGGGAGGCGGGCGGTGGGGAGCCTCCCTCCCTCCCCGCCCTACCACCACCCGCCCACGGCCAGGCCAGCCCGCCGGGCGGCCCCAGCACCGCCGCCAGCCCCGCCGCCTGGGCCAGGTCGGACCGGGCGGTGGCGGGCGGGGCCAGGGACAGCAGCTCGGCCAGGACGCAGCCGGCGCCCCACAGGTCGCCCGCCACGAGCGACGCGGCCACGGCGGCTGCGGCGGCCGCGTCGCCCCCGCCCTCTCCACAGCAGCCGGGCCCGGCCAGGGCTTCCGGGGCCCGGTACCACCGGGTGGTGATGCCGGGCGGGGGTGGGGCGGCGGTTAGGGCGGCGGCGGCGGCGGCGACGTGCGCCGCCGGCCCGCCCCCTCTCCCCGGACCCAGTGGGTCGGTCGGCCGGGGGGCGCGCCCGCCGCCGCCGCCGCCGCCGCCGCCGCCGCCGCCGCCCACCCGCCGGGCCAGGCCCCAGTCTGCCAGGGCCGTCCGGCCCGTCCCCGCCCACACCAGCAGATTGGCCGGCTTCACGTCCCCGTGCGCGATGCCGGCGCCGTGGGCGGCCGCCAGGGCGGCCAGGCAGGCCCAGGCGGCCGCCTTGGCGACCGGCAGGGGGAGGGGCAGGCGGCCGGCGGGCGCGCCCCGCAGCACCCCGCCCCAGTCACCGTCCGCGGCTTCCAGGATGAGGGCGCCCGGGGTGGACCCCGGGCAGGCGGGGGTGGGCGTGGACGGCCTTTTCCTGTCGGCGGCGGCACCAGCCGCGCCCGCGGCGTCCCCCGCGGACGCGCCCCCGCCCGGGAGGGCCGTGAAAGCCAGCAAGCGCACGACCGCTGGGTGGTGGTGGTGGGGGCCGGCCTTGCTGCCGCCGCCCTCCCCTCCCCCTCTCCCGCCCAGCGCCTGCAGCGCGGCAGCTTCCCGGGAGGCAGCACCGGCCCTGACCAGGAAGGCCAGGTCGGCGGCGACAGCGGCAGCGTCGTCGGCGGCGTCGGCATCGCTGCCGCCTGCCGACCCGCTGGGTCCGCCACCCTCGGCGCCACCGTTGCTCGCCTGCGGCGCCCGCCGGGGCGGGGCCCGCCCGAAGATGCGTTTGACGGCGACGGGCGTGCCGGTGGCGGTGTCCACGGCGCGCAAGATCTGGCGTGTGCGTGTGCGTGTGTAAGAGGGAGAGGTCGAGGCGGGTGAGATTTGGGGAGATGGAAAAAAAGAGAGAGAGAGCGGGAACTGTGTGAGAGGAGCGGCGAGGCCCATCGGGGGGGGGCGTCCGCGCGCGCCCTCCCTCCTCCTCCTCCTCCATCTGTCCTCCCTCAACAACGCACCTCGCTGAACGCGCCGTGTCCGAGCGTGCCAGCCGTCCGGGTGTAGCCCAGGGCCGCCAGGGCGGGGGTAAGGCCGTCGTCAAAGGCAGCGGAGGCCATTTCTTTCTATGCGCACTTTCGGAGTGTGTATCGTATCTTTTTCTCAGTCCCCATAAAAAAAAGCACGGCCGGCCCCGGCCGCGCTGGGCGGCACACAGGGGCCGTGCGGCACATGGTGTGTGCTTTCGCGCTCCACACCTCTCTCCCGGTATACACACATCGCCCCTGTCAGCGCCCCCTCCGCTAGCATGACCGCCCGCCGCGCATCCGGCGCCAGCGGTGGGAGCGCCCGTGCTGGCCGCTCTGCGTCACCGCCGTCCATGTCTGACGCCCGCCTCCCGCCGCCCGACGCCCAAATGCACGTGGGCGAACACGTCCTGAAATATTTCAAGGGGCATGGAAACTTCACGGGAAAGGTCGTCCGGGTCCAGAACGTGCCGGGCTTTCCGTTCAGGGTGCGGTGAGTAGCGAAAGGCGCGAGAGCAGCAAAGAGCGCGCGGCGAGAAGAGAGAAAGAAAAACCTCCCCCTCCCCGCTCATCTCACATTTCGCGCGCACCACACATACACACCCGCACCCTCTCGCTGCAGATACGAGGACAGCGACAGCGAGGACATGTCCATGAAAGAGTGAGCTGTGTGTGAAGGAGAGCAAGAGAGCAGAGGGGGCGAGCCCAAAATACACACACTGCACCCAACTTTCTCTCACTCTCCTCTCTCAAGGTTCCTTCGCGTCAAGCGCCGCTACGACATCAAGGACGCTAAACAGAAAGCAGCCGCAGCAGCCGCAGCCGCAGCTACCGCTGCCGTGGCGGCCGCCCGCGGCGGTGGCGGCGTGAAGCCCAGCAGTGCGCCCAGCCCGCCCTCCCGGGAGGGGGCGCCCTCCGCCTCCACTGGCGGCGGCAAGGGCAAGGCGCCGCCCGTCGGTGGCGGTGGTGGTGGTGCACGCCCATCACCTCCAGGCCGGCGCGCGCCGTTAGGTGGCCGCCCGCAGAGCCGGCTGAGCGCGGGGTCAGGGTTGCCGGCGGGGGCTGGCGCGCCCGTCGAGCCGCCCCCGCCCCACCCGCGCGCGGGTGGTAGTGGAAGTGGAAGTGGCGACGCCGCCGGCCGCGCGCCCGGCCTGTCCGCGTCGGCCACCAGCTGGTCTGACCTTTCCAGCGGCGGCCGTGATGACGACGCTGCCCCCCCGCCGATGCCTGCGCCCGCGCCCGCGCCCCGACCTGCGCCCGCGCCTGCGCCGCCTGCTGCACCCTCACCCCCACCTCCACCCGCGCCCGCGCGCGCGGCGCAACCCGCCGCCAAGCGCCCGCCCGGCCCACCCGCCGGCGTCCCGGCGCACGGCCCTCGCCTGCCGCCCAAGAAGAAGAGGAAGGCCCTGCCCGCACAGTCGGGTGGGTCCAGCGTCGCGGAGGCGGGCGAGGGCGGCAGTGCCGCCTCCCAGGCAGGCTTGGGCGCGCCCGCGGGTGGTGGCGCGCCCCTGCCGCCCACTGCTGCTCCTGCTGCTGCCGCTGCTCCCGCCACAAAGGCCACCGCCAGGCCTGGGTCCATGGGCGGGCTCAGACCACTGCCGCCCCGGCCGGCTGGCAACGGGGGCGGCGGTGTCGGCCGGCAAAAGGGGGGCACGCCGGCCGGCGTGAGTGGCGCCCCGCGGCCTGCCGCGGCCGCCTGCCCACCTCCCGCCACCGCCGCCTCTGCCCTCCCCGCCCCGGGCTCGGCCTTTGTGTGCGATTCCTTGGTGTGGCGGTGGGGCGATCACCCGTCCACCCGCCCGGGCGGCGGGCGGGAGGCGGCAGGGGCGACGCCGCTGTCTACCTCGCCCGCTGGGGGAGGCACCAGCCCCGAGCGCTGTGTGCTGCTGCCGGGCTGGGTGGCGGACGACCTCCCGTGCATCCCCACCTCCGTGCCCGGCTTCAGCCTGGGCGGCCCCACCGCCGACGCGGTGGCGGCCGCGTCGGCGACCTGGACGGCGCAGGACGCCCGGGCCGGCCCGGCGTTGGCGGCCGCAGTCGCGGCCCGGGAGAAAAAATGGCCGAAGGCCGTGTCGGTTGGGGGCGCGCCGCGGCCACCCCGGGCGGGCACGCCGCCGCCCCTGCTCGGGCCGACAGGCGGCCGCGACGTGCCCTGCCTGCCTCGCCTCCCCGCCCGGGCGGCCAGGGACGGGAGGGGCGTCAAGCCGCCGACGCCCCGGAAGTGGGGGGCCGGGCCTGCCAAACGCCACCAGGCAGCAGCCGGCGGCCGCCCGGCCGCCCCGCCTTGCGGCCCCCGGGTCCCGACCGCCTGGCCGTCGTGCACCTCCTGCAAGCGCACCAACATGGCCCTGGGCCCCGCGTGCGTGTGCGCGGACTGCCAGGCCCTGCACTACCAGCCGGCGCGCCCGCCGAGCGGGGCGGGCGGCCGGCTTTGAAGGATGTGAAAGCTTTTTCTGGTCCAGTGGAAGTCCCCTAAACGAAAACTCTTTTCTTTTCTTTCTGTTTTAATGTGTATTTGTCACTTTCTGTGCTTTTCCTGATTTCGTTTTTTTTTTTTTTTTACTTTTGGGCGGGCGCTGCTGGAGAGAAGGGCAATGATGTGCAAAGGTCGAGGTTCTTCCTTCGTTGCAGACACAAAACGCTGTTTCGTCTCCCCTGTCCCATTGTCTCTCTCACCCCCCCCACACACACAAAATGGCCGTCGATCTGTCCGAGGTGGACACGCACGCCCTCGTCGCCGAGATGGAGCGCCGGCTGGAGTGCGGGACCAAGCCGGAGAAGCGGGTCATCCTGATTGGTGAGCGCGATGAAAACAAAAAAGCGTGAGCGCGCCCCGGGCGTCGTCGCCCGTCGTCGGTCGATCGGCTCCTCTCTTTCAGTCGCGCAAGCGGTGTGAGGGGGTCGCCACCCAGTGCTGCGATGCTGCGTACAGGCAGTGACTGATGTAGAACGCGCCTGTGAGGCGCGTTGTGCTCTCACCCTGCCCTATGGCGCGCTGGACGCCCGGGCCCCCTCTGACAACCTGCGGCGGCCCCGCCTCACCCCCATCAAGCTCAAGCTAACCTTTCGTCCCATGCTCTCCCTTCTCCCTTCCCCCACGGCTAGGCCCACCCGGCTGCGGCAAAGGCACCCAATCCCCGCTCATCAAGAAGGAGCACTGCCTGTGTCACCTGGCGACGGGCGACATGCTCCGCGCGGCGGTGGCGGCCAAGACGCCCCTAGGCCTGGAAGCCAAGAAGGCGATGGACGCGGGCGCGCTCGTCTCTGATGACATTGTCGTCGGCCTGATCGGGGAGGCCGTGAAAGCCCCGGAATGCCGGGTCGGCTTCATCCTGGACGGCTTCCCACGCACCGTGGTCCAGGCGGCCAAGCTCGACGCCATGCTGGCGGCCAAAGGCCAAAAGATTGACAGGGTGCTCAACTTCAAAGTCCCTGACCAGCTGCTGGTGCGTGTTGTGTTGTCGTTGTTGTGTGTGTGTGTGTGTGTGTGCGTGTGTTTGCGTGTGTTTGAGATGGGAGAGGGTTGCTGCGCTCTCCTCGGTTTGAGCTCGTGCTCTTTCTCAAAGTCACCCTGCGCTCTGTATGGGTCTAGCTTATGAATGGACAACGCACGCGCGACGGCAAAGAAGAAATGCGCCCGTGGTCGCTTCCTTTCACACTCTTCCAACCCCACCCCTCCCATTTTTTTTTTTTTAAATAGGTCGAGCGCGTCACGGGCCGCCTCATCCACGCCGCCTCCGGCCGGTCCTACCACGACAAGTTCGCGCCCCCTAAAGTTCCCGGCGTGGATGACGTGACGGGCGAGCCGCTCACACGGCGCAAGGACGACAACGCGGAGACCTTGAAAGCCCGCCTGGCCGCCTTCCATGCGCAGACCAGCCCGGTCATTGACCACTACCGCGACCGCGTGGCCCACCTGAAGGCCGACCGGGGGATGGGGGACGTGGCGGCGGATATTCGCAAGGCGCTGAACCATTGAATGAAGGGGAGGGGAGGGGTGGTGGTGGAGGACTTTTCCAGCAGCGGAGGCCCCGACGGAGAGAGGGGGACTGTGAGGGTGGGGGGGGGTTGAAAAAAAACGGCCGGCGTGTGCACAGCTTCTTTCTTCGACGCTCCCTTCTGTTCCGCGCTCTACCACCACGCCCCACACGCGCGTCATTCTCTCCACCAAGGAGTCAGCTCCAGCACCGACCAGGTCGTGCGGTGCGTTGCCCCGCGCCCGCGTGCGTTGAAAAAGAACAAACAAGAGAGCGCGAGCGTGTGTTTGATCTCTTGCCCCGTCCCTTTTCCACGCGCCCCGCGCCCCTGAGAGAGACCTCCCACTTTTTCTCACACGCCCTGCTAAGAAGGGGGAGAACACTTCAAGCACACCCACGACGACATCCGCAAACCATGGCCCCCTTTTTGCCTTCCCTGTTCCAACGTAAAAAAGAGGCGGCCGCGCCGCCCGCCGCCGAGCCATCTACGGCCGCCGCGCCGGCCGCGTCTGACGCCGAGTCTACCGCCCCGGCCGGCGTGGCGCCCGCCGCGTCTTCTGCTCCCTCCCCAGCCGACCGCCTGGCTTTTGTGACCCAGTTGCTGATTGGGCTGACCGTGCGGGTGCAGGTGAGAGAGAAGGGAGAGAGACGCCCCTTGCCTCCCCCCCCCCCCCCTGCTCCCTCCCATCCATCCCCATCATCCTCTCTCTTCATCCGGTCGCGCCCATCCACCTTCACCTCACGCAGACCACAAACGGGTCCACCTACGAGGGCGTCCTCCATGCCGCCACGCCCTCCCCCGCCGGCCTGAGCGTGGACCTGCGGTGCGTGCGCACGCTGACGGTGGCGGGTGGGAAGCCTTCGCGGGGGCCCGCCGACCCCGCGGTCCGCCCCGTGCCCACGCTGTCGCTGCCCGCCGGCGACGTCGCGGCCATCGACGCCGCGGACGTGCGCCTGGGTGCGGAGGACATGGGCGCCTATAAGCCCGGCGCGGGCGCGGCGGGCGAGTTCGGGACGGACGCCGAGATTGGGGCCGGCCTGGGCGGCGGCCGCGGCGGAGGGCGCGACCTCCAGCGCTGGGCGCCCGCGCCCGGCGTGGACGAGGCCCTGGAGGGCGACGCCTTCAAGGGCCTGGAGGATGGTGGGCGCCCTGCCGGCCCTGGCGGGCGCGGCGGCGGCGGCGGCGGGCGTGGGTCGGCGTCGGCGTCGGGGTGGAATCAGTTTGCGGCCAACGAGGCCAAGTTCGGCCTGAAGACGGACTACAATGAGGAGGCTTACACGACCAAGCTAGACACGTCGGGCGCCACCCCGGGCGGCATCTCCCGGGCGGAGGCGGACAGGATCGCCCGGGAGATCGAGGCGGGCGCGGGGCGGACCACCAACCCGCACCTGCGCGAGGAGCGGGGCGGCCAGCTGCGGGAGGGCGACGAGGAGGCGCTCTACTCCTCCGTCCAGCGGGCTCCGCCCCCGCCGCCCCGCCCGGCCGCCTGGAGCGGGGCCGGGTCGGGCGTGGCGGCGGTGGCGGGCCGCCCCGCCGGTGGCGGCGGCGCGTCCCCCCAGGACGAGGCGGGCGGCGGTGGGATCGACGCGCGCAAGGAGTCCAACAAGCTCCGGGCCCGCCTGGGCCCGCCGGCTGGTGGTGGGGGTGCCGGCGCCGCGCCCGGGCCCGCCCCGCCGACTGCGTCCCCCCTCGTCGGCGACGCGGCGGCCGTGGCAGCCCTGGACCTCAACCCGGGGGCCGGGCCCAAGTTTGACGCGGAGACCCGGCGCGATTTTGCGGAGTTCAAGGCGCGCAAGGCCGCGGAAGGGACGGCTGGCGGCGCGCCTGCTGCCGGTGCGCCTGCTGCCGCGCCTGCTGCTGCCGTTCCCAAGCCCGCGGCGCCATCGGGCGCCTCTCCGGCCCTCAACCCCAACGCCCCGGCGTTTGTGTTCAACCCCACCGCGTCCTCCTTTGTGCCTGGTGGGGGCATGCCGCCCTCGACCTCCGCGGCCGCCGCCGCCGGCCGCCCCAGCACGGGCGGCGTGATGGGCATTCCCGGTGGCGGCGGCGGGCGCGGCGGGGCGGGCGGGCGCGGGAATGGCGGTGGGTGGACGGGCCGGCCGGGGTCGCCGACCTCGGGCGGCATGGGCGGCCGCGGAGGCGCGGGCGGCCGCGGGCAAGGCAACCGTGGCAACGGCCAGGGCGGCGCCCAGGGCGGCAACCCCATGGCCGGCCTCCTCCCGCCCGGCGGCATGTGGCCCGGCGGCATGGGCGTGCCCCCGCCCGGCGGCCCGCCCTTCCTCATGGGCTCCGGCCCGGGGGGCGTCCTCCCCGGCTACCCAGGCGGCATGCAGCTCGCCGCCCTGGCGTCGGCGGGGATGATGGGTGGTGGCGGGCCCGGCGGGCTGGGCCCGCGCGTCCTCATGGGCCCGAACGGGTACCCTATACCCATGCCGTACGGTTACCAGGGCGGGCCGGTCGTCATCATGCCGGGCCCCCCTCCACCGCAGCACGCGGCCCACCAACAGCACCAACAGCAGCAGCAGGCACAGCACGCCGGCTCGCCCGGCGGTGTGGGCATTGTCCTGCCCGGCGGCGGGGGCCCCGTACAGGGCGTCCCCGCCTTTGCCACGACGAGCGGGCCCTACCCGGGCATGGGCGTCGTGGGCGGTGGCGGCCCGGGCAGCGGGGGCGCGGCCGTCGCGGCCGCCCACGCGGCCGCTCGCGCGGTCCATCAGCGGTCGGCGGCCCAGGCGGCGGCGGCCGCGGCGGTCGCGCCGCCGGTGGCGGTGCCTGCGCCTGCTGCGCCTGCTGCTCCAGCGGTGCCTGCAGCGCCTGTTGCGCCTGCCGCGCCTGCGGCGGCACCGGCTACGCCTGCGGCGCCGGTAGAGTAGAGATAAAGATGACGGATTAGAATTTGGTAGTGGTACAACACGTTGCAGCCAGGGCCGCCGGGGCGTTTTGTCTTTTTTAAAGTCTCCTGCGCTGCCGGTGTGTGTGAATGTGTGAGACGTGCATGCATTTGTTCTCCCTGTGCTGTGTTGAATGAGCGAGGGAAACGACGGAGATGAGAGGCGGGGAAGGAGAGTGTGCAAAAAAAGAGCACAAGGCGGCTCTGTCATTTTTGTTTCGCGCCGCGCGCTGTGTCTCATCTCTCACCGCCGCACCAGACGGGCGCCCCTTTGCATCGCACCACCTCTGCTCCCCAGAGAGACCTGGTGCCTATCCGCTCTGGTTGTGCCCCCTAAGAATAGGATGCTGGGCCCTTTTCTGGCCCGATTTTTCGAGTGCGTGGAGAGCATTCGCTTTTTCGCTCGTGCGCTGCCCCTCCCTCTTCGCCC
>Ga0315289_10014002_pt1 | contig 11215 bp, 9 predicted proteins | sample YL17G11_40_MG_FD_203452 | JGI IMG/M metagenome (GOLD analysis project Ga0315289, IMG submission 203452) | Sediment microbial communities from Yellowstone Lake, YNP, Wyoming, USA - YL17G11_40 | ecosystem: Environmental > Aquatic > Freshwater > Lake > Sediment | place: USA: Wyoming | collected... | reverse complement strand
GCAAGGACTTTCAGTTCGAAGTCTCTTTCCAGACAGATCGGTCCGGTTTCGGCTCGGTCGAGCACCTCATTTATTCGCCAAGGCGGAGTCATACAATCACCTTTCCTTAACAAGCCTCTGAGCCAATTTGACTCCCTGTTCTGCTGTTTCCGCCCATCCGTTTGCTCCGATCTGTTCAGCCCACTCACTTGTTGTGGGTGCGCCTCCGATCATGACCAGGATTCTCTTGCGCAATCCCATTTCGTTGAGAAAGTCCATGATTTCTTTTTGTGCTGGTTTTGTGGTTGTCATCAGCGCGGACAGCGCCATGATGTTGGCCTGCACTTCTGCGGCTCTCTCGATGAACTTCATGGATTCTACATCCTTCCCAAGGTCGTAAATGTCAAAACCATTCACTTCCAGCAATAGAGCAACTATGTTCTTTCCGATATCGTGAATGTCGCCTGAGACGGTGCCGATCACGACCTTGCCAATTCTGGTGGATGCCATCTTTCCTTTGCTTTCTTCCTTTATGCTGCTGACGAGAACGCGTGACGCCGCTCTCATGGCGTCCGCCGCGGACATAAGATCGGTCAGAAAGTACTCTCCCTTCTCGTATCTCTCTCCTACGGATTTGATGGCGGGGAAAAGCTCTCTTTCCATCACAAGCATCGGATCCATGCCGGCATCTAGGATCTCGCGTGCGGCTTTCTCAGCGTCCTGTTCATGACCACTGATCACGGACTCCTTGAGTCTCTCGACCGGATTATCGGAACCCAATCGTTTCTCCAACTTTGGTCCGTTAGGCTCGCTCACGTGCTATAACGCTTGCCCAGAAGATCGAGTGGAAGTTTTGTCATGGGCGGAGCGCGTTCGACGTGAGATGTTCCCATCCGCGCGGTTCAACAGGAGTCGTCTTTCCGTCTCGTAGGAGGGTTACGCTTCCTGAGTCACGAGTAACGCGTCCGATGACATGCAAAGACTTGACTGCACTCAAAGCTCTCTTCGCTGTGTTTCTCTTCAGGCACACGACGAGTTCGAATTCTTCTCCTCCATAGAGCGCGAGGTCCGTGGGGTCAATCCCTGTAATTCGGCCATAATCTAGAGCCGCTTTTGAGATTGGCACGTGATCTAGCTCGATGCCCACCGAGCTTGCTCGCGCGATCTCGTAGAGACTCCATGCGAGTCCGTCACTGGAATCCATCGAGGCCGTTAGAGTTCGGGTACGGGCGAGGGCGATGCCTTCCTTAAGCCGCGCCTTCGGACAGTACACGCTCGCAAGAAGTGTCTCCCTCAATGAGGATGGTATCTCTGCATCGGTTCCAAGTATCTTGAGGCCCGCCAATGTGTTCCCGAATTTTCCGGTCACCGCCACCAGGTCACCCGGTCTGGCGCCGCTCCTTTGAACCATCATGTCTCGCTTAGCCGTACCAAACAAGTAGCAGGCGATCACGAGGTCGTCGCATTCGTTCGTGTCGCCTCCGATGACGTAGGCGCCGTACTCTCGTGCCCCCTCGTCAAGTCCTTCCGCGATCTCTTCCACATCTCGTGATGTAGTGGACCTTGGAAGGCCGAGCGAAACCATCACAGCACGGGGCTGGACGCCTTTCGACGCCAGATCGCTAACGTTCATCACAACAGCCTTTCTCGCGGCCTGTCGAAGGCTCATACCCTTAGGAACATCGGTTCGTCCAACCAGCATATCGCATTTCAGAACGGCTAGTCTGCCGCCTCCGATGTCCACTCCTGAGACATCGTCGCCGAACGGTATGGGCATGCGGGGCATCTTGTGAAGTCTCTTCACAATTAGTTCAATGATCTTGCGCTCCCCGGGCGGAGGCTGCCCAGCCGGCTTCAAGGCACTCTCAGTTACAGGATGGTTGTCCATGGTCTTGAATGCTTGGATTCACTAGATTCCCTGCTTGGACTATTTGGTGTAGATTGCCGAAGTAAGTTCTTGTCAGTGAAAACCCTGTCATAAAGCACGGTCTTGTCAGACTAATTGTCACTAGACACGCCTCGAAGCGACGCCTTTGTCATAGTTCTCGTCGCCGCCCTGCTCAGGCAAAAACAGGTCAGATGCTCGTCTGAGAGAGGTGTTCCCGATTTAGAGTATGGAGCCTCGGGCGGGCTTCGATCCCGCGACCTCCCGCTTACGAGGCGGGTGCTCTTGGCTGACTCTGGCATCTACCAGCTGAGCTACCGAGGCGTTGAGGAGCAGCTTGGCTAGGAAGAGACTCTCATTTAAGATCTGTTTTCGTTCCGCGACAGTCCTCGTAGTTCACGCCCGGAAACGTTCTGTTCTAGCAGGTTACTCTGAAAAGAAAGAACTCTCAGATTAGGCGCTCCTACGTCTATGGCTAGGCTCGCAGTTCTTCGATCGTCTCTAGCGTTTCTTCCACGCCGGCAAACTCCCTCTTGTGTTTCACAATTGGTTCTCTAACAAACAGTGCAACGAACACGATTGTCAAGAGCAAGAGCGCTCCCATAATGTAGAACGGTGCTGAGATGGAAATCACATACAGGCCTCCGAGCAGTAACAGCCCGAGGGTTCGCCCAAGGGATACGATTAATTCGTAGCCTCCCATTACCTTCGCCCGAATCTCGGGAATTATGCAATCGGCGAGAAGCGCGTTGATGGGCGCATTGTTCAGGGCCACCCCGAATCCCAAGAAAAGACAGACCAGGTAGACTTGCAGCAATGAGTTCGTGAAGGAGAATGCGACAACCCCTGAAGCAATGATGATCCCGCCGAGGATTACGAAGGGCTTTCTTCCGTATCTATCCGAGAAGTGTCCCGCAAGGAAAGTGAATGCAAGAATTGAAGCGCTAATCAGGCTGAAAGCGAATCCGATCTCTGCTAATGCCATGCCCAACTTGAACGACATGTACAGCACGAAGATGAGCACGTAGAGTCCCTGCGTGATACCTATGATGAACCCTCGAAAGCAAAGTACCGGCAGACTCCTACTCTCCGAGAGATTTTGGCGTAATGACCTGTAAATCGAAAGAGGAGACGATGCTGACGGTGAAGAGTCATAGGTTCGTTTTCGATCTTTGATTGGAAGAACAAGTGCGGCCGACAGCAGTGACAGCAAGAAGGCCGCGTAGAAAGGAACCGTTAACCCGGCAGTTTGCGCGATTAGTCCACCTAATGTTGGACTCGCCAAGTTTCCGACAGTCTCAAGTGTCGACGTAAAGCCCATTCCGCTTCCTCTTCGCTCAGTGGGTGCCAGGTCGGCGGTTAACGCGAAGACAGCCGGGATTGCCAGAGCTGATCCAACACCTTCGATCGTCCGCGCGACTGCGAATTGCATCAGATCCTTGACAAATGCAAGCGCGAGTGACGAGAGAGAGAACAGTATCATGCCGATCACGATTGTTTTCACTCGGCCAAGTCGATCTGCCATAATCCCTGCTGGGATCAGACAGACGATCAATGCCACGTTGTAGAGCGAGTACACGTAACTGAGAGCCGTAGCATCGATCCCAAGCAGGTTGGCGTACTGAGGTAGGATCGGAGTAAACATCCCGAACCCAAGATTAACGATCAAGAGAGCCAGCCCCAACAGAACAAGGGGAACCTGGATTTTCGCTCTGGCAAGCGAGAACTTCTTCATGGCTCTCCAAGTCTCCCCTGCATCTGTGGTGTGAGTAATTTTCGAGATATGGGGGCTCGTACGGAAGTACTTCTCGGTCATGGCTGAGAGGCATCATCATTTCGGCGAAAACAGTCTCAGCACAGACTCGATAGTGTTAGTCATTCCAGTGGCTGTGGCTGGTCTCCTGCTTTTTTGTGCCTTAGGAACTGCTTTCTGATCTTCTCAACCTCTGATGGGAAGTCGATGCGCGCATCCTCGCGCGGCGCAGCCAAAGTTGCGGTTTTGCTCCCGAGTGTTCTCAGGATCTTTCGCTCTAAGACCTGCGCGACCAAGCCCAAATGGGCGATCAGCAGCTGGTCTAGAATATCCGGTCTTTCCAGTGGATCCTTAGCCTCCGACGGGGCGTGTTTCTTGATTGCTTCGAGAAGAGCCTGGCCTGCGATCTTGCCTAGAGTCCCGTTGAATACCTCTATCACGGAGTCGCGGAGAAGAGCCTCGAATGCGTATTCCGCGCTTGAGTATGCCCCTTTGGTTACGGTAGCCATGGTTGAGATTCCTCCAGTCGATGTGGCGGGGTTAGGCTTGGAAAGGCCGAGCGTGTTTCTGCCACTCTCCTTGTTCAGTCGGAGCACCGGCGTTCTTAAGGATTTACATCAACGTGCACATGGCGCCGTAAATTATAAAACAAGCTCGCCCATGAATATACACGTCAGGTGCAAGATGATGGGTCGAGGATGCGGACCAGGCGCTTGGGATTAAGCCGATCTGAGGCTCGTCAACTGGGCTTCAACGAGGCCGATTGACGAGTTACGAAGATTTCATAAGGGAAAGAGTGGAAACTAAAGTGAGCGTATTCGGGATGCTGACCTCGGGAGCGATTGACAGGCTTTCGGTCGAGCAACGACTCCGTCGCATGGGCAAGTTCATGTACGCCCTTGACGACACCAACATACGCATCATAACACTAATGCACAAGATCGGCCCCCGGAACCTTCTTGAAGTAGCAAGGGCTGCAGGGCTGCCCCCGACAAGTGTCTACGACCGCGCACGGAGACTTGAGGAGCAGTTTGGAATTCTCTCAATAGCTAATCTCGATCACTCGAAGCTTGGCCTCCGGAAGTGTGTCACACTCGTCGAGTCACAACCAGGGCTGGAGGACTTCGTAACCGAGGCCCTCGCAATTCCGAACTACTGGAAGACGATCACGAGATGCGAAGGTGGGTTCACTCACTATGCACTGCACGCCGTTCCGGAGAATCGCAGTCAGGAGTTTGAGAAGTACCTAGTCGGAACTCAAGAGCGAGGACTAGTTCGAAAATACGAAACAGTTTGGGTATCAGATTACCAATACGAATTCCCGGACTTTCGATTTTACGACGCGGCAGATTGCACGTGGGCCTTCGAATGGGGCAGATGGATGGACTCGGTCAAGGAGAAAGAGCACCTGAAAGCTATCTGCGACCCAGCGCATTGCTCAATTGAGGCCGATAGAGCAGACATGCTGATTTTGGCCGAACTTGAAAATAACGCTCGAGCAAAATTCTCAGAAATGTCGAAGGGCTTGGGGATCACCCTTCAAGCCGTTAAGTACCGGTACGACAAGAGAATTCTCCCACGAGGTCTCATCAAAGACTTCGTCATCAACGTGATACCCTACCCACCGGAACTTTCAGACATGTATGAGGTCCTCCTCAGTTTCGAGGACGAGGAAAGCATGAGCGCATTCTTTGGAGCATCGGAGGAGATGTTTCCAATCCTCCGCACCGTAAAGGTCTTGGGTGAAAAGAAACTGGGCATCAGGACCTACACGCCGCACAACGAGACCGGACAGCTTTTCGCAATGCTGTCAAAGCTGGCGAGATCCGGTCTAGTAAGCGACTACTCTGCAGTCAGAATCAGGCCCGAAGCGCAAACTCGCCAATCGATATCCGTCGAGCTCTTCGAAAAGGGCCAATGGAAGTATGACCTAAGTCGTCATCTTGCGGTGCTGGATTCGATCGTCGAACACGCCAAGGTGAACCCTAGCTAGAGAGAAAGACAGCTAGAATGGCGTTGCACCCAATACTCACATCTGCCTGCGCCTGCCTTCTCTGACCCGGATGTGTAGGCCTTCTGTGATCATTGCGTGTCGATTGTTCTGCCTCTTGATGCGGAAACCTTCAGGGGTCAGCGAGTTTTCTCCTCTTGATTTCGAAAACATCTTTGGTACCATGGAGATGAGTTTTAATGACCCTCTTGCGTTCGTAGGGTCGAAAATCTGATCAGAAGAAAGACGCTGGGTTCCAGATCCCAATGGATCAGATGGCACCGGTGGAGTCAGTACGATGAAACAACTAATGCATAACGGCATCCTGTCTCCCAAGTATGAACCGAGAGGCTTCAGGATCGCCATTCAGGGGAAACCCATCGTCCTGACACCGCTGCAAGAAGAGATGGCTGTGGCTTGGGTGAGGAAACTTGGAACAGAATACGTGGAAGATCCGGTCTTCGTAAAGAACTTCTTTGGGGACTTCTGCAAGGCGCTTGGGCTGAGCGGCGAGTTCGGACCTAAAGTCTTCGACTTTTCTAAGATAGTCAAGTATGTTGAAGATGAGCGAGCGAAGAAACTCTCGATGAGCAAGGATGAGAAGAAGCGTCTCGCGGCTGAGCGGAAAGCGATCAGGGAAGCGAACAAGGTGAAGTACGGTCAGGCGATTGTTGACGGAGAGAAGGTTGACCTTGGCAACTACATGGCCGAGCCGTCTTCCATCTTCATGGGGCGCGGCAAGCACCCGCTCAGAGGGAAATGGAAACAGGGCCCATCAGACGCCGACGTGATCTTGAATCTCTCGCCTGACGTTCCCAGACCTCCGGGCAACTGGAAGGAGATAGTCTGGCAGCCAGATTCCATGTGGGTCGCGAAATGGGATGACAAACTACGCGGAGAAGAGAAGTACGTATGGCTGGCAGACTCATCTTCAGTCAAGCAGGAACGTGACATAGAGAAGTACGACAAGGCGAATACGCTTGACCGCAAGATCAACGAATTGAGAGCTCACATCTCTAACAATCTAGCGGCAGAGGACCTCAAGCGGCGAAAACTCGCCACAGTATCCTATCTGATCGACGCCCTCAAGCTCAGAGTCGGAGACGAGAAAGACAAGGATGAGGCAGACACTGTAGGCGCGACGACCCTGAGACCCGAACACATAAAGATACGGGACAACGGGCATGTCGTCTTCGACTTCCTTGGAAAAGATTCCGTGCGCTGGTACAAGGAGGTTGAATTGCCCCAGCAAGTTGTTGAAAACCTCAAGGAGTTCATGGCCAACGCACAGTCATCCATCTTCGAGGGAGTGCGGTCAGACCGCGTGAACGAGTTCCTAAGCGAAGTCGTTCCCGGCCTTTCAGCGAAAGTATTCAGGACATACCACGCCTCTAAAGTCGTCGGCGAATACCTGAAGACCGCCAAAGTCAACAAGGAGGACCCAGATTACGTCAAGAAGAACGCCGCGGCGATGGCGAACCTTGAAGCTGCGATCATCTGCAACCATAAGCGAAAGCTTCCAAAGAACTGGGAGAATTCACTGGCCAAGAAGATGGAACGCCTCAAGGTGCTTCAAGCTAGGAAGACGAAGAAATCCGCGGAGGCCGTCAAGGCAGCGAAGACCAAGATCAAGACAATGAAGGCGACGCGCGACTACAATCTCGGCACATCTCTGAGAAGCTACATCGACCCTCGTCTCTACTATCGATGGGGCAAGAGAGTTGACTTCGACTGGAAACTCTACTACTCGAAGACACTGCAACGTAAGTTCTCATGGGTCGAGAAGAACCAGTAGCTCCCGCACACGTACCTTGGTCTCTCGTTATCCGGTTCCACGCACGAGCTAAAGCATTGCTTCGCCGCCGTTCACGTGAATAGTCTGCCCCGTGATGAAACTGGCCTTTTCTGATGCAAGAAACACCGCGACGTGAGCTATGTCTTCAGGCTGGCCCATTCTACCGAGCGGAATCAGCTGCAGAGCTCTCTTGTTCTCCTCGGGAATCATGCCTGAAGTCATGTCGGTCTTAATCCATCCTGGCGCGATTGCATTCACTGTGATCTCATACCCTGCGAGTTCCAATGCGAGAGATTTTGTGAGGCCGACCACAGCTGCCTTCGACGCTCCGTAATGCGCCTCATGGTCAGTCCCGGTGAATGCTATGATTGAGGAAATGTTGATGATTCGCCCCCACTTCTTAGCCCTCATCTCGTGGCTGAAGGCTTTGCTGCAGAGAAAGACGCCGTCAAGGTTTACGCTGAGCACACGCCTCCACTCGGCGTCATCGATTTCCCAAGACTTGAGGTGATGATGCACTCCAGCGTTGTTGACCAGAATGTCAACGCCACCAAATTTCTTCAGGACTTGTTTTCGCATCATCTCGACCTCCCCTGCTCTTGAGACATCCGCCTTCACGACGACAACCCGCCGACCCAACGCCTCAATGCTACGACCCACCGCCTTGGCCTCCTGTTCGGAGCGCGTATAGTTGACAACAACGTCAGCACCCTCTCTCGCCATCTCTAGCGCGATCCCTCTTCCTATTCCCCTTGAAGCACCTGTAACAAGAGCGACTTTCTTGGCAAGCAACATGCGACGACACCGGTCTGATCAGAACGATTCCGTTCAGTTATATCTCTTTGACATCTGCCTTGAGCTGGCATCGGAACTCGGCGGCAATCATTAAATCAGCCAAAGTCATCATGGCCCGGTGATGCGGGGGTCGCCCAGCCAGGTCAAAGGCGCAGGACTGAGGCTCCTGTCCCGTAGGGGTTCGAGATTCGGAAAACAAAACCGAGATTCCGAACGAAAGGGTTCAAATCCCTCCCCCCGCACCATTGAAAATGCTCTGACTCCTGTTTCTGAAGTATGATGTTGCAGACCTAGACATATCGCTTATACTGCGCCAGATCTGCTTCACCGCGGGTTCGAGCAGCGGAGTCGCCTTGGAGTCAAGGAAACGGATACTCGAAGAACCTTCTGAAATCGAGACCAAGATGAGTTTCGTTGATGGAGCAGAGAACCGGCTATTCTACAGAGGGATCGATGTACGCTCTCTTACAGAGCATAGCAGCTACGAGGAGGTCGCCTACCTTCTCCTCTTCGGGCTACTGCCCAATAGAGAGCAACTTGACGAGTTCACACGTAGAATGGCGGCTTGTCGAAGGATACCTGCGGGCACGGTCACTCTGATAGGATCACTTCCTCGGTCGGCCCTGCCCATGGATGTTCTCAGGACAGTGGTCTCGGCGATGGCCATGTTCGATAAGCCTAGGGAGAACCGTAGGGAGGCACTCTTGGATGTGGCGATCGAGCTGATCACTCAAGCACCGACGATCGTCACTGCTCACAATCATATCCGGAACTTGCGTCTGCCGATAGAGCCAGACCCAGAGCTCGGACATGCTGCAAACTTCCTGCATATGCTGAAGGGTACTAAACCGGACGAATACGAGGCCAAGGTTCTCGATACCTGTTGGGTCCTCCACGCTGATCATGGCCTGAACCCTTCGACATTCGCGGCAAGGGTAACTGCTTCAGCCCAGTCGGACATATACGCAGCGCTCACCACGGCAATTGGAACGCTGAAAGGCGCAATTCATGGTGGAGCGAATCAGAAAGTCATGGAGATGCTCCTTGAAATTCGCGAAGGGGAAAAGATGAGTGAATACGTGAGGAACTTGCTGAGACAAGGGAAGAAGATTCCTGGATTTGGTCACAGAATCTACAAAGGCGAAGATCCAAGGGTCGAACACCTCCGCAGTCTCTCTAAATCTCTATGTGAGAGGACGAACAACAATCATTGGTTTGAGCTTTCGAGAAAACTGGAGGAGGCTGTCTCTCAGGAAAGAGATCTCCACCCGAATATGGACTTCTACTCGGCCACACTCTATTATGCGCTAGGAATCCCGGTCGACATGCTCACAACAATGTTCGCATGTAGTCGTATGGCTGGCTGGACAGGTCACATAATCGAACAGTACGAACTGAACAGACTGATACGCCCTTTGGGAGACTACGTTGGCGATCTCAGCGTGGAGTATGTTCCTATAGAGAAGAGGCGATAGCTCGTACGAGCAGAACGGACCGACAGATCACGGCGCGTACGCCTACAGAGAGAAAGCGCAGGTCCGCAGACACGGGGTCTAGTTTGCACATTTCGTTTTGATGGAGAACACCAATGAAGGTAACAGGAGGGAAGGCGACCAAGCGCGCGCGACTTGGAAAGATAACTGCATCCATTGCCCGTGGCACGATAAGGTCGGCACAATTCTGTATCGCATCAGGCTTGGGATATCACATCATCGATTCCGAATGGAAGATGAACTACCTTCATGACGACGAGGTCGCTGACCTCCTGCGGGTTTCAGACTCGAATGTCACTACAATCTTGACTTACTCTACTCGTCACTCTTATTGCGAGAGAAATATCCGGCAGGCAACGATAGGCGCATCCGGTTTCGAGAAGTTTGGGTTGTGCCTTGTTGCGGGAAACGCGGCATACTTGGACGCGGACGAGCGCAGACGTCCTTTGGCGAGGACTGTTCGTGAAGCCGTAAAGTCGGTCAGGAAGAATTGCGGAGACCGTGAAGTCTGGATAGGAACAGAGGGTGTTCTGCGGCTCGCCTCAGAACTAGCAGTTGAGTACGATCTGACGCCGTTCCTGCTATTCGACAAGAGTCTGGAATCGAATGTCCGTTCATTGAGGGATCGCGGATTCACGGGAGGTTTCGCGATATACGTTCCATTCTACATCTCCATCAATCGTCGAAGAGTACTTCATGACGTCCTCTATCGTCTTTCAGGCTACATGCTCCGCAGGAAATGGGTCAGAGAAGAGGCCAAGCGGCTGAACTACGATTTGACGCTGTCCCTGCTGAGAAGCCTGGTTCAAGAGAAGAGGCCATTGTCAAAGAAACTCACGAAGAGTCCACTGGGCATGCTCCTGGCAGACGCTGCAGGTTCTCTCTCAGTTTTCGGAGACCCACACATCGTCGAGGAGCGATTGCGAGAAATCGCAAGAGTCGGACCCAAGGTCATTGTTGGTCTGCCGATCAAGGAGAGCGAGGATCAGGTCTCCGCTTTCAGCAAGTGCCTCAACGCTGCTACGGGCTGAGGATTCTGTCCAGAGAATGAGAAGACAACTCCTTTTCGTGTGCGGTAGGAATCTCTTTCTGAGCTAGGCGACTAGGGGCTCCTCTCTTCGAGAGGACCTGAGAATTAGCTAGATGTTTCGAAGATATGCCGGTGAAACCGGAGACAGCAAAGTCAGAAGACGCCGAGATTGAGCAGGATCTTTGCATTTCGGCAGCTCTAAACCAGAGTCTAAAACTCTCCCCCCGCACCAGCACTCGCTCAGCTGCTGACTGGACAAGAATCACCGATCGCTGTCGGCAAAGCACGTGCTGGAAGAGAAGCTCCGCACGCAGCGAAATAGTGTTTCTGTGTTTGTCTTCGCAAGACGATACTCGATCATCAAACACGGACTCTATGACTAGCAAGTCAGCAAGTGAAGATTCTCTTGCGAAACATCCGAGTCTACCAAAAGCAATGCTCGCTGCAACGGCCAGAACGTCCAAACGTAAGTTGCGTCGGCCCATATTTTCTGGC
>Ga0315289_10014001_pt1 | contig 11215 bp, 7 predicted proteins | sample YL17G11_40_MG_FD_203452 | JGI IMG/M metagenome (GOLD analysis project Ga0315289, IMG submission 203452) | Sediment microbial communities from Yellowstone Lake, YNP, Wyoming, USA - YL17G11_40 | ecosystem: Environmental > Aquatic > Freshwater > Lake > Sediment | place: USA: Wyoming | collected... | reverse complement strand
CCAGGGCTGGGTTCAATTTGGCTACCGATTTCTCATTGATCCACTACCCTTTCTGCTAATAATATTGGCCAATGGCCTGCCCAAAAAAATTAATTTTTGGGTAGTTTTTTTATTACTTTTTAGTATTATTAGTAATTATTTTGGAGTTTATTGGGGCAAGAAACTCGGATGGTAAAAAAAATAAAAAAATATAAAATAGCCCTTCTTCTTTTTTTAACCACCTTCATTATTTATTTTTTATCCAAGGAAAAAAACTTTACCTCCTGGAATCATCATGTAAGATTAGCCGACTCTTTTTTGCATGGCAAGTTGTACTTTTTAGACTACCAACCATATTTAGAAGCCGCCCTTTTTAAAGGCAATCATTTTCCTGTTTCCCCACCCGTGCCCGCAATCATTTCAATGCCTTTTGTAGCCATCTTCGGAGAAAAATTTCCCCAACCCCTTATTTCCTTTTTCTTCGGCGCTTTAAATCCGGTCATCTTATATCTTTTTTTTCTCAAAATTAAAATCAAACAAAAAATTGCTTTTGTTTCATCTTTACTTTTAGCTTTTGGCACCAATCACTGGTATTTATCAAGTGTCGGCTCGTATTGGTATTTAGCTCATATTATTTCCATTACCTTTATTCTTTTAGCTCTAAATGAATTTTTTGGTAAAAAAAGACTTCTTTTTGTCGGATTTTTGGCAGGTTGTGCTTATTGGACAAGATTGCCAACAATTCTTTCCTTAGTTTTCTTTTTGTCCTTCATTCTTACTCAAGAAAAAAGCATCAAGCAAAAAATTAAAGAATGTTTAGCCCTTTCTATTCCCATAATTATTTTTTTAATTCTCAACAGTCTCTATAATTTTTTAAGATTTGAAAGTTTTTTGGACAAAGGATATACTCTCATCCCCAATGTATTAGGTGAACCTTGGTATCAAAAAGGAATTTTTAATTTGAGCTACATTCCTAGAAATCTTAAATTAATTTTTTTAGCCACCCCACCTCCCATTAAGAAGTTTCCATTTTTTACTCCCACACTTTTTGGAATGGCTATTTGGCTCACCACTCCCGCATTTCTTATTCTGCCAAGAGCCTTCTTTATTAAAGAAAAAATAATTTTATTTTCTTTTTTAACAACCTTGTTTTTAGCCATTCCCTCCCTTGCTCACGGATCAGGGGGGACTTCTCAATTTGGCTATAGATTCTCTCTTGACTATTTGCCCTTTTTATTAATCTTAATAGCCAAGGCCTCGGAAAAGCTTCCCAAGTGGGTTGTCATTTTCCTCGTTTTTCTCAGTATTTTAGTGAATTTATGGGGAGTTTTATGGCTAAATAAAATATCAGTTTAAAATAAAGTACCTTATTCAAGAAGAGCAGACACATAATCTTTAACAATATTCCAATCGTCATTTTTAGGCATCAGGACAAATTGATTATCATATTTTTGGGGCGTCGGCTCATACAATAATCCTCCGTTTCCTCCATTCCCCGAATTCAAAATCGGCCTCTTTATACTTTCTTCTTTTATTTTCAAAAGAAGTTTTACAAAAGAAGGATAAGTCTCCACGGTAACATCAGTATCAATAGAATCACCAAAAGTTTCAACCAATTCGACAATTTTTTTAGGATTCAAAAGCGTTTCCTTCGAAAGAACCTCTTTTTTAAAGGCTAACAAAAACCGCTGTTGTCTGGCCGACCGGGAAAAATCCGAACCTTCAGGTCCTTGGGCATAACGAGAACGGACATATTTTAATGCTCTCTCTCCGTCCATTTTCTGTAAGCCAGCATCAAAATGAAGATGTTCATAACGAAGACTTTCAGGATATACATTTTCCTTCCCCGGAATCGGATACTTATAATCATCAAACGCTCGTTCCACCTCAATATTTATCCCTCCCAAGAGATCGACCGCGTTTTTAAAACCATTAAAATCAAGACAAAGAACATAATGTACTGGTTGCCCCAAAATTTCTTCGGCCGATGCTTTTGCCAAAACCACCCCTCCTCCCTGTTTTTTCTCTTCTCCATAATGATAGGCGGTGTTTATTTTTGCCTGAAGGGATGGAACCCAAAGATCTCGTGGAATAGAAAGTAAAACAACATTGCCTTTCTCCAAATTTATCGAGATAAAAATGAGACTATCAGTTAAGTTCTCTTTCTCGCCTCGCCCCTCTAATCCCAAAAGCAAAATATTTGTTCTCCCAGTTTTTTGTTTAAGTTGAATTTCTTTTGACACCACCGGAAACCCCGATTTTCTTAAACTGGTAAAAATTTTTAAAAGTGACACTCCCCCAATCCTTGCTAACAAAAACAAAACCAAAATTACTATCGCCAAAAAAACCCCTTTCAAAAAAGGTAAAAATCTGTAAACTCTTCTTTTTATTTTGTTTAAAACAAAAACAAAACTTTTTTTATTCATGAATTTTTAATTCGAGGGTGATAAAATGGCCCTTGTGGACAAAAGTATTTTAATGCATTTAAACCCAAATCAACAAGAGGCAGTCACTTCCAAAGATGGCCCCCTACTTATTCTCGCCGGAGCCGGTTCAGGTAAAACAAGATGCATAACCCACCGAGTAGCTTATCTTATTAAAGAACGCGGCATTAATCCAGAAAACATTCTATTAGTTACCTTTACCAATAAAGCCGCCGCCGAAATGAAAGAAAGACTTAAAAAGCTCATTGGTAAAGCCCCACCCCTTGCCGGAACATTTCACAGTTTTTGTGCCCGAATTTTGCGCCAAGAAGGAAAATTTATAGGCATTCCACCATCGTTTATTATTTATGATGAAGCCGATCAACTTGAAGTCATCAAACAAGCAATGTTTAATTTAAAAATTTCCCCAGACAACTTTAAACCCAAATCAGTTCTCAACCTTATCTCTGAGGCCAAAAATGAGCTTTTATCAGAGATAGAATACCCGCAATATGCTCGAGGAGATTTCTTAAAAACTGTCGCCAGCATTTATCTTGAATATCAAAAAATTTTAAAAAAATATTATGCTTTAGACTTCGATGATTTACTTTTCAAAGCAGTCAAACTTTTTGATTTAAACAATCAAGTTTTAAAAAAATATCAAGAAAAATTCCATCATGTTTTAGTTGATGAATATCAAGATACTAACACCGCCCAATATATTTTGACAAAATATCTTTCCGGACGCTGGCGAAACTTATATGTTGTTGGTGATTGTTCACAAAGTATTTATATGTGGCGAGGAGCAAACTTCAAGAATATTCTCAATTTAAAAAACGACTTTTCCGACTTGAGAATTATTAATCTTGAACAAAACTATCGTTCAACCCAAAAAATTCTTGATGCCGCCACCAGTGTTATCCAAAAAAACAAATCTCACCCCATTCTTAAACTTTGGACAAAAAATGGAGAAGGAAAAAAAATCAAAATTTATGAAGGAAAATCAGAAATTGATGAAGCTCGTTTTGTCATTTCTAAAATAAAAAATCTCAAATCAAAAATAAAATTTTCTGATATTGCTATTCTCTATAGAACTAATGCCCAATCTAGAGTTTTCGAAGAAACCTTTTTATCTGAAAGCATTCCCTATTTTTTAGTTGGCGGTGTAAGATTTTACAAGCGTCGAGAAATTAAAGACTGTCTTGCTTACCTCCGTCTCTTAGCCAACCCCAAAGATTTAATTAGTCGCAAAAGAATCGAAAAATTAGGCAAAAAAAGACTCGATCAATTTATCAAATTTAAGGACAAACTTAAAAATAGTAAAAAATTTAAAACCGTAGAATTATTAGACAAAATTTTTCAAATTACCGATTATCTTGAATTGTTTAACGGAGAAAACCCTGAAGACCTCGCCAGACTAGAAAACATCAAAGAGTTAAGATCAGTTGCCACTAAATATCCCAATCTTTATGACTTTTTGGAAAACGTTGCCCTAATAGAACAAGAACAACTGCCAAAAAATGATTTAATAATTAAATCAAAAAAATCTCAAAAAGATGCTGTTACCCTAATGACGATGCACGCCGCCAAAGGATTAGAATTTAAAGTTGTTTTTATTGTCGGCATGGAAGAAGGACTTTTTCCCCACGCCCGCTCAACGCAAAACTCTCAAGAACTAGAAGAAGAACGTCGTCTATGTTATGTGGGAATGACTAGGGCTAAAAACAGCCTTTTTCTGACTTTTGCCCAAAAAAGACTCTATTTTGGTTTAAAAACCGCCAATACAGTTTCAAGATTTATCATGGATATTCCTGAAAATCTAAAATCCAAAATTTTAGTGTAAAATAAAATTAACTATGATTATTAGGGAAGTCTTTGAATCTGAAAGACAGAGTTTCGATAAGGTTGTCACCCATCCCCTTCAAAGCTGGGAATGGGGAGAGTTTCGAGAAAAAACCGGACTTAGTGTTGTCAGGCTTGGTCTTTTTGAAGGTAAAACAATTAAAGAAGGTTATCAAATTACCATTCATCCCCTTCCCAAAACCCACTTTTATATTGGCTACTTTCCCAAAGGGCCAATGCCCAATAAAGCCATGCTCAACGCTCTAAGAAAATTAGGCAAAGACAGAAATCTAGTTATGATTAAACTTGAACCAAACGTAGGGATAAAAGTTTCCACTCAAGATTCCACTAAAGCGTTTCCAGAAATCCACAAATTTTTAATTCAAAACAATTGCAAAGAAGGCCGACCAATTTTTGCCCAGTTCACCTTTGAGATTGACCTAACTAAATCAGAAGACGAACTATTAAAACAAACAAAAGAAAAAACAAGATACAATTTTCGATTGGCACAGAAAAAAGAGATAGAGGTTTTTGAAGATAATTCCGATCGTGCCTTCGCTTGGTATCTCAAAATCTTGAAAGAAACCGCCAGAAGACAAAAATTTTATTACCATGACGACGAATATCATCAAAAAATGTGGCAGTCAATGAGAAACGCCAATATTGCCCACCTCTTGCTTGCTAAATATAAAGGAGAAATTATTGTTACTTGGATTTTGTTTGTTTTCAATAACATTTTATATTATCCGTACGGAGCCTCAACCGCCAAGTATAAAGAAGTAATGGCTTCAAACTTGGTTATGTGGGAGGCAATAAAGTTTGGCAAAAAATTAGGCTGTAAAAAATTTGACCTCTGGGGCAGTTTAGGCCCAAATTACAATCCCAAAGATCCCTGGGCAGGATTCCACCGCTTTAAAGAAGGGTACGGAGGAGACTTAGTTGAGTTTTTAGGAAGTTATGATTTAGTAATCAATTCCCCTCTTTATCCTTTCTATCGAATTGCCGAGGCTCTCCGTTGGAAATTCCTTCGCTTCAAAGCCTTGTTCAGATGATTGACCTCCGTCAAACCAAAAAATATGGCAATTTTCTTCAAGAGATTGGCTGGGAAGTAGTCCATCTAAAAATTGCTAACCGCCCCCTCCAAATCTTTATCAAAAAATTACCCTTCTTGCCTTTTTCTTTTATAAAGATTCAGCGGCCCCAAACTATTAATTTCAAAAAAATCAAAAAAATATTCTTCAAACACAAAATCCTTATAGTTAAAATCGAGCCAGATTTATTTTTAAATGATGGAAAAAATCAAATTAAAGACCAAAAAAAATTTTTTGAAAATTCAGGCTTCAAACAAGACAAGCATGGATTACTACCCTCCAAAACCACTTGGATTAATCTAAAAAAAGATGAAGAATACCTCTTAAAACAAATTAAAAAAGACGCCAGATATTGTCTTAAACAAGCTCTTAAAAATTCAATTCAAATAATTAAATCAAAAAATCTCGAAACTTTTCATCAACTTTTACGACAAAATTGTCGCCTCGGCCGCCTCTTTGCCTACCCCTTATCCCATCTGAAAATCTTAAAAAAAACCCTTAAAAAAGATTTTCTTCTTTTTTTGGCCCACGACAACTTCAAAAAACCCTTATCCGGAGCCATCATTTTATTTTCTCCAGAGGTTGCTTATTATTATTTAGCCGCCACGAGTAAAGAAGGAAGAAAACTCTTAGCTCAATATTTAATTCTCTGGGAAGCCATCAAAGAAGCCAAAAAAGCAGGAAAAGAAATTTTCGACCTAGAAGGAATTTATGATGTAAGATTTCCGCAAAAAAGCTGGCTTGGCTTTTCCCACTTTAAAAAAAGCTTCGGCGGTCAAGAAATTGAATATCCCGGCTGTTTCACCAAGCTCTTTTTCTTTTAAATTCACCTCCACGCCTCGCAAATTAACCTAAACTCACAAAACTTACAAGGAAAAGGATCCGCCGGACGAGGGGGAAAGTTACTTTTCTCAATTTCTTTAGCTTTTTTAAGAATTTCCTCCCTTGCTTTTTTCAATTGTTCCTTATTTCTTTTTGTCGAAATCTTTTTTCCGTCCTCAAAAAAATAAAAACTTAAATTTACCTGTTCTGGGTTTTTACCCATCCCGGTCGGACTTGAAGCCGCCATTGCATAAAGTGTCATCTGAAGGTCTTTATCAATTGCCTTTTGAGTTTGCACTTTTCCTGTCTTGTAATCGGTGATTTCAATTGTCCCATCAGCAATCTCATCAATTCTATCTATTCTTCCCCCTACTCGCAACTGAGGATTTATAGGTATTTTAAAATCTTTCTCCGTCGCTATTGTCTTTATTTTCGGATTAAATTCGGACATAAAGTATTTTTTAAGATAAAGCCTTCCTCTCTCAAAAATTTTCATTTCGTGTTTCTTAGAAAGATAACCTTCCGAAACCCAGCCGTTTCTGTATAAAGAAAATAAATCTTTCCAAGTTGGAACTTTCCCCGCAAGCATCAATCGATAAAAACCAGCCAGGGTGTTATGAATCATTGAACCAAAAGAAGCCGCAAAGTGTTTGGGAACAGGAATTCTTAAGATATTTTTGTATTTGTACTGCAAAGGGCAGCGATCAAAAGTTTCAATTTGAGAATAAGAAAGATAGCAAATTGGTGCTCGACCGTCTTTTGGCCATTCAGCAGACGGAGAGAAGGAAAGATCCATTTCAGCAATTTCCGGCCTCACGCTTTTGGGCCAATCAAAAAGAAAGAGCTGAGAATCTTCTGGAGATTTTCTCTCTTTAATTTTCCCCAAGGCCTCGAAAACAAATGGAGAAATCTTTTTCTCTCGCTTTCTCTCACCATAATAATTAGCTGCCGTAAAATATAAAATATCTTTTGCTCTTGTCATCCCCACATAAAAAAGACGCCGTTCTTCCTCAAGATGAGAATCACCCTCCGGCAAAATTTCCTTTATAAGCTCTTCAGGAATAGGTATTGGCTCTCCTCGTTCCACCGTGGGGAACCGTTGACTTACAAGATTAACCAAAAAAACAACCGGAAACTCAAGTCCCTTAGCTGAATGAACAGTTAAAATATTAACTTTATTTTCTTCCACCCAATCAACATCAGTTGCCAAGGGTGATTCTCCCAGCTCCATCTTCAAAGCAATCCAATCAACTACCGTATGGATAGAAGCATCTTCATGGTCAACTTCATAACTTCTCAACTTATCAAAAAATTTTGAAATATTTTGTGCCTTTCTTTCATCAATTTTAGTTTTGTATTGAGCAAGCTTTTCTAAAAGCCCAGTATCCACCAAGAAATAATAAAGGATTTGACCAGCCGTTTCCTTAGGAATAAGACTCAAATGTCTATTAATCATTTTGACAAGTTTAACTAAAATCTCTTTTGTTTTTCGCGAAATTTTAAAACCAGCGCCATTTTCAACAAGGGCCTCGCATGTTTCAAAAAGAGAAATATTTCTCTTTCTGGAAAAATTTAATAAAGCTGCAATATCCCGAGCTGATAAATCAAAAATTTCCATATTTAACACTCGATAAAAAGCCACATTATCCTCAAAGTTATACAAAACTTTAAGATAAGCTATAAGATCCTTGATCTCTCCTTGCCGAAAAAGCTGACCAGGGCCTAAAAACTGATAGGGGATACCGTAACGAATTAATGCCTGGATAAAAGGATCAGAATGATTATTTGCTCTCACTAAAATTGCTATCTCTTTGTATTGGTAGGGTTTGGGGGTTAATCTTTTTATCTCTTTTGCAACTTTTTCGGCTTCATTTTCAACTCTGTCACTGGGGATAAATTCAATCGGCGCCCCTCCATCTTTTCTAACCGCCTGAAGTTTTTTGCTCACTCTTTCCTTTACCTCAAGCCGATCTGGATTATTGTTTTGGATCAGTTTATATGCCGAATCCAAAATTTTTTGAGTCGACCGATAATTTTTAGTCAAAACCACGAGTGTTGCTCTGGGATAAGTAATTTTAAATTGGATTACATTTGAAACTGCCGCCCCCCTCCACTTATAGATACTTTGATCATCATCGGCCACCACTGTTAAGTTCTTATCATTACCGCTCAAAAGATTTACCAGTTCATTTTGGGCAATATTTGTGTCCTGAAATTCATCAATCAGTATATATTTGAATCTTTTTTGATACTCTTTCAATATATTTTTTCTTTCCCTGAAAAGTTTTAAAGTCTTGGCAATTAGATCGGCAAAATCCATCACTCCTTCTTTAACCTTTAATTCTTCATATTTTCGGTAAGCTCTCGCCAGTTCCATTGTTTTATCCTTTTCTTCTTTTGTAATCTCAGTGCCTCCTGTTTCTTTCAGTGTCCCCAGTGGTTCAGTTCTTTTATCCAAACTTGCTGCGTACTCCAGATATTCTTCCGTCTTAATATCTTCGTCTCTCAGTCTATTAAAATGGTTTAAAAGCCCCCCAAGAAATTTATTAGGATTGGTAAGTGGACGAAAATAATTAAGATTTAACTTAAACAAATTATTTCGTAAAAAAAGCAAACTTTCCGCTTCGCTCAAAAGCGCAAAATCAGGATTTAGTCCAATATGAATTGCTTCATCTCGAAGAACCCGGTCACAAAAAGAATGAAAAGTTGAAATCCACATTTGGGTATATCCATAAGGCAGAACCACATCCACCCTTTCTTCCATTTCCAAGGCGGCTTTTTCGGTAAAGGTAAGGCCCAAAATTTCCTCGGGCTTTACCTGTTTTTTCGAAATAAGATATTTTATCCGCTCCGCAATTACCGTTGTTTTTCCCGTCCCTGCCCCCGCAATTACCAAAAGGGGTTCTTCACCATGCGTAATTGCCTTTTTTTGTTCCTTATTAAGCTTTAATTTGTCTCTATTCCTCACGAGCCAATTATACCACCCCCTTTGTCCCTTATATCTCCTATGTTTCTTATGTTTCTTATTTACTTTCTTCACCTTGACTTTAACCTCAAATTCTGGCAAAATACTAAATGGTTAAGAAATTAAATTTTTTGGATGGCGGGAAAAAATCCTGCCATTTCTTTTATGGAGTCTTTAACCGCTCGAACCGAATTTGCTTCTGCCCTCAACCAAATTTGTGCCGAACGCGGCATTCAACCCGAGGTAGTCCTTGAAAGCATTAAAGCCGCCATTTTAGCCGCTTATCGCAAAGATGCCATTTTAAAATCTGAAGAACTTGAAGAAGAAACCGAATATGAAGTTGAAATTAATCCTCAAACTGGATCTGCTAAACTTTTTTATTTACCCAAAGGAAAGAAAGGCAAAAAAAAGGACATTACTCCTCCAGGATTTGGTCGCATTGCTGCTCAAACGGCCAAACAAGTTATCCTTCAAAAAATTCGTGAAGCTGAAAAAGCAGCCGTTTTAGAAGAATATGCCAAAAGAGTTGATGCTCTTGTTAATGGTATGGTTCTTCGTTTCGATGGCCGTAATGTTATTGTTGATGTCGGCAAAACTGAAGGAATTATGCCTCCCTCCGAACAAGTTAAAACCGAACAATACAAACTTAATCAACGCCTTACTTTTTATATTGTTGCTATTCGCGAATCACCTCGGGGGCAAGAAATCATTGTTTCTCGCGGCCACCCCGGTCTTATTAAAGGCCTTTTTAAACGTGAAGTACCCGAAGTTAACTCAGGCGCTGTAAAAATCGTCGACATTGCCCGAGAAGCAGGAAATCGCTCTAAAGTTGCCGTTTCCTCCACCCAGCCAGGAGTTGACCCCGTTGGTTCTTGTGTTGGTCAAAAAGGAGTTAGAGTTCAAACTGTCATTCATGAATTAAATAACGAAAAAATAGACATTATTCAATACAGCGAAGATCCTGAAAAATTTATTGCCTCTGCTCTTTCTCCGGCTGAAAAAGTAAAAGCCACTCTTAACAAAAAAGCAAAAACAGCTGTTGTCACTGTCCCCGAGGACCAGATTTCATTAGCAATCGGAAAAGAAGGCCAAAATGTTAGACTGGCCGCCAAATTAACTGGTTTCAAAATTGACATCAAAAGCGAAGAAGAAAAGTCAAAAAAGAAGAAGACAGAGCGAAAAGAAAAAACAACCAAAAAAGAAAAAAAGATAAAAAAAACAAAAACCACTCCAGCAAAAACCGCTAAAAAAATTAGTAAAAAGTCCACCCAAGAGCCAGAAGAAAAGAAAGAAGAATCAAGCACTAAAGGAAAAAACCTCTAAACATTAGGTCAATTAGGTTAACCCGCCCATCCGGCAAGCAGGTTAGAAATTAGGTCAATTTTTACTACCCCTTTATTCTTAATTTGAGTATGTCAAAAAAACAAAAACCAAAACCTACTCTTTTGTCCCGTCCACCAATTGTCACCATAATGGGTCATATTGATCATGGCAAGACTACTCTCCTTGATAAAATTAGAAAAACTCATGTTCAGGAAAAAGAAGTCGGCGGTATTACCCAACATACCGGCGCTTATCAAATCACCATTACTTCCAAGGGGAAAAAACAAGAACCTCAAAAAATTACCTTTATTGACACCCCCGGTCATGCCGCCTTTGCTAAAATGCGCGCCCGCGGGGCTCAAGTAACTGACATTGTCGTTTTAGTGATTGATTCAAAAGAAGGAGTTAAAGAACAAACAAAAGAAAGCCTAAAATATATTCGCAAGGCCAACATTCCCTTTTTAGTCGCCCTCAACAAAATTGATCTTCCTGAAAGCAATCCGGATAGAGTTTACTCTCAGCTTGCAGAAAATAAAGTTATTGTCGAAAAATATGGCGGCGATATCGTTGCTGTCCCTGTCTCAGCCAAATCCGGCCAAGGAATAGATCAACTTCTTGAAATGATTCTTGTCGTTGCCGAAATGCAAGAGATAAAATCCGATCCAAAAGGAAAATTTGACGGTGTTATTATAGAATCACATCTGGATAAAAATTGTGGTCCTCTTGCCACCATCTTAGTAAAAAAAGGCACTCTCAGATTAGGGGATGTA
>Ga0315289_10014000_pt1 | contig 11216 bp, 12 predicted proteins | sample YL17G11_40_MG_FD_203452 | JGI IMG/M metagenome (GOLD analysis project Ga0315289, IMG submission 203452) | Sediment microbial communities from Yellowstone Lake, YNP, Wyoming, USA - YL17G11_40 | ecosystem: Environmental > Aquatic > Freshwater > Lake > Sediment | place: USA: Wyoming | collected... | reverse complement strand
AGCGTTACGCATTATATTAATGTGATATGGCAAGCCTTGTTCTTTCACCCAGTTAGACGCCCATAGCTGAGTGCCTTTCGCCGCTTCGTCATCGCCTCCCCAAAAGAACATTGCATCAGGCACCTGATCATCCTTTGGAGGCATCTGGTATATCAACGGCTGTGGCTTATGAGCAATCATATTCTGAATCAGGAATAATATCTCGTCTGCATAAAGCACCTCACGCTCATTATTTCCAATGGCTATGAGATCGCCTGTCCGATAGTAACCATCACCGTCTCGGTCATAAGTTATAGGGATACCTTGATGTAGCACCCAGAGCGTCTGAGGCACGTTAAAAGCGAAATAATAGGCATGACCTTCGCCATAATCCCTGCCAGTAATGACAGAATAGCTCGTATCATCCTTCTGTCTATCATAAAGATGAGCGATCTCCCTTGATGCTTTAGAAGTCATATAGCGAATATCGGAAAATATTATCAATTTCTGGTCGGGATGGAGGTATGAATGTATGTCTGTCGTAAGCGGATCGGAGTTCAGAGAGAAATAGCCAGATATTGTATAATCGCTTTCAGGCTGAAGCATGGTAAAACCATAATCATTCCCAAACAAATCATCTAATCCAGTAGTGCTAAACCCTATCAGGACGCCGCCGTTCCTTACCCAATTATCAAGGTTGGACTTAACTGTGTTTGTAAGCTTTTCAGCAGGAATTTCACCGATAAACAGTATTCCTATTTCATCCAATGATGCTTTATCTTCCAATGATTTACTTGGAATCTCTATAGTGCGCAGACCCAGTTGTTCATTCATCTCCTTGATGTATTCGTACCAGTAGTTTTTATCATGCTGATTTGCTTCAATGCGTAAGTCAGCATCATATACATAAGCAGTTATTAATCTTTTATTACTTTCGGACATCACGACCCTCCATTCAAATAATTTGCACAATGTATAATCTGTAATCTCTTTTACTCATATTATCTTTTCCGCTTCAGATAAAATGTATGGTCTTATTCTCGGCTTCAAAGCATCCCTGCATACCAGGTCAACATTATCACCAATAGTCTTTTCATCTCTGATAAAAAACCTATGTAATTACGAAAAGTCGGATTTTCAAACTCAATCAAAAAATCAATATCGCTGTCCTGTCTCTGTTCGTTTCGGGCATAAGAACCGAATAAAGCGATATATGTTACTTTGTATCTATCAACTATAGCTTTGTTATCACGAACTATCTTTTTTATATCATCCTTCGTCATTCCATTTCACCATCGAAATTTTCCATGATTATTTCTTGATTCTGCTCTGTGGACAATTGAGTCTTTTCTGTGCCAGAAACTAAGGCTTTTGCCTTTTCTTTCAGTTTCGATTCGACAGCTTGATTGATGTAGAGTGTTGCCAGCGCACAACCATCGCAGTATTCGTGCTTTGGCAGATCGTATGTTGATTGGATGCCAGCTTTGATGCTGTCAAATACACCTCTTTCGTTTATGTTGCCTATGGGAAGTGCATGTCGGATAGCATGTGCGCCGCATCTGTATTGATCACCTTCGGGAGTGAATGCCGCTTGTGTTGGGGCAACGTAGCAGTATTTTGACAACGCAAGGCTTCCATATACTCCTTCTGCGGATACCTTTGCATAAGCCTCAAGTCCACCCTCGTGCTTAACTCTCAAGAATGGGTTGGAGAAATAACCGAACAAACTCCCACGTTTGTCTTTTTCTATACCCATCTTCTCCTGATATTCGTCCCACATATTACTTACAGTATCCCATATCTCGGTGTAGAATTTTTTGAATTCTTCCGCAGTAGGTCTTATCGGTTGATTACTTGCACCGCCGACAGGTATGACGTGCATAAACATATCATTGAAAAATGGGTCACCTTTGTCGCCAGTCTGCTTGTGCTTCTCAAGTATATAAGCGAACAAAGCCGGAAAATGCTCAAGGTTCTTATTCGTCAGGACGCAGTTCGTATGGACAACAGGATAACCGACGCCGACGAGGTCTCTTGCAATCTGAATGTTGTATATGCCTTCCATGACAATATCAAACCGATCCCCGCCAAGCAGATAATTTTGCATGTCCTTATCAGGCGTGTCCAGCGAGATGTGAAGTCTTGACAATCCTGACTTGATAAAATATAAAGCTACTTCTGGTGTGATAAGGCTTGCGTTTGTGTTGACGTTGACACCTGCACCACGCTCTGTTGCAAATCTGATTAATCCATCATCACCCCAAATCATTTCACCGAGAATCAACGGTTCCCCGCCAGTGATGTATATATAAGGACCTGCTCCATTGACGTTTGAAGTGGATTCTGCAATAATGTCTTTCCATCCCTGAAGGTCAACTTTTGGCTCAATGTAGGGTTGGTTACAGTATATGCACTTAGGTTTGAAGTTACACTCAGGCGTGACGTTAAGTCCAAGAAAAGATATTATCGGGTCTTTCCCATCAAGGTTTTCGGGCCACTTAGCAAGCTCAGATACAATTACATCTTCACTTATATTATCTTTATTTACAAGTTCCTTAACCCTTTCTTCATTGAACTCAAACAACTGATTTGAAACGGTATCAATGAAAGGTCTTAGCTTACTTGGCTCTATCCTTTTAGATTTAGCCTCCTCTACCAACCCGGAACTAATGGCTTTCTTCCACGCAGGAGAATCCAAAAGTTTTTCAAGCTCTAATCTATGTTCAGGTGTATAAACTCCGAGATCCATAACTTGCCTCCTAATAAAGATTAAAGATTTCTAAATCGGTTCTTAATTTTTAATCTTCAATCCCTAATATTCAGACACAATGATTTTTTATGGATTCCCACTTACGTGGGAATGACAAAATCAGATACGTGTCATTCCCGTGAAAACGGGAATCCATAATTTCTAGTGTGTCTGAGTACTAGTGATCATCCTTTTTTCTGTAATGATACAATCAACCGGGACATCCCACGATGCTGGAAAAGCATCCTCAACGATCTGCATCTCATAAGCCAGGGCGACAGATAACGCTTTCGTGCATCTGGGGATGAAACGATCATAATAACCTGCACCGTATCCAATACGGTAGCATTTCTCGTCAAAAGCAATACCGGGAACGACTACAAGATCAATCTTCTCTGGTGGAAAAGGGCGTCTGAATTCTGGTTTGGGTTCAGGCACACCAAATTTTCTCTCTGCTAACTCTGATTGTGGATCAAGTAATCTTGATGGTAAAATATCTCTATCTTTAGTATTAATGCAAACAGGAACGATTACGTTGAGTCCATTCTTCAATGCTTTGTTAATACAGCCTTGTGTCCGTACCTCACTCCCGAAAGCAACGTAAAACATTATTGATTTGAAGCCGTGAGATTCAATTAGTTTCCATAGTTTATTCTGGATTGCCTTGCTTTTTGATTCTATGTCATTCGTATTGAGAGAATTCCGCAGACCAATTATACTTGCTCTTACCTCCTTCTTGCAAGATTTTAACGTTTCCATGTTATATATCCTAACGAATTAATACAGTAATCGTTAAAAAATGTCATTTTGACACAATAGTAGAATGGGTTCATGGTTTTGGTTTATTATATAGCTCACTTATATATACAAATGATTGTGGGGGAGTAATTCCATAATGTTTATCCAATATAACGGGGTTTTTATATTTTGTAAATCCAGAATGTACCTCTGTTTTCTCCCATAATTTTTCAATATCATTATGGATTGAGGTTGATTAGTATTTGTGACGATCATAGCACCAAAGGAGTTAGTAGTCAAGAACGGAATATTTTGATTATTTTTCATATTTGTCAATTTTTTTCATATTTGACATTAATTAAATTTTGTGATATACATAAGCAAAAGCTCATATATACTTCGTAGTTCCATTTTTGAGATAGGACAAGATAGTAATGCAAAAACTTAAAGGCGCTTCATACATTATTTTTAAGATACTAATATGGATATTACTGTTATCAGGCGCCTGCTCATCGTTTGTGTCTGTGTTGGCTCAAGACCCTTGGGTAGTGGTTTATCCAGGTAATCCAGCATACAGTATTGATATGAATATAGTGCACTTTCGGGATGAAAAAGTAGGTTGGGCATCCGGTTATAGCACAAGTTGGAAAAGTGGAACACTTATTTTACATACAAACGACGGATGGATGAATTGGCAAGAGGAATGGACAGATTTTCCTTATGAGCATGCTTTTTTCGTAAACACTCTGGAAGGATGGACTTTCCGTAGTTGGCCAGAACCTGTTGATGAACTCCTAATGGCGGACATCGAGCTTTATCATAGCATAGATGGTGGATTGAGTTGGCAATCTCTGCCTGGAAATATTACTGAAATAGTGGTAACTAGCGATCTAAAGCCAATTTATCCTTTTGAACGCAAAGCTATCAGGCAGGCTTTCTTTATTGATGCACAAAAGGGATGGCTTATTGGTAATACCAGTCTAAGATTAGGAAAGGGAAAATTGCTATTTAGCACGGGGTTACATGCTTTAGACAATGATTTATTATCAGCCCAAATGCGTCAGGCATTTAGCGATAATGGAATATGGCTTCGAGAAAGCGCTTGGGTTGAAATTATAGAAGCAGGCAATAAATGGGGGATAATAAATGACTTTACAGAGTACTATGTTGAAAAAAAGGCAGACAAACTAGACGTATATGAAACCATCTGGCTGGCAGGAAACCTAATTCTAGCTACTAATGATGGTGGTAAAACCTGGAAGGGGCAGATAGATGCATATCCTGCGCTTAAGATAAGTCTTATTGATATTGAGTCCCATAAAAGACTGATTGACATTGATTTCGTCAGTTATACAAACGGATGGATCCTAGCAGTTAGAGATTGGTTATATCGAACAACCAATGGCGGGGATACTTGGGAAAAGTTAGTAAATCGCAATTTCTGGTATATGGATTTCATAGATACTCAGAATGGATGGTCTATTGGATCGGGTGTCTGGGCTACACATGACGGCGGTAATACTTGGGTTGATATATCCCCTGCACAACCTCTTCAGTCTGTTGAAGGTTATACAACCCTTTGTTTCATAAATGCAGATGAAGGCTGGACAGTAGGCTCAAAGAACATATTATGGGAACCAGGCAAGAATATATATGAGGTAAGTATCTTTCATACAACAGATGGTGGCAGAACTTGGCAGGTTGAATGGAAAACACAGATGGAATGGGGGATAGTTTACTTAGGGTATGATGTGGCAACTTCAGCTATTTGGGCAGGCGGGACAAACGGACTTTTGATGAAACGACTTTTGAACCCTCCACCCTCCAGTGTTTCCCCAAAGGGTAAATTATCTATCACATGGGGAAAGATAAAAAGCGAGACGCCATGAGAGTAGATATTGTTATGCCAGTTGAGGAGGGCCGTTATATTCCCCAAGAAGTGCTTGAAGGAATTATAGAGCAAGAGACCCCCTTTCGCCTATGGATTTCAACCCGCTTTTCTGATGGACAGTATGCTGATGCACGCAATCAGGTCAAGCAATACGGAGAATCTGAGTTAGTGCTTATGCTTGACAACGATATTGTAATGCCATCTAAAGGACTGGAACAAATGATAGAGTTCCTGCATACCCATCCAGATTATGGGGCTATAGGTCTATGGAAACATTCCAATTTAGGACAAATAGATGAGACATTTTTACATGCAACCCATGTGGATATGTCATGTGTGCTGTTTCGTAAAGAAATACTTGATAAAATAGTCTTTGTTGATCATAACAATGCAGAAAAGGTTGGAAGGAAGGACTTAGCTGGGCAATGTGAGTGTGCTAATTGCTGTTATGATATTCGGCAAATGGGATTAGAGATAGGCTTTCTCCCAGGAGTATATGCCCAACACATTCACAATCCAAAGGCTTATAAACGATTACAATACAATATCGTTGTAAACAATAATATCTGAAATATACAAGATTGTCAACTCCCACAGGAAATCAATCACTGACATGCTTTTCAGTTATCTGCATCTTACGGGCAAGCCGTTCAATCGTTTTTAGTAGTTCCTTGCGATGCTTGCTTGAACCTTTGGGGATCCTCGCTTTTCGGCAGAAGAACCTTGCCATCGGTCTTATGAGCCTCATACGTCCATTGATTGCCCATCCTGATGCCTGAAGCAGAACACCTAAATCTCTTTGACGCAATTTCCTCCAGGCAGTAAATCCTGTTGCCAGCACAGTAACCGTTATAAACACACCGATCATAATCAAAAGTACCTGAAGGATTTTTGGTTGTGTCAACTGTTTTGCGGTATCCGTAAGGAACTTCAATGCTGTTCCAAAACCCGCCGCAAGAAAACCAACACCGATCATAATGTCCCGTAAATTACCAGCCGGGCGTGAAGTATCTGGCACAGCAGTAGGAGTTGTCGGTGGAGGTACAGGAGTTGGTTGTGGCGTTGCTGGAGTTTGAGGAGTAGCTTGCTGAACACGACTCAATCCCGTCTGGATGGAGGTTTGATCAACGGCTGTTCCTGTTATGGCTTTTTCGGATTCTTTCTGTACAGTAGTAGCAAGTTGAGCGAATCTTGACCCTATCATGTTGTAGACACGGCGAAACGGCTCCTTGAGAGATTCCCATAAACTGATCGGATTCTCGACAATCTGAACAATCTGCGCATCAAGCTCTTTTCCTGATATATTGAAAAAAACTCCTCTTTTGCCAATATATAAATCCTGTGTGCCTCCCCTTGTAACAGGAACAGCGATGTCAAATTTCTCATCTGATTCCGCACCTGTTACGTGCAGGTATATAAGACATATACCACTGTTCTTAGCAAGGTTGGCGTGACTCGTCAGATTGTCCACTTTAACGCTGAAAATGAATTCACGACCAGACATAACGAGGGTTCCCATTTCAAATATCGCCCGATGCGTTGCATCAAACAGGCATGGAAAGCTAACGTAATTATTTACAAAATAGAAAAGCCATTGATGGTAAAGCAGGAGTTTTTCTAGATTCTGAATCTGCTGGACTTCGCCAGCTACAGCTTTATCTATAACAATCATCTCTCGAATGGATGAATCGTAAGTAGAACTGAGGTATGATTGTATTTTATCCACTCCAAGTGATTCTAAAGGTGTAACTGGTTTGGTTTTCAGCCAATTCTCATAAGCAGAGAATCGGGTTAATATCTGGCGCCATTGGGGTTCACTCAGGGTTGCTGTCTCAGCGCCAAATATTCTTGCGATTACCTTTTCTTTTAGGGCATTTACAGGATCACGGTATAACTCGTTAACCTCATCATTTAACGGCAATAGTCCATCGAAATCAAGTCTGGCGATTGGTACTGAATGAAGATATTGCAGAATTGAGTTTCTGTCATTAAAATCAATGCCAGTAATTTCTACACCAAGCATACTAATTTTGTCTGATAACTGTGGATTATATCGGACAAGCGAACATTGAGCGAAAAATTGATCTATCTTCTCACGGATTTGCATGATCGCCTGATACATTGCGAGGGTATCAACTCCAAAAGGCATGATGTCTGTCTCCGTTTGCCCTTCTGGGATAGCTCCCTTTTGATACCACGCTAGATAGGATTCTGACTCAGTTTTGAATTTATTGAGATTGTCTTCGGTGATACCTTTTAGACCACTTGCATCTACAGAACCGCCATAAATAGCTATAAGATCATTGACAAACAGAACCAATTCAGCATCTTTAACAGTTTCGGGAGGTATGACTCCATCACCGTTATAATCCGCCTGTGCCATGATCTTTTGGCGATTACGCACCTGTTCAATGGATATTTCAGTAGCATCTGCTATATTCAGGTTATTGAGAATGAGGGATGCTGTATTCCAGAGAGACTTACCTTCGGGATCATCCACGTTGATATAATCTAAAAGTAGGCTTGGATTACGCTCAATCCACGTATCCGAAGGTTTAAGGCATTTGAGAAGCCATCGTACCGCACTACGAACCTCGTCGCTTATAATACGCCCATTACCGTCTGCATCAAGAAATTTAAGGAAAGCAGGATCAACGTTTAATCCGAACAGCGGACAGCTAGTCGCCATCCATAGCCCATCTGCAAGGCTTACAAGATACAAAAGGTCATCAAGCGAAGTGATGTGAAGATGGTAATGTCCACCGTACTTATCAAATATAGCCTTGTATGATTTTTGTAAATTCACCAGATGTCACACCCTTTATTTTGCAATCCATACTATCATTTTATGTATATATCGTCACCATAAACGTCAATAGCGACTATAACGGGAAAATCCTTCACGACCAGACGCCTGACAGATTCAGGCTCAAGATCAGGATAGGCGATAATTTCAGCTTCCACGATAGTCTTTGACAGCAGTGCGGCAACTCCGCCAACCGCCGCAAAGTAGACGCATTTGTGTGCCATTATAGCCTCTTTAACCTCTTTGGAACGCTTGCCTTTGCCGATCATGCCCTTCAATCCGTGCTGGATCAGCTTTGGAGTATAGGCATCCATTCGAGAGCTAGTCGTAGGTCCGCATGAGCCGATAACCGATCCCGGTTTTGCTGGTGATGGACCTGCGTAATATATCACCTGTCCGTTAAGATCAAAAGGTAATTCACTACAAGAATCAATAGCTTCAACAATCCTCTTATGTGCCGCATCTCTGGCTGTGTATATGACGCCATTTATGAGGACTTTATCGCCTATTTTGAGATTTATTATATTATTGTCAGATAAAGGAGTTTCTATAATCAATATCACACCTCTCATGCCGCAAGCTCTACCAGAGACTTGTTTACTAATGAACTCAGATCGTCAATTCCGTAACGTTCTGCAATATTTCTAAGAACTAAGGCAAGATCAATTCCTGATGGGTCTAATATCTCAATGCCCAAAAGTTGTTCATTTTCGTCAATATCAAGAAAAATCTCCTGAATTTCTGGATATTTAACTGTTTTAGCTATTTTGCCATCCCTTAATCTTATATACAAAGCCTTTGCTTCATTGTCAATTTCGATTGTAATGTGCATTTTTTCACCTACCATACCGTGATAATTTTGATTGTCTTTCTACTTTCCTGATATACAACACCAAATGTTCTTGTCCCAAGTTTACGTTCAGCACAACGGCATCCTTTTTGACGTGCTTGACCTTCACTATCTGGATTTTCAAGCACGTTAGCAATTTGTTCTTCTGTTATAAAACGTTCTGACATACGTTTTTGTGCATGAAATGTGAATTCCAATTCTTTTCTTCGGACATACAATGCTCAAATTTCCTAAAAATCATAACTTGATAATGTTAAATTCAAAGGTAAGATAGGTTCATGGTTTTCTATTAGCGTTGGTTTAATGCTTCACAAAGCCAATAGTTATTAAATCATACATTTCAAAAACAAATTAAAACAATGAACCCATTCTACTGTCTGTCTACTGTTTTTAGTTTTACTACATCATTATCAGTTAATGGTGCCGTTAATATCATTTATCTTCAGATCCTTTTTCTGATTCCTCGTGTTCATTGGTTGTTTCGTTATCATCTTTTGTTACTCGTTTTAATTTAGCATCTATACGTTCAATTGCTTTTCTTATTGTTACAATAACTGCTTTTCGTAAATGCTCTGGATCATTAGGATTTTTTTCACCTGTAGAACCAAATTGTTCAGTGGTGTTTACACGAAGGACCTTAAAATAATCCTCAAAAATCCTAATTCTGTCTTTAATGTAATCTTTATCAGAATATGCTAAAGTCCATCCAAAACCCTTCCCAGGTGTTGGTTTATGACCTTCAAATAAAATATCTTCTCCAAAAAATAAGAGATTAAACCCTGGATTTTCCGATACAACAAACGTGCAATTTTTCATGCAATTTTTAACTTCCTCGGTACTTTCTTCCAGAAACTCAAGTAGTTTGACTAATCTTTGCCTATTTCTTACTATGGCATCCTTTTTTGTGATATATGGTGCAAGTGGAGATATTATAACATTTATCTTGGCTCCCTTTCTCAAAAGCTCAATTAATAATCTTCTTTCTTCAACAAGTAACTCACCATATTCAATCAATAGATGTTCTTGTTCTTCAAGATGAGGAATATTTGAAAGAGAAGAAAGTCCCGCTTCATGTAGTATGATCATATCTTTGAGTTTATTAGGATCTTCTCTTAGCAATTGTCTCATATACATGACGATTTTTTCTGTTCTTTCTTTACGTCCTTCAATTAATACAACCAAATGCTTTTCTCGAAATCCTATAGCTTCTCTCCTTATCATTTCAGCTAGCTGATTCAGATCCTTCTTTGAATTTAAACTATAGGTTCTGCAACGTAAACCCCTTAGATCAAATGGCACGTCGTTAATATTTTGGGTTAATAGTATAACGTTCTTTGTGCATGTGTGCGCCAACCCAAGCTCATAAAAAACATTGGGGTTCTGTCCTGTTAAATCAGCAATTATCAATCCAGCAGAACTTATTCCTTCGAGAATACATTCAAGTATCGAGTTACTTATATCAATATCATCGGCGCGATGACATTCCATAATATCTTTGACAGCATCTCTTATTACATCATAGACAAGGTCGAATTGTGGTGCAAAAGGCATTATTACAAAACACATATTCTCTTTTGCAGAAGAACGTCTGTAGTTAAACGAATCGAATGGATGTGTCAGTGTGAATTTCTCTGAATTCATTAATATACCTCCTAGCTTGACAATATTGTTATATAATTAAATGACTTATTCATTGCAATTCCATTGCAAAAGCATCGAAATTTGATGGTTCAACTTCCAGCATTTCTACTCCAAAGATCTCAATGTGGAAGATAATTGCGGATTCCACATCTGAAAGAGCTTCTTCATAAGTATCACCCTGTCCAACGACAACGCCTTTGATCCCCAAAGGATAAGCCACGTAGTCATCCGGGTGTTTCTCTACAATGATCTTAAATTGTTTCATAATAATTTCCCTTTTGGAGTGCGCAAGCAAGCTTGCGCACTCCATATAGTTAATACAAAAACGGAACGAAACCAATATCATCAGCAGGAGAACCGGGTTTCAGATGGAAATCCCTCTTCGCAGGATCAACAAACATTGGATCTGCCATGATTGAGTCTTTATCCATGCCTTTCTCTTGCCACTGCTCAAAGCTGAGGTCATTGAATTTCATTTGACCATCGCCTGTGGCAAAATACAGGTTATGATTAAATACTATATTCATATTGCCAAGACTACCAGAGAAAGCAACACCTTTGT
>Ga0315289_10013999_pt1 | contig 11216 bp, 12 predicted proteins | sample YL17G11_40_MG_FD_203452 | JGI IMG/M metagenome (GOLD analysis project Ga0315289, IMG submission 203452) | Sediment microbial communities from Yellowstone Lake, YNP, Wyoming, USA - YL17G11_40 | ecosystem: Environmental > Aquatic > Freshwater > Lake > Sediment | place: USA: Wyoming | collected... | reverse complement strand
TACGTTCTACAGCTATCTGGCCGTGGAAAGAATTATGGCTGCGCCTGATATTGATCGTTATTTGCTAATTTTGTAGCTTGCTGATTTCTTCCAGCTTTCTTTTTTAATGGCGGCATTTTATCCGGCATATTCGGATTCATTAAAAGAAATTGCTTTATCAACTTAACATCATAATGCATCTGACCTATTTTTTTTCTTATCTCCATGTGCTCTCTAAAATTATCGTCCATTCTTAAACGTACTTCTTTGATTTCTTCGTTTTTTTGAGTGATTTCCTGCTTAAAAATAAGATCATTAAATTTCGTTTCGTGATAAAACTCCATGGTCGCAAAAGCAAGTGAGGCGATAACTCCCAAAAAACCAATAATCTGCAAAAAAAGCTTAATCGCCTCCGTAATACGCCTCCCCTGCTCTTCAAGCGTCATTCCTATTGATTTTTCCTTGTTTTTGTCAGATTTATTGTCCATATTTTTCTCTGATTTTCCCCCAAATCGGACACTCATCATAATCAATTCTCTTGTTCGGGTTTTTAATAATTGTCTTTCTTAAATCGCCCGTGCAAGTGAAATCGTTATCTATAATTATACAAAATAAACACTCAATATGGAATTCCGGAAATGCGATTACTCTTGTTTTCAAGGGGTTCTACCTTTTTCGCAACGTCACGAAAATGCCCTAAGCCATTTGATAAAGAGATCGACTATGATTTTCGCTCGCCCATATTAATTTATCACCTGTATTGAGTGGGATTGTCCTCGCTGTAGCAAGATCTGTTACAACAGCCGCATATCCAGTGCCCGTATTTACAAAACGTCTCCAGCCGGTAAGTGCTGCGACTGCCTGTGTGACATAAATTGATCCGGTTGATACGCAAACAATGACTTTTTCTATCTTTCCGCTATTTTTTTCAGTTGTCATTTTAAAAGAACCGCTCAGAACTTTACAACCTGAATTCTCAAGATGCCCGCTGGTTGTGGCGGTTTCGTTGGCTAGGACTCCAAGGTCGCCTTTGAAATAAATTTCTGGATATGTTACTTTTGAAATAGAAAAACCACTACCTATGACTGGAACCACTCCTCCTATAATATCCTTAGTATCACCTGTTAGCGGTGCGTTGAATACGAGGACTCCATTTCTCCAAACTTTGGCGTTCCAAATTCCACCTTTGAATGATTTTTTAGTCAAAACTCCTGATGCTGTGCCGCCAATTGAAAACGGCTCACCAATATTATAGTTTACGGCTGAATATGCCGTAATGTTTGAACTAGTACCGATTTGAACGTTGTTTATCCAGAAAGTATAATTTCCAGTCCTGTCAATTATCAATTTTATTCTGATTTTTTTACCCAGATATGGTGTAAGCGACGTTGATTTAGTTAAGGTTGAACCTGCCTCTGCCTGAAAAACGCTATTAATCGTATTTGAATAAATATATGTATAATATCTGCCTGCAAGACTTCCAACCAACGGTCGCCCTATTAACGAAAAAATTTCTGTTCCTGACGAATAATTTTGATCTAGAGGTATGTAAACATCTGCCTCACAAGTTATTGAATCAAGTCCAAGATCGAGGATATCACCATAATTTACATGAGCATCAACAGTGCCATTTCCTACTAATGCATTAACGGAGTTTATCGCACGGCTTGATGGTCTTTGATCTGGCATTACTTCAAGCTCTGCCGTAAGTGTTGATATCTCAGTAGCGGTTAAAACTCTATTCGAGAGCAAGCTATATTTTATTTGATAATTTCGATATAGGTTTGCTGCAATGTTCGAGCCACCTATTGTTAATGCTGTAGCCTTTGCGACCATAGATGTTGTCACAGTGGTTGTTTGATCAAGTAAGCCGTTTTTATAAAATTTTAACTGAGAGTTATTTGCATAAGATATCGCTAAAGACTTAACGGAGCTTGCATTGCTTGTAGTATAATTATAACTACCCGCTCCGTCGTTAAAAGAGATAACACTTGCGTCAATTGCTAAATCGAAATGGTTTAAAGAACCGTCTCTTTTTGACACCGGCCTAAAATATTGGCCAGAAGGTACTTTAAAAAAATTACCTGAAATCATTAATGTTATATTCGTAAAACTTGCAAGGTTTTCACCATTACCGAAACTTATCAATCCATTATTTGGGACATTAACCCCGCCTTTTATAACCTTCGTGTTTGTCTGCGTTCCGGTGATTCCTTGATATAAATCGTATGCACTTCCTCGCCTGTAATCAGCGAAATGCATTATATCCCCGGCTGCTATCAGTTTTTTAAGAATGCTCATCTTAAACCTCCATATCTTGCGTCATGCGCAGGTAAAGGTCGTGCAACTGTAATTGATTTAAGGGCACTGAATACATAGCACAGCAAATAACGTCGCAATCTGTGTTTGTTGTAAGGTCTGCAAGATCAACTAAAGTATCTAAGGCAAAACCAGCGCCAAATTTAGTTATATCACGTTCGTAGCCGGTATCTGTCGCAGAAAAGGCCGTCATAAGGCCATTAAGATAAAGAGAAAGTACATTGCTGGCTTTCATCGACGCTATGAAGTTGTTTTGCCTTAGTCGAACTTTATTTGTGCTGATTCGGTTGGTGTAGCTTTTATCGGGTTTAAACGATCTATTATAAACCGTCTGACTATTTGTAACTCCAAACGCATAGTTACTGTTTGCCATTATTGGAGCGTATCCGGTATCTCTGATATTGCCATACCAAACAAGCGTCTGATTAACGCTGTTAGCTGCCGTAATAGTTGAAGATAATGCAGCATTATACAATGTTCCCGCGCCAGTAGCATTTGTGTATCCCTTTGTCAATCCGTTTTTATTAAATGTCGAATCAATGGTTAAATGATTACCTTTTCCACTTGCATCCAAATGCCTGGTATTTGTCGGGTCATAATTTCTCATTTTTCCGTCCATCCACAAAACACAATCCTTGTCGTAATTCCAGATATTTCCGGCTGAATAAGCTGCGAGTTCGGCTGCCGTAAGAACGGTATTGAAAAACTTAACATAGGAGAATTTACTATAATCGTTGACCTGGATGTTATCCGCATTAAAAGCGACAGCATTAGTATAGCTTCCGAACACGCTACCCGCTGTGATTGTGATCGTCTGGCCACTGTTTATTTTTACTGTCTGACTGCCAGTTTGAGCTATTTTCAATTTAACAATAACTGTTTTACATGCGTTTATTTTAAAAAAACTCGCAACAGTTAATGCAATTGTTCCTCCGTGTAGAGCAATTTCAGCAGCGCTTTCAAAAAGAAGGTTTCCGATAAGACCTCGCATTCTTTCAGCAGGCAGTGCCTTTATAACTCCGTAGTTTGTTGAACCCATTATTACACCTCGTTTGCGGCCTGTCTTCTCGCCCATTCTTCCTTTAATTTTGCTTCAATCCATCTGACAAAAGCCGGCTCGACTCCTGAATGATGTGCAATAACCTCGGCTCCGCCGTGTCCTTCGACATCCGCACAGGCAATAATAAGCTCATTGAGTTCAGCGACCAAAAATTCCTTTACTCTCTCCGGTGCCGGCTCCGGAGGCATAAACTTTTCAAACTGTGCATTAGTAGCGTTTGTAATTGTTGTGTTGATCCTGTCCTCAACTGTTGTTGATCCGGTTTTCATTTTGTATTTCATTTTATTTTCTCCTGTTTTTTATTAAGCATCATAAACGTGTAAACCGATGAAAAACTCTACACTGCAAGTATTAGCGGTTGTTGTCATAGCTCTGACCCACATTTTATTATTACAAGTAATCCTTCGACACATAAGCATATTCGGCATCGCATCACTTGTTGTATTTGCTGCGCACATCATAGTGGTTGTAAGTACCGTTTGAGTCAATACAGTATAATTAGCAGTCCCATTGCCGCCCGATAAAACAACGGCCGCGGCCGCGCCCGCTAATGTCAATGATACCTGAAAGCTATTGTCTGATTTGTTGACTACGTAATACGTAGTATATGTATTGATCCCGGTGGTTGTGACAATTGTGTTAAACATGATCTTGGTACCGTCAGTAAGACCATGCGATACTTTGCCTACTAAATCGCCCGCGTCTGTCAATGTAGCAGCAACATCAGAACCGGTTGACCCTGAAAAAAACTGAATATATGTAGGCCTGTTTGCCACGCTGACAGTGACTAAATGGGTTTGGTGGAAATCAAATTTTTTAATTGATGATCCCGCCTCGATCGTAGTCCCATCATAAATCATTAGCTCCGTTCCCCACACCTGCTGTCCGCCTAAAACAACTATTGGAGAAAGGCCAGTCTCCGTCATATTTGTTCCTGTCAATCCAAATTTAAGGCCGGTATTGTGAAAATGACGTTCAATCTCTTCGAGTTTGTAGCCTATACTATTTGCAGTGCCGGTTAAACCGCCAACCGCCGCTTTGTCAAGTTTAAGTAGTTCGTTTGCAAAATCCGTTCTGACGTTTGTCATATGATTACATCTCCTTTAGCCGGCCATGCAACGTGAGAGTAGTTGAGGCTGTAGGAGTAGCGGTCAGTCTGACATATTTGCTATGTCCAAAAATCCCACCCGAATCAATAAACATCTTGTTAAGCGCTACCGCTGTATCAATAGTGGTTGCCGCTGTGCCATAAACAAGCGTTGTAACATCAGCATAAGGACAAGCTGAATCAACTGTAGCACCATCATCAAGTATGCTTACCTCAGCGGTAAGCCCGTAACTGCCGCCACCCAAAACGCTTTCTAGCGTTAACGAATCGTAACCGAACATATCAACATACGTGCTTGCAGCTGCGGTAGTAGCCGCTAAAGTAAGTAAAGAGTTAAGAGGTTTTATATTTAATCTCTTTGGATTTAATTCCTCAACTCTTGATGCGACATTAACCGCATCGAAATCAGCTCCCCTCACCTGACCTGTAACATCTAATGCAAGTGGTATAATATCGCCTGTAACAGCCGTCCTCGCATCAGGGTTAACGATTCCGCCGCTGGCCAGTGTTTTACTTGCAGAAAAGGTAAAATCGGCGCCATCTACATAAACCACGCTCGATAAATTAGAATTCATCGTCGCGATTGCACTGGACACGTCTTTGCAAGTCAAATTGAGAGTAGCAACCGCACTCGATACGTCTTTAGTAGATAGATTCATCGTTGCGACGGCAGAACTGATATCTTTGCAAGTTGCGTTAAGCGTGGTAATAACCGAAGAAATATCATCAATAGCAGTGTCATATATCCCCTTTGCGAAAAGTGAAACTGTGATAGCTGCAGTATAAGGCACCGTGCCCGTAATAGTACAATAATCCGCAGTCTCTATATATGTTTCGCCAGTTATGGCCACTTTCTGATTGGTAGCTTTTGTGGTAATTGGCACCGCGACGGTCTGAGCTGAGCCAGTAACAAGTTTCCCGGTACCTTCGTAAAAATTAACGGTAAGATTAAAACCGGCAATGTCATTTGCTCCGCCTTCCTCGCCGATGTGAAAATTAATGGCAGAAGTGCCGTTTAAATCGATTTTAATTATAAAATATTTTGCAGCCGTAAGTGCCTTTGACATACCAATAGCTACACCATCGGTATCAAGTGGATAATAACATGTTCTATCGAGTGCAAAACTGCCGACCTGTGGAACTTTCTGAGTCATGATAACACCTCTCTCTAATTTAAGTATTTCAAATACTGGGTTAAATTTTCATCAGGCAAACGCTCGAAACTGCAACTAGAAGTTTCAGATGTTTCGGAAAAACTGTGCGAGGAGTTCATGATTAAATAATATCCCGATAATGCCTGATAATTTTTAAATTCTATAATATTTCCTGAAATATAATCTTTATTGTATTTTCCTGTCATTTCTCCAACAATTGCCGGCTCGTTTTCGACCCGCCTTGCAACAATTTCAGCCTCTTCAGCACTTGTAACTTTTTCAATCTGATAATCAGCCCGGCTTTCCTCGACGATGAGCTTGCTCTTGTTTTTGCTTGTTTTGCTATAAGTTTTTTTATCAAACGGATTGTAATAGACAATTTTAAGTTCTTTCGTATTTGCGACAATTCTAAAATTAATACTCATGACATTTTTATCAGGTTTTTTAGCATCAATTTTCAAAAGTCCTTCCCCCCTACCAAGAGCTCCGGCTATCTCTGATTTTTTCAAAAGTGCTGCGTTTTCCGCAAGGTCTGACTTGCCGTAAAAAAGAATTGTATATCTGCCTGAATATTTATCTTTGTAGACCTTTGTGACGGCTCCGTATTTAAAAGCTAAGCGAGTGAAAATGTTAAATAGAAATTCATTTTGAATTTGCAATTTAAGTTTAAACTTATCGAAATTATAGGATAAATCAAGATCTGCAATTTTTGCAATCTCTTTTAAAATTGTCTCAAGTTTAGCTGATCCCCAGACTTTTCTTATTTTTTGATAAATTGATTTTCCGGTTGTAACAGGTGCCGAGAGTCCGTTCATGCTGATAAAATTGCCTGATTCCGTAAAACTAAATTCGATCTCATCAAAATTAAAAACGCCATAATCCACGTTGTTGATCATGACTTTAAGAAAAACCTCTCTATCTTGAAAATAATCAAGGTTCCAATAATTTTTAGAATTTGGATTATTGGCAAGAACGATATTGATTGAATCGGCCTCGCCTTGAATGCTTTCCCTGATTGCTATGTTTTGGATTTTTGGCAGAAAATCGGCCGTTAATTCTTTTAAAGAGTTTTTCGCGTCAAAAATGCGAATTTCTGCCATCGAATCACCTCTTCCATGGCGGGGTTAAATTAGTTGAGGCGTTTTTAATTTCTGCTTTTTCCTGTTCATCAAGAACCGGGATTAATAATGTCGCGCCGGATGTTGTGCAAAAGCTCTTTTTTTCCGTATCTGAAAGGTGTTTGTTGGTTTGCCATATTTCCAGAATTTTATCATAAGTCGAAAAAAACAAAAATGACAAAATGTCCCACGTTGACCCGTTATTGTCCTGTACTTCGTAGTTTGTGAGTATGCCCGTCCCAGTAAAATAAAGGCTCATATCAGCAGCAAAAACCTCCGATTCAAGCGTTATAGTATCCGTATAGTCTTTGGTCTCAAACGGCCTGAATATTATGTTAACGGTTCTTTCGTTATAACTCATTTTTTAAAAGTCCCTAGCTCCCGCAACTACTGTGATTGTCTGCGCCGCATGTAATGACTGCGCCTTGGCATTAAGTTTGTAACCAGCTGGCAAATATATAGTAGGGTTAGTCAGCGCATTAAGTGGCAATTGCGGCATGTCAGTTGCATTTATCAAATCCACTGGTTTTGCACTGCCATTTGTGCCGGAATAGGCCGGGATGCTCATCGCGCCAAGTGCGTAACTTGTTGCTGCTGTGTCGACAAGGTAAAGATTGAGAATCTGAGCGGTAGTATCGGTCGAACAACAAGAAAGCATCTCAATTGCACTGCCGTCTGTTGCTCCTGTATAAACAGTAACCTCGGCCGCCGCTGAATCAATCGATATCGCGCCCAGTTTAATAGTATTCACAAATTTTGGTAAGGCATTCATAGTCATAATTTAATTCTCCTTTATCTTTTTTAAAAAATATGCATTTCTAAATAAATCCGGCTTGCCACATTTGCATTGTCCAGTATGGTGTTTTCGGCCTTAATACGTTTCCAGTATGGTAACGAGGTTCCCGTATCGATATCCTCAGAATCAAAAATCAAAAACTCGTCATCGTCCGCAAGTGCTGACTTATACGCAAGATCGGTCGTTACAAGGTCTTTTGCCATGATATCGCCTCATTTTATAAAATTGCGGTTAAAACATTACCTTTTGGGTCTGTCAAATAATCATAATTATAGTCTGTAATCAAAGATATAGATCTTACTCTAATGCTCGCCGATCTTGATAGTAAATCGTCGTCATCATTAAAATAGAGATCTGAGCAAGAAAAATCAATATCTTCCGGATATATTCCATCATTGATTAAAGTAATTTCCGTCTTTACGTAATCATCTACATCTACAATGCCAAGATCTGTCGTAGTGCCGTAATCATCATAATCAGGGAAAGAAACACCACCCATAAAAGAAATAAGGCTGGCGTTAGGTTTGGCAATGTCTGTAAAGATTGCGGAAACAGATATAAGCTCCCCCTTGTTTAGTTGGAACATTGAAAATCCCAGCTGATCATTAAAATAAGCATCAGTTAATGAGTAATTACAAATCATCTTATCGCCGTAAATATTATATACTTTAGGCTTAATAATATTTGCTCCCATCCGGTAATCTAAAAAAACAATAAAACTTGATCTGGATATAACAGCAAAACGCCACATTACCTGCTCGCCTAAATCATAAGCGATGCAATCAGTTATAACCGGGATTGATCCGGAATAATCAATCATACATAGTTTTTGTTTAATCGACGTGCTGACATCATGCGTAAAACCTACAACGGCAATATTTGTAGTCAAACAGCCGATACCCGGGTAAGCATCCGGCACAAAAACATCTGCATTCTCAAAAGGTAGTTCGAGCGGCGTTTGCGTCATTGATAATGTAACAGCCGACAAATTGAGTTTGACTGTATATGCAATAAATGTAGCGTTATTGACCCAAACAATTCCGACAGAAGATGAATTGAATGCTGAAATTGATATATCAGCTTCATCTACATACTGACTATCCGGGAAATCGATTTCGAGAATATTGCCAATTGCAACAAGTGTCGTCCCCAGAATGCTGAAAACGACGGCCTTAACATGATCATCTGCCGCTGAATCAGTCTGCTCGGTAAACAATACGGCAACATGAGTCGCATCAACTGCGGCAATCTCTATGCTTTGAGAGTCATAAGCAATTGAATGAAGAGCAAAAGCAGTACCGAAAGTAAAAACCGTGCCCGAAATAGTCGCAACTCTACACCAAATAATTTTGTTAGAATCTTTAACATAAACGAAGCAAACTTTATTATCTGACAAATAAGCACACCTGATTTCGATTATTTCAAAATTTGCCAGTTCTTGCGGTGTTCCTACGGTCATTACCTTTGTAATCGGGTCAATAGTGGTAGCGATGCAATACCCGTTTGAAAAGTCAGTCTCATTAAGATAACCAGAGCAAAAAGCATTATCATTGATTTTGCAAAAACCATCCGCGCGTGGATTTGTATTTTTGCTTGCATAAATCAGCTGCTCGGGTTCTCGCCCGAATAACATATCTTTAACTACCAAATTTAATCCCCTCTTTAAATGTTTGCAAGTCTTAAGTAAGTGCCCGAATCGAGTAAACTAACTCCCGTTTCTTGCGATCTCGGATATTTCGTCAATTCGAGCCCGACCTCTAAACTGTCAGGATATCCGCTCGAATCAAGGTCGATTATATCAACATTAATCGAATCGATGGAATACTGACCTAAATAAAGTTGGCCTGAATTTAAAAACAAATCTAAAGGAATATGCTTTTTTTTCTCCGCATAAAGAGCATCAAGAGTTTTTAAAATGTCCGCCTCAAAAAGATTTTCCTCTTTTTGCGTATCGCTTCTTATATCCCTTTGTTTCATCGTGAAAGAAAGTGAGAAATTACGGTTATTCTCCCGTAAATATACCCGCTCTTTAAACTTTGCCATCGTAGTGTATTCCATGTACTCGTCAGAGTCGGAAAACCTCATATTGCGCGGCAATTTATATGTTGTGAAATAAAAACTACCAATCGATCCCCAGTTCATTTCATTAATAAAACCTTCCGGCTTACTAGATATTAAATTAGTCAGATCTTCTTTTAAAGAGGTTATATTTGCACCTGCTAAAAACGCTATTTTTGACACTTCTTTTCTTTTAAAAGTGCTCATATTTAAACTACTTAATAATCCCATTTGTCTCACCTTGCAAGTACATAATTGTTTTGTTTGCCAAGTCCTTTTCTTTGATCTTCCCGGTTTAGATCATTCAGGTATTTCTTGATTTCTGGTAGTATTTCAGCGGCGACCTGACTTGATGTTTTCTGGTTTGCAACTGTCATTCCAGCCGACTCGATTCTAACTTCTAAGATTTTTTTGTTAAATGATTTCTCTTTTTGCCATTCGGCTCCGCCCATCTCAAAACTTTCATCTCTGTCTTGAAATTGTCTATTCGTCATCGCGGCGGCTCTCTGCCCGATTGTCTCTTTAATCGGTGCCGCCTCGCCTTCTTCCTGATTCAGTTGGGTTATATGTGCCGCGCTGTCTACAATCAATTTTAAATTTGCCATGATTTCACTTAATTTGCTGGCTGCCGCTCCAAGTCCGGGCGCAATAAGATTGCCGAAATTGGTCATAAGCTTATCTACTTCTTGCCACGCTTTTTTAATAGCCAGTGCGTCAGTTTGCATTTTTTCGTTTGCTTTTGATACCTGTCCGCCATCTCTATTGGTTTCGTTCAAACTCTTATTGAAATTATTGTTTGCGTTTGTCATTAAAGCAGTAAAACCACTGGCCGCCAATTGATCCGGGAAAAGTTTTGCAATTGCAGCGTTGTATTCCGCTGTGCTTTTTGTGGTTTTCTTTACTCTTTTATTTATTTCTTCAATCGTCTGAACAAATTTATTTCCCTTAAAATTTTGCATCATGCCGCCAACGGACTTGATGCCCAGCTTTGCGAACGCTTTCGCACTGCCTTCAACGGGACTTTTAAGCGATTTCATAACCGCCCGTAATTTTGTCATCGCTTCGGGGGTTTTAATACCGATTGACGTTAAAGCGGCTACAGCGGCTGCGGTCTCTTCAATGTTTGCACCTGCCGCGTTTGCATCAGATGCCACTTGTCCGAAAGATGCCGACAATTCGGCAACGGTAGTTTTACCCATCTTAACAGCACCGAAAATTGAATTAGCGGCTTGTTCTGCGGTTATCCCCGAACTTTCCCATGCGTTCATGACAGTTGTGATAAGGTCACCAGATTCCGTCATCGTTGCCCGGCCGCCTATGGACATTTTAGCAACAGCATCAAGATAGTTTTTAACTGCCGACTCGGTAGCCGGGACACCGGCGGAAATACCGTCATATAATGCCTTAATTACATCTTGAGAATCTTTGCCGTACGTTGTTTGAATACCTTGAACAAGCGGCTTGAAACTGGCTGTAATCTCATTTGCTGATTTATCTGTGAGTGTTGCAACCTCTGCCAAACCATCGGCAAAATCCAGAGATTTTTTAATACTTTTTCCTAAAAAACCACCAATAGCGCCGATACTTGCTACCCTGCCGAGTGGAGTATTTAAAATATTGAACT
>Ga0315289_10013997_pt1 | contig 11217 bp, 8 predicted proteins | sample YL17G11_40_MG_FD_203452 | JGI IMG/M metagenome (GOLD analysis project Ga0315289, IMG submission 203452) | Sediment microbial communities from Yellowstone Lake, YNP, Wyoming, USA - YL17G11_40 | ecosystem: Environmental > Aquatic > Freshwater > Lake > Sediment | place: USA: Wyoming | collected... | reverse complement strand
TAATTGCTATTACATAGATTCGATTATATATAATGATGGTATAATAAATTTTAACAAGATTCCTTCAAAAAATGGAGAATATTTTATGGTATTTGAATTATGGGTTTGGGATGCAAAATTAAATGATTTTAGATATGGTTATAATATTAATAGTGATTTTAGATCTTCTTCACTATATATGCAATTTAATATTATTAATAATTATTTAAATTATAGGTAAATTGAATAAATTTGAGGACATGTTTCTTTTTTTTCTTACTCCCCACTTATATTCTACATAATGTTCGTCAAAAAACATCGCTTATTTCCAACATATACACCTTTAATTCAGTAACTTTCAATCTTTATAAAACTATATGATAATTTTTTTTCAGCTTTAATCTAAATTTATTGACAAATAGAGATGTATTAACATGAAAAAAATCGATATAGGTGTAATAGGCCTAGGTAATATGGGTTATCTACATTTAATAAACTGTCTTCATATGAAAAATGATGTCAATGTTGTCGCGGTATCAGATAAATCAAAGAGGGCTTTAAAAAAGGCAGCAAATTTAGGTATAAAAAACGGATACGAGGATTATCAAGAGTTAATTAGTAAGCAATCAAAAGATCTTGATGCGGTTTTGATTTCTCTTCCAAATTTTCTTCATTTTGATTGTATGAAGTTAGCCCTAGAAAATGGGATCGATATATTCATCGAAAAACCGATAGCCATGTCTTCGGACGAATGTAGAACAATAGTCAAGCTTGTTGAAAAAAGTGGGAGAAAACTTATGCCTGGTCACAGCATGAGATTTATTCCTGCTATTGAAAAAATGAAAGAAACTGTCGATAAGGGAATGTTGGGAGACTTGAAGATAATTACAATTGAATCGATCCAAAATGGTCCTCTAAGTCACGGTGTTGTCCCTAAGCCAATTCCAGATTGGTGGTTTGACCCGAAAAAAGTAGGGGGGGGAGTTTTACTTGACCTTGGTTATCACCTAATTGACCTTTTCCGTTATTTTTCTGGGGAATCTGAAGTCAAATTCGCATCTCTAGATTATAACTATAGTCTCCCTGTTGAAGATGGCGCAACAGTCATTTTAAAATCTGAAGCATCCTCTACGAGAGGGGTAATCAATGTTGGATGGTTCGAAAAAACAATATTCCCAAGGTTTAATTTTAGAATGATAGCTCATGGTAGTGCTGATTTTATTTCGACAGAACAGTTGATACCGAGAAACCCATATTCTCATGCAATAAAGGAAGGCATTAAAAATTCCTTAAGAAGAATTTCCGGGAAGAAAATACATCCTCTTTCTTATACATATTATTTTGAATCACATTATAAAGAATTGTTATATTTTATTAATTGTATGCAAAATGATGTTGTTCCTTCAATTTCAGCGGTTGACGGCCTTAAAACTTTAGAAATAATCGATAAAGCTTATAGTTACGCAAAGAATAGAATAGAACAGTTTTAGTATATATCAATGACACTGTGAGGTTGAGATTTATTTTGGGTAATCTTGTAAGTCTCGTTCGTTCTCTAAGTCCAAAGGAAATTAACAAGTCTATATGCAAAACTTTCGACTTGATTGGTTTTAATATAGATAAACCTGTTCGTCAAGTAGCTATTAAACCCAACCTATGCTACTATTGGGACGCTTCCACTGGTTATACTACAGATCCACGAATTGTCTCAGGAGTTATCGACTGGGTAAGAGATAGGTTAGGAGTTGATACTGAAATTAAAATAGTGGAATCAGACGCTACCGGAATGAGAACAAAATTAGCCTTTTTAATATTAGGCTACGAGAAACTGGCGAGAGAAAAAGATGTCGAATTAGTAAATCTTACGGATGTTCCAAGTATCGTCGAAAAAGTCACCGTGAATAAACACGAATATGATTTCAAGGTACCCTTATTGTTAAAAGAAGCAGATCTTTTCATAAATGTACCTAAGTTAAAAATAATGCGTATCTCACGTATTACGTGTGCAATGAAAAATATTTTTGGTTGTATTTCATCTCCTAGAAAAATCGTCTATCATCCTCGCATAAGCGAGGCGATTGTAGGCATAAATAAGATCTTAAAACCTCATGTTACACTTGTCGACGGGATTGTTGGATTAGGTCGTTACCCAATTAAATTAGACCTTATTATGGCAAGTAAAGATGTATTTTCTTTGGACTGGGTTGCTTCTGAAATAATGGGTTATAGTCCTTCAGAAATAGATTTTTTAAATCTTTCAAGAAAAGAAGGGCTTGGAGAATCACAAGGAATACAAACAGTTGGAGAAGACCCGAAAGATATTAGAAAAATTTTCCCAAAAGCTGGCCGTCTTTCAACCGAATATTTATGGTCTCTCCAAATTGGATTGTTGAAAACCTATGCAAAAATTGTAGACGATATAATTCCTCCTTTTGTTCAAGAATAGTCTATAATTATATTTCTACTAAACAAATGATGATAGTTCTGTTTGAATTAATAATTTGGATACTTACCGGTTTTTTTTCAGTAGGAATTATTGGTATAAACTACTTATATACACAAAAAATGGCGTCATCAAATTGGAAAATCGAGAAAAACCCCTTATACCTACCCAAAGTGTCCATAATTATTCCTACATTCAATGAAGAAAAGATTATTGGATATAAAATTAAAAACTTGATGAAAGTGGAATACCCCATAAATTTAGTCGAATACATTTTCGTGGATAGTTTATCAAGTGATTCAACGATGAATATCATAAGAGAAATAACTTCATTATATTCTGATAAAAAAATCCAAATTTTAACAGATATAGATAAAAAGGGAAAATCTAATGCTCTAAATTTTGCATTGAAATATTGTAATAATGAAATAATAATTGTATCAGATGCAGATTGTTTCTGGCAAAAAAATACCCTCATTACCGCTTTATCCTATTTTTATGATAAAAAAATAGGAGCTGTTACAGCTCCAAAAAGATTGTTGAATAACGAGAGTACCTGGGTCACCAGAAGTGAAGACAGATACCTAAAATCTATGAACCTAATAAAGCTTGGAGATTCAAAAACAGGGTCAACTATTTTTTTTGAAGGAGGTTTGAGTGCTTTTCGAAGAGAACTGGTAGATAAATTTGATCCATATAGCACTGGTTCAGACGATTGTGGAACGGTTATCACCATTTTGGAAAAGAATTATAGAGCAATTATGATATCTGAAACGGAGTTTTTTACAACTTTTCCAGAGACCTTTAAGGAAAAGATCGATATAAAGATAAGACGATCTGTTCAATTATGGCAGATCTATCGAAGATATCTCTCCGATCTTATTTATAATAAGATTAAGATATCAAGATCTATTATAATAAAAAATATTTTTCTATTTTTTTTTGGACCATTTATTTTCATGATTTTTAGCTTTTTAACATTGTTAGTATTTTTGAAAATTCCATTGTTTTCCTTATTATTATTAATAATGTTTATACCCATGGTGAGAGAATATTCATTTGAATTAATTTTCAATTATAGTATTTTCTTTTTTTCATTATTAACATTGATTTCCAGAAAGAGATTCCTTGTCTGGGAAAAACCCGGAGATCGCGAACTGTTTACTGAAAAAAGTTTAATCGAGAAGAATTTGATATAGATAATTTACAAACTTTACTCATACAAAAAAAGGATGAATGTTTGATAAAAATAGGTGAGATCTATGTTAATTTATGAGAGTAAAAAGAGCTATGAAAAAAAGGTTGTCACCGTTGGTATGTGTGCATTGAACGCAGAAAAAATCATTGCTGATGCCATTATCAGTATTAATAATCAAGATTTTCCAAAAGAATTAATGGAGTTTATTTTTGTTGATGATGGAAGCACAGATAATACTTTGAAACTCGTGCTTAAGTGTGTTAAAAAAATGGATGTTTCTGTAAAAATTTTTTCAAATGAATGGAAAGGGTTAGGGCCATCAAGGAATATTATTTTTCAAGAATCTGAGGGAAAATATATAGTGTGGATTGATGCAGATCAAATAATACCTGGAAATATGATAAATATTTTAGTTAATTTTATGAATAATAATGAAAAAGTAGGTATATCTAAAGGAATAAGAGGTATAATTAATAAATCTACTTCAGTTGCTACATTAGAAATGATGTATCATCAAACTGCACAATTACTAGATTTAAAACAGGTAAAAAAACCATTGGGTACTGGAGGATCTATCTATAGAAAACAAGCATTATCAGAAATAAATGGGTTTGATAAAACAATTAAAAATGTGGGAGAAGATATTGAAGCAGAGTATCGTATATTATTGAAAGGATGGCTATTAAAACGCGTTATTTCAGCGACTTATTATGAAAAATGTAGATCCACATGGAAAGAACTATGGATAGAATACTGTTGGCATGGAAAAGGATCTCGGATTATTAATAAAAAAGAACTTCAAATACATTCAGAATTGAACAATAAATTTCTCCCTTTTCTTTTAATTCGCGATGAAATGACAAGAACTTTAGTTGCATATCAAATAACTAAAAAAAAGCTTGCATTTTTACTACCATTTCATTGGTTATTCAAAAGGATCGCTTGGATTTATGGATATATACAATCTGAAAAAGTGATGTATTAAATGAATAATGTTAGAGTAACTATAGGTATCTGTGCAAAAAATTCTGAAAAAACTATTAATAATACAGTAAGAAGCTTATTGACTCAAGATTATCCTTTAGAAAAAATACAAATAGTTTTCGTTGATGATGGTAGTAATGATCAAACTCTCAATATAATAAATAAAATCTGTTCAGAAATTAATATCATAACCAAAGTATTTCATCATGATTGGCAAGGATTAGGATATAGTAGAAATTTAGTAGTTAATAATGCCAAAGGAAAATTTATTCTTTGGGTAGATAGTGATATGATTTTATCTCGAAACTACGTTAGAAAATTAGTGAATTTTATGGACGAAAATTTAAACGTAGGAATTGCCAAGGGGAAATATGATATAACTTCTGCAACTGATTGGCTTTCTGCCTTAGAAATGTATAGCCGTTCAAAAATGGGTTTTGACTTCAATAAAAATCCTTCTAAATCAATAGGAACAGGTGGCTCTATTTACCGAGTAAAGGCATTAAAAGATGTAGGAGGTTTTAATAAAAACTTAAAAGGATATGGAGAGGATTGGAATGTCGAATTTAAAATGAGGAATGTTGGTTGGAAGTTTAGTATAGTTGATTGTGTTTTTACAGATTATGAAAAATATGGAATAACTTGGAAACAACTTTGGCAAAGATACTTTAAACGTGGATATGATGGTTGTAAATCTAAAAAATTGACCAAAGAAATGGTTCGATTCTATAAAATGATACCGATAACTTCTTTCATAGCAGGTTTCATAGATTCTCTTACTTTATATAAGACAACTCATCGGAAAATAGTATTTTTACTTCCTATTCAATATATGGTTAAATCATTCTTTTGGTGCAACGGATATATTTATGCTCATCTGGATTCACGGTTACACGGAACCCGATCGCGCGCGCGAAAGATCACTTCATAAACGGGGTAGAAAAAAGTGAAAATTTGTCTTCTAGGATGTCTTGATGATCTCCCAGGGAAGAATACTAGCGCTCCTATTCGGATTTATAATCTATCAAGATGTTTAGCCGAATTCGCACGCGCGTATCTTACAGTCCTTTCGGATGTTCAAAATAACAAAAAATCTCTTATCTTTTCTTTTGCGCGCGCGACAGCTTAATACATTGAAAATTTTCTAACCTTACCACAAATAAATATAGTTAAATAATCTTTTTATTTTAGTCTATTAAGTGTTTAGGTATGAAAGTTGGGATAATTGGGTGTGGAGGAATAGCTCCACTTCACATTGAAGCATTTAAACGTACTAATAATGTAGAAGTAGTAGTCCTATGTGATTTAGCTATAGATAGAGCTAAGATTATGGCTCAAAAATACAAAATTAATAAAATATATAGCGATTATATGGAGATGCTGGAAAAGGAAAATCTGGATATTTTAGATATTTGTACTCCAACATCAACACATAAAAAAATTGTATGTGATGTAGCCAAAGAGGTTCCCGCCATTTTATTGGAGAAACCTATGGCCAAAGACGTTGGTGAATGTGATGAAATAATAAAAGAACTTGAGAAAAATAAAACTAAAATTTGTATAGGACATAGCCAGATTTTTCATCCAAAAATACAAAAAATAAAATCATTGGTAAATTCTCCTGATTTTGACCTATATAGTTTAAAAACATCCCTAAGAGCCAGTTTTGAAATTCTACAAAAACATAATTTAATAGCTCCTTGGACAGTTACTCCTCAGCAAAAAGGAATTATTTGGGAGGTTTGCAGTCATCATGCATATCTTCAACTCTACTTTTTGAAGGATATCTCAGAGGTCTATGCTTTAGGGGGGAAAAATAAGTATCCGGTTTATGACGATTTCTCAGTCCTTTTACGTACAAAGGAAGATCGGTATGGTTTAATTGAAATATCTTGGACCGCGAAGGAATTTGATATAGTTTATGAGGCTCGAGATAAAAATGGTAGAAGGTTGGAGTTACAATGGGAATATGACTATTTACTAGAAAAATCTAGGTATCCTGAGTACTCCAAAGGTTTAGTTATTAAAAATATGTTATCTGATGAAAAACGTATAATTAATAAATGGGCTAATTTTACAAACCAATTCATATATAAAAGAAAATATAGTCCAACATATAACCTTATAAAAGAATATATAAATTCATTAGAAAATAATCTACCGTCTCCGGTATCTGCTGAAGATGGAAGAAGAACTGTAAAGCTTCTTGAGTGTATAGAAAAATCTTTAGATGAAAAAAAGCCGATCCCCTTTTAAATTATAAAGTCTCTACCTCTATATAATGCACGATATTTTGGAGTTCGAATCATTTTGAATAGTGACAATTATTTATATAAAGAAAATAAGCCTTTACTATATACTTTATTACTAATACAAATTTCTTATATTATTACTTCTTATTATAATATTTATATTTTGTTCCAAATTTTAGGATTAATATATCTCATATTAGTTCCAGGTTTACTCATTATATTACTATTTAATTATAAATTTGAGATATACAATATGATTTTATTATCTATTGGTACAAGTTTAACAATATTAATTATTTTAGGTTTATTAACAAACGAAATATTATTTTCATTTGGATATTTAAATTCTTTAAGTTATTTTATTTATACTATAAATTTATTCACTCTATTTTTATGGATAATAAATTATATTTTCAAAAAAGGTTATTATTTAAAATCCATCAAATCAGAAACGATTACAAAATTAATTCCAGTCTTAATCCTTCCCTTTTTAAGCATATATGGAGTAATACTTGTTAAAGAAACAAATAATAATGTTATTCTATTAATAATGTTATTATATATTTGCATATATATATCCTATTTAATACTGAGTAAAAATTTATCTTCAAATTATTATCCAATAATTTTATACCTTATAAGTTTATCTATATTATATCACTCATCACTTATATCTAATTATTTACCAGTATTTAGTTCTGATTCTCCCTTAGAATATTATTTGTCTCAAATAGTAAAAGAAAATATGCATTTAGTGTCTTCTGTTTCAAATACTGATTTAATAAACAGAGTAAATTCGATGTTCAGTGTTACTTTACTCCCAGTAATATTTTATACAATTTTAAATATTGACACTGATCAGATATTTCGTTTAATATACCCCTTAATATTTGCTTTATTGCCCGTGATCGTCTATCAAATTTGGGTAAAATATATCAACGAAAAAAAATCTTTGATTTCTTCTCTGTTATTGCTATCTTTTTACGTATACTATAACGAAATGTTGGGTAATAATAAACAAATGATAGCTGAAATATTTTTAGCCCTAATCTTTTTAATCGTGTTAAGTAACGATATCCCTGAAAAATATAGAAACATATTTTTTATTTTATTTTCTTTCTCTATAACCGTAAGTCATTATGCAGTAGCACTTATTCTGTTAATATTCATTTCATTATTCTATTTTACCACTAATTTAATTAATATTATTAGAAAAAACAATAATCTATTAAAATTTTCAAATAACATTGATCTAAAAAAAGTTTTAATATTATTTGTTATTATGTTTTCATGGTTTATTTTTACATCAAATGAAAGTAATTTAAGAAGCATTGTATATGAACAGCAGCAAGTTATTCTATCAATTGCTGATATTTTCAATATAAACTCACGAGAACAAAGTGTATTAAGAGGTTTAGGCCTTGAACAAACAGATGTTTTTATAGTGTTAATAAGCCGAATTTTTTCATACATAACGCAAGTATTAATTATATTAGGTTTCTTTAGTATTATCTATAAAAAAGATGAAGAAAATATAAAAGATTTCAACGCACTATTAACACTAACTTTATCTATATTTTTTGTATTTTTAATGTTTGTTATACCTGGTTTATCTAAAACAATGAATATGACTAGACTTTACCATTTATTACTGATCTTTATTTCACCTTTATTTCCAATTGGATTTTATTTTCTAGTAAAATCAATATCGTCATTTACATTACTGAAAAAATATAAATCACTCCTAAAAATAGTTTCATCAGAAAGATTTAAAAGTTTATTAATGCTACTGATATTAGTACCTTACTTCCTCTTTCAAACAAATTTTATATATGAAGTAAGTGGTGCTGAAAGTTGGTCCATTTCACTAAGTAAATATCGAATAAGTGATTCCCAATTGAAATATAATACTAATTATATAGACGATTTTGATCATAGTCATTCAATATTTGTACGAAACTTTGTAAATAATAATAAAAACACCTTTTATGCCGATGGTTCGTCCTATACAATAGTAAGTTATGGAATGGCTCTTGGAAAAACTATTATTCCAATCACTAATATAACAGATTTTGAATATGATTCTATAGTTCTTTTAAGTGAATATAATATAAATAGTCAAAAATTAATAGGATACGGTAGAACATATAATTTTACTCAATTAACCAATATTTTTACATTAAATAAAATATATTCAAACAGTAAGAGCGTATCTTATTATAGGTAAAATTAATTATGAAACATTTCAAAAAAAATAATTGAATATTTCTGATGAAAATTTAATGGAGGCATGCTATGAATAAATTATTATTAACATTTGATATTGAAGATTTTATAAACTCTAATGCAATTGAAGCAAATCGTATCATATTTAAATTACTAGAAAAATATGAACTTAATGCTATACTATTTATTACAGGCCACCAAGCTGAAAATTTTAGTACAAATCCTGAAATTCTCGATCTAATTAAAAAACATGAAATCGGATTTCATTCATCCAGCCACTCAGTGAGACCAATAATTCAAGAATTTTCTGATGTTAAAAGCTATAATGAAGCATATAATATTTCAATTCAAAGAGAAACCTCACATATCAACCCATTAACCGGTCAAATAGAGGAAGACGGCGGAATTAATATTTTAAAAGAAATATTTCCCAACAAAAGGATAGAAAGCTTTAGAGCACCTGGAATGAGCTGGACTCCTCCTCACCTGGAGGCTCTTAACGATATTGGAATAAAATTTGATTTTTCTTCTGGTATTACTACTTCAGAACCAGTGAGTTATAAAAAGGTAATATTTTTCCCTTACACTTTTCTTCAAAGTTGGGATGGTAGTTTGTATGATTACCAATGTCTTTTTTATACAATATTGACAAGGAAGGTAGCAGTTTTCGATCTTCACCCGAGCCAATTGGTGAATAAAGATGTATGGGATGGGATATACTTCAAGGGTAATCCTCCATACTTATCCGAAACGCAGAAGAGGGAGGCGAGTCAATCGAAATCTCTTTTTCATAAATTTGAAGATCTCTTGAAGGTTGTAAATTTTCTTAAAAAAATGGGATTAGTAAAAGTCGATACAAATTTGAATCTACCATCAAAAGACTTGATTACAACTAAAAGTGAAATAGATAATTGTTATGAGATGAGTGCACGGTGGCCTAGAAAGTTCTTTAACTATAACCCAAAATATATATATCTTCATTTTCAAGATTTTTTTGAGGACGCTTTTAAATAACTAATTATCAATACGATTATGAAGGGTGAATATTTGAGAGTACTAATGGTTACTCCTTGTTATGATCCTATTAAGGGAGGAACAGAGACTGTAGTTCGCAACTTATCAATTGAACTAAATAAAAATAATTTGCATGTAGATGTAATGACATTCAATATGGATAAAAAATGGAGCCCTAAGTGGCACGGAGATTTTAAAAGAATCGATGATATTAATGTAATTAAAATTCCCGCAATAAATTGGTATCCAATTACACATTCAAATCGAATAACAATGGGTGTAAATTTGATTCCCGGAAGATTTACTCATTTATTTGATAATTACGATATAATACATTTTCATGAGGATGTAAGTTTTCCACTTTTTTCATACTTTTCAAGAAAACTAAAAATATTTCACTTACATGGTCTCGATAAAGATTTTCAAAAAAGATATTTTTTCAGTAGATTCATTATGAAAAATATTGCAGATATCTACATATGCTTAACCAAACAAATGAAAAATGATTTAATTTCATTAGGAATATCTGAAAATAAGATTAGACGTTTACCCAATGGTGTTAATACCGATATTTTCTTTCCATCGGTTGAGAAAGAAAAAAATTTATTGCTATTTGTTGGAAGAATTACCCCTATTAAAGGTTTACACGTATTGATAGATTCTTTATCTTTTTTGAAAACCCCCGTATCCCTAATCATATTTGGTCCCTTCGATAAGGATATTGAATATAGTGAATATATCTTAAATGCAATAAAGAGTACAAACGAGAGAGGGAGACATAAAATAATTTATATGGGAAGAGCAGAGCAAAGAGATCTTGCTAAATGGTACCCAAAAGCGTCACTTTTCATCTCACCTTCATTGACAGAGGCTTTTTCTATGGTAAACATAGAAGCTCTATCATGCGGAACCCCTGTAGTTTCCACTAATGTTGGAGGTATACCTGAGGTTGTTTGCAACAGGTCAAATGGTATTTTAGTTCCGCCAAATAACCCCTTAAAATTAGCCCAGGCGATAGACCATTTACTTCTTAATGAAGATATTAGAAAACAATATGGTATCGAAGGTCGAAAATGGGTAATCGAGAACTTTTCACTCACTGTAGTAGTCGATCAGCTGAT
>Ga0315289_10013996_pt1 | contig 11217 bp, 9 predicted proteins | sample YL17G11_40_MG_FD_203452 | JGI IMG/M metagenome (GOLD analysis project Ga0315289, IMG submission 203452) | Sediment microbial communities from Yellowstone Lake, YNP, Wyoming, USA - YL17G11_40 | ecosystem: Environmental > Aquatic > Freshwater > Lake > Sediment | place: USA: Wyoming | collected... | reverse complement strand
CAGAAAAAAAACATCGCCATGTCCTCGGCCTCCAAGCGCATCCAGAAGGAGCTCGCCGAGATCTCGCTCGACCCGCCCTGCAACTGCTCGGCGGGCCCCAAGGGTGACAACATCTTCGAGTGGGTCTCGACGATCCTCGGCCCCTCGGGCTCGCCCTACGCCGGCGGCGTCTTCTTCCTCGACATCCACTTTCCGGCGGACTACCCGTTCAAGCCGCCCAAGGTCGCGTTCAAGACCCGCATCTACCACTGCAACATCAACAGCAACGGGCAGATCTGCCTCGACATCCTCAAGGACCAGTGGTCCCCGGCCTTGACAGTGAGCAAGGTGCTGCTGTCTGTCTGCTCGCTGCTGACCGACCCCAACCCCCGTGAGTTTTGGTAGTTTCTTCTTCTTCTTCTTCTTCTTCTTTTCACTTTCTCTGTTTTGTGTGTTCGTGAATGGCTGCCGGGGAGAAAGGGACAGCGAGGACCTTCTGAAGAGCAAGAGACTCACCCCCGAGAGGAACTAAAAAAAAATCTTCAAATCTCTATCTTCTTCTTTACAGAGGACCCGCTCGTCGGCGCCATCGCGCAGCAGCTCCTCACGGACAGAGAGGGCCACGACAAGACTGCCGCGGAGTGGACGAGGCGCTACGCCCAGGGGTGAGAAAAACAACTGAGGTAGAAAAAAAAGGAGGGACCCCAACAACTGACTTGAAAAAAAAAAGAGCAAAAAAACTCTGGAGATTTTTGTGTTCCGTTCTGCTTTTCCCTGTTCCATTTCCCCCCATTTTTGTAAATGCTCAGCTACCCCCACCAACCTAATCCAGTTCAAAATATAGAAACGAAGAGAGCGGAGGAGAGGAGGAGAGAGAGAGAAGAAAAAAGTATAGAACAGAGTCTCGTTTGTCGTTCCATCTTTTTAACAGTTTTGTTTTTCAGTTGCATTTCGGTTCTTCTCTTTTTCCTCCTCTTCTTTCACGCCTTCGCGGCAGCAGGTGCTGCTCGCCTCGGCCTCCGCGCGGCGAGCGAAGGCGACGCCGAAGTGGCTGTCTTCGCCTTCCTCGTCGAGGCTGCTGCTGTTGCGGCGACCGCCTCCTTGCTCGTCGCCGCCGCAGCGCTCTTCGTCTCCTCCTTGTCCTCGTTCCTTCCTCTTCCTCCTCCTCCTCCTCCCCCCATCAACGCGACCCGCCACCACCGCAGCGCGTCCGCCAGCCAGCAACCGCAGACCCCCACGGCGCACACAAGCGACGTCAGCGCCAGCGGCGCGAAGGGCAGGCGCGCCGCGAGCCGCGGGAGCGCCAGCGGCCACGCGGCGACGCACGCGACCTCGAGCGAGCCCAAGAACACGGCGGCGGCCCTTTCGAGGGGCGAAAACGGGGGGCTGACGCCGCCGATCGCCTCGGAAAACAGAAAGAGGGCGTGCGCGACCAGGAGCAGGAACGCGGTCGCTCGCTCGGCGGGGGCGGGGGCCAGCAGGGGCAGCAGGGCGTGCAGCGCCGGCAGGGAGAGCCGGAAGTAAGCCCGCGGCCCCCGAGCGATGCCTCGCCCGTCGTTGCCGTTGCCGTCGTCGCCGTCGTCGCCGTCGTCGCCGTTGCCGTTGCCGTCTCGTTCTTCCTGTTCTTCTTCTTCTTCTTCCCCTCCCTCGTCGCTCTCGCCAAAGGCCCTCCACGCCGCGAGGGCCAGCACCGGGAGGATGGCCTTCTCGTGCACGTGGTAGCCCCACACGAAGGAGCAGAGGAGGCAGTACTGGGCCGCGGCGGCGAAGGAGGGCGTCCTCGCCGGCGGCGGCGGCGGCGAGCGGCCGCCTCTCCTCCCCGGAGCCGAGGCCGAGGCGAAGCCCGAGCGCAGCGCCGAGAGGAGCGCCGGAGCCTGGGCCAGGAGCACGCAGAGCGCCGCCGTGCCGGCCCCGGGCGTGGGGAGGACGGCGAACTCGGTCTGCTGGACGAGGCCAGAGGCCAGGCCGCTGCCCCTGCGCCCCGCGAGCGAGGACAGGAGCGAGGAGGAGGCCCTCGCCGCCGCCGTCGCCTTGATCGCCGCCGGGAGCGGCAGCGCCCCGACCCTGGGCGCCAGGGCCCGCAGGGCCGCGCTGAGCGCCACGTCGGCACCCGCCACCAGCGCCCACGCGTTCGCGGCCCAGTAGGCGTGGAGCAGGCCCCTGCCGAAGGGGAAGAGGCGCCCCAGGAGCGGCGCGAGCGAGGGCATCGAGAGCGCGAAGGGGCCAAACGCCACGGCGACGACGGCGGCGACGACGGCCGCGAGCGGCGTGGCGAGCGAGGCCGAGGCCGCGACGGCGGCTGCCACGCCCCCCCCCGCATCCAGCGCCGCCCTGCCCCTGCCCAGGCACCGCCCCAGCAGGTGCAGCGCGAACAGCGGGCCCAGGCACGCGAAGAGGTGCTTGGAGCAGACCAGAGCGGCGAAGGCCGCGGCGGCGGCGAGGTCGCCCCGGCGGCGCTGCGCCGCAGAGACCGCGAGGAGCAGCAGCGCGAGCAGGGGGGCGTTGTACTGGAAGTGGATCGAGTCGACGATCAGCAGCCCGGGCGAGGCGAAGACGAGCAGGAAGGGGACCCAGGGCGGGGGCGAGGAGCGGGAGGGGGAGGGGGAGGTCGCCGTCGCGCGCGCGGTCCTCGCGCCCTTGGCGCTCTTTGTGCTCGTCGTGAGCCTCCAGGCGACCGCGGCGAGCGCGAGGTCGGCCGCGACGGCCGAGAGGCGCATCAGAGCCAGGGTCCGCGGGTCTCCCTCCACGGGGTCCGTCTGCAATATCAGAGCCCTGGGGGCGGCTCCGACGAGGGCCGCGAAGGTGGCGAGCGCCCTCTCGAAGTAGGCGAAGAGCGGCGGGTAGTCGAGGGTCCACTCCGAGGTGGCGTCGAGGTACCTTCGTTTTTTTTGAAAAAAGAGAGCAAGAGAGCAAAAGAAAGAGAGCAGAGGAGAAGAGAAAGGGTGAGGGGCTCGATCGAGCGGGCGTGGCTGACATTTTTCCTCCCTTTTCCTTCCGCAGCAGCGATTTTATCCCCCCCTTGAACTCACCATTCCCTGAGCGGCAGTGTATAGGTGACCGCGAGCCAGTTGCGGTGCACCTCAAAGTCAGTCGATCGGTACCCGGGGGCCAGCGCGAGCTTGAGTCCCGTCGCCGCGGCGACTACTCTGATGCGAGCGTCGTCGAAGGAGAGCATTTTGGAATTGAGAGAGTGAAAAATAAAAAGCGCCGGGGCTGAAAGCTCTTCGTTGCGCCCTCAAGCAGGCAATCGGCAAGGAAGAGGCGAAAAAACAGGTCGCCGGCGCGGCCTCTGTGGAGCGGGGAGCAACAAAGAGGGTTGTTTTCTCCCCCCTCCCCTCTCTTCTTTGGAAAAAAAATTAGGCACTTCTGCGACAGTGGAAGCGATCGAGTTTTTTTTTTCCGCAGTCTGAGGCGGAGACAGATTCACTCTTCTCCTTTCTACCCTTTTCCAGCCTCCGCCGCAGCCTCTTTCGTCCGCTCTCAAAGCTCCTCAAACTCATCAGGTGCGTCGATGTTCCGCTTTGTTCGTGCTGTCGAAAGGGGAACGGCGCGGCGGAGCTCGCCTCCGCGGTCAGGCAGCGCTTTGCTTTTCTCCCCACCGCCGACCTTTTTCGCATGCCGAGCGATGACTAGCCGCCACACGAGAGAGAGGAAGCAATGCTTCTTCCTGCTTCTGTTTTCCTCCGCCATGCGGCCTTTGCCGCGCCCTGAATCTTTCACCGAAGGCTTGGTTTGGCCGTGCATCGACGCTCCTCGCGGCGGCCAAGGGAAAAGAACGCGAGATCTGCTCGACGCGGGGGCGTCTCTTTTGCCCTTTTTTTGGACTCTTTGGCATCATCAACCATTGAAGTTGGTCGTTTCTCAAACGAGGACCCTCCTCTCCCCCCTCGACCTCCGACCTCCGCGCATCCGCTTCCTGACCCTCCACAACTCCCCCTTCCCGCACGAACCAACAGAATGGCTTTCGCCCTGTCCACCAAGATGGCTGTCAGGCCCGCGGTCTCCGCGCGTCGCTCCCGGTAAGTCTCGATTTGGTTGGCATGCGGACAGGAGAAAGGGGCAAACGAGCCAAGGTGGCAGCTGATGCCCCTGTTTTTTTTTCTTTCCCTTTTCTTGAACCCCCCCCCACCAAGTCCTTCGTTCCTCTGTTTCTTTTCGCCCCCCTTTTTTGCTTGCTCTGTTCCCCCGTTCCTCGTGCGCCTCTTGCGGCGCTGGTCACCCGAGTTCTCGTCGTCGGATCGGAACACAGAGACTCACGCGACTCCTCCCCCCCTTCCAAATCGTAACGAACGAAAACAAAAAACGTTCACAGCGCCGCCGTCGTCGCGCCCCGCGCCCAGGCTGCCGGCTCGCGCGAGATCGCCTCGGGCCCTACCGCCACGCCGTTCGACGACTTCAAGTTCCTGCCTATCCGCGAGTCCACCGTGTCCCGCGCCATGACCTCGCGCTACTTCAAGGTACGAGGGACGGAGGAAAGAGAAAGAGAGATGGGTTTTGCACCGTTTCTTTTTCCATCGTTTCGCTCGCCCTAACGTTTCTTTCCTCCTTTCTCTTCCCCTCATCAAAAATAAAAAAAACACCGAAAAAACTCGAACTCCAACAGGACCTCCACGACTACGCCGAGTGCGACGTCATCATCGTCGGCGCCGGCTCCGCGGGCCTCTCGTGCGCGTACGAGCTGTCCAAGGACCCCTCGATCAAGATCGCCATCATCGAGCAGGGCGTCGCCCCCGGCGGCGGCGCGTGGCTCGGCGGCCAGCTCTTCTCGTCGATGATCATCCGCAAGCCCGCGCACAACCTGCTCGACGAGCTCGACGTCCCCTACGAGGACGAGGGCGACTACGTCGTCGTCAAGCACGCCGCGCTTATGACCTCGACGCTCCTCTCCAAGACGCTCGCGAGGCCCAATGTCAAGCTCTTCAACGCGACGGCGGCCGAGGACCTCGTTGTCAAGACCGACGCCGCCGGCGGCCGCCGCGTCGCCGGCGCGGTGACCAACTGGACGCTGGTCTCGCTCAACCACGACACGCAGATGTGCATGGACCCCAACGTGCTCGAGTGCAAGGTGATGGTGTCGTCGACGGGCCACGACGGGCCGATGGGCGCGTCCGGCGTCAAGCGCCTGCAGAAGCTCGGCATGATCACCGGTGAGAGCTCTTCAATTTCTTTTTTTTGCCCCGTGAGAGCGGGAGCGAAGCTTTTCTCTTTTTTTTTGTTCTTTTGTCCCTTTCTCTGGAGATCCAAGGCAACTCACTCTCTCTCTTCTCTCCCTGTCGAAATCGAATAAAAATTACAGGAGTTCCCGGCATGGGCGCGCTCGACATGAACACCGCCGAGGACGCCGTCGTCGCGCACACGCGCGAGGTCGTCCCGGGAATGGTCATCTGCGGCATGGAGGTCGCCGAGGTCGACGGCTGCCCGCGCATGGGCCCCACCTTCGGCGCCATGTTCATGTCTGGCCAGAAGGCCGCGCACTGCGCGATGAACTCGCTCAAGCGCCAGGCCGCCGCGGCCAAGACCGCCGCGCCCGCGTCGAAGAAGGCCGCCATCGCCGCTTAGAGTTCGAGTGTTGGGGTTCTTGATTTCGAGGAAAATAGCGCGGCGGTGGAGAGAGAGAGAAGAAAAGAGGTGGCTTTTGCGTCTCTTACTCTCTCTTTCTCTCCCTCTCTCTCTTTCCTTCTCTCACGAAATATTGAGAGCGGAAATGGCGATACAAGAAAAAGAAAGACAACGTAACAACGAAAAGAAAAAAGAACGAGAGTGGCAGAAAGGTGCAATTTCTTTGGTTTCGACGGCGCTGTTTGATTCTTGTAAAGACGAGGCAGCGTCCTCTTTTCCCCTTTGCTCCCGGGAAGCCCTTTCAAAGTTTTTTTCTTTTTAGAGAACGGGAATCTAAGAGAACGGAAAGAAGAATAGAGGGAGACAGTGGGAGCGAGACAAAAAAAATCCTTCCCTCTCGTTTTCGCTTTTCTCAAGTCCCCCTCGCGCATTCCCTTCTCTCCTCTCTTTTTAGTTTCTTCTTCTCGTTTTTCGGAGAACCAAGGTCACAAACAAACAAAGCATAGAGCACAGAGAACAGGAAAGAAACGAAAGCAAAAGTCAAAACCCCTCCTCGTTCCCCCCTCTCGTTCCCTCTCCGTTCCGTTTCCCTCTCTCTCTTTTCTGTCTCCACCGAATCCACCCAATCACTTCTCGCGCTTGTCCAGCGCGTACCCTGCCAGAGCCAGCCACCCGGCCACCTGCAGCACCCTCGGCATGAACAAGGAAAGAACGGGAGCGTGCGCCGCGGCCTCCAGGATCAGCCCGCCGACGCCGACGACGATCAGCACCGAGTTGAGCGGCAGCTTGGGCAAGCCGTCGGCGCCGGCCTTCCACCCTGCGCCGGTGTACCCGCTGTTGCTCGTGTCCACGACCTTGAGCGCCGTCGGCAGGATGCGCGTGAACGGCACGCGCACGGCCCCGCGCGCGTCGCTGGCCTTCTCTGCGTTGAGTACACTGCCCTTGGGCGCCAAAGTCTGCGGGTCGACGGCCGGCGACGCGAGGAGCACCGACATGAGGTAGGCCACGCCGGCGGCGGCGCCGGCGGGCTCGGCGGCAAGGGAGAAGAGGACGTTGAGGCCTGTGAAAAGGTTGGAAAGGAGGTGAGAAGGGAAGAGGAAAGGGATAGCCTTTTTCTTTCGAAACCCCCTTGTCGTCTTATCTTTTTCCGTCGTCGCCGTCTCGAAGAAGAATGGCTATCTTACTAGCCCGATTTTGAAGGGCGCTTCGCGCTCTCCATTCTTAAGTAATCCCCTTTCGACAAATAGTTGCGCTATCTTATCCAGGGATACAAATAGAGGCGATTCAAGGGCAAATGCGAGGCCAGAGAGGCCTCATCAAAACTCAAAACCAAAACTCCCATCTCGAAGCCGAAACTAAAAAAAAATAACGCTAACTCACCGGGGATCGAGTGCGCGACGGCGTCGGCCGCGACGGCGGCACCGATGGGGATCAGGCCCTCCGCGCTCTTGGTGCGCATAAACTCGTCGTCGGACTTCTCGGCCGTGACGATGGAGACCGCGACGGGGATCGCAATGGCGACGGCGGACTCGATTACGTTGACAAAGATGTTGGTGTCGAGCCCCGAGGCCCTCGGGGCGGCCACGCCGTTGCGACTCCTGCAAACGCGGCGAGGGGCAGCAGCAATGACGCTGCAGGGCCTGACGGCACTGCGCGCAAGGGTGCTCTGCATCGAGAAAGCGAGGGAGAGAGCGAGACGAGGGAAAGACGACGGCAGAGAGCGGAAACCTTTCAGGTGGATGGGATAATGATTTTTCATTTTTTTCATTTAAAAGAAAACTCTCTCCCCCTCTGTCGCTCTCTCCCCCCCTCCAAAACTCCACTATCCCTCTCCGGGAGGGATAGCCGCACGCACAGCTCTCCTCCGCGAGCGCGTCTTTAAACAAAAAAAAAGGCCAGTTCCAGTCAAGAAGTGTGCGCGTGCGTGAAAAAGCTCTGCTTTTTCCCCCCTCGTTCAAACTCTCTCCCTCCCTCTCTCCAAAAAAAAAATGAGAATTCACGAGTTCAGGGAAAAAAGGGGCTTCAGACAGCCACGCCCTCGGCCTTCACCCCGCCCATCTCCAGGGCCCCCAGCGCCGCCAGCGCCCTCTTGGCCTCGGCCCCAAAGTCCAGCGGCGTCGCGGAGTGCACAGCCAGCCTGCGCCTGCGCTCGCCGTTGTACTCCTGCGTGCGCGCCGCGACGCGGAGCACCCACGGCCTGAACGCGGCGTCGGCGAGCGCGGCGGCAAACGCCTTGGGCCTGTTTTCTCTCAGGTCGGCGAGCTCGTCGGCGGTCCTGCCGCCCAGCACCGCCCGCGCCGCGTCGTCGAAGAACGACAGCTGCGCCTCGCCCGTCGAGTCCGCGACCTTGGACTGGAGCACGTACCTGCGCACCATGGTGGGGTACAGCTTCTGGTCGAACTCGCACCACCAGCCGCTGCCGTCCTCCCTGGCGACGACCTTGCGGCCGCGCTCCTCGGGCGCCGCGGCGTACCACATCGTCTGCTCCGGGTCGACGGCGGCGAGCGTGGCTACGACGGTGGCGTACTCGGGCTTCGCCTCGGGGGGCGGGAGGGGCTGCCCCGGGGCGGGCAGCAGCGAGGACAGGTCCGCGCGCGGGCGGGCGCCGCCGGCGCCCGGGGCCTTGCCCGCGGCGGCGAGCGCGGCCTCGCCCGCCGCCGTCGGCGCGCAGTCCTTGCCCTCCTCGTCCCACCAGAGCCTCAGCGCGTCCGCCTGCGGCGAGTCCGCGGGGTCGACGGCGACGACGGACCTCCCCAGCGCGGAGAGCGAGACCCCCCCGTAGTCCCCGACGCGGCAGTGGGACACCGACAGCACGGGCGGGCAGCACGGCGTGCCCGCCCCAGACGGGGCGCCGCCGCCGCCGCCGTTCTTGGCCTGCTCGAGCGCCGCGCCCTCCTCCTCGGCGTGCTTGCCCCACAGCGTCAGCGTGACCGTCTTGCCCGAGGCGTCCAGCAGCGTGACGTCCCTCCTCGCCAGCTCCGTCTCGTCGGACTTGCGCTTGACCGACCCGAGCGGCGCGACGTCGAGCGCCAGCCCGAGCACGTCGACCGGCGCCTTCTTGCCGACGTGCGCGGAGAGCCTGTCGATCGGGACGTAGGCGAGCCTGGAGCTCATCCCCGCGGCGTCGCCCTGGTCGGGGGCCAGCTCGAACAGGGCGCCCTGGCCAAAGTCGAGGCAGTAGTCGTTGCGCACCCCCGAAAAGGCCTTGTTCGCGGGCTTGACGCGGCCGCGGGAGAACAGGTAGACGGCGCCGACCTCGAGCGACGCGTCGGCGAGCGCGGCGGCCTCGCGCCAGAAGGTGGCCTCGATAGCCGTGCCGTGCGCGTCGACGAGCTCGGCCGAGAGCACCTGCGTCGCCGCGGCGCCGGCCGTGCGCAGCTGCCCCTTGCTCGAGACCTTCGCGCGGACGGTCCATCCCGACTGGTAGGGGTTGAGGGCCTGGATCGGGACGAGCTTGCGCTGCCCTCCCGCGGTGCTGAGGGATGCGCCCGAGGGGGGGGCCGGGCCCGGGGTCTTTGCGGCGGCGGCGGCGGTGGGGGCGCCGGGGGTCTGTTGTTGTTGGTCGTTGGAGAGAGAGAGAGGGACGGAAAAGGAGAGAGAGGGAAGTGTGAGTGTTTGGAGGAGGTCGAGGACAAGGAAAGAAAAACGGCGGTGTCTGTCGTCGCCGGTCGATTTCGAAAAAATGAAGAGCACACGTCGGCGACGACTGGAAGACCGGAGGCGCAATCTCGTGCTCTGTCACTTTCATCTTTTCTCCTTACGCCAGGGCTGAGAGATACAAGAGTCGCCGTTCGAGAGAGTCGAAATGCGGACGGAGAAAGAGAGAGAGAGACAGGAAGAGCGCGCGGAATCGAAAACGAGCGTCGAAATTCGTCGCGCGGCATCAGCTTCGCCGGAGGGGCGACGCTGTTGCTGCTGCTGCTCTCCCTCTTTCGTGCACAACGCCGCGCTCTCCGAGCCCTCGCCACGATGATGGCGACGCACCTGCATGGCGTGCTACTCGAAGAAGAAGAAAAAGAAGAAGTGACGAGAAAGAGAAAGAGAGCGAGAAGAGGGACGAAACGCAGAGGAAAATTGAAAGTGATTTGCAAAAAAACTCGTCAGTTCTTCGACCTCTCGTCGTTCTCCTCCTTCCACCCTCTCTCTCTCTCTCACACTCTCTCTCTCTCCCTCTCTCTATCTCTTCTCTCTCTCTCTCTTCTCTTTTTCCCCGTTTCCCCCTCATCAAATCGGCACCCCGCCGCCGCGCAGCGCCCTCGTGATCGCATTCAGAAACGCGTCGTCTCCCGCCAGCGCCAGCAGCGCCCTCCTCACGGCGTCCCTCGCGGCGGGGGCAACGTCCGACGGCGGCGGGATGAGCTGCTGCTGCTGCTGCAGGGGCGGCATCATCGGGCCCGGCTGATGCGGAGGGGGAGCGGGCCCGCTCGCCCTCGACAGCAGCGCCTGCAGGCTCCCTCCCCCGGCCCCTCCTCCTCCCGCGGGGGGCCCCGGAGCGGGCACGGGGGCCGGGGACTGCGGCGGAGGGGCGAGCCGGGCTGAGGAGAGGAGGCGGGCGAGGTTGTCTGCCCCCGGCGCCGGCGACGGGGGAGGCCGCTGCTGCTGCTGCTGAGGCTGCTGCTGAGGCTGCTGCTGAGGCTGCTGCTGCTGCTGCTGAGGCTGCTGTCCGGCGCGGGAGGCTCCGCCGAGGGGGTCGTAACCCGCAGGCAGCGACGCGGGCTGGTCCCAGAAGTCTCCGCCTCCGCCTCCTGCTGCCGCCCCTGCTTGCCCCCTTGAGGACGAAGGAGCGGTAGCATGAGCAGCAGCCGTGGCGGCCTCTCCGGAGGAGTTCTCCTTGACGATCTTCTGAAGGATCCCTTCGAGCCTCGCGCACTCCCCCTGGTCGTAGAACCACACCCCGAACACCTCGTCGCGCTCGTTGCGGTACAGCAGGTACGGCGGCGCGTTCTCGAACTCGAAGCCGCCCAGGACGTCCTCGGAGTAGTTGGTCGCCGACTTTTTGTTGAGGATCAGCATCTGGAACTTGGGGTGCGACGAGCGCCGCAGGATGAAGAGCGAGCCCTCGATGTCCTTGCGGCGCCAGGCCTCGGCGGTCGTGTCATAGTCGTAGAGGGCGACGTGGCCCGCCGAGGCGATGACCTAAAGAGGAGGAAGAGGAAGAGGAAGAGGTTGAGTTTTTTTTTCTCCTTCCGTTTCCATCGTCGTCATCAAGCCGTCGCCGTCGCATGCGATCTCGCCCCATTCTTCCTCTAGAAAGCGTCCATTCGAGCTTCGTCTCCTCTGGATGGCACGCCACTGACCTCCTGGATGTCGTCATCGAGCCTTTTGAGCACCGAGAGGTTTAGGTCGGCTGCGGTTCGGGCCATGATGAGATGTTGACGGCGAAGGGAAATTCTATGGAGGAGGCCCTTCGAGTTCGCGCTCGTTTGGTCGGATAGATTGACGAGTGACGATCGTCAGTGTGCTGCTGCGGAGAGCAAGAAAGGCAACAAGATCGAAGGGATTCAAAAGAAGGGCTCGACGCTCTCTATTTTTTTTGCACAGGAAGTGAGCTTGCCCCATTTTTTTCTTTCGCCTCTCTCCTCTCTCAACTCTCTCAAAACTCTCTCAAAACTCGAAACTCTCTCAAAACTCCATCTTTTTTCCGCTCCTCCATTTCTTCTCTTCTTCTTCTTCTTCTTC
>Ga0315289_10013994_pt1 | contig 11218 bp, 11 predicted proteins | sample YL17G11_40_MG_FD_203452 | JGI IMG/M metagenome (GOLD analysis project Ga0315289, IMG submission 203452) | Sediment microbial communities from Yellowstone Lake, YNP, Wyoming, USA - YL17G11_40 | ecosystem: Environmental > Aquatic > Freshwater > Lake > Sediment | place: USA: Wyoming | collected... | reverse complement strand
AGCTCGTCAAGCGCCGCCAGCAGGGCTGCCTGCCGCTGTGCGCCCGTCGTCGAGGCGTTCGCGATCTCGGCGCGCACGTCGTCCAGGGCCTGCTGGCAGATGCTCAGGTCCAGTTCCCGCGTCTGCTTGGCGCTCAGTGCCGGCGGGCGAGGCTTCTCCGCCTGTGGGCGCTCGCCTTCGGTGGCCGTTGCCTCTGGGGGGGTGGCTCCGACCTGGTTCTGTTCAAGGGAGGAGGGCCCCGGGCCCTGCGTTCCCTGCTCGCTGGTGGGGGGGATGCGCTGGCAGGAGCTGAGGAATAGCAATGCTCCCACGCAAGCAACGAACAGGCGGTGCACCGAGGCCCTCACCTCGTTTGCGGAGTATATCACCGGTCGGCTGCCCCGGCAAGACGATTCCCAAGAAATGTCACCGTGCGCTGCAACCCCACGCCACAGGTGTCCGCACCACGCGCCCGGAGCCCTCGCGTCCGGCGTCCGCCTCAGAACTGCAGGCTGGCCTCCGCCCGCCAGCGGCCGCTCTCGGGATCGAAACCTGCGATGACCACGGGCCGCTCCCGCTGCGTCTTCCCGTCGAACTGCGGCGGCCGGCTGCCCGGCACGTCCACTATGAGCAGATAGCCGCTCAGGAACCCCATGATGGCGCCGTTGCGCGTGGCCACCAGTATGTTGTGGTCCCTCTGGTGGCGGTCCACCCAGCCGGAGCCCTCGTACTGGAACTGCTCGATGCCGCCGACGAGCAACGATACCCCCCCGGTCCATAGGGCCATGCGAGTGCCCCGCCGCCATCGCTCTCCGCCGCTCAGCGCGCGCGGACGAGGCGTCACCACCTCTTTGCGGGCCCAGCGACCGGAAGCATCTTGCTCGTATTCGTCCTCCACGATGTGCCTTATCTGCTCGGTGCGCTTCTCCGAGGGTGGGTGCGTGGAGAAGATGCCGCCCAGAGCCTGCCCGCTCCCGTAGCGCTGCATCATTTTCTCCTGGAAGCGGATGGCGTCGTGCGGGTCGTAGCTCGCCTGCACCATCATGTACACCCCGTTGCGGTCGGCGTCGTACTCCTGGATGCGTCCGTAAGAGGTCGCCAGCATCGTCAAGGTGGCGTCTTGCACCACCTCGGTGGCCTCCACATCGCGCTCGTGGCCCGACTGGTACTCGTAGTCGGAACTGAGCGCCGTGTTGACCACCACTAGGCCGAGCAGCATTCCGTACTGCTTCGCGATATGGCCACGGATGTTGTGGGCCAGTTCGTGGCCGAGCACGTAGGCGACCTGCCCTTCGGAGTCAACGAAGTCCAGCAGGCCGGTGTAGACGACCACCTTGGTGCCGTCGGCGTAGGCGTTGATCTCATTGCTCTCCTGCACGTACACCGGGTAGGGAAGCGGGACCTTGGCGTTCTTGAAGGCTTCGTCCACCCGCTGTAGGCGGTCCACATTGGCAATGTGGCCGGCGTCCACCAAAGATATCAGCGGCGGGCCCCCCTGGGCTGCCGCCATTCCTGCGCTCAGCAGTAGGAGCAGGAGTACCACACACAGGCGCTGCCTCATGACTCCTCACCTCCGCGCATCCAGCCTAAGACTCGCTCACCGGTCGAGTCAACTCAGCAGGGCCGCTCCTGGCAGACGAGCCAGGAGGGGCGCGGCTACCGTGCCGCTGCCATCAGCCCGGCAAAGTACTGTCGCCATACCCCCAGGCTGTAGTCCTCCGGCATTTCCTGCTGAAGCGCGGCGAACTCTGCATCTGCCCGGGCAATGTCGCCGCCACGCGCCCAGTTGACCGCGCTGACGTACCTGCCCGCCAGGGTGGCGTAGCGTGCCCCCTCCGGCCCGTAGGGCCCCAGCGCATGGAACAGCGCCGTACTCACGTCCGAGACAAAGACCAGGCGAACTCGCCGCAGTAGATCGGGTGGCACCTGCGGCAAGTCCTCGCGATCACCCTCGGGCAGAATGACGGTGCCCACTCCCGCCGTGGCCGCCGCCTGCAACTTGGCTGCCACGCCCCCAACGGGATGCACACTGCCGTCGCCCTTGATCTCTCCTGTCACCGCCACCTCGTGACAGACCGGCACGTCCGTCACCGCCGAATACGCCGCAATCACGAAAGCCAGGCCCGCGGAAGGCCCGGCCGCGATGTAAGGCACCGTGTCGAAAGAAAAGAGAGTGTCGCAGTAACTGACCCGCGCGCCCGCTTGATATGGAGCGGCGCCGGCTCGCAGGCAGGCGACGGCGTCCTTCGCCGACTGGGCCATGTCGGCGTCGAGCAGATAGCCGGACACACCCGTCTGACCCGGCGGGCACGAAGGGCTAATCACGCTGTAGTCACCGTACTGCAGCCGCACGAGTTCCTCGGCGGAGAAAGACTGGTAACGTAAGCAGGTCAGGCTCGCGGAGCACGTGACGCCGTTGATCTGCGCGCCGGTGAGGTTCCCGTCTGCGCTGCCTGTCAGGCAGAGCGCGTTCACGCGGCCGACTGCATCCTCCAAGACGCTGGCATGCACCAGGCCGGCGCTCGCCCACAGCGCCAGAAGCACCAGCAGTGCGACGGCCGGCCGGGCCCGCCTGCCCCTAGCCGCCATTTGCCAACCTCAGAAAGTCATCCCAGGTCGAGTGCTGCGCGAACTGAGTGCTGTCGTAGCGGGTATCGTAGTAGTTCTCCGGGAAAGGAAGGTAGATAGCGACGCCATAGGAGTCCTTGACCGACGCGCCGGACTTGTAGTTGGCCAGCACCGCGGTACCTATGGCCGCGCTCAGCCCGTCCACCGAGCCGCCCGTCTCCGGGACCTCCACCTTTGCCAACTGGGCGAAATGCTTCAGGTCGTGGACGTCCTCCAGCAGGTAGGCCTGAGCGTCGGCGGCTGCGGTGCTGATCGCGCTCTTATGGTCGGGCCAGGCCGTGGACAGGGCATCCGCGAAACCCGAGAGCGCCTCCGTCAGCACCTCGGTCTGCGCCAGGTCGAAGAGCGACTGAGTCACACCCCAGCCGGGGAAGGCGGCGACGTAGCGCTCGCCCATGGTTGAGCCGAGTTCCTGGGCCGTCATGGCCGGGTTGGCCATCAGAGGCGCCCAGACGGATTCATACGGCATGCCCTCCGCAGGCTCCGACTCCTCCGAGGCCAGCATCAGGCGCCCGCCATCCTTGCAGGCCCAAGCCACCTCAATGAGAGCCATATCGCAGGCATCGAACACCAGCAGGTCCATGGGGGGCCCGCCGTAGGCCAGAGCCGACTGCAACTGCGAGAGCGACATCTGGGTGCCGCTGGTGAAGTCGTAGAGTATCGCGCGCGTCAGGGGCCGTCGCTGCGCGGGCACCCAGCCGCTGCCGTGGTTCCAGAGGACCAGGCAGTAACGCTCAGCGGGGAAAGCGCTGGTGCCCCACTGGAGGAAATCAACCAGGTTCGCCGGGTCGGCCATGTCCAACTCGCCCAGGTCAGCGAGCATCGGGCTGTGGATCACCGCGGTATCGGTGTCCGGCTCGATCCGGTAGCGGCGCGTGGCGGTCCAATCGCCGTTGCTCTTGTCGTAGCCCGGGTGGCGGTCAATCTGAACGACGAGGTTGACTTCGCTGGAGGCGGCGAGCGACTCCATCTCGTTCATGTCCGCTATGGCAAAGGGCTCCAGGTTGTTGTCCCCGTCCATGTAGACCAGCAGCGTCCACAAGGCGTCCGACCCCACGCGCGTGTCCTGCCCGGCTGTGACGACCGCCGACACGGTGATGGTCGCGTAGCCCTCTGCGGTGATCGTGAGCGTCTGCTGTCCCGGCGCCACCGGAGTCAGGCGGAAGCCCCCGTCCGCGCCCGTTGCCGCCGTCGCCGTCGAGCCCGTTATCGTTACCAGCGCGCCCGCCAGCGGCTGGAAACCCGAGGGCGGTGGCGACGCCTCGCGCGCCACCCGCAGTTCGCCCGGGTCCCCAGGCTGCCCGAAAACGAACCCCGACACGGACCCGGTGCAGGCCTGGTGGTGACCTCCGCAACCTGCTAGCGACAGGAGCGTGACCGCCCCTATGCCCACCAGCAACCAAACGCTAGTTCCCCAGCAGCGTCTCAATGTCATTGGCCACCACGTCATATAGGTCTTCCCGGTACTCGTATTGGCTGTAGACCTTCTTGTCCTTGCCAATCACGTAAGTGTGCGGCACGGGCAGCGCATCGTAGCGCTTGGCCACCTTCTTCTCCGAGTCAAGCAGCACACCGAACTTGTAACCGTGTTCCTCGATGAATGGTTTGACTGCATCTTTGCCTCCGCTGTCAATCGCGATGGCAAAAAAGACTGCTCCTTTCTGCCCGTACTTTTCGTAGAGCGCCTCGAAATCGGGCAGTTCCGCCACGCAGTCAGTGCACTCGATGGACATGAAGTCCAGGACGACGATGAACTTGCCCAAGACCTTGGAACTGCTGATGGTGCGGTCGTTGAGGTCCTTCAGGGAAAAGGACGGCGCCTTGGCGCCGTTCTCCACGGCGGCGGCGAGTGAGACCGCCAACAACACGCCCAACGTTAACACTGCAAACACGCGTTTCACTCTCGCGCCCCCTTTCCAGACCAGCAAACGTCCCCCACATTATACCCCCGCCACGGAGCGGCCGGCACTGCCGTAGCATCGCAATCAGGACTCGCCCGCGGGGGCCTCAAGTTCGGCTTGCAGCAGGCGCAGAAGCCTCCCGGCGGGGATCAGTTTGCCCACGGAGACGATGGTGTCGTTGACCACCAGCGTGGGAGTGAGCACGACGCCGTAGAATGCCGCCTCCTCGTCGTCCTGCGCGTGTTCTTCTATCCGGACCTGATCTGCGGGAAACCGGGCCGCCACCGCACGCACGGTGTCGAGCAGCCGGCGAGAGGCGGGCTCCTCCCCCCCGCTGCCGAACAGTTTTATCACGATCATCTTCTCTCACCCGCGCTTACACAGGCTGCGCTGGCCATGCCTATGGTCGCCTCGCCAGCCACCTTGCGCGAGGGCAGGTGGCACTACCGGAAGTAGCAGGGGCAGTCCGGCCCGCACACGCCGACCGTGCGCGCCTCGCTCACCAAACGTAGTTTGCGCACCAGCCGCTTCACCTCATCCGCTACGTGCTCAAGATGCTCTGGCGTATTCGACCTGCCCAACGAGAAGCGGAGCGAGGAATAGGCCGTCTCCTCGTTCAGGCCCATGGCCAGCAGCACGTGCGAGGGCTTCAGTGAGCCCACGCTGCACGCTGACCCGGTGGAGACGCAGATGCCCTTGAGACTCAGATTGAGCATCAGCGTCATCGCGTCCACATGGGCGAAGGCGAGGTTCACGGTGTTGGGGAGGGTGCGCTCCGGGTGGCCGTTGAGCCGGACGGAGTCTACTTCGTCCAGCAGGCCGAGCAATGTGGTACGCAACCGGTGGTACCTCTCCATATCAACGGCGAGCCGCTCGCCGGCCAGCTGACAGGCCTTGCCGAACCCCACGATGCCGGGGGTATTCTCCGTGCCCGCGCGCAGGCCGTGCTCCTGCGAGCCCCCCTGCTGGATGGCGCTAAGTTGGTGTCCCTCGCGAATGAAGAGCGCGCCCACGCCTTTGGGGCCGTAGATCTTGTGAGCGGACATGGAGTAGAAAGTGCAGGAGAGCCGCGAGAGGTCCACCGGTATCTTCCCCAGCGCCTGCACCCCGTCAATGTGGAAGGGAATGCCGTACTCCGCTGCCAGGGTCGCGATCTCTGCCACCGGCTGGATGGTGCCCACCTCGTTGTTGGCGTGCATTATCGAGATGAGTTTGGTGTGCGGGCGGATCGCCCTGCGCACCTCCCCGGGGTCCGCCATCCCGTACTGGTCCACGGGCAGGTAGGTGGCCTCCACGCCGAAGGCGCTCAGGTAATCGAGCGTATGCGAGACGGCGTGATGCTCAACCGTGGTGGTGATGACGTGTGCCCGGCCGTTCGAGCCTGCCCCGGATCCGCAAGCGCCTAGCAGCGCGGGGAATAGCGTGCCCTTGAGCGCCAGGTTGATGCTCTCGGTGCCGGCCCCGGTGAAGATGATCTCCTCGGGCGTCACGTTGAGCAGCGCCGCCACTCGTGCGCGCGCCTCCCGCAAGCCGGCCTTCGCCTGCCGGCCGATTGCGTGCACGCTGGAAGGGTTGCCGTACTTCTGCGAGAAGTACGGCAGCATCTCCTCCAGCACCTGCGGCGCCACTGGGGTGGTGGCGTTGTGGTCTAGGTAGATGCACTCACAACGGTCGCCGTTGCCACCGCTCTTCGACATCCGCACCACCTCCTCTTCCCGCCGCTAACGGCGGCCCAGCACCTGCCCTATCCATCCATAGACGCCCATCATGTGCAGCGCCACCAATAGCATCAGGGCGCCAAAGTAGTGCTGCAGCGTCTTGGCGGGCAGACGGTTGGCCAAGGGCGCGCCCAGAAAGTACGCGCCCAGCATCCCTGCCACCGCCAGCACCAGCGCGATCCTCAGTTCCGGCGCGCGCCCCGCCACTCCATACCTGATGGCGCCCACCAAGGCGATCAGCACCATCGCGGCCAGCGAGGTGGACTGCGCCGATTGTTGCGTGCGCGAGAAGAAATAGACCAGCCCCGGGACCATGAGCACACCGCCACCAACGCCGAAGAACCCGGAGAGCACGCCAGTCCCCACGCCCAACAGCACAATCTTTAGACCGTCTGCCGCTGACACGGGATCAGCCTCCCTGTGGTGCCGGCGCGTGCCCTGCGCGCTCAGGCAGTGGCACTCTTCTTCTTTTCCCCCGAGGCAGCGGGCTTGGCTGGCACCACGTTGGCCCCCGCCTTCTTCAGCGTCTGCTCGAGCGCCATCTGGAGGTCCGCCATGCTGTAGCCGTGGCCGGGCGACTTGTCCAAGAGAACCGACCGCTGCGTGCCGTCAGGCATGGTTACCTTCACTTCCGAGGCTCCGTTGATCTCTATGCATGCGCAACTCTTCCCCTTAGCCTCGGCGGCCGCGCGCCCCTTCTCGTCGCTCATGTCCCAGATTTCAACGTACAGGTGCTGCGGATACTGCCTCGACATCTTGCGCAGCAGCACCCTAGCGTCCTGCCAGCACTGGGAGGGCATCACCAGCGCCCAGACCTTCACCGGCGCCTGCTTCTGGCCCAACACCTCTTGGGTTTTCTGCTGCCCCGGTGCCTGACCGCGCGTCTGCGTCCTCGGGCGCTGATAGGGACGCGGCTTCCAGAGGGCTACCATGTCCTCCCACTGGGTCGCATAGGAGACGAGCGCCACCAGCACCAACACTCCAGCGATGGCCAACGCGATCCTCATGCTCTTAGTCAATGCCGTCACACTCCTTCCAATCCAGGCGCGCGCCAGCCCTGCCTGAGAAGCCTGCTGGGTGCGCGCGCCCGCTCATTCGTGCCCCTTCGAACTTCCCGGCAGCGGATCGAAACCCCACTTCACCCAAGGAGTGCGGCTCTCCGCGGCAGCCATGAACTCCGCCAAGCGCAGCGCCTGCTCGCGGTGAGCCGCACCTTTCACCGCGACCGCCGAGGCCTGGAACTCGCCCGCCAGTTCCGCCGGTACCGTGAGCAAATACATTACCTTGCCTTTCTGCGTCCCCGCTTCCGGCCGGCCGCCCTCCTTGGCCCCCTCCACGAAACACGGGCCGTAGATGGCTCCGACGTTGACCTTCCCTTGCGCCACGTTCGCCTGCACCTCTGCCGGGAAGCGGGTGGCGACCAGACGCGCCTTCACCTGGTCCCAGATACCCGCCTTCTGTAGGGCCCGCTGCAAATGGCGGCCGGAGGAATTCTCCTCCGGATCGGCCAGGCAGATCTCTCCCGCCGACGGGTTGGCCAAATCCTGGAACGACTGGATGCCCCCGGGATTCCCCGCCGGTGCCACCAAACCTACGTAGTTGCCGGCCAAGGGCTTCACCGAGCCCTCCTCCACCAGCCCCACCTTGCGCAGCCTTTCCACCTCCACGTCCCCCAGGGCCAGGAACACATCCGGCCGCGCGCCATCGAGGATGCGCTGCATCAGCACGTTGGTGTTCTCCATCCGCATCTTCAGGTGGACGCCCGGATTCTTGGCCTCGAACGCCTGCCGCACGTCCGTAAACGGGCTGCCCACGCCGCACGGCACGAATACCTCCAGCGTGAGCGGCGTAGTCCCCGCCTGCGGCTGCGGTGCCGTCTTGCGGAGGGAGCAGCCGCCCGCGGCGGCCAGAAAGGCCACCACCAGTAAGAACACAGGAATTCGCTTCACATCCATAGGGAGTGCGTCCTAGTCCAGTGGCCTGCGGCGCTCAGGCCCCCGTCTTGGAGGGCGCGGGAGCCGTCGCCGGAGTGCCGCTGGGGGTGCCTCCTTCCTCGCGCTCGTGGGGCAGTCCCTTTTCCGAAAGCATCGTCCGCACCTCGGGCTGCAGCAGGTAGTCGGTGAACTGCTTCGCGAGCGCCCTATTCCTACTGCCCTTGAGGGTGGCGATGATGACCCGCGCCTCCTCGTAAGTGTCCGGGGGCAGCGTGTCCACCACCAGTACCCTCTCGGCCGACAGTTTCTCCGGGTTCGAGGTCATGGGACAGGTGAGATAGGAGAAAGCGGCCTGCACCTTCTTCTGGCTCACCAGGGTGTAGGCGTCAACCGCGTGCTCGGTGAGGATCAGTTTGGGCTTGATGGAGTTCCACAGGCCGAGTTTGGTCAGGCCCTGGCGCGCGTAGTAGCCGATCGAGTTGCGGTCGGGGTCGGCAGTAGCGATGCTCTTGACCTCGCGCTTGCGCAGGTCCGCCCAACTGCGCACCTTGGCTGGATTCTCCCTCGGCACAATCAGGACCACTTTGTAGGAACCCAGCGTGCGCTCCGAAGAAGCGTCTATCAGCCCAGCCTCCGCGAGCACGGCTACCTCGCGGCTGCCGGGCGAGACGAACAGGTCCGGCCGGTCTCCTTTGTCCGTGATCATGCGCAGGAGAATGCCGGCGTTGTCGTAGGTGCCCTTGACCTTCATGCCCGGATGCGCCTTCTCGAAGCGCGAGATAGCCTCGGTAAAGGGCAGCAGCATGCCACAGGGAACGTAGATGGATATCCGTTGGGTTTCGCCGGCAGGGGTGATCGGGGGAGTCCCTCGCTGCACCCGGCAGCCAGTGAGCACCATCAGAGCCAGGGATACGAGCAACAACGGAAGCCGGATTCGTGCCACCTTAGACCTCGCTGTCACCCAAGAGGGAGATAGCCTACCTGAGCCTTTCACAATACCAGTTTCACGCCCCATAAGTCCATTTCGTGGGGCACCGCCACGCCCCCGGGACTCGGCTGGAACAACTTGCAGTGGCAAATGTAGGGGCCCACCAGGTTGCCGAAGAGATATGACACGGCGGTTGCGAGTACCACCATGACCAGCCAGTAGACGAGAACCTTTTTCAGCCCCACATAGCGCTGGATCAGTATCATCCCGGGCAGGCTCAGGCCCGGTCCGGTAAGCAGCAGCGCCATGGCCGGCCCTACGCCTATCTGGAAAACCTTGAGAAAGGCCTTGGTGAACGCCACCTCAGTCAGCACCGGGAAGTACATCAGGGAACCGAAGAGCGCGGCGCTCAGAGTAGCGAACAACCCATCGTTGGAGAACCACTTCTTCATGGGCGCGATCGGTATCTGCGTGGCGAGGTAGGCGATCAGGAGCACCACCGGCACCAGTATGGGCACAATGGTCTTGGTGATGTTCCAGGTCTCCTTGCCCCAGGTCCGCAAGTCCTCCTTGGTAAGCCAGCGCTTGCCCATCCACACCAAGGGGATGAGCAGAAGGGCGATCACCGTCACGCGCACTCCCCATTCGCTGATGTCCTTGATGGCCCAGCCGTTGGGGAAGTAGATGGCCTTCGGCACAATGGTGGCCCCGGCGACCAGGATTAGGATCAAAACGCCCAGGAAAGCGGCCACCTGCTTTCCGCTGTGCCGCTCCTGCTCCATCATGCGCAACTCCGCGTGCCGCCGCGCGCGCTGCTCCTCCTCTTTGCGATAGAGCCACTGGACTGTCATCCCCGTCACAATCGCTATGACCGGCACTGCCACCGCCCGGTAGAGTCCCATCCCGACGCCTATCACCTTCAGGGTGAAGATGGTGGTGACCAGGTTGATTGCCGGCCCGGCGTACAGGAAGGCCACGGCGGGGCCGAGCCCGGCCCCGCGCCGATATATGGAACTGAAGAGGGGAACGATATTGCACGAGCACAGAGCCAGAACCCAGCCCGAGCCGGCCGCCACGCCGTAGGCGTACACCCGCTTGGTGCCACTGCCCAGATAGCGGGTCACGGAGGCGCTGGAAACGAAGAGCGCCACCGCGCCCGCAAGCAGAAAGGCAGGCAGCATCGTGGTGAGCGCCTGCCAGTTCAGCACGCAGCAGGACATGACGTCCACTACATCGCTCAGTCGCGTCGCCATCTCCGCCTATCCTCTTGCTTCTCAGGCTGGCATTGGTGACATCTCTGGGCACAACGCCATACCAGAACCCCGCCTATCCCTCGGCCTGTGCGCCGCGACCGGCGCCGATGGCACCACCAAAAGCCCGCCAGGGCGGGTAAGTCCAGCACGCTCATGCACTTTAGGGCACTGCCACATTAGCATCTGCTCGCCTGACGACGGCCTGCCTTTTGTGACGTTACCGTTACAAGTCCCCAGCCTGCGCTTCCGCGCCCCTTAAGTGAGGCACCCGCCGTGGCGACAAAAGGGATGGCAGAGGCGATGCCGACAGAGGCTCCGGTAGCAGGCGCGCGACCTTAGCGGAGATGGTAGCCCGCTCCTAGGGGGCCTCCGCACGCCTGTGCCCGTTGAGACTGGTGCGAGTGGGTGACAGCGAGATGAACCAAGGGGACGCCCGGGGACGGCGGTGGTCGCAAACCGAGATCCTCCTGCAGGAGGCTGTGGCTCTTCTCGGAGCCGCCGTCAGGGAATTGAGAGCGCAGTCGCCCGAGGAACGGCCCGACGACCACCTCGCCGCTGACCTGGCCAGAGTGGCTGCGGTCCTATCCGCGGAGGCCCTCGACGCCGGAGAAGGTGGTCACCCAGCCCCAGTCCGCTGGCAGCGCTTGCTCGATGCGCTTATAGACTTCGACGCCTACGTCCTGCTCGCCGAGGTCGGCGATGGCTTGGGCGAGGTCCTTGAGGTGGGCGGCCAGGGGCTCGACCTGGCCACGGGGGAATCGGTTCGCCTCGCCGGGTTGGCGCTGGAGGAGGCGTGGAAGGAAGGGCACCCGGTCGCCGTCTACGCGACCAAGGACCAGCATGCGACGGACCCGCGCCTGGCTGAGTTCCCAGCGCG
>Ga0315289_10013993_pt1 | contig 11218 bp, 10 predicted proteins | sample YL17G11_40_MG_FD_203452 | JGI IMG/M metagenome (GOLD analysis project Ga0315289, IMG submission 203452) | Sediment microbial communities from Yellowstone Lake, YNP, Wyoming, USA - YL17G11_40 | ecosystem: Environmental > Aquatic > Freshwater > Lake > Sediment | place: USA: Wyoming | collected... | reverse complement strand
TTCGCCTCCACGATCTCGGCGGTGTGGGACTGCCCTCTGTAGATGGCCGTGAGCGTGGTGCCCACCGGCGGTAGCTGGCGCGTGATCTTCTTGTGCTCACGCTTGCTGGTCATGATGCACCTCCTTCTCCGAGTTATGTCGTCCTGCCGGCCGGCTGGCGTCCTTGGACGCCGTCGATAGACAGACATCACTCCAACGGGGAAGGAAGTCAAGCTCTGTCGCGACAGTGGGTGCTTCCGCGCGATGCGGGCCGGCTAGGAGGACGGGTGGGAGCCGCCCTGGGCGGATACTGCCGTCAAATGACGACCCCGAATGGGGTGCCACCAAAGCCCCTTACCAGCAGAGGCAATGGTTGGTGGTAGTATTGAGCACCCGCGCCTGCAAGGACGATAAGAAGGGGGTGCTTGAGAGTTGCCGTCTGACCGACCCTCTGACTACGAGATCACCTTCCGACGGAGCACGTGATCATCGAGCGGCCTGCAACCTCCACTTCACGGCTTCATTTCACGGCTCTGCCGTAGACGAAGATAGGGGGTTCCACCATTCCCTAACTGGAATCGGTGCTCGTTTCCGCAGCTCCTTGGCTGGCTGCATTTGACCCAGCCGATCCATGATGCCGCTTCGTCACCCACAACAGTCCCATGCCGCCATCGCTCCACACGATTGCCTCGTGGTGACGTTGCCTCCGAGCGCTCCCTTTGCACTCCGACTCCTTCGCGTCCCACCTCGACCTAGCAGGTTCTCTTGCAATAGACAGGTCATTATGTAATATTGGGGCCGTGACCTGTGGATTCTAGGTTGTTGAAGCAAGGGAGAAGAGTAGTACAATCTGTGCATGAACAGGAGCATTGACCTAGCTCTCGCCATGGCGTGGGCTCTGGCCACCACCCTGATTGTGCTCCTTGCCCCTTTTGCTGGGCCAGCTCGCATTGGTTTCGGGCTCGTCTTTGTCCTTTTCCTGCCAGGGTATGTGCTTGTGGCAGCCCTCTATCCTAGGAAGGACGACTTAGACCTTGTTGAGCGGCTGGCGCTGAGCCTCGGCCTGAGCATTGCAGTGGTTCCCCTAATAGGCTTAGGCCTCAACTATTCTCCTTGGGGCATTCGTCTCAATCCGATATTGGCCTTCGTAACTCTGTTCATCGTCCTCGCCGCCGATGTGGCCATGTACAGAAGATTGATGCTGCCCTCCGCCGAGGCCGTGGGGATTCCCGTGAATCTCGCCCTTCCGAAATGGCCGCGGCTCCGTATGGTAGACCGACTCCTGGGCCTCCTCCTTGTACTGGCACTGGCGGCCTTGGGGGTCGGCGCCTACTTTCTGGCTACTTCCTCGGCCGGTTCGGAAGAGTTTACGGAGTTCTACGTCTTGGGGCCGGGCGGCAAAGCTGAGGGGTACCCTAGGACAGTCGATATCGGAGACAAGTTCACGCTTATCCTGGGCGTTGTGAATCACGAAGGGGAAGAAGCCAGCTACCGAGTCCAGGCAACGATGGCTGGTCGACTGGCTGCGAGCCTTGACAGCCTCCACCTCGAAAGCAAGGAAAAGTGGGAAAGACCCCTAGTATTGATAGCCACGCAGCCGGGCAACAATCAGAAAGTGGAGTTTGCCCTCTACAAAGGGGAGGACGACGTGCCCTACAGGACTCTCCACTTGTGGCTGGACGTCGAGGGTTCCCCGCCGGAAACAATCGTGACTGAGACCCCGAGCCCCGAGCAAGCGATGCCGTCAGCGACCGCTACCCCGGAATCACCGCCTCCCGGCGCTCCCGCGGAGTCACCCTCAGCGAGCCCTGAGACCCCAGCGCCCTCGGCTCTAGCGGAAGCCCTGCCGCCTGGCCCTCCTTCTTCCCCGGCAACTCCCTCGGGTTCCATCTATGTCGTGCAGCCTGGCGATACTCTGATAGGCATCGCCACTGTCTTCGGTCTCCATTTCACTGAGATAGCAGCTGCTAATGACATCGCCAATCCGAACTTGATCTACGCGGGCCAAACACTCACCATACCGGCAATAGGTCCCTAGGAGATTTCGATTGCGAACACTGTACGACGCGGTGGTAGTCGGCGCTGGGCCTGCGGGCTCGGCGACCGCGAGGGATATTGCTCGGGAAGGCTTCAAGGTCCTCCTCCTCGAAGAGCACGCGGCCGTGGGCCGCCCGACCCATTGCTCGGGGCTAGTTACTCCCAGGACACTGGAGGCGGCCGGTGTCGGACACGACATAGTGCTGAACAGAATCGTTGGCGCTCATATCTGCACCCCCTCCGGCAAGGAACTCGTGATCGGCGGGGATAGGGTTCACGCCCTAGTCGTGGACCGGGCCCGGTTCGACGACCTTCTATCCTGCCAGGCGCAAGGGGCCAACGCCGTGCTAGAACTCGACACCCGATTCTCATATCTGGAGAGGGAAGGGAGGCTCCTAAGAATCTACGTGGATCGACATGGCAGGCGGCGGTCGTTTCGGACAAAGCTTCTGATTGGCGCAGATGGTACGCGCTCTAGGGTGGCGGCGCAGACGGGCCTGGGTCGGGAGGACGGAGCCATAAGCTGCCTCACAGCTGAGGTTATTGGAAGGGCACCTTCGCAGCAGCTGGTGGAGATCTTTCTCGACAAGAGTTCTGCCCCCGGATGGTTTGGCTGGGCGTTGCCTAAGGGAGACGGCCGATGGCAGGTGGGCACTGGCGTGGCCGGTGGGTTCAAACCTTTGGAGTCCCTTCGGTTGCTTGCTCAAGCGTTCCCCGCGCGCCTGGGGGATGTGAGGCCCGTGCGGTTTGAGGCGGGATCGTTGCCCCTGTGGATGCCGATGCAGTCGTACGCCAGCAACGTCCTACTTGTGGGTGACGCTGCTCGTCAGGTCAAGCCCACATCCGGGGGAGGCATATATCCTGGTCTGGTCGGGGCCAGACTTGCGGCCCGTGTAGCGATAGAAGCCCTGAAAGAGGATAACCTGTCCGAGGCCTTCCTTTCCCGGTATCATACGATGTTCATGGACGAACTGGGGGACGAGTTCAAGCGGGCCACGGATGTTCGACGCGTCTTCCTCAGCCTCAGCAATGAACGGCTAAAGCGCCTCTTGGGGATGCTGAACGATGAGAGACGACAAGACATCCTGCGGCGGTACGGCGACATCGACTTTCCTTCTCGCTTCTTCTACGAGCTCGCCAAGGCCGCGCCCAGCCTGCTGACCCTGATTCGGGTTCCTCCACGCTATCCATGGGTCTGGCTGCCCTGGCGCCACAAGGATGGGAAGTAGGCGGCCAGCCGCTGGGGTGGCGCCAGCGGGTTCGTTTCGCAGTTTTGGTTCCCTCGTCACTTGCGGCGATCTCGGGTTGACAACTTGCTTCTCTTGGCGCACCTAGGCTACACCACAGGGGCGGTCAGGATATCGCAGAAGTTCGCTCTTAGCCGACCGCTGGACTACCGCCTGGTCGCGCTGATGGCCATCCTCCCTGATGTCATAGACCGGGCGCTGTACGCCTTCGTCATACCAGGCGCCCAGTCAGGGAGACTTTTCGCCCACACGTTGATCTTCGGTCTCGTTCTGCTGGCCGTCTTGGTGGTCATCCGTAGGGATCTGTGGATATACAGCATACTGCCGCTTCTTCATCTGCTTATGGACTTGCAAGGGCTGTCAGCGCACCAGTTCTTCTGGCCGTTCTTGGGAGCTGACCTGAACAATGTTCATATCCCGGCTGGCCTCGCGGAAACAGCAGGCCAGTCGTATGGAGACCGGGTCGGAGATCGAATGCACGACGTTCTAGGCACCTACAGTGGAGCAGGTTTTCGGTCGTTGCTGATCGATGCCGGGGGTCTGCTTGCCCTGGTGATCCTGACCCTGAAGTCTAGGCTCTACCATAGGAAGCGGCTCGTGCGGCTAGTAGCGACCGGGGACATTTAGAGCCAAGTGGGCGGTGTATACTCGTCGCCCGCCCTTCGTTCCACACCAAATTGAGGGCCGACAGGACTTGACAAACCCGTTATTCTGTGTTACAACCACAGTTGACGCGATGATTTCGAGCATTACGACAACGACGGTTTCGACGATCACCAGCACGCCGGGGTTCGTGGCGTCGCTGGGACTGATCGCCGTGCTAGCGCTGATCAGCTTCTTGGTGGCCAAAGAGCTCGCCAGCGCTACTGACGCGCCCCGATTGCAGCGATTTGGCCACGGCCTCAACGTCGCCATCATCCCGCTTCTGATGGTCTTCACCGCCATCGTGGCGGCCAAGGTGGTGGAAGTCCTGTAGGACGGCGCAAGACTCCGTCTAGAGACGCCTTTGGCTCCCTCGGCGAGGGAGCCATTTTCGTCCTAATGGGTGCAAGGGTGCGCCCCGCTCGCCAGGCCCCAGTAGAGTTCTGCTGCCGACATGAGCCCGGCAGCCCCGATCAGTTAACGGCGAGAGCCGTGAAGGGCACTATGACATAGAGGACCGCATTGGCTATTCCGTGGCACAAGCTCACACCCAAGAGTGACCCGGTTCTGGCCACTACCCAGCCGAAGAACAGTGCTACAAGGAACACAAAAGCTACATCTGGCGCTGACTTGTAGCCCACGTGGAGCGCGGCGAACACGACAGCGACGTACAGGATCGCCGCTTTACCCAGGGCGTCTGTCGACGCGGACTGCATTACGCCTCGGAAAACCAGCTCCTCACCGAACCCCGTGGCGACCAGCAGGATCAGTGCGGGCCACCAAGCCTGCTGCCAGGTCAGCTCGTCAATGAGGGGGTCAGGCCTCAGGATGAAGTACTCGACGATGCCCAACCCCACGCCCATGGCACCTATCAGCAACTGCACAGGGATGGCGCGGACAGTCAGCCCCAGGTCGTACCGGGTCAACCCCAGAGTCCGAGCAGCGAGGAGGGCGGCCACAATCATCGGCGCGCCCACGATCAGAAACCAGTAGACAAGGTCCACATCCCCCAGGGGCATGCCGAGGCTAAGGATGCGGATGAGAGGCGCTAGGCACAGCGCTAGGAGGAGCTTGGCCTCTGAACGTTCCTTGGCCCAGGAGAAGTGGACAAGCAGGGCCCAAAGAATGGCTACGTGAAAGCCCACCCCCCAACGAGCGTCGACCAACGCTGTCACCATCTCGGCGGTGACGATAGCGGCAGCGTATGCCGGCAGGACGATGGCTGAGAACCGCGATAGCCCTGGCCACGTAGCCGTTTCGAGGCGGGACGTGACGTTGCTCATGTCCGACCTTCCGGCCCTCCTTTCCGCAACACGCGCCCAAACGATCAGCCCAGTCAGCAACGCCAATGGAAGCAAGCCTTTCCCGGCTCTGCTGTGTGGCCTCCTGGGCCCACGGGTCGCGAACGGAAAGAACTGTGACAAGAGCATAACATTATGTTAGGTTGCGCGCAATCGTCCCCATCTTGCGCTATTTTGCCCGCCCGCGACAAGGGGCGCCTGCCGAGGGCAGGGGGAAGGCACCTACGCAAGTTGAGACCAGGGGTGCCGAATACCGGAGCGGAGTGCGACTTGCCAAGGGCTTGTGGCCAGGCGGCGGTCCTCGCCAGCCAGTCTCACCACCCTGAAGCCAGCTAGGCCCGTGCGGTCGTGCACTTGGACCGCGATTCACAAGTTATCCTCCGTCTGCCAGACTCCTACCAGTTCAGCGGGCAGGCGCTGGCCAGCCGCCGCTCCCGACCAGGAGCGAGCTCCCCATCCACCTCGATGACCTGGAACTTCAGCGTCGAGCTTCCGCAGTTAATGGCCAGTACTTTCATTGCAGCAGCCCTTTTTGCCGCCTCATTCTAGCATCCTGTAACGCCTCCTTGCCAAACTCGTCTTTACAACAAGCTACAACCGTACCCGCATAGGTGTGTCTGCCGTTATCGAACGCTCAAACCTGGGGCGATTCTTGTTCAGACCAGCCACCGCGAAGCCGGTTGCTCTCGAGGCAGCGTTGGTGGCTGGCCTGACCCTATTGGCGCTGCTGATCCGTCTCAGCGCCCAGGCTGGCATTCTCCTCTATCCGGACTCCTACCAGTTCCTGCTGGTGATCCGGGGCCTCGCCGAGGGGATACCCCTCGACGCTGCGATGGGAGCCGGCGGCGACGTCTGGTCCGCCCCCTTCTACCGCCTGGGCTACCCGATCCTGGCCTTCCCCCTGCAACTAATCCTCCGTGATCCTGAGGCGGCGGCGCAGACCCTCTCTCTCGCGGCAGGTACGGCCACCATACCTGTGGTCTACCTCCTGACGCGGCTGGCCCTGCGTTCGCGGGCGGCAGCCATCGGCGCTGGGCTGGTCGCTGCCCTCTCCTTCAGCCTGGCGACCTGGTCGAACTTCGTCATGCCCGAGGCCACGGCTGTCTTCCTGCTCACCCTGTCGATGCTACTGGCCTACCTGGCCGGCCGCAGCCGACAAGCCGTTGCCGTGGCAGCAGCCCTGGCCACCGCCCTGCTCATCCTCGTCCGCTTCGAGATGATACTGGCCGTGCCGAGCCTGCTGGCCTTCATCGCCCTCGGCGCTCGCCAGGAACGAGGAGACCCCCTGCCCCTTGTCCGGGTGTACCTGATGTCGCTGGCAGGGTTGATCTTCGCCTTCGTCCTCGCCCTCTGGTGGGCCTTCGGCGACGTGATGAGCGGCTTCAGCCTGAACCCGATCAGCTTCTTCCACGCCCATTTCGTCGAATCTACGGCCGACGCTAACCAGGGAGCCGCCGCCCTCTCCAGCCTGCGCGACTTCCTAGACCGCGACCCGCTCCTGATCCTAGCCGGCGGCATCGGCCTGACGCTGGCCCTACGCCGACGCCGGGAGCAGCGATGGGCCCTCTGGCTCCAGGTGCTACCCCTCTTCCCGCTCTACGTCCTGCGCAACGACATGCGCTACTTCGTCCTGCTGACGCCCGCCCTGGCCTACGCCAGTGGTCTCGCCTTCGGCGAGGCATGGGCTGCCCTCTCCCGCCTCGCCACCAGCCAGCGAGCGGCTCCCGCCCTGGCCGTCTCCACAGCCGCTTCCCTGGCCCTGCTGGCCCTGGTGTTCTGGCAGACGGATCTCACCAACGACACCTGGCACGCCAGCCAGAACTACGAGTATGCGGCGGCCACCGAGGTGGACAAACGCCTGGCCAACCTCGACCTTTCGGAACAGCCCATCCTCTGCGCCCACTACGCCGAGGCCTACTACTACGTGACCGAATTGCCCACCCGCCGCGCCGACATCGACGCCCTGGCGGCCTGCCTGGACACCGACGGCCAGAGTGGGCCCGTCCTCCTCATCGTGGACGCGCCGCTGCGGATGTCAGCCCACGACGGCATCGACGGTCTGGAGGGAGCGGCCGGGCCGATGGTGCTGGAGGCGAGCCCCAGCGCTCCCTTCCTGTACGGCCACCGTAGCTACCTGGACACGGAGCTCATAAGGGGGTACTTGCTACGTTAAGAGCACTGCGCATCCCCTGGTCACCCGCCAAGAGCAGTCTGGATCGGGCTCTCCTGCCGGCCAGCGCCATCATGCTCTTCGCGATGGGGCTTCTCAACGTGGGCAACTACGGGTTTACCGCCCTGGTTGCCCGCATCCTCTCGCCTGAGCAGTTCGCCACCTACGCCATCCTGTACGGAGCGGTCATCCTGCTGGCCGTGCCGGCCAACGTCCTCCGCCTGGCCATCGTTCGCCTGAGCACCGAGAAGGCAGAATGCTCGGGCGACAACGCCATCTCCACCGAGCTGATGGCCCTGCGGCGCAACCTGCTCGCCTTCGTGCTGGCGGGAGGGACCGTGCTCCTTTTCGTGGCGACCTTGCCTATCTTCGCTGTAACAGGGGCTGCCAACCTACCGTCATTTCTATTGGCGGGATTTGCTGCAATTATAACCTTCACCCTGTATCTGGACAGGGGCTTTCTGCAAGGAGGGCTGCGATTCTCCTGGGTAGCAGTAACGGTCGTGGCGGAAATGGTGGCCCGCATCGGCTTCCTGCTCCTTCTCGCTTCGGCGCTGAACGCGGGACTGGCGGGCACCATGGCTGCCCTCCTCCTGGGCGCCCTTCTGGCCAACGCCGTCTCGGCCCAGATGGTGGAGCGCTGCGCAGCAGCGGCCAGCGAGGGGAGGCCAGCGACCAGCGGCCAGGGCTCGCCAACCAAGACGCTCCTGGCCTACACCTCGATAATGATGGCGGTCTACTCGGCGCACACCGCGCTGCGCTGGGTGGACCTGCTGGCCGTTCGGCACCTCTTCCCCGGCGACGTGGCCGGCCAGTATGCCGCCCTCTCCTTCGCCGGCAAGGCCATCCTCTTCGCCAGCCTGGGCGTCACCGAGACCCTGTTCACCTTCGCCAACAAGGCCCGCTGGCGGCAGGAACCGGGCGAGCCGCTGCTAGCGCGTGCACTCCTTCTCACCACAGCGGTGGGCCTCCCCATCCTGCTCATCTACGCTGCTGCCCCCGGCCCCATCCTGGAGTACGTCTTCGGGTCGTCCTATACGGGGCTGGCATCGAGCCTCTGGATCATGGGCCTGTTCATGTTCCTGCTGTCGCTGGCAGGAGTGCTCATCGCCTACATGCTGGCCAGCGGCATGGCCCGCGAGGCGTTGGCCTCAGCAACGGCAGCAGCGGCCTTAGAACTGACTCTGCTTTTGGCTTTTCACGACAGTATCCAAACGATAGTCCTAGCCCTATGTGCGATGGCGGTCTTCTACCTGGCGGTCCTATCGGCCCTGATAGCGTGGAACTCTATCAGGGTAAGGATGACTGCCAGGTAGAAGGCCGTACCAGAATAGGAGGTGGATGGTATGAGGGACGCCGTAGCCGTACTACCCGACGACCGCTCAGCCAGCGCGACGGCAAAGGAGACGCGGGCGGAGCCGCAACAGCTAGACGTCTCCATCGTGATGCCCTGTCTCAACGAGGAGGACTCCATCGCCATCTGCGTGGAGAAGGCGAAGGAGTGGCTGGAGAGGTCCGGCTACAGGGGCGAGGTTCTGGTGGTGGACAACGGCTCCACCGATCGCTCGCGCGAGCTGGCCCTCGCGGCAGGAGCCCGGGTGATCGCGGAGCCGCGCCGGGGCTACGGTCGCGCTTACCTGGCGGGCATCCCCCAGGCACGGGGCAAGTACATTGTCATGGGCGACTGCGATGATACGTACGACTTCACCAACCTGGAGCCCCTCATCGCACCCCTGCGCCACGGCTATGACCTGGTGGTGGGCAATCGCTACGCCGGCGGCATCCGCCCCGGAGCGATGACCTGGAGCCACCGCCACATCGGCACGCCCGTCATAACCTTTCTACTACGGCTATTCACCGGCGCCCGCCTGGGCGACAGCCAGTGCGGCCTGCGCGCCTTCACCCGCGAGGCCTACCAGCGCATGGGGTTGCACTCCACCGGCATGGAGTTCGCCTCGGAGATGATCCTCAAGGCGACGCGGCGAGGCCTGCGCGTCGCTGAGGTCCCCATCCCCTACTTCCCGCGGCTGGGCGAGACCAAGCTGAACACCTTCCGCGATGGCTGGCGGCACCTGCGCTTCCTGATGCTCTTCACGCCAGCCTACGTCTTCACCGTGCCAGGCCTGATCCTCTCCCTTCTGGGGGCAATAGCGATGGCGACGGCCGTGCTGGCCTCGCGGGGGAGCATCGACGCCTGGCCCCACTGGCCGGCGGTATTCATCGGACCGATCCTGATCATCGTGGGGTTGAATGCCCTGCTGCTAGGGCTAGCCGCCCACATGGTGGCTGTCGGCAAAGGCATCACCAACGAGAGCCGCCTGCTCCGACTCTATCGACGGAACATTAGCCTGGAGGGCCTACTGGCGGCGGCGGCAGTCTTGGTCGCCGGGGGCATAGGCGTCTACGCCTTCCTGGGCCTGGCTCCCGATCTGGAGAGCCCCCTGCGGGAGGCTCAGGTGGGAGCTCTCGCTCAGTGCCTGACGGTGGTGGGCTTGAACGTGGTGCTGGCCGCCTTCCTCCTGGGGCTCCTGAAGACCGAATAGGAGGCGAACGCCATCAAGATCGCCCTAGTCTACGATGCGCTGTACCCCTTCACCACAGGGGGTGCCGAAAAGCGCTACTGCGAACTGGGCCGCAGCCTGGCCGCCAGACACGAGGTCCATTTCGTCTCTTGGCAGCACTGGCAGGGCCTGCCTCGGATGGAGAACGGCAACGTTTTCTACCACGGCGTTGGCCAGCCGCTCTCGTTCTACGGCAGCGACGGGAAGCGACGCATCCGGGAGGCTGTCAGCTTCGCTGGCCATCTCCTCAGGGCTTTCCCCAAGGAGCGCTTCGACGTCATCGATTGCTCCACCATCCCCTACTTCCCAGTCTACGCCTGCCACCTCGTCTCCCTCTCTAGGGGCATCCCGCTGGTACTCACCTGGCACGAGTTCTGGGGCGACTACTGGCTGGGCTACCTGGGCTGGCGAGGCCACCTGGGGCGAGGGGCCGAGCTCTTGGCCACCGGCCTGGGGGATATGGGGATCGCGGTCTCCCAGTTCACCGCGGATCGAGTGGTGCGCCTGGGCCTGAAGAAACGACCCATCGAGGTGGTGCCCAACGGGATCGACTACGAGCTGATCCGCACCATCCCTCCCCAGGGAGAAGAGTCAGACATCATCTACATGGGACGTCTCATCGGCCACAAGAATGTGTCCACCCTCCTGGCGGCCGTCCGCCTCCTGGTCAACGAATTGCCCTACCTGCGCTGCCTCATCGTAGGCGACGGCCCCGACAGGGAGAGCCTGGAGCGCTACAGCTCCGAGCTGGGTCTGGATGGCAATGTCACCTTCCTCGGCTTCATCCCTGACCAGCGAGACCTGTTTGCCCTCATGAAGAGGTCGAGGGTGTTCGTCTTCCCCTCCACACGGGAGGGCTTCGGCCGCTCGGTCATGGAGGCCCAAGCTTGTGGGCTGCCGGCGGTAGTGGTGAAAGCGCCCGACAGCGCCTCCCCCACGCTCATCCGCCACGGCAGAAACGGCCTCCTGTGCGAGAACGACGCCCGCTCCCTGGCCGCCACTCTCGCCGACCTTCTGGGGAATCCGTCCCGACGGCAGCAGATGGCAACGGAGGCGCTGGCCGAGGCGGCGCGATATGACTGGTCGAACGTGGTCGGCCGCATCGAAGGAATATACCGACAGGCGATCGGCAGGAGGAATGGGAATGGGCTATTTGAAAAGGCTCTTCCTACAGACCGGCCTAGCCAATAACGCCGAGATACTGAACACCCTTGAGCCGCGCCCCGGCGGCCGCCTGCTGGACTGCGGCTGCGGCAACGGCGAGTTCACCGCCCGCGTGGC
>Ga0315289_10013991_pt1 | contig 11219 bp, 10 predicted proteins | sample YL17G11_40_MG_FD_203452 | JGI IMG/M metagenome (GOLD analysis project Ga0315289, IMG submission 203452) | Sediment microbial communities from Yellowstone Lake, YNP, Wyoming, USA - YL17G11_40 | ecosystem: Environmental > Aquatic > Freshwater > Lake > Sediment | place: USA: Wyoming | collected... | reverse complement strand
GGCGCCGCAAAGGCCCACGCCTCGAGCAGAATCGCCGGTAGGGCTATGAGCACGCCGGAGACCAGCACTACCTGAATGAGGGTGCCGAAAGCCTCGCCCGGCCGGGTGTAGATCAGCGCCTCGTTGCTGCCCAGAGCCGAGGAGAAGGGATACTGCAGAAGCGCCAGGATCTCACGCACAAAGACCGAGGCAACGATGGCGCCGAGCGTGGCGGCTACTAAGGAGCGGATGAGCGTGAACCGCAGTTCTTCCAAGTGCTCCAGGAACTCGGCGCGGGTGTCGTTCATATGGCGCGTAGATGATAGCGGTCCGGCCAGCGCCCCGCCAGTGACACGCCGTTGACTAGGGCGGCCTGGCCACCTAAGATGCCTGCGACTGGGCAAAAGGAGGTCAGCCGAGAATGAAGCGCACAGCCTGCGTTCTGGTGACCGTGCTCATATTGGCCGCGGTGTTGCTGGGCCTGCAGGTGTTGGTCCAGCGCAACGTGGCGCGTGCCGCGGAAGCAGTTAACGGCAAAGTAGAAACGCTCGGAAGCGGCGACAACCAGACGAAGGTGCTCTACGTCTGGGGCACACCCTACGAGATGGGCTACGCGCGCGGCGTGCTGCTGCGGCGGGAGATCGTGGACTGGCTCAGTCGGGCGGGCGGCTTGATGATGGCGGGGATGCAGGTCACCGAAGAGCAGTTGGACGACGACTGGAAGACCATGGAGCCCTATGTGCCGGGGGAGTACAAAGAGGAGATACGGGGCTTGGCGGATGGGGCGGGGGTTCCGCTGGCGGTGGTGCAAAGGATGCACGCGATCCCCGAGCGGTCGGAATACCACTGCAGCGCTTTCGGCGCCTGGGGTCCGGCCACGGGCGACGGACACGTGTACCAGATCAGGGCCCTCGACTACGCCACCGAGGCGGGCATTCAAACGGCCCCGTGCATCACCGTCGCTAAGCCGGCTGACGGCCACGCCTTCGCCAACGTAGGCTGGGTGGGGATGATCGGTGTGGCCTCGGGCCTCAGCGCGGAGCAGATAGCCGTGAGCGAGATAGGCGACAACTTCGGCAACGAGAACGAGCGGCTTGACGGCGAGCCGATGATCTTCCTGATGCGGGATCTGCTGCAGCGCTGCGGCAGCCTGCAAGAGGCGATTGACCGCCTTCAGAGCACCCGGCGCACCAGTTCGTATCTCTACGTGGTCAGCGACGGCAAGGCGGGGCAGTCGCGGGCCTTCCAGACCTCGGCGACCTTCTGCAATGTTTTCGACGACACCAACCTGCAGCCTTTCCCCGAGTGGCGTCTGCCGGGCGTGGTCTTCTGGGGAATGGCCTTCCGCGTGCCGGAGTACAGCGGGCCCATCCACGAGATACTGAAGCGCGACTACGGACACATCAACGCGCAGACGGGAATGGACGTCATGCGCGAGGTGAAGACGGGAAATCTGCATGCGGTGTCCTTTGACGTGACGGGACTGCAACTGTGGGTGGCCAACGCGGGGGTGGATATGACTCCGGCCTACGAGCGCGAGTTCCTGCACTTCGACCTGGCCGCGGCCATGCAGAAGTTCCCGCAGTGAGGCACTGCCGCCGCGCCATTAGTGGCACCAGCGTGCGCGCGGAGACTGACTGGCTTGGTGTTGGGTCCCTGGTATCTTGCATGAGGCTGCTGGGTCTGATGGCGCTGGTCGGGCTTGCGCTGCTGGCGGCTCCGGCAGGCGCGCAGGGAACGTTCGACAGGATCGGGCTGGCGGTGCGCGTGGACAAGGGCCCGCTCGTTGACGGGTACCTCGACGAGCCGCAATGGCAACAGGCCGAAAGGCTGATCGGCTTCACCTTGCTGGTATCGCCGGCGACGCTGCCCGAGGGCCAAACGGTGGGGCGCATCCTCTATGACCAAGAGCGCATCTACGTGGGGGTGGAGTGCTTCGACCGCAACCTGGGGCTGCTCGTCTATGAGAAGCGGCCGCGCGATGCCGAGATCTGGGCCGACGACTCTGTAGAGGTACACCTTGACCCCCACAACGAGAAGGCCAACTACTATCAGGTGATAGTGAATCCCGTGGGGTCCTTCTATGACGCCATCGAACTGGACGACACCTGGGACGGGGCGGTCAAGGTAAAGGCCCAGCGGCTCGCCGATCGCTGGACGGTGGAGTTCTCGCTGACATTCGCCTGTCTCGATGCGTCCACGCCGCGTGAGGGCAGTTCCTGGGGTTTCGACCTCTTCCGCCGGCAGAAGTCCACCGGGGTTACCATCAAGTCCGCCTGGAGCAACACGGGCAGGGATGACTTCGACGTGCCGGAGCGCTACGGGACTTTGGTCTTCGGGAGTTACCGTCGGGGGGCGACGGGCCTGACGGCTGTGGTGCTACGCGACCTGGACCTGACAGAAAAGGAACTCGAGCGCGCCGCAAGGGCTGAGGGTGCGGAGGACTTGCGGGGGCGCATTGAGGCCCTGCGCGAGCGCGCCCGCCAGGTTATGGACGCCTTCGAGACCGAGCCGCCTCCCACGCGCGAGGTGACGAAGGAGCGCTACCAGGACGCGGTTGCACTGGTGGGCGAGGCCGACGAGGCCGGCTGGGACGTGAAGTTCTTCGTGTTGCTCAACGCACTGGAGGAGCAAACCCAGGAGGGGCAGTGATGGCAAGAGTGGGCAGGGCGCTGTTGAGCACCTGGGACCGCACCGGCCTGGTCGAGTTTGCGCAGCGGCTGGGTGGTTTGGGCATTACCCTCATCTCCAGCGGCGGCACCGCCCGTCACCTGCGCGCCGGCGGGCTGCGGGTGGCCGAGGTCAGCGAGGTGACCGGCTTCCCCGAGATGCTGGACGGGAGGGTGAAAACGCTGCACCCCAAGATACACGGCGGCATTCTGGCGGTGCGCGACAACCCGCAGCACCAGCAGGCCCTGGCAGCCCACGGCATCGAGCCGATAGACCTGGTGGTGGTCAATCTTTATCCCTTCCGCGAGGTGCTCGCGCGGGGGGACGCCACCCGGGAAGAGATAATCGAGAACATTGACATCGGCGGGCCGACGCTGGTGCGCGCCGCGGCCAAGAACTACGCCTACGTGGGCATCGTGGTTGACCCCGCGGACTACCCCGCGGTCGCGCGCGAACTGGAAGAGAACGAAGGCCAGTTGAGCGACGCCACGCGCGCCACACTCGCACGCAAGGCATTCGAGCACACTGCCGCCTATGACGCGGCCATCGCCGAGTACTTCCGGCGTGAGTTTGGAGGCTGACCCCTCTTTCCACGCCTCTGGCCCCTGAGGGCGTCTACAGGCGCGAATCCCGGCGTCCAGCCGTGCCCATGAACTGCCCCAGGGGAAGGCCTGTTTCGTGTTGTGGGTGTGGTCCTCTTGGCGATACTGGACGAATTCATAGACCACCTGCGGCTGACCCTACGCCTCTCCCCGCACACCGTAAGGGCTTATGCCGGGGATGCGCTAGAGTTTCGCGCGCTTCTGTGTGGCGGTAAGCCAGGCCAGGCGGATGCGGAGCCCAATTGGGCTGAGGTCAGTAGGGAGCAGATAGCCGGCTACCTACTCTGGTTGACGAAGAAGGGACTGTCGCGGCGCAGCATAGCGCGCAAGGTGGCCACTTTGCGCACGCTGTTCCGCTATCTTCTGGAGCGGGGCATTGTGGCGCAGAGCCCTGTGGGGCTGGTGCGGGTGGGGCGCGCGCGCGGTTCTCTTCCCGCTTTCCTGAGCAAGGAGCAGGCAGAGCAACTGATGCAGGCGGCCGGAGGCGAAAGCGCACTGGCGAGGAGAGACCGGGCGCTGCTGGAGGTCTTGTACGCGACCGGAATGCGCCTAAGTGAGGCTGCCGCTCTCACGTTGGACGCGGTGGACTTGCAGCGCGCATGCATGCGAGTGCTGGGCAAGGGCCGAAAGGAGCGGATGGTGCTGTTTGGGCGGGCGGCGCTGGAGGCACTTCGGGACTACTTAGGCGAGGGCAGGCCGGACCTGGCGCGACGCAGGAAAACCGGCCCACCGGACCGGAAGAGGCTGTGGCTGAACCGCTTCGGCGGGCCGCTCTCGACCCGGGGCATCGCCTTGGTGGTGCAGAGGCACGGTGTGAAGATCGGTTTGGGAGAGTCCCTCGGCCCCCACGCCCTAAGGCACAGTTTCGCCACCCATATGCTGGAGGGTGGCGCGGACATCCGAGTAGTACAGGAATTGCTCGGCCACAGCAGCCTGGCGACCACGCAGATATACACGCACACCAGCGTTCGCCATCTGAAGCGTGCCTACCGTCAGGCCCACCCCCTGGCGTGAGCGCAAAGAAAATCGCAACCTAGCGGGGGGCGGGGGCGTCTATAATGCAGGTGCGGAAGGGCGCTGAGGACGGTAAGGTAGAGACCGAGCCAAGGGAGGCTGGCGTGTTGCCGGAGTCGGCTCCAGCCACGAGTGTTGTGGAGCAGGGATGGCGGGCGCCCAAGGCGGCGGAGTTGGTCACCCCTGGACTCAGTGCCGCCGTTCTTCTGGGGGCCTTCTTGCTGGTGCTGTTCGCCACGGAAAGCGGGAGGCGGCCGGGGACGGGGCAGATCGGGCGGCAGGAGGACCTCTACGCCATCTACGTGCGCGGCATGCTGGTGGGGTGGACTTCGGCCTCCAAGCCGCGGACACAGTGGTCGCCACGTGGCGCGGTGGAGCTAGTGTCCTCCGCCACTAACATCCGCTTGCCTTCGCGAGCCGGACAGCCGCGCACCTACGAGATTGATACCGCCTACGCAGCCGGCACCACGAACCCCATCTACGTGAGGGGCGTGATCAGGGACGGTGGCGCCCAGTTCTGGGAATGCGCGGTCACCAAAGAGGGGATCGAGTGGCGCGAGATGGATGACACGTGGCAGGCGAAGCGGCAGCGCCTGTTCAAACCGGAGACTCGTTTTCCCTTCATCCTGCAAAGGTACTCGGTGGACAGTTGGGAGCAGTTGCTGCGGCGGGCCCAGTTCACGGAGGAGGGCGTGGCGCCGCTAGAGGTCGAGCTATTCGACGTTGAGACCCTCCTGCCCAAGCAGCTCATCTGCTCGCAGATCGAGACGACCTGGTTGAAGGGGCACAAGGGGTTGTACTGGCTGGTGCAGTTCGGGCCCGACGTGCACGCCTACGTCAGCGCCATAACCAAGCGCATAGATTGGCTGGAATTGCCCAACGAGTCCACCGTGATTAAGCGCGAAGGCGCCAGCCTGTTCGAGCAGTTGCCGAAGGAAGCGACGCGGTACTAGCCGGACGGCGGGGGGCGGTGGCGCAGGTACTCCTGCAGCATTTGATCGCTGGTGATTTCGCACGGGCCTGTGATGTTGGCGCCTTCAGGGACGCGCAAGTGGGGGTGGATGGAGGCCTGGTGGCTGAGGTGGGCGCCGGGCCCTACGAGGCACTCGTCCCCTAGCGCGCAGTGGTCCTCGATCCTGGTCGGCTTGGCGGGCGTGGACTGCACCTCGCTCATGACTCCCAGGACCGTTTTCCGGAGGTGGGCGCTTGGTCCGGTGAGGCTGCCCTCGCCGAAAGCGGAGCAGCAAGCGGTAACGTGCGGCGCGATCTCGGCCTCATCCCCGACGGAGCAGTCGCGCAGGTTGACGCCGTTGCCGATGACGACGTAGCGCCCGAGACGCACGTGAGGCCCGAGGCGCACCTCCCCGCTCTTCACTAGCGCCGCCAGCGTCGGGCCGCGCTTGCCCTGGCGCATCTCCAGGGTCTCCGGCGGAATCCACACCATCTGCTCGCGGTCGGAGGGCTCCCCCAGCATCTCCAACGCCGAGGGGAACTTGCCTCGCAGCACGTTCATCATGGTCGCCAAGTAGTCAGGCACGCTGCCCAAGTCCCCCAGGCGGTCAGCCGCGAAATAGCCGACCGGATGTCCGTGCCCCACCAGCCAGGGCAGCAGATCCTTGCCGAAGTCCAGTTCCTGGCGCCGCACCTTCTGGAACTGCGGATCCATGGCTATCTGCCGCAGGCGCGCGGAATCCAGCAGGTAGAAGCCGGCGTTGATGTGGACCGCGCGGCCCGGCGAGGCGCCTGCTCCGAGAGCGGCTCGCGCCTCTTCGAGGGTGGGCTTCTCGAGGAAACCGCGCACCGTGCGGTCCGGATTGCTCAGCAAGAGGCCGTACTTGCCGACCACCTGGGAGAGCGGGCGACGGCAGGAGAGAATCGTCACCACGGCGCCGTGCTCCTGATGTCGGCGGAGCATCGCGGGCAGATCGAACTCAATGATGCTGTCCATGGGGAAGACGAACGCCGGCCGGGAGATGTCGTAGTACTCGAGGTTGAGCAGGGCGGCGTCGGCGCTGCCGCGATTGAGGGCATCGTGACGGCTGCGCGAGTAGCGCACGCGCACGCTGTGGGTCTCGCCGTAGCCGACAAGGTGCTTTATCTGGAAGCGGTTCTCCTTGCCGCGCACCACCATGAGGTAGTCGCTCACGCCCTGGCGCTTGAGCAGCCCGAGCATCCAGTCCACCATGCGCCGCCCGAGGAAGGGCACGGCGGCCTTGGAACGCAGGTAGCCGGCGGCCTTCAGCGTGATTGGCCGCGAGCGGCGTCCGCGACCACCGGCGATGCCGATGCCTACGATCTCCGGCAACCTGTCCACCCACTCACCCGGCCTGGTGAAAGGCGCCCTGCGCGCCCACCAGATTCTTCGGCTTGACGAGCACTTGTTTCTTGCCGTCGCCCCGCACGAATCCGAGCAACATGGGCCGCATGCCGTGTTCTTGCGCGATGGTTTCTATCCACTCCATGGCGCCGGCTTGCGGCTTGACCGTGAGACAAAAGCCTACGCCCATGTTGAAGACGCGGTACATCTCCGCGTCGCTCACCTGCCCCAGTTCCTGAATCAGAGAGAAGATGGGCCGTGGCTCCGGCAGGTTCTCGACGACGAAAGAGGCATCGGTGTCCAGTCGCGGCAGATTGAGCAGGCCGCCGCCAGTAATGTTGACCATGCCCGTGATGGGCAGATTGTGGGCCAGCATTTCGCGGATAGGCTTGACGTAGACGGCAGTGGGCTCGAGCAGTTCCTCACCCACCGGACGAGAAAGGGAGGCAGGCGTGTCCCGCGGAGAGAGTTGAGCGTGGTCAAAGAGAACGCGGCGCGCCAGGGTAAGCCCGTTGCTGTGAACGCCGCTGCTGGGGAGGCCGACGATGAGGTCCCGGTCGGCGATGCCGGCGCCGGTGATGAGCCTATCGGTCGGCACGAGGCCCACGGCGGCTCCCGCCAGATCTAGGCCTTTTCCGGGAGCCACGCCCCGAACGATTTCGGGGAGTTGCGCGATCTCCCCGCCCGGAATGGAGATGCCCGCCAGTTCCGCCCCGCGGTGCAGCCCCTTGGCCACGGCCTCGAGCACTGCCGGATCTATCGTCTCAACAGCAATGTAGTCCACCATAGCGATGGGGTCGGCACCGATGCAGATGAGGTCGTTGACGTTCATTGCCACGCAGTCAATGCCGATGGTGTCGTACTTGCCCGTTATCTCAGCGACGAGCAGTTTGGACCCAACTGAGTCAATGCAAAGGGCCAGGCCCAGGTTCCCGCCCAATTCCAGGACCGTGGCGAAGTGGCCCACCCCCATCAGCGGGCGTCCTACGCCGGTGCGGAAGGCCAGGGTGCGGTTGATCCACTCCAGCATGGGCCCCAGCGCCCCATCCTCGCGCGCCTGATCAACACCGGCCTCGCTGTAGGTGTACCCTTTTCGGGGTCCCGACATGGCTCCATCTCCTCTCCCGTTGCCCTAGCGGGCGGAGGTTCCGCCAAGCCGCCGGGCGCTGTCAAATCGGCCGGTCGTCTCCGGCAGGCAACGGCATGTTCGCGTCCACGTCCAAGTAGAGGTCGTTGACCAGGCCCAGCCGGGCGCGGAAGAACCCCGCCGCGGCAACCATGGCGGCATTGTCGGTACACAGCGCCGCAGGAGGGCTGACGAACGTCATCCCCTCCTGCCGGCAGCGCTGCTCAAACGACTCGCGCAGGCGTGAGTTGGCCGCTACGCCCCCGGAGGCGCAGACCTGCTCAAAACCCAGATCGTGCGCCGCACGCAGCGTGTGCTCCACGAGCGGCTCGACCACTGCTTCTTGGAACGAGGCGCAGATGTCGGCCCTTTGGGCCTCCAGTTGTTCCGGCGTGAGGCTGCTGATGTGCCGGTAGGCGGCGGTCTTCAGCCCGGAGAAGGAGAAATCGAGGGAGTCGCGGAGGCGCGCCCGGGGGAAGCGGATGCGCTCCCGGTTGCCGGAGCGGGCCAAACGATCCATGTGCGGACCGGCTGGATAGGGCAAGCCCAGGAGACGGCCGACCTTATCGAGCGCCTCGCCCGCGGCATCGTCCCTGGTCACGGCCACGAGTTGGTAGCGGCAGTGCTGGGTAAGGGCGATGAGGTCGGAGTGTCCACCGGAGGCGACCAGGCAGAGCAGCGGCGGCCGCAGGTTGGGGCGGTCGAGGAAGTTGGCGTACAGATGCGCCTCGACATGGTGGACGCCAAGGAGGGGCTTCTCGAGGGCCCCTGCCAAAGCCTTCGCCGTGGACACGCCCACCAGCAGCGACCCTTCCAGCCCTGGTCCCGCGGTCACGGCAATACCGTCAACCTGGCTTGCCGCGAGGCCGGCCCCTGCCAAGGCCTCCTCGATCACGTAGGGAAGGGCCTCCAGGTGCTTGCGCGAGGCAATCTCGGGCACCACGCCCCCGTACTTCTGGTGGAAGTCAACCTGCGAGGCGACGACATTGGAGAGGACCTGGGTGCCCTCGGCCACCACGGCGGCGGCAGACTCGTCGCAGGAGGTTTCGATGCCGAGGAGGCGCGCGAGCGTCATTCGCAGGAGGCGGGCAGCCGCTGCTCCAGGGCCCGCTTGAGTTGCTCGAGGCGGCGCGCGTACGCGGGGGTATCGAGGCCGCGCAGATTGGCAACCACGGCGTCCTCGTTGCCGTCGCGGTAGTAGCCGCGCCGCAGCCCTTCGCGCCGGAAGCCGTACTTGTCGTAGAGTTTGGCGGCGCCGTAGTTGCTGACGCGGTACTCCAGGGTGGCGCGAGTAGCGCCTGCGGCGCGCGCGGTCTGCAGCAAGTGGACCACCATATGCTCGGCGATGCCGCGGCGGCGGTGGCCAGGATGCACTGCTATGGTGGTGATGTGCGCTTCGTCGGGAATCAGCCAGTAGCCGGCGTAGCCCACCAGTTCGCCCTCCCATTCGGCAACGATGTAGAAGGTCAGGGATTCGCGCGCCAACTCCGTCAAGTAGGTGACGCGCGACCACGGGCTGGGGAAAGAGACGGCCTCGATGGCCATCACCCGGTCCACGTCCGCCGCGCGCATCCTGCGAAGGCGAAGCATCCGCTTCACTTGCGGCCCCCGGGTGCGGGCTCAAGGCGCTCGCGGGGCTCCTCGAGCGAGGCCGCCACTGCAACGCCCAGGAGGGCCGCCGCGGTGGAGATGGCGAAGACCAGGTAGTAAGAAACTCCGGCCAGCGCGCCCGCGAGCGCGGGAATGGCGAAGAGCGGGATAGTGGCGACGTTGAGGAAACCGAAATAGGAGATACGCCGGCGCGGGGGCGCGATCTCGAACAGGTAGTTGGTGTCGCCGATGCCCACTCCCTGGGCGGCAAAGCCGGAGGCGGCGAACACGAGCGGGAACAGCGCCTGACGTAGCGACTTCATGCCCAGGAAAGCAACAGAGGTATCGGGCACGCAACCGAGAGCGAGCGCAATCGCGGGCGCCAGCACCAGCGCCGCCGAGCCGCGCAGCAGAACTCTGCGGTTGCCGCGCAGGTCGCTCATGCGTCCCCATAGAAAGGTCGCGCTGAGGGAGAACACCACAGAGATGGAAACGTAGGTGCCCACGGCCGAGTCGGGTACGTGCAGTTGACTGATGGCGAAGGGCACAAAGAGAGGCAAGGCACCGCGCGCGAACTGCGAACACACTCGCAGGGCCAGCAGGCGGCGGTAGTTGGCGTCGCGCCGCAGCAGCCGAGGGCCGAGAGCCATCTGGAGGCTGAGGGGAATGCGGCGCGCGGCTGCTCCCGGAGTCTCCCGGATCATGCAGAAGGCGCCCAGGCCGGCGACGTTGAAGAGGAACGCCACCGCATAGATGACGGTGAAGTTCACCGGGAAGGCGAAGCCGCTGCGCGAGGGAGTCAGAATGAAGCGAACGAACATTCCGGCCAGGAAGCCCAGGACGCCGCCGAGGATGTTGCGCCAGGCCCAGAAGGCGCCGCGGCGGGTGGGGGGCACGTGCCGCGCCACCACGTCGTTGAAGGCCAGGATTCCCATTCCGCCCCAACTGGAGTAGATGAAGAAGCCGAGGATGATCATCGCGGCGAGCAGCGAGCGGCTGTAGCGGGCCAAGGGGACGATGAGCGCGGTCATCAGGGCGACGGTGGTCCACCGCCCCACGGCCGCGACGCGGTAGTAGGGCATCTTGTAGGTGCGGCTCTCGATGCGGTTGGCCACCAGCAGGCTGGGCCAGTTCCAGCCCACGCCGTTGGCTCCCACCGCCAAGCCTACCGCGATGGGAGAGGCCACCGCGGCCTGGATCAGCGCCGCCGTCACCGTGCCCGGGTCGGTCAGCGCCGAGAAAGCCGAGAAGAGCGCGCCGTTGATGATGCCTAGGAGGTAGGTGCGCCTGACGAAGGTCGCCTCGCTCATCGCCGCCCCGGCTAGGTAAGGCCCAGCCGAGCCAACAGTGCTTCGGGGTTCGCCTTCAGCGCGCGCTCCTGCTCCTCCGCAGACAACCCCGCCCCGGCTGCCACCCTGCGAGCGAACTCGGGCGAGAGCAGATCGCTCGGGGAATGCGTGTCGGAGTTGACCACCATCTTGCAGCCGGCCTGGCGGGCGACCACAGCCACCAGGCCGTTGGTCAGGCTGTGGCCGCGGCGCGAGGTGATCTCCACCAGCACGTTGCTGGCCGCCAGTTTCTCGGCCGCCTCGTGAGACAGCAGGCCCGGATGCGCGAGCAGGTCAACCTCGGGGCACGCTGCCGCGAGATTGGTGCCAGGCGGCACCGGCTCCACGATGGTCTCGCCATGGACGACCACAACGCGCGCGCGCGCCTCGCGCGCTTGCCTTGCCAGAGCGGGAATGCTCTCGGGGGGGCAGTGGGTAAGTTCGATCCCGGGCAGCGCGATGATGGGCCAGTGTTGCCGCGCGAGTTCGCAGTCGCGGGCGACCGCGGCGATGCAGCGCTCCATGGTGCCCGGCCCGGCGTGGTCGGTCAGCGCTATGGCCGTGTAGCCGGCGACCGCCGCGCGGCGGATCAG
>Ga0315289_10013990_pt1 | contig 11220 bp, 11 predicted proteins | sample YL17G11_40_MG_FD_203452 | JGI IMG/M metagenome (GOLD analysis project Ga0315289, IMG submission 203452) | Sediment microbial communities from Yellowstone Lake, YNP, Wyoming, USA - YL17G11_40 | ecosystem: Environmental > Aquatic > Freshwater > Lake > Sediment | place: USA: Wyoming | collected... | reverse complement strand
TTTGAGAGCCCGTTTTTCAACTTGCTCACTAAGTATATTTAAGCCCTCAAGGATAGGTAATCCTGCCTTAACCATCGTTGCCATTTGCCGGCTAATAACAACCATATCTTCAAGCCTGACTCTCCCTCTTTTCCCTTTCTTTTTTCGCCTTGTAACTACCCCTACTGTTCCAGTCCTAACAGTGGTAGGTGTTAAACCCTGCTCACGAAGGGTTTTTGCAGCTGCTTGTTCACTTAAAGCATCAATGGTCCCCGTAATTGTTTTTCCTTGTGGATTTCTTGCTACATAGGAGAATATAGCCATATTCTTTTCTCCTTTTTTTTTACATATTATCACTTGCTGTGATTGTTAAAATTTCATCAAAAGTTGTAATACCTTGAATTACTTTTTGAATTCCCGACATCCTCAAAGTTCTCATATTATGCTCAACTGCATATTTTTTGATCTCAACGTTACTTGCTCCTCGTAATATCAAAGCTCTCAAATCATCAGTAATATCCATAACTTCATATATTGCAATCCTTCCTCTGTAACCAGAACCACTACATCTATCACAGCCTCTACCTCTATAAAATTTATATTTTTTATCTCCGGTTAAACTAAATGATTGTAACATCTCATCAGTCGGTTTAAATTCCTCTTTGCACCTATCACAAATTTTTCTAACAAGTCTTTGCGCAACCACCATTAATAATGAAGCTGTAACAAGATAACTTTCTATTCCCATATTTGCAAGACGATTGATAGTACTTGGTGCATCATTAGTATGGAGGGTGCTTAAAACAAGATGCCCCGTTAAAGCAGCTCTGATTGCAATTTCCGCTGTTTCTAAATCACGAATCTCACCCACCATTATTATGTCAGGGTCTTGTCTTAAAAAAGACCTTAATCCATCTGCAAAGTTCAATCCTATTTCAGGTTTAACCTGAACCTGATTAATACCTTTTAATTGATATTCAACAGGGTCTTCGATCGTATTTATATTCTTTTTGGGATCATTAATTGTTGATAAGGCAGAATAAAGTGTGGTTGATTTTCCACTCCCAGTAGGTCCTGTTATTAGTACCATTCCATAAGGTCTTCTGATATATTTCTCAAAAATTTTCAATTCTGATTCATCAAAACCAAGATCCGTCAAATCTAACATCAACGCACCCTGGTCAAGGATACGCATAACCACTTTTTCACCAAAGACAGTAGGGATAATGGAGACTCTGAAATCGATGTTCCTATTATCTTTTCTTATCTTAAATCTACCATCCTGTGGTAATCTTCTCTCAGCAATATTTAGCTGAGACAATATCTTTATTCTTGATATAATAGCATTCTGCATTTTCTTCGGAGGAGTTGACATTTCACGTAAAGCACCATCTATTCTATATCGAACTCGTAAGGTTTTTTCATAGGGTTCAATATGAATATCACTCGCTCTCATTTTTAAGGCTTCTTCGACGACTAAATTTACAAGTTGAATAACTGGGGCATCATTAGGACTCGTTTCAAGGTCTAATTCTTCTTCGCTCCCTTCATCTGAGGATCGGATTATCTCAAGGTCCTGTTGCGTGATTTCCTTAATCATCTCATCCATATTATTATCAGAGCCATAATACTTGTGAATCGCTTCCTCTATATCCGATTCGAAACTGATAACAGGCAAAATGTTGCATTTCGTAACAAGTTTTAGTTCATCTAAAAGATAAACATTGGAGGGGTCTGCTAAGGCAACGGTCAAAGTTTTGCCAGTTTTATCTACAGGAACAATTTTATATTTTTTAACAATCTCTTCCGGGATTGATTTTAAGATGTCAGGGTCAATCTCATAATGGGACAATGTAATGAAAGGGACATTGAGTTGCTTGCCTAAGGCAGCAGCTAATTCCCATTCCGTAGCATAATTCATATCCACAAGTATGCTACCCAGACTCGATCCTGACTCCTCTTGTTTTTTTAGGGCGTCCTCAAATTGTTCCCGAGTAATAACATTATCCACGACAAGCATCTCGCCTAATGTCTTTTCTCTCGTTGTTACCATAGTACAAAAACTTAAGATATAATTTATTTTAATTGAAATATATTACTCAAATACTTTAGATAATGTCAATAGCTTTTTATTTGGATGTTCTAATTTGACCACTGCCAAACACAATAAATTTCTGTGTCGTTAATTCTTTTAAACCCATAGGACCTCTTGCGTGTAATTTATCTGTGCTTATGCCTATTTCACAGCCCATTCCGAACTCCCCACCATCACTGAACCGTGTCGAGGCATTCACTAAAACGCAAGAAGAATTAACCTCTTGTAAGAATTTCATAGCTGAAGTATAGTTCTCCGTTACTATAGCATCGGTATGATTTGAACCATATTTTGCAATATGGGCAATGGCATCTTCTATATTATCGACAATTTTTACAGCAAGGATTAAATCTAAATACTCCTTATACCAATCATCTTCAGTAGCCGCAAATATCTTACTATCAATTTTCAACGTTCTCTCACAACCCCGAATTTCCACACTTTTCTCTTTGAGTTTGGGTAAAAGACTCCTTAAATATTTATCGGCAATATCACTATGAACTAAAAGGGTTTCAATTGCGTTGCAAACTCCTGGACGTTGTGTCTTAGCATTGATAGCAACGTCTTCAGCCATCTTAAGATCAGCGTCTTTATCAACGTATAAATGACAATTCCCATCGTAATGTTTAATTACAGGGACTTTCGAATTCTCAACAACCGTCTTAATCAACCCTTTCCCACCCCTTGGAATCACAAGGTCAATATATTTGTCTTGAATAAGCAACTCTTTTATTGCGTTTCTGTCTGTTGTTGAGATTATCTGAATACAATCAGAAGGTAATCCAGCCTGAGAACATACTTGACTCATTATCGAGGCAAGAATTTTATTACTATTTATTGCCTCAGAACCACCTCTTAATATAACAGCATTTCCAGATTTGATACATAAAGAAGCGGCATCGATTGTGACATTGGGTCTTGATTCATAGATAATGCAAATCACACCGATTGGAACTCGCATCTTCCCAACTTTTATCCCACTCGGTCTGACAATCATATCTGTAATTTCTCCGACAGGGTCAGCTAAGGTTACCACTTCTCTCAAGACATTTGCCATCTTGTTAACCATTGCTTCATCAATCTTTAGTCTATCAATCATTGCGGAGCTTAAGCCTTTCTCAACACCAACGGCAATGTCCTTAGCATTTTCGGACATTATCTCCTGAGTTCTTTTTTCTAACTCAATGGCAGTTTCTATCAGGGCATTATTTTTAGTAGCTGTATCAATGCGAGCAATTTCAAATGAAGCGACTTTTGCTTTCTTAACAATATCAATAATGTAAGGCTTCAAATCCATAATTGTATCATCCAAAATTTTTATATGTTAATACAAATTTATTAAGAGTCTTATTTATACCCTTATAAGAATTAATTTGTCAAATTTTAATTCCCAAAATGATTATAAAAAATAATTAAGCCACAGAGAACATAAAATCTTTTTAACCACGAATCACACGAATTTACACGAATCTTTTTTAATAAATTAGTGTAGATTTGTGAAATTCGTGGTTTCAACTAAAAATCTCTAAAAAACCAATAACCAATACCGTTTCATTCTCACGAAAGTGGGAATCCAGAGATTATTTAATCCAATTTGATAGGATTCTGGATTCCCGTTTACACAGGAATGACACATTAACCAATATTTCAGTGGTTTCAACTATATAATCTGCGTTTATCCATATTCATCTGTGGTTAATTATCTCAGTAATTTTATTTTTTCTCATATAAAATTTGCTTGACAAGTAATTTGAGCAACTGATAAGCAACCATACGCTAAAAATAAAAAAACTTGAAATCTGTTTTTTTCTCATTAAGAATATTAACTATTAAAATTAACTTTAAAAAATAATCGCGAACTTTTAACCTTTAACGTTAAACCTGAAACTTGAATCCTGAAACCTGAAACTCATTTTATCACCGATCCCCTGTAGCTCAATCGGTAGAGCAACCGGCTGTTAACCGGTGGGTTGTAGGTTCGAGTCCTACCGGGGGAGCCATTTTGCACTTGATTTCAAACCATTTTGAATTTTTTCTCTCATACCTTATTACGAAAAGAATTTGAAGGATTTTGATATAATTTTTTACTTCTATATAGTGTCATTTGAAATACATTGTATCCCCCAAACATATTTCTAATATGTAGTGTCTATAAATTAAAGGAGACTTTTTTGAAATGAGATTCCTCAAGTGGATTTATGACTTTAGAGGTTTTTGGGTTGCTCCTCCAATTCTTATATCACTTATTTGTTTCTATTCAGAAATAGAATCAGATATCTTAATATTGTCACTTGGAATACCCACTATGTTCATTGGAACATTCATTCGCATTTGGTCTCAACAGCATCTACATTATCGCTTACCAGATTCAAAGATATTAACCACTACGGGTCCTTATGAATTCGTTAGGAATCCTATTTATATTGGAAATACCTTTATTTGTGTAGGTGCAACAATTTTATCAGAACTTTTATGGCTTGTTCCAATCACATTCATTTGGTGTATAGGTATGTATTCTCTTGTGATTCGCTATGAAGAATCGAAACTTTTAAAAAAATACGGACAAGCATATCAGCAATATATGTCAGAAATCCCAAGATGGATTCCTTTTAAATTTCGATCTAAAAATGTAGGCTTAATCACCAAATATTTTTATCATTCAGTTATTGTAGAAATTCACTGCCTTCTCTTGGTATTAATCTTTGTTTTTAAAGAGACTTTAGAATCCTGGTTTAAATCCTAATTACATTATCATCTGATTTTGCTCTTTTCCTCATTCCTTTTTCCCCAATACATTTTTCAAATCATACGGATATGGTGGACACCCTCTAATTATTTCATCAAATCCTATATCCTTTTTACAGCAATTTCCAAATGCAATTTTAAATCCATCAGTAATATCATCCTCATCTATTTTTGAGCCTAAGTAAATATCTACATTTTTCGTCATATCCTCTCCAAGGAGTTGACAGGATAATAAAAAAGCGTTCATACAGGCACTACAGGCATTCTTATTTTTAATTTTGAATCCTTGCGGAATAATATTTTCCATTTTTGCTTTCTTGAATGAATATTTCACATCACAAATATTTTCACCGACCGATTCTATTTTGCTCAAATCAATTTTATTGTCTTCAATATAATATCTTAAATGATTTATTTCATCCAGTGTATAATCCATTATCAAACTTCCAATATAGTCAACTTCTGCCGAATCTCCACCAGCCATAATTAAATTCAAGTTTACAATGTCACCTCCTCTTGGACCCATCCTCTCCATACAAGATATGCAATCAATAATGTTCAACTTGGGTTTTATGGTATTGTTTAAATCAACAATCGCTTTATCTAATCCAACTTCATGAAAATGTCTTTTCTCATCCCCTACTAACAGCCCTTTTAAATTCTTCAGAGCTAAAGTAATAGCCGTTGCATAATGAACCTTCATAATCGGCAGATTGATAATACTGTCAACTTCAAAAACCTCCTTCGCTACTTTAAGTTTGTTCAGGATTAATGGTTTTTTAATCTCGACTTCAACGATTTCTGATTTGTTTAAATTAATCAATTTAATACCATACTTTTTTGCTAATTCAGTGTATCCATTTTTGATAAAACACATATCTGTAATATGCTGATTCCCAAAGGTGGATTCAGCGATAATGATTTCTTTTACATTGAAATCCTGTAATAATTGAATGAGAGATTCCACAAGACCTATATTCGTAATCCCTTCTGTCCCATTCAGATTAGGCTTTAGCATTACTTTATCATTATGACTGATATAGTTTTCTAATCCATCAATAAGACCGAGTGCCCTGATTAAACTATTTTTTATTCCTTCATTCGTTCTCACAATACTAACCTTTCCCATATAAATACCTCTGTTAATTGTAATTTAAGTAAGGAACGGTTTAAAACCATTCCATACATTCTGTATTGATACTACTATGTGTCATTCTGAGTGAAGCGAAGAATCTCATTTCTGAAGTTTTTTAGAGATCTAAATTTGTCAGAGAATTTTTTATGTTTAATCTTCCATAAATAGAATTACTGAATGTCTATAACATTAACAAAGAGAAAACGAGAAATCACTATTTCCTTTGCCTGAATTAGTAGTCAATAAAAACATATCTTATATTTAATATTTATATGACTATATCTCCAAGAACAAAAAACTTTTAAAATCCTTGCTTTTTTACGCTTTTTAATATACAAATTTTAAACTATGTAAAAGTATATCTTTTATTGAAACATAAAAAAAATAATTTAATTATTTCAAGTTCAGCAATATTTTTTATACTTACATTCGGGTTTTATAAAAGTAGGTTTCTCAATTATGGAAATGAAAGTGAAGGATTTAACTGTTGAAGAATTCCGACCTTTAATATTAGAAACAGTCAGAGGAGCCATAGAAGATTTAACCGAAGAAATATTAGCACTTTCCAGTGATGAATACCGGCGTTCCATTAAAGAGGCAAGAAATGATTATAAAGAAGGTAAAGTGAAATATCTTGAGGAAAACTTTCATCCAGCAAGATGAACTCCAGATATGCTCGGAACGTTATATGAAATTTCGAACCCTGCTCTGAGAGGTGAAAAGAAATGAATAAAAGAGTAAAACAATTGGTAAATAATATAAAAGAGTACTTGATAAAGATGTATGGAGAAAAGATCAAACAGGTTATACTATATGGTTCTTATGTAAGGGGTGAATCTACGAAAGACTCAGATGTTGATATACTTGTATTGGTTGATGAGTCCCTTAATCCTTCTGAAGTCAGAAAAGTTCTGAGCGATCTTCTTTTTGATATACTTCTCGAAGAAGGTGAACTTGTTTCAGTTATAGTAGTCCACGAATATTTTTTTGAAAATTACAATTCTCCATTTATGTTAAATGTGAGAAAAGAGGGAGTAACAGTATGAAAGAAATAAGGGATTTTATAGAGAAAGCGGAGAAATTCCTAAGCACTGCTGAATATGCTTTAAATATTGGCGATAATGATTCCTGTGTTTCAAGAAGTTATTATGCGATGTTCTATATGGCAGAAGCAGTGCTTCTTACGAAAAGTTTGAGTGCCTCCTCACACAAAAGTTTAATAAGTCTGTTTGGAGAACATTTTGTAAAAACAGGAATTTTTGAGAGAAGTTTAGGAAAAGCGATTAATGATGCCTATGATAAAAGAATAGTTGGAGATTATGGGGTGGGTATTACAATTACTAAAGAGGAAACAAAAGATTTGTTAGAAATAGCCAAAAGTTTTGTTCAGAAATTGAAAAATTATCTTAAACAGTGGATAGAACCAAAGTGAAAAACATAAGCAGGGATCATAACCCTCACAATCCTTCGGTTCGCTCGATGCTGTCAAACTCGGACAACACAACATATACAGCTCACTTCATTCGCTTGCAATGACACTTCTATGTGTCATTCTGAGCCGAAGCCCTTAACAAAGCGAAGGGGCAGCGAAGAATCTTGTTTTTGAAGTTTTTAAGAGATCTCAATTTGTCTGTGAATTTTTCTTGTTTAAGCTTCTCCAAATAGAATTTTTATTATATTAACAAAGATAAAACGAGAAGTCACTATTTCCTTTGCTAAAATTAGTAGTCAATAAAAATTTACTTTACCTTTACTATCTAATTTTATCAATAAAGAAATTCTCACTCTTATAGATTTTATAAAATATTTTTTTTCCACGCACCAATATTATAGCAAAATATGTCACTTTAAATCTAAAATTAATTTTCTTGATTTATTTCTATGTTTATCTTAATAAAAGAAAATGTGAGCATTTAAAAACTGCATAATATTTTATCAATATATTTTCAGAAATCTCTATTAGCTCCACAACGATTAATATTATCACTTCATATCATAGTAATTTGAAATTTTGAATAGTGAAGTGGAAGCTTTAGGAGTTGCTTCCACTCATTTTAATTTAGAGTTACTTGCCCTTAATCTTTTGAATAGCTTCTTCCACACCAGCCAGCTCTTTTTTTAGTTGCTCCCGGTATGCTTCCAGCATTTCCTTCTCTTCTTTCGCTGATATGTAACGACGGGGGAATCCACCACATCCACAACTACAAAAGCCTTGTTCCCTCCACATAGTTCTCGATTCAGTTTCACAACACATATAGATTTACCTCCTTTTTTTATATTAGTAATTAAGCAATTACTTAAATAATAAATAAAAAAATTTTATCCTTCATATCTTTTTCACTTCTTCTAACTTTCCCAGAACTCTTCTCAATTCTTTCTCCAATTGATTTTTATATCTTATCAAATTGTTTTTTGTTTCTCTAACAGGAACGTCGCAAATAATACTCCTACATCCACAAGTACAAATCTTATTCAATTTCTGTCTACAATCCTCCAAAACGTCTTCATCAAGAGAATAATGAATCCAATAACCTTTCCTTTTAGGGGATACAAGTCTCATACTTTTAAGGATTTTTAAATGTTGAGATATGGCTGATTGAGTAACCCCAAGAGATTTTGCTATAGCATTTACACACAAGGGTCCTTTTGCCTTAAGCATCTCTATTATTTTAATTCTCGTATCAACAGATAATATTTTAAACAACTCCGAAGAATACTTTATCATAGTAAACCCTCATCTACAATAAACAAATAGATACTTCTGAAAAAATAACTAATATAGCCACGAAACTACACTAAATTGCACGAAAATATCCATAATATTCCCCTTTTGAGAGGGGTTATGGGTGTGTAAATTAAATATTTCACAGGTCTCAAATTAATAAATAGAATTAGCGATTTAAAAAATTAAATTAAGTATTTAAGTGAATACTTAAATAATTTTTATAATTTGTCAAGCTCTTTTTTAATAATTCATTCTTCTAAACTATTTTAATTCATCCTCAATCCAGCGATAAGAAGAATTATTTCCTTAAATGCTCCGTCAGGAGCATAATGGTTATAGAAAATAAATAAGAAATAAATTACTTACCTTCTTCTTTTTCTTTTGCCCCAGAGGGGCAATATGTAAAGGGTTATGCACATACATTCCGCTCCCTTCGGAGCGGATATTTACCGTGTATATTTTTTTCTATAACCAGTTCACTCCTTTCGGAGTGAATAAAAGTCTTCACTTGCCAGGTGAATCAAGGACAAGAGTAAAGTATGATACCATTGTATTCAAAAAGAAAATTATCAAAGTTATCGCTGGATTCGGGTAAAATAAAAAAACATTTGATTTAGATATCTAAAAAATATTATGATTAATTAATTAATTTAAAGATAAAAGGAGGAATTGAATATGGAATGGCAAAAATATTCTGACGAAATTTCTGAAGTGCTTAATCTTAAAGGAAATCCTGTGGCTATTACCTATTCAATGAGCACTCCGCAAACTTCGATTAAAGGAAAATACCGGGTATGTGATGCATTTTTATTAGTTAGAGATGGTAAAACAATTGATCTTACCGCTAAGAGTTCAAGTTGCCAAGGAGGGACATGGCATTTAGGCTTAGGCGAGCGTCCAAAAGGAGAAGAAGAGAAGGCTCTCAAAGAGTTTTTAGTTAATGGGGAAAAACTTTTCTGTAGCATTACCACATTCTATCGGTCTCAATACTTGACAACGAAACCGCCTTTGGGTCTTGCCGAACATGTTATTCTCTCACCTCTCAAAAAAGCAGAATTTCGCCCTGATGTAATTTTGTTCATTTGTAATGCTGAGCAAGCCTGTCGACTTATTACTTTAGATACATTTGATACTGGCATTCCGCCCAAGATAGAGATGTGTGGTTCAACCTGCCATCAGGTTGTTGCTTATCCTGTGGTAACCGGAGAAATTAATGTAAGCTTAATGGATTATACCAGCCGCAGGATTCGTGGTTATCAATCTGAAGACCTATTAGTCTCAATTCCTTATCATCGTTTTTATGGAGTTATGCGTAGCATTAAATATTGCACAGCAGGTAAAGCAAAATTTGAGGTTCCCGAATCTTTCCGCCGAATTATTGGTGAGGAGGCGATTAGAGACCTATGAAAAACCGGGAAATTTTATTTAAAAGCAAGATTGCCACGCCTGCCTAACGGCAGGCTCGCAATGACACTATTCGTTTCCTCTCCCCTTGTGGGAGAGGATTAAGGAGAGGGGTATATGTCATTGCGAACAGTCTTATCGTGAAGCAATCTCGTATTTGAAGAATTTCAGAGATTTCAATTAAAGACCTTATGAAATAAAAAAGGTATACCATTTGAAAGGAGAGATTCAAAATGAAAATATTACTTATATCTTCAAGTCCTCATAAGAAAATGAGCCAAACCTTCGCTTTGGCAAAAGAGGTAGTAAATGGATTTGGCTCTTCTGCAAAAACAGAAATTATTCATCTGTGTGATTACAAAATAAAATTTTGTCAACATTGTGAAGCCTGCCATAAAAAAATTATGACTTGTCCAATTAAAGATGATGTCCACAGCATATTAAAAAAGATGCTTTCCGCAGATGGAATAATTTTAGCCACACCTAACTACATTAATCAGATAACTGCCTCAATGAAAGCCCTATTTGAGCGTGCGAGCCATTTTATCCATTGCAAACGACTTTTAGGAAAATACATTGTCGGAGTGGTTTCATCCGGAAGCGGATATGACCAGGACGTTTTAAATTATATCAGACATTATGCCCATACTTGTGGAGCACAATATTCAGGAGACATATCTTCTCGGGCATCGGATTTGAACGAGAAAATAGGAAAAGCCCACAAGTTAGGTAAGAAGTTTTTTCAGGATATAAAAGATGAAAAAGAATATCCAGACCAGATAAAAATCATTGAAGAAGGTAAAGCACATTTTAAAAAAATAGTTCAACTAAGAAGGGATGAATGGCACGAAGAATACAAATACTGGCAAGAAAAAAATTGGCTATGAAAAGGATCTGAAAGGATAGAGTTTAGATATGAGTCAATACCTATCCTTTTATATTTATATTGTGACTGTTTAAAAACTCCGCAAATTTCATTAAAGACGAGATTGCCATTCCTTCACTTCGTTCAGGACTTAGGTTCACAACATTCGTTCACTCGCAATGTACTGTGTCAAAAATCAAGTTATTTTTTAACCTACAGAGAGTAAAGGGGATTTAAATTTCAGTTCATAGTCAGGGTCGTAATCTCTATTG
>Ga0315289_10013988_pt1 | contig 11221 bp, 11 predicted proteins | sample YL17G11_40_MG_FD_203452 | JGI IMG/M metagenome (GOLD analysis project Ga0315289, IMG submission 203452) | Sediment microbial communities from Yellowstone Lake, YNP, Wyoming, USA - YL17G11_40 | ecosystem: Environmental > Aquatic > Freshwater > Lake > Sediment | place: USA: Wyoming | collected... | reverse complement strand
AGCGTGTTGATATCGTCCGCGAATGCGACCATCACCCTGTTTGTATCTTTTTCTGCACTGCGCAACTCGGTATTCGAGAAACCCCCCATAACAACAATTTCGGATATCACCAGCAGTACCAGGAGCAGGCTCATGAGGGTTACGATGATAATTGCCAGTGTTTTTTTCCGTAAATCCACTGCCTGTCCTCTCCTGCTGCCGGAATTTTTTTGATCAAGATTGTTATGACGCCAACAATTAAAGGTTCTTCCGACACCGGCTCATGAGCCAAGGATGACCCGCAGTCGCTGCGATGGCGAAACCGGCTCCAAAAAAACCTCCCGGTCCCGGCACAGGGATCCGGATGGACATTCAACGGTTCCGGCGATCGTACCGGGTCGGAACAATAGCCCGGAAGTCACACCTGCCCGATGCGCCGCATGCAGACCCCGCATGACAGCAGGCGTTCGCTCATCCGGTCGGTCCCAGGGTTTGGAGACAAACAGGGAACGGCAGATCCCGATAGGATGACCCTGGGTCAGCCTGTTTTTTTGCAGCCGCAATCCTCCCTGACGTAGCAGCGCACCGGGTGCCGGAAGCCCGACGATCGCAGTATGAACCAGGATCGGGAATCATCGTCTGAAAATGGTAATTGCCTTAGTCCAATTTGTTATATTTTATACATCACTCATCAAAAAGTTACAACAATGTATAAATATGTACAAAGTACACCTATATACCAGTCGGGCGGTGCTTCGCACCGGGAATTCTCTGTGCTCAGCCAACCGGCCATCTCGGAGAATGATCAGCGACGGAACACAGAAATCGTGCCGTCAACATGGATGGTGATGCCAGTGGAATGGATACTGCATTGATGAACAGACCCCTTGAACTGAATCTCAGCATTGATGAATATTGTACAGCAGTGAATACCCAGCCAAAACCGCTGGTCATCCCGTTGTGCGCAGAACTGCCGCTGCCCCGGGTCTCCCCGCTGGACGTGTACACCACACTGAAAAAAGATCGCGGGTTTCTCCTTGAATCGATTGACGGGAGCGAAAAGATCGCCCGGTACTCTTTCATCGGTCTCGACCCGTCATGCATGATCACGATCGGCAGAACGGTGGAGATCACCGGCACCGAACCCTTTGTCTCGATCGCACGGTTCCCGGAGGGAGGGAACGCGGTCGACAACATCCGGTCAATCCTCTCGCGGTTCCAGTATGTAAACGTGAAAGCCCCGCGGTTCTTCGGGGGCATGGTCGGGTACTTTGCCTATGATATTGTCAGTTCACTGTTCCGGCAGGTGCCCGCACACCACCACGGCTCACTGCCGGAATCCCCACAGGCGCGGTTCATGTTCACCAAGGACTGCGTCGTCTTTGACCACCGCGACAGGAAGCTCTTCCTGTTCAGCAGCCCGTTTCTGACCTACGATTCCGATCCATCTGCAGAATACCAGTCCTGCACTGATACGATCACCCTGCTTGCAGACCGCATCGCTGCCCTCGCAGGGCACCAGCCTTTTTCTCCAAAGGGGCCGTTGAAGCACCGGGACGACCCGGTGTTCTTTCACGAGGTCACAAAAAAAGAGGCGTTCGGACGCGCTGTGGAATGCGTGAAGGAACACATCTCTTCCGGCGACATCTTCCAGGCCGTGATCTCGCGGTGCCTTGAGTGTCCCGTCAAAGGGGACCCTTTCCCGCTCTATGAGGCACTGCGGGAGATCAACCCGAGCCCGTACATGTATTACCTCGATTTCGGTGATGAGCAGGTGATCGGGGCGAGCCCCGAGATGCTCATACGCGTCGAACAACGGCGTGTAACGACCGTGCCGATTGCCGGCACGCGACCGCGGGGGAAGACCCTGCAGGAGGACATGGAGCTTGAAAAAGATCTCCTCTCCGATGAAAAAGAACGTGCCGAACACACGATGCTGGTGGATCTCGCACGGAATGATGTCGGGAGGGTGTGCCGGTTCGGGTCGGTGCAGGTCGGCGAGTTCATGGGGATCGAAAAATTCTCCCATGTCCAGCATATCGTCTCGACCATAAGCGGAGTACTGAGGGACCACCTCGATGCATACGATGCCCTGAAGTCCTGTTTTCCCGCAGGCACCGTCTCGGGAGCCCCGAAGATCCGCGCCATGCAGATCATCGGGGAACAGGAGCAGGAACCCCGCGGCCTCTACGCAGGTGCGGTCGGGTATATCGGGTTTGACCGGAGCCTCGAGTTCGCGATTGCCATCCGCACGATCATCGTGAACGCCGGGCGGGCACGGATCCAGGTCGGTGCCGGTATTGTCGCGGATTCGGTGCCCGAGAACGAGTGGCAGGAGACCGAGAGCAAGGCAGCAGCGATGAAGCGGGCGGTCGAGCGTGCCGGAGTGGCCTCATGAACGTCCTGATCGTCGACTGTTACGACAGCTTCACCTACAACCTTGAGCAGCAGGTGGGCAGGCTGGGCGGAAACCCTGTCGTCATGACCTGCGATACGCCACTTGAACAGCTGCAGGGGACCGGGTGCAGCCGGATTATCCTCTCGCCGGGACCCGGTAGGCCGGAGGAATCCGGTGTCTGCGGTGAGGTGCTCCAAAGCATGAGCAGGACGATCCCGACGCTGGGAGTCTGCCTCGGGCACCAGGCAATATGCACGGTGTTTGGCGGAAAGGTAGTCCGTGCAAAGCATTTGATGCATGGGAAGACCTCATCGATCCGGCATGACGGCCAGGGCATTTTTTCAGGAGTACCCATGCCATTTGATGCGACCCGGTACCACTCGCTCGTTGCAGACCGCGGCTCGCTCCCAAAAGAACTCGTCGTCTCGGCGGTATGCGAAAAAGACGGCTGCGTGATGGGGGTGCGCCATACCCGCTATCCCATTGAAGGCGTCCAGTTCCACCCGGAGAGCATCCTGTCGCCGGAGGGGGACCGGATCATCGAAAATTTCCTGTACAGTACCCTGGTGAGACCATGATCAGGGCAGCGATTGCACGGCTGGTGGAGGGCAGGGACCTTTCCCGGGAAGAGGCGGCCGGCGTGATGCATGCGATCATGAGGGGGGAGGCTACCCAGGCGCAGATCGGGAGCTTCCTGACCGGGCTGCGCATGAAAGGTGAGACTCCCGGAGAAATTGCTGCATTCGCCGGTGTCCTGCGGGAGCATGCGATCACGGTGCGCCCGGACGTGCCCGGCATGCTCGTCGATACATGCGGTACCGGAGGTGATGGTGCACAGACATTCAACATCAGCACTGCCGCTGCGTTCGTTGCTGCGGGTGCCGGTGTCCCGGTCGTCAAACACGGGAACCGCGGGGTCTCGAGCCGGTGCGGCTCGGCTGATGTCCTCGCGTATCTCGGGGTCAGCCTTTCGGTCGACCCCCGGATCCAGGCCCGGATCGTACAAGAGACCGGGATCTCGTTCTTCTTTGCCCCTGCCTACCACCCGGCGATGCGCCACGTCATGGCGGCACGGCAGGAGATCGGGTGCCGCACGGTCTTCAACCTGCTCGGCCCGCTCGCCAACCCTGCAGGGGCACAGGCCCAGCTGCTCGGGGTCTACCATCCCGCCCTCACCGGCACGATGGCCGAGGTGCTGCGGGAGCTCGGGCTGTCACGCGCCATGGTCGTCCACGGCTGCGGGCTGGATGAGATGACGACGACCGGGGAGACCATTGTTTCGGAGCTGAATGGCGGTGTGATCCAGAGGTACACGATTACTCCAGAACAGTATGGCATTGCACGCGCTGTCAGCGCCGACCTTGTCGGAGGCGATCCGGCGACAAACGCCCGGATCCTGTCCGAAGTGCTCGGGGGCGAGAGGGGCGCTGCACGGGACATTGTCCTGCTGAATGCAGGGGCGGCGGTTTATGTCGGCGGAAAAGCCCGAGATCTCCGGGACGGGATCGTGCGGGCAACCGATTCAATCGATACCGGTGCTGCGCTCGAAAAACTTCACGCCCTGATCCGGGCAACCCAAGGTGCCGCATGATGCTTGATTCGATCATCAGCGAAACAAGGAAGCGTGTTGAAAGGCTCCCGGCATCGTTCCCGGAAAATTCCCGGGACACGTACGCAAGCCTTTCCCATGCAATCCGTTCCGCCGGAGGCAAAAACGCTATAATCGCGGAGCTGAAATGTGCCTCGCCGACCCGGGGCACAATCCGCGGTGATGCCGATATCCCGTCCATGGCGCAGGCGTTCGTATCTGCGGGATGCGTCGCCCTCTCCATCCTGACAGAACCGCATTTTTTTTCCGGGTCGGTACGGGATATCCCTCTTGTCAAGGATGTGGTCAGGGTTCCGGTTCTGCGAAAGGACTTCATTATCGACCGGCGCCAGATCGCTGAGACGCGGGCACTCGGGGCGGACGCAGTGCTCCTGATCGCCGCAGTCCTTGGCGGGCGTCTCCCCGGATTCGTCGATGATGCTTTCGACGAGGGGCTTGAACCGCTCGTCGAGGTGCACACCCTTGCCGATGTGGAGATCGCACGTTCCACCCGTGCGGATATCATCGGGATCAACAACCGCGACCTTTCCACGCTTGCGGTCGACCTCTCCACGACGCGCGTCCTCTCACCGTTCGTCCGTTCTGCCGGAAGGATCGTGGTGTGTGAGAGCGGCGTTATGTCAGCTGGGGACGTGCGGAACCTGCGGCCGTTCTGTGACGCGTTCCTGATCGGGACATCGATCATGGCCCACGCTACACCAGAAAAAAAACTGGAGGAATTTGTATGCGCATAAAGATCTGCGGGATCACCAGCGTGGATGACGCACTCTCTGCCCAGAGCGCGGGTGCGGATGCCATCGGCGTGGTCATGTACAGCCATTCGAAACGTTCGGTCTCCAAGAAGAGGGCAGAAGAGATCTTTGCCGCGCTGGACCCCTTTACAGCAACCGTCACCGTGAGCCATACGACCGATCCGCTGGAATTTGCGGATATGCTGGCACTCCTCCCGACTGCAGTTCAAATCTCGCACCCGTTCCCTGTTCCGGAAAAAACGGGGGTAAAGGTGCTGCGGGTGGCAGCAAAAGGCCAGCCTCTCCCGGAGGACTGTGATGCGATCGTCATTGATGAAAGCCGGGGCGAAGGGAAGAGGTTTGACCTCGCGTTCGCCCGCGACGTGGTGCGAAGGTCGCGGGTGCCGGTCATCCTTGCCGGCGGGCTTACACCGGAGAACGTTTTTGAAGCCGCTTCCCGCGTGCGCCCCTATGCCGTGGACGTGGCGTCGGGTGTCGAAGCATATCCCGGCGTGAAAGACAACGGAAAGATGCAGGCGTTCGTTGTGGCCTGCCGCGGGGTGTGACGTGGGGGCAAAGGGGCGGTTCGGCACGTACGGCGGACAGTATGTACCGGAGACACTCATGAGCGCATTACTCGAACTGGAGGAGGCATACTCCGGGATCCGAACCAACCCCCGGTTCACCCGTGAGCTCGATGCGTACCAGAGAGACTATGCAGGACGCCCGACACCACTAACCTTCTGCGAAAACGCCTCGCGCGAGCTCGGGTGCCGGCTCTACCTGAAACGCGAGGACCTCGTGCACGGCGGGTCACACAAGCTGAACAACACGCTCGGCCAGGCGCTGCTGGCACGGCAGATGGGCAAGAAGCGGCTGATCGCCGAGACCGGCGCCGGCCAGCACGGTGTCGCGACCGCGATCGCGGGGGCGGTGCTCGGGCTGCCGGTCGAAGTGTATATGGGTGAGACCGACACCCAGCGGCAGGCGCTCAATGTCTTCCGCATGGAACTGATGGGTGCGAGAGTGATCCCCGTGAAATCCGGCACGCGGACGCTCAAGGACGCCATCAACGAGGCGCTCCGTGACTGGGTGGCAAACGTGCGGAACACACACTACCTCATCGGCTCGGTGGTCGGGCCGCACCCGTACCCGCAGATGGTGCGGGATTTCCAGTCAGTCATCGGGAGAGAGACGCGGGAGCAGGTGCAAAAAAAGGAGGGCAGGCTGCCTGACGCCATCGTCGCCTGCGTCGGCGGCGGCTCGAACGCGATCGGCATCTTTTACCCGTTCCTCTCCGATGATGTCAGGCTCATCGGCGTTGAGGCAGCCGGCAAAGGGATCGAAACCGGGGAGCATTCCGCTTCCCTCTGCGCAGGTGTGGCGGGGGTGCTCCACGGTGCCCTCTCCTACCTCCTGCAGGATTGCTACGGGCAGGTGCTCCCAACCCACAGCATTGCCGCTGGCCTCGACTACCCGGGTGTCGGGCCCGAGCACGCGATGCTGAAAGACGCATCCCGTGTTGAGTACGACGCGGTCGTGGATCGCGACGTTCTGGAGGCATTCAGGTTCCTTTCCCGAATGGAAGGGATCATCCCGGCGCTCGAATCTGCGCACGCGGTCGCGTATGTCATGAAGAACGCAGACCGGTTCGGGAGGGGTGACGTTGTGGTGATCAACCTCTCCGGCCGGGGTGACAAGGACGTGGCGGAAGTGGCAAAGGTGCAGGGGTGCGCCTGATGGGGCGGATCGCAGGGGTTTTTACCAACCGGTCCTCACCCGCCCTCATCGGTTTTACCGTCGCAGGGGATCCGGACCTCACGACAAGCATGCGGATCGCACGGACTCTCATTCATGCCGGCACCGATATCCTCGAACTCGGTGTGCCGTTCTCGGACCCGGTGGCTGACGGGCCCACCATCCAGCGGGCGGGCGACCGGGCGCTGGCGGCGGGCACAACGCCGGACACGGTCTTTGCGATCGTGCGCGATGTGAGGGCACACAGCGATGTCCCCATCGTCCTGCTCACCTATTACAACACCGTGTTCCGGCGGGGGATCGAACGGTTCTACCGTGATGCCCGCGCCGCCGGCGTCGACGGGATCCTGATCGCCGATATGCCCGTGGAAGAATCCGGTGAGGTGCTGGAGGCGGCAGAAAAAAACGCCATTGACCAGATCCTCCTCGTCGCCCAGACCACCAGCGATGAGCGGTTACGCACGATCGCGGAAAATGCCGGCGGATTTTTGTACCTTGTGTCAGTGCTCGGCGTTACCGGCGCCCGGGCCGGTGTGCCGCAGGCCGCCTTTAACCTCGTCCGGCGTGTCAAGGCTGTTACCGATCTCCCGGTCGCGCTGGGCTTTGGGATCTCGACACCTGAACAGGTGGAATCCTGCGCAGCACACGGGGCAGACGGGGTGATTGTCGGGAGTGCGATCGTGGACATTATCGAAAGGACGATCCGCAATCCTGATGCGATGGAGGACGAGCTGGCCGGCTTCATCGCACGGTTGAAACGGGCAGCCGGCAGTTCCCGTCCGCGTTGACAGCCCCTTTTTCCAGCCCTTCTTTTTTACGCACAGACTTCCCACCATAACATGATGCGACTATGATATCCAGAAACAGTGTTGTTATCATGCTGGTTGTCTGCCTGTTCACCGGTGTCCTTGTTGCCGGGTGTACGCAGAAGCCGGCGCCGCTCCAGGTACAGACACCCGCCCCTTCACCCCTCACTACGGCTTCTCCTGCCGGCGCGGGCATCGCAAACCCGGCGTCCGTCAACTGCGGCAACCTGAGTGGCACCACCGTGATCATGAAGAACCCGGATGGCAGCGAGTACGGGATGTGCAGGTTCAAAAACGGGACGTCCTGCGAAGAATGGGCACTCTTCCGCGGCGAAGGCTGCAAGGCGGGCGTGAAGTAAGGCCCTTCTTCCCCTGTAGTTTATTATTGAGATACCCATGACCGGCAGAACGAAAGTACTCTTCGTGTGTACCGCAAATGCCGCCCGGTCCCAGATGGCGGAGGGCTACCTGCGGGCACGGTATGGCGGGCGGTACGAGGCGTTTTCCGCCGGTACCAAAAAAGCGTATGTGAGCACCCGTGCGATCATTGCCATGAAGGAGATCGGGATCGATATCTCGCACCACCGCTCAAAGACACTGGACGAAGTCGCAGGTATGTCGTTTGACATTGCCGTGATCCTGTGTGACCGTGCCCACGTGATCTGTCCTGTCATCCCCAATGCAGCACGGACCATCCACCGGGGATTTGACGACCCGCACCTGACGCTCGGGACCGACGAGGATATACTCAACGGGTACCGCCGCGTCCGGGACGAGATTGCATCCTGGATTGACAAAATGTTCGGATAAAAATCCTGAAAAAATCCCTACGTCTCTTCGCTCTGCTGTGCCGGGCAGAAGTTGCAGATCGAATGCGGGACTTCTTTTTCCTTGTCCCGGATCAGGCAGTAATAGTCCCTGCCGCGTTGTTCGACCGTGAACCCCCCGGGGAACGGCATGCCGACCGGGTGGCCCGGCTCTTCGAGCACGAACATCGTGAACGCCGAGATCAGGTAGTAAAAGAGCCGGTTTCTCGGCTGGCGTAAGTGCGGGTTGCGCTCGTTTACGTCGTCCCAGGCAAGGCATCCCGAAGGCACCATATCGCAGAACGCACCAAAGGTCGCCCGGTCATTCACGGGACCTGACAACCGGGCAAACTCGCCGCCGCGGTGCATCGCGGTGAGCCGGTGGTGGGCGCCGAAGAGCTGCTCCTTGAAATAAGGGCGGATCCTCTCCCGGTAGGGGGAGGGGAGCCGGTCGATCTCATTGTTCAGGCGCCCCCCGATCACCTGCAGCTCAAAGAGCGAGTAGGTCAGGACTTCATGGGAGACGAGCGTGCCAAGCTCGCCCCGGCTCCGTGCATTCCGCAGCCGGTCTGCAATCGACCGGATTGTCGATGCGTCTTCTGAAAACTCCTCCATGAGCCCTGCTGCCGCAGGCTGCGCTGCCATACCCACTCCCCGTTCTGTACATAGCTGGCGTACCGGATATGACATAGTTTATGATGATCACCAACCGGGTTCCTGACAGATGGCGAGGTTCCGGGTTCAGGTGCTGTCCTGCATGCCCCGCAAAAACCAGACCTGCCCCGCACCGTTCCCCGCGATCCCTGTATAAACAATAAGGTTCATGGGTTCCAATCACGTTCATTGAGATGAGGGACGCAGGGGAGCATGGGCCATAGAACAAAACAGAGGGATATTTTTGCCGAGTCGCTCGCACTCCATGAAAAGTTCCATGGGAAGATCGAGGTCCACTCAAAGGTCCCCTTAACGACCCGACGGGACCTGTCCCTTGCCTACACCCCCGGGGTCGGTGCGGTATGCATGGCGATCGACGGGGACAAAAACCTTGCCTACCGGTACACGTTGAAGGCGAACACGATTGCGATTGTGACAGACGGCTCCCGGGTCCTGTCGCTGGGAAATATCGGGGGATATGCCGCGATCCCGGTGATGGAGGGAAAAGCCCTGCTCTTCAAGAAACTTGCTGACATCGATGCGTTCCCGCTCTGCTTCGAGAGTTACCATACCGAGTTTGCCGACGACATCAAAAACATTGCGCCGGTCTTTGGGGGGATCGCGCTTGAGGACATCGCGGCGCCGAAGTGCTTTGAGCTGGAGGAGGCCCTGCAGGGGATCGGCATCCCGGTCATGCATGACGACCAGCACGGGACTGCCATTGTTGTGCTTGCCGCGCTCCTGAACGCCTGCAAGGTGACAGGGAAGCGGTTCGGGGACTTGAATGTCGTTGTCAGCGGCGCAGGTGCCGCCGGGTTTGCAATCACCCGCATGCTCGCCGGGATCGGGTACACCCCTGACCTGTTCCCCAGCGTAAACGACATCATTGTCTGCGACTCGCAGGGGATCATCCACCGGCACCGGGAGGGGCTGTACGGCAACAAATACAAGTTCATCATGGCCGAGGAAACGAACAAGGCAGGCAGGACGGGCACCCTCGCCGATGCGATGGTGGGGGCAGATGTCTGCATCGGGGTCTCGGTGCCGGACATCATTACGCCACAGATGGTGCGGTCGATGAACCGGGACCCGGTCATCTTTGCCCTTGCAAACCCGTCGCCCGAGATCCATCCCCATGATGCACTGCTCGCGGGTGCCGCAGTTGTCGGCACGGGAAGAGGCGAGTTCCCCAACCAGATCAACTATGCACTCGCATTCCCGGGCATATTCCGGGGGGCGCTCGATGTCTGCGCCACACGGATCTCTGATGAGATGAAGGTGGCAGCAGCCTACGCTCTCGCCGGGTATGTCAAACGGCCCCGCAAAGACCGGATCCTGCCAACGGTCCTCAACCGCGATGTCGTCAGGACCGTCGCGTCTGCCGTCCGTGAAGCCGCGATCAAAAGCGGGTGTGCCCGGACGGTCTGAAAAAAAAGAGTCCGGTTCAATCCCATCCGTTTTTTTAGGATTTCACCCGCTCTTTGTTCCTCATCCATCCCGTTCAGCGACGAGAGGGAACCACCGTCTGCGACAAAACCTGGGGCTTTGCACACCGGTGAAATCCAGAAAATCCCTGACAGACCCAAACCGGGTGGCTGGTTTTTTTTACAGGACAACCGGGACTAAAAGTTCGTGATACGCACTACCGGGCATCAGGGTGATCAAAAAAGGGAGAGGATCAGATGGTGCCAGGTCCCGGCCCCGGCTTTTGAATGAAGGCGTTCCTGACAAGGTCGTCCGGGTAGGGTGCCGGTACCGTCCCGGTTTTTGCATACGTGTACAATGCGACGACAAAGATCCCGTTCATCGCCGATGATACGATGGCAAGGACCGCGATCAGGACGATGAAAAGGGCAACGGCGACCGCCATTGCTGCAAGGTTTCGTGTGAAAATTGCGGCCAGCACAACGAGGAACCCGACCATGCCAACCGCAGCAAAGACCAGCCCGATCGAGATGCTGCCGGCGATGCTCTCGCCCCAGGTCTTTTTGAAGAGCCCGAGGGATTCCTTCATGGCTGCAAGCACGCCCTTGTCTTCAAAGATCATCACCGGGACAACAAACAGGGTGACAAGGCTCCAGACCCCGCCCGCAATCCCCGCGGCGATCTGCCCGAGCAGGCCGCTGCGTTCCTGAATCATGTGCAGGATCAGCCCCACGGTGGCTGCGATGAACGCCCATGCAAGGATCGGGACGATGTGCCGTGCGGCAACGGCAAGCCCCTCGCCAACGGTCATGGCCCGTCCTTCAAGCCGGGCATGAACGCAGGAGATCAGGGCGGTGTTAAAGAAGATGACCACGAAGTAACTGACGAGGTAGAAGAGGAAGAGGAGCACGACTGACCCGGTGGTGGTTGTGGCCATGTGCGCTGCCTGCCCGGTGAGTACCAGCGGGAGGATGAACGAGATGATAACCAGCAGCGTGACGATGCCGGAGAGGACGGGGAATACGAGGAGCTTTTTGTCCTGCATGAGGATGCCC
>Ga0315289_10013987_pt1 | contig 11221 bp, 8 predicted proteins | sample YL17G11_40_MG_FD_203452 | JGI IMG/M metagenome (GOLD analysis project Ga0315289, IMG submission 203452) | Sediment microbial communities from Yellowstone Lake, YNP, Wyoming, USA - YL17G11_40 | ecosystem: Environmental > Aquatic > Freshwater > Lake > Sediment | place: USA: Wyoming | collected... | reverse complement strand
CTTCCACTTCTTCTTCTTCTTCTTCCACGACTGCCGCGGCCTCTGCCGGCGGCGACTCCGACTACCTCGCCCTCAAGGGGGTCCAGGTCTTCCCCGCGGCCTTCCCCGGGGGAGGCAAATCGCCGTCCCCCGTCGACCTCCTGTCCCTCTTCCGCGCCTCCCCGGAAGACAGGACGGCCCTGATCTTCCTGACGCACGGCGCGGACCTGGCCCCGCAGGAGCTGATGCCGCGCCTGGCCAAGAGGCTCCCGGCCCTGAGGGCGCAGGGCGTCAGGGTACTCGTGTTCTTGATGGGCACCCCGGAGAACGCGGCGGCCTTCGCGAAGACTGTCGGGCTCGCGGAGGAGGTGGAAGGAAAGGAGCCTTCCTCGTCCTCCGGCGGCGGCGGCGGTCCCCTGTTCTTCGCGGACCCGACCGCCTCTGCCTACGACGCCCTGAAATTTTCGAAAGGGTTTGACCCGGAGCTGCCCATCGTCGGCAAGGGGGTGCTCTCAGGCTGGGTCAGGTGAGAGAAGAGAGAGAGAGATAGAAAACGCGTGGCCTTTTTTTTTCCCCTTGGTTTCCCCCGTGCCTCTTTTTTCTTTCTGCTCTTCGTTTCTCGTCCAACAAAATCTCATTCCTTCCCTTCTTCGTCCCGCCTCTCCTTTTCTTCTTATTCCTTGGATAATAAAAAAACCAAAACGAAAACTAACCACCAGGACGGGCCTCATGCTCGCCGGGCTGGGCTCCCCGGGCACGATGCGAGAGGTCGCCCGAGGCTACCTCGGGGACCGCTCGGCCCCGCCCGTCTTCGAAAAGGCCGGGCCGTTCGACATCCTGGGGAAGGACTACCAGAGGCCTATGGAGCTGGCCACGCTCAGGCTCAACTCGATGGTGACCGTGCTGAGCAGGTGGAGCGAGCTGGCCCCGCCCGACGCGGCGCTGCTCCCCAGGCTCGGCGGCGCGGTCGTGTTGAGGGGAAGGAGGACCGTGTTCAGGCACGACGACGCCGGAATTTTGAAATACTGCGACCTGGACGCGCTGGTGAAGGCCGCCTCGGATGAGAGGGCGCTCCCTGAGGGGAGGAGGGAGGGGTAGAGAGTAGAGGGAGAGAGAGGAGATAGAGACGAGTGGGAGAGAGAAAAGAGAGAAGAGTGGGAGAGAGAAAAGAGAGAGAGAGAGAGAGAAAGGTTTGCAAACGAGGAAACAGAAACAAACAAATTTACATATCCACTCCACCCCAATCTCCCTGGTTCTACTACCCGCGCCTCTGCCTCAGCCCCGAGGGAGAGGAAGAAGAAGGCCTCCCTCCCGCCGGAAGCTGCTTCTGCTGCTGCTGAGGAGGAGACGCAGACGAAGGAGCAGCAGCAGCGTTGTTCCCGTTCGCGCCTCCCGCTCCTCCTCCTGCTCCTCCTCCACCGAGGAGCTCCTCGTACTCCTCGGGGTCGATCTTCATCCGCGGCAGCGCGAACACCGCGAAGGCGACGAAGCCGATCAGCATGCCGTAGGGCGTCTTGATGAAGGCGACGACGTTGAAGGGCTGCGGGGTCTCGAAGTAGGTCGCCCGCGCCGTCGGGCGGAGGACGAGCAGGGAGGGAGCGGCGGCGGCCGTCTCGCCGCCGTTGCCGGATTCCTTCCTCGTCGCCCGCTCGAGCGGCAGGGGCACCGCCGTCGAGGTCGCTGTGGGGTCCCTGGGGGCGGTGACGACCCCGTTGTTGCCCGGGCTTCCCCCAACGGCAGCTGCGACGTCAGCCAGCGGAGCCACCAGCCAGGCCCGGAACGGAGCGCTGTTGTCTCCTCCGCTTCCTCCTCCTCCTCCTCCTCCTCCTCCTCCTTCTTCTTCTTCTTCTTCCTCCTTCACCTCGACGAGCACGCGCGGAAACACCAGCGAGGGCGACGAGACGTCGAGCGAGTAGACCCTTCCCCTGGGGACCCCGTGGAACGCGAAGAGGCCCCCGTCAGAGGCCCGCGGCCAGGTCGAGAGGGACGAGGTGTCGTCGTCTTCGGCGTCCAGCGGGGTGAGGCGGAGCTCGAGCGAGGCCGGGTCGGCGAGGGCGGGGTCTGGAGCGTTTTTTGTTTTGAGAGAGACAGAGAGAAAAAACCAATGAGCGATCGGCGGTCGATAGTTCTTCTTCGAGCTGAAACTTTTTTCATACGACTTTCTCACGCAATCTTACCTGGCCAGGCGATCGCGCCCGCCACACAGGCCGTTCCCGCCGCAGCGAGAGCGGGCCGGCTAAAGGCCGTCGCGGCGGCGACGAAGGCGACGAAAAAGGCAACGAGCGAGAGGTCGATCGCCATTCGTTGCCGTCGCTGCGGCTTGCCGCCTGTTGTCCGCCGTGCTTGCGGTGTCATTTTTCAGCGCGCCGCCGTGCTTCGAGGAGAAGGGTGCACGCACGAGGGAGAGGCGATGACGACGTCCACTGAAAAGTGAAGGCGCGGAGAGAGAACTTGACGGAACGCGAAGAGAGAGCCGATCGGGAGAGGGAGAGAGAGAGAGCGAGTGAAACACAAAAAACTCCTCTTCAACTTTGACGCTCACTCTCCAACAAAGCAGGCACGCCTCCGACGCTTTTTGCTGCTCTCTCGCCTCTTTCTCCTCTCCCACGAAATGATCCGCTTCTTTCACTTGTTCGCCGCTGCGGCCGTGCTGCTGCTATCTCTGCAGGTAGGAATGAAAATAAAGCAGTAGAAAGACCCTTGGCGAGGCGGGCCTTCAAATGCTCTCCTTTGCTCTCTCGTTTTTGTTTTACTAGGCATTGCCGGGCGCGCCTCCCCCCCCCCCCCACGCATGGGCCTCGCGTCGAGCCACTGGAGCCCTCCAGACACACTCGAGCTTCGACGCTCAAGCTCACCTGTCGACGCAAAAACACGAAACACGAAACGAAACGAAACAAAACAACAGCTCGCTAGCGGCGCCCCTTCTCCTTCTTCGGTTACGGCCAGCAGCAGCATCGGGGGAGGAAAGGAACACGCGCCCTCGCTCCTGGCGAAAGGGAGCGAGCTCTCTCTCCCTTCTCTCTGTGACGGCACCGCAGAGGACTGCTTGAAGGCGCCGCAGCTCAAGGTAAATGGAAGAGTGCCGATATACAGGAGGTGGAGAACAGGGGTTAATTGGTGGGGGCGCATCGAGAGGGGCAAACCGCCGCCGCCGCCCGCGTCTCCTGCTCCCCCGTTTGTGCCCACTGCTGCTGCTCGCAGGACGGACGGGCACGCGCGCCGGCTGGCGCGCGTGCCCTGTCAAAACTCCAGGAGTCTTTTCTCTCCGTCTCCTCATTATTACACGACATGAATTCAATGATGCAAAAAAACTGAAAACAAACAGGCCCGGCGGAGCCTCTCTCAGGCCTCTGCGGTTGCGGCGGCGGCGACGACGCCGACGACCGCAGAAGCGTCGGCGGCACCCGTCGCCGCAGTCGCTCCCGCTGCTCCCGCTGCTCCTGCAGTCGCCCCCCTGACCGCCGCAGAGATCAGCGCCCTCGAAAAGGACCCGGCGGCGACCGCAGCTGCTTCCGCAGCCGCTTCTGCTTCTTCCCCTTCCTCCTCCGCCGTCGTCCCTCAGGCAGCCCCGCTCGCTACGACCTCGGCCGAGGCGGCGTCTGCGGCGTCCGCAGCAGCGACCGCGACCCCTGCTGCCGTCGCCGCCGCCGCTCCTGCGGCTGCTGCTTCTGCAGCTGCAGCTGCTGCCTCCGCCGCAAAGACAGCAGCACCGTCTCCTTCTTCCTACCCCGTCGGGACGGGGACCGCGGCCCCTCCGGCCCCGGCGCTCTTCTCCACGGCCGAGCCCAACAGGGGCTTTGCCGCGGGCATGCGGGCGGGCCTGTCGGAGCTGCTCCAGGGAAGGGCCGGGGAGCACGCCGCCGAGGACGCGGCCGCGGCTGCGAGCAGGATCGCCGCGGCGCTGCCGCTGCCGAGGCTGCCGTTTTGACGAGGGTTGGGAGAGAGAGGGAGAGAGCAGTGTTTTTCTCCTCGTTCCTCTCTTCTTTCCTGTGTATTTTTTCCTCTCCTTTTCTCGAAGTCTTTCTTTTTCATTTTCCTTCCGACCGACGATGGGGCCCCAAGAGTCTCAAAAGAAACTCACGCTCGAAATCGAGGACGGATCGATCACGTTTCAGCTCTCTCGTGCCTCCTGCACGCGCTCTTGCTGAATGGATTCCGGAGCGATGGGCGTGGACGATGGTGAATAGAAAGAGAGAAAGTGAAAAGGAAACACGCTGAAGATTTAACTGCATCGGCGGGCGAATGTTCTCTCCCCTCGAGAATTTCACTTAACCCCGACCTCGACCTTATGGGGGCAAAAAAAAACGACAGGACGAAACCTCCACCTCCGCCAGGCAGCAGCTGCGGCATCAGCAGCATCTCAGGCTGCTCAGGCTGCTCAGGCACACGCGACAACCCACGGGCCGACCACTTTCTCCGCCCGCTCCTCCGCTGCCGGGCCGGAAGAGCAGCTCCTCGGCGGTGGCGGCGGCGGCGGCGGCGACGGAGGAGGAGGGGACGAAGCACTAGCCTCGACCTCCTCCACCTTCACCGCCGCCGCGTTCGCTTCCGCCATCTCCCGAAACAGGCTCTTCGCTTTCATCGCGGCCAAGCTCTCCCTCGAGCCGTCCCCGGACCTCTTCGCCATCGCCCTCGCCTACTTCGTCCAGGGAGTGAAGATGCAGGTGATGCTCGCCGAGTCGTTCTTCCTCAAGGACGTTCTGGGGGTATCGCCGGCCTCGGCCGCGGCAGCGCTGTCGATAGCCCATATCCCCTGGGTCTGCAAGCCTCTATACGGCTTCGTCTCGGACTCGTTCCCGCTGTTCGGCGGCGAGAAGCGCAGGCCCTACCTGGTGGGCTGCGGGCTCGCGGGCGCTCTGGCCTTTGCGGCGCTCTCGGCGACCCCGGCGACGAGCTACGCGCTCGCCGTACTCTGGATGACTCTGTCCGAACTGGCCATCGCGTTCTCAGACGTCGTCGTCGACGCGCTCGTCGTCGAGCGGGCCCGCGGGGAGTCCCAGGCCACGGCGGGATCCCTGCAGAGCCTGTGCTGGGGCGCGCAGAGCGTGGGCTCGATGTCGACGGCGTGGGTCGCCGGCGCTCTCGTGGGGCTCGTGGGCCCCAGGCCCGTCTTCGCGCTGATGGCGTGCTTCCCGCTGCTGATCGGCGTGGCGGCTCTGTTTATCGACGAGAAGAGGCTGACGACGATGGATTCCACCACTGGCGGCACCACGACGAGTTCCACCGCTGTCACGACCACCACCGCCTCATCAACGTCGTCAACCTCGAAGCTCTCCGTCGTCCTCGCCCAAGCAAAGACCCTGGTCACGGCCCTCCTCCACCCCGCCGTCTTCGGTCCCGCGGCCTTCATCTTCTGCTACGGCGCGCCGCCGCGCGCCGGGTCGGCGATGTTCTACTTCTACACGAACGAACTGAAATTCACCCCGGAGTTTATCGGCCGGATCAACCTGCTCGACGGCGCGGCGCAGCTGGCGGGAGTCGCGCTCTTCAACGCCAAGCTGAAAGGAGTGCCTCTCCGAAAGGTCTTTTTCTGGGTCATCGTGGTCGGCGCCGCGGCGTCCTGCACGCAGCTGCTGCTGGTGACGCGCGTCAACTTGAACCTCGGATTACCGGACAAGCTCTTTGTCGCGTTCGACTCGGTGCTGCTCACGGGCCTGGGGAGGGTCGCGCTGATGCCCGTGCTGGTGCTGGCGGCGAGGCTGTGCCCTCCCGGGGTGGAGGCGACGCTGTACGCGGCGCTGATGAGCTTGAGCAACGCTGGGGGGGGAGTCGGTGAGGAGGAAAAAAACTACGAGGAGTTTTTTTTGGCTTTGACTTTCTTTCTTCTTCTTTCTTTTCTTTGACAAGGGGAAAAAAACTCACGCCTCTTTCTCTCCTTTCTCTCTCGATCGGATCCCCGCCTCCCCACCCCCCCGAAAACATCAAAACAGGCGAAGCAGCGGGGGCAGCCCTGACGGCCTTCCTGGGCGTCACCGCGACCGACTTTACGAGGCTTCCGCTGTTGGTCTTAATCTGCGCCGCGGCCTCGGTCGGGCCCGCCCTGTTGCTGCCTCTCGTCAGAGGAAGTGGAAGCAGCGGAGGAGGAGAAGGGGAAGGAGGAGCACGAGGAGGAGGAGCGGAGAAGAGGAAGAACAGCGCCAACGGAGGCCTCTCTTCGTCGGAGCTGATTCCGCTCAAGAGCAGCGACACGGGGGACAGCGCCGTTTAGTTTATGTAAACGGCCTGTAAAAGAAAGAAAAAAGCACTGCAAACTTGTTTCAGGTTGAATCCTTTTTTCGAAGTCGAGATTGGGAGTTTTTTTTTGACGTCGATTCCGAAGTTCACTCTTTCTCCTTCTCCCTCCGCTGGTCTGTTCTTTTCGCCGACGGCCAGAACGGCGACACAGTTCGCGGCTGTCAGCTGCTCTCCCTCTCGCCCTCTCCTCGTGTCCAGTAGACGACGCGACAAGAGAGAAGCAGAGACAGCAGGCTGCTGGGAGAAGCGCAAGAGCAATCTCGGCTCGACGAACATCCAAATCGCCGCTCCTTTTTTTTTTAAGACTCTCTTTCCCTCGTCGTTTCGCCGCGCGCTCGTCGCTCGCTTGCTCAAGTGAAGGCGTAAGATGGACCTCATCGCGCAGTACGGGTGAGTGAGAATGAATACGAGTCGGGGAAGGAGAAAAAAAGAAGGAAACACCGACGGCGGCGATGGCGACGGCTTGAACTTGCTTTTTTGCTCACCCCTCTGCTGTCTCTCTTTCTCCCCCCCTCTCTCTCTCTCAAAACCTCAACCTCAAACCAAAAACAACAACAGCGCCGACGCCGGCAGTGACGACGACAGCCGAGGAGGAGAAGCACCAAAAACAACAACAGCAGGAGGAGCAGGAAAATACCGCCCCCTCGCGGTCCCCTCTGCGGCCCCCGAGGTCGACACCCGGGGCCTCAAGCTCGTCGCCGGCGGCGAGCTCGGGAACCAGCAGCAGCAGCAGCGGCACCAGCGCCAGCAGCTCTCCGTCGTCGCCCCGGCCGCGGCAGCCGCCTCGGGCAGGCTCCTGCAGCCCGGGGCCAGGACCGCCTACGTCAACCTCCCGCTCGCGCAGATGCACGCCCCGCTCGTCGGGCCCACCCGCAACGGAGGGAACCTCGCGTCGGCGTCCGCGGCAAATCCGCACCAGGCCTTCAACTCGAGGTCGGGCCACGTCGAGGACGTCGGCGTCGCCGACTTCCACTTCGACGACCAGCTGGCGACGTTCGACAAGGAGGGCTGGGCCGCCGACGCCGCCGGGCGAGGAGGGATCGTTGGGAACGCCAGGGCGTTCGAGGAGAGCAGGGGGGCGACGACGATGGTGGGCGGCGGGAGCGGTGGCGGAGGCGGAAAGTCGGCGAAGAAGCGCAAGGGGGGCACGCGGAAGGATGCCGCCGCCGCCGCCGAAGAGGAGGAGGAAGACCCGGACGCTGCCTGGGCCCCCAAACCCCGCAAGCCCTGGGTGGGCAAGGAGGTGAAACCCGCGAAGCCGAGCGCCGAGCAGGTCTCCTGGCTGAAAAAGAGCGGGTTCATCAAGGAGGAGGAGGAAGAAGAGGAAGAAGAAGGAGCAGCAGCAGCAGCAGCAGCAGGAGGAGGCGAGGGAGAGGAAGCACAAGGGACGACGACGGCCGCGCCGTCGACGCCGCTCGTCACCACCTCGACCGCCGCGCCCGTCCCCGCCTCGGCCATCGGCTCCTCGCAGTTCCATCCGAAGGCTTCGCTCCGAGCGGACCCCCTGGGGCGCTCCTGGGCCTGTGCCCCCCCTCGAGCCGCTCGGCGCGGCCCGCCGGAAAAGTGCCAGGCGCCGCGGAGGCTCGCCAAGGCGATCCCGGGCGCCCACTCGGGCAAGGGGGTCGCCGCCGTGCGCTACTTCCCCAGGACGGGACACCTGCTCCTCTCCGCGGGCTTGGACGGCAAGGCCAAGATTTGGGACACGGGCATGAGCGACGCGGCGGACAGGTTCGCGGGGGAGGGAGGCGGCGGCGGCGACTTTGCCTACCGCTGCTGGCGCACCTACGCCCCCGGGACGAGCTCGACGGCGGCGGCGAGCTCGAGGTCGTCGTCCTCCTCCTCGGCGCCTGCCAAGGGCCTCCGCGACGCCAACTTCGACTCAGTCGACGGGTCCACGTTCGCGACCGCCTCCTACGACAAGCACGTGAAAGTATGGGACACGGAGACGGGCCGGGTCTCGGCCGTGCTGGGCAACGGCAAGGGGATGTTTTACTGCGTCACGTTCCATCCCGGCGGCGGAGGCGGCGACGGGGACGCGTCCTCGGCGATGGGAAAGCACGTCATCCTGGCGGGCTGCTCCGACAGGAAGATCTACCAGTTCGACACCCGCTCGGGCGACGTCGTCCAGGAGTACGACTACCACCTGGGCGCCGTCAACACGGTCACGTTCTTCGACGGCGGCAAGCGCTTTGCGTCGACCTCGGACGACAAGACGATCCGCGTCTGGGAGTTCGGCATCCCGGTCCAGACCCGCGTGCTCGCCGATCCCGAAATGCACGCGGTGCCGGCAGCTGCGTCCCACCCTCTCGAGCCCTACATCGCGATGCAGTCGATGGACAACCGCGTGCTGACCTACTCGACGCGGGACAAGTTCAGGGCCAACAACCGCAAGACGTTCTCGGGGCACACCGTCGCGGGCTACGCCTGCCGGCCATGCTTCAGCCCCGACGGGCGGTTTATCGCGTCCGGGGACGGGCAGGGCAAGTGCTTCGTCTGGGACTGGGGCTCGACGCGCGTGGCGAGGAGCTTCCAGGCGCACGACCCGGGCTCGGTCTGCATCGACGTGGCGTGGCACCCGCTCGAGGAGAGCTGCGTCGCGACGGCCGGGTGGGACGGCAGCGTGCGGTTTTGGGAATGAGTTTTTGTTGTCCTTGTTTTCGTTTGGCGTTTTTTGCTTTTTCGTTTCGTTTTTGCTTTCTCCTTCTTCTCTTTGATTTAGAGCGCAGAAAAGCGACTCTCTTGTAAAAACTCTCCTGGATCGCGTTTCGGATTTGATAAGGAGGGGAGCAGAAATAAAAGAGAGCGCGTGTTGCGAGGTTGAAAAAAAAAAAAACCCGACCTCGAAAACGTTTTTTTCCTATCGTTTTCTCTCTCTTCTTCTTCTTCAATGAATTACAAGTACAAACTCTCCCCAACTTCCCTACACCGTTTAGAAAACAATCGCGCTAATAATGATGATGATGATGGTAGTGTACACGCGTCTCTATCAGGATTCGACGAAATGCAACAGGAGGAAACAAGTAAGGAAGAAAAAAAGCTCACTCTTCTTCTTCTTCTTCTAGAAAAAAGAAGACTTTTTCTACGGCAGGATCGTCGCGAGTAGCTCCGAGACGTGAGCCACCATGCTCGAAGAAAGAAGCTTCTCCCCGGCGTCGCTGCCTGCCAGAAACCCTTCGAACGCCGTCGAGATCGCCGAAGAAGAAACCGCGAACGACGACGGCAAGGAAGAAGACGCAGCAGCTGCTCCTGCTGCTGCCGCAGCCCCCTCGCTCGCCTTTCTCCACCCGTCGAGGTCGTCGGCGAGCCTCCCGACTTCGACGACAACCGACGCCGTGGTGAGGGCGGTCAGCGCGGCCCTCCCGCCGGGGAGGAGAGGAGGGAACGAGGGGGAGCCGGGAGGAGCGACCCTTTGATGCTGCTGCTGCTGCTGCTGCTGTCGCTTCGGAGCCTTTGTCGCCGCGGTTTCGACGCAGCCGACCTCCTTGTCCCTCTCCTCCTCCTGCTGCTGCTGCTGCTCCCGGAGCTTCCAGGCCATCACGGGAGGGAGCACGCCGTACAGCGCGGTCATGCCGTAGCCTCCGACGGCGTTCAAGACCCCGAAAAAGGAACCGGGGTTGGCGAGAGAGGCCGCGAGTGGCGGACCCAAGACGAGGGCAAACGCCGCGGCGCGAATCGCCGTCGTCGTCGCCGCTGTCGAGAGGAGTGCTCGTTCTTCTCCCTCCTCTTCCTCCTCCGAGGAGGACGAGTCGTCTTCGGAGAAGGACGCCAGCGTCGTCGAAAGGGCGCGGAGGAGCGGGTTCGACGCCAAGCTCGAAGAAGACCTTGCCGCCGCGGCAGCCCTTGCTGCCGCGGCAGCGGCCTCCTCGACCTTGCCCCGCGCGCCCGCGGCGGCGACGAGGCCCTTGATCTCGGCCGTCAGCGTCGACGACAGGCCCAGCGCGGTGCCCAGACACGAGGTGACGATCGCGAGCAGCGAGAAGGCCCCGACGGCGGCCCCGACAGCGCCCCCCCCGGAGGAGATGAGCGTCGCGAGAGGGTCGACGAACGTCGAGGTCGAGGAGGGGAGCGCTGCGCCGCCGAGAACGCTGTTGTTGTCTCCTCCGCCGACGAGCGCCAGTGCGACGGCGTCCCACTGTTTTTTTTTTTTTTTGCGAGTTTCGGTTTCGCGCGTTTTCAGAGGATGAGCTTTGGCGAGAGGACGAGTGAAGAGAAAAAAAGAGAGAGCAAACTTCCTCAACTCCTCCTCACCAGGACGAACATCGCGAGCGGCGCCGCCGACCCGACGAAAAGCGCCGTCCTGACTTTTGCTGCGTCCCCTCGCAGCTGCGCGCACACGACGGGGACCAGGTCGTGGTACACCAGCGACAGCAGGATGACCGGGATCGCCGCCGGGGCCGCGCCCCAGTCGGGCGCCCTCTCGGCCAGTGCGCCCCAGTCCGCCTGCGCCCCTCCCACGGCGACGATGACGGCGTAGGCGACGAGCAGCGAGAGCGTCATCGCCTTGTTGGCGCCGTCGACCGCCGCCGTGCCGCCAAACAAGGTCAGTCCCATCGCCGCGGTGAAGAGGGCGGCGCCCGCGCCGGGGGAGACGGAGAGGACAGAGGCAGCAGAGGAAGCGGTAGCAGAGGCGGCAGTAGAAGCAGAAGCGGTAGCAGCAGCAGCAGAGGCGACAGCAGCAGCGTCGCTGCCACCGCCGACCGCAAAGAGCGGGTCGAGCGCCGAGGAGACCAGCTCGCCGGCCTTGGAGACGTACGCGACCATCAGCGAGTAGCTCAGGGCCAGGTAGGCCGCCGCGACGAAGCGCCCGCCCTGCTCGCCCAGGGTCTCGCGGGCCATCTCCCGGAGTGTGACGATGGCGTCCTCGTCGTCGGAAGAGTCCTGCTCGGGTCCTGCGCCCGCCCCGCTCCCTCCCCTGCTCCCCTGCCCCCTCCGCAGGCCCAGCTTCCGCCTCCTCTCGCGCTTCTTCGCGCCCAGCAGCGACAGGTTGACCTCTGCGATCAGCAGCGCC
>Ga0315289_10013983_pt1 | contig 11224 bp, 10 predicted proteins | sample YL17G11_40_MG_FD_203452 | JGI IMG/M metagenome (GOLD analysis project Ga0315289, IMG submission 203452) | Sediment microbial communities from Yellowstone Lake, YNP, Wyoming, USA - YL17G11_40 | ecosystem: Environmental > Aquatic > Freshwater > Lake > Sediment | place: USA: Wyoming | collected... | reverse complement strand
GTCTGGAGTGTGGTAAGGTATGCCCTTCCCATGCCATCCAGGTGATGGGGGAGTATAAGACAGTGAATGAAGCATTCAAGATTGCTGCGCAGGACAGAGATTTCTACAACACTTCTGGCGGTGGAGTAACAATTTCCGGAGGTGAGCCACTACTTCAATGGGAATTCGTTCGGGACCTCTTCAAGAAATGCAAAGATGCTGGTTTTCATACTGCGCTTGATACGACGGCCTACTGCCCGTGGGAGAGTATGGAACAGGTTCTCAAGTACACAGACCTGATTCTCTTTGATATCAAGCATATGGACCCTCAGAAGCACGAGGAAAAAACCGGAGTATCTAATGAACTGATTCTGGAGAATCTTGAGAAAGCTTCAAACACGACGAAAATCTGGCTGAGAATTCCACTAATACCTGGTTTCAATGATTCGGAATCAAATATGCAAAAGACAGCCGAGCTTGCTTCCATGACTAGAGCGGAAAAGATATCTCTACTGCCATATCATGAGTGGGGAAAAGGCAAATACTCCAGTTTAGGAAAGCAATATGGTCATAATGGAGCAGATAGCATGCTTGAATCCGATAGCGATGTGGTGAAAAAGTGCAGGGTGGTTCTGGAATCTCATGGGCTGGAAGTGACGGTTGGGAAATAGCTGCGAAGTTAATAAGGGTTACTGATATCAAGAATCAAAGGCGAAAGAAGTTCTAAAGGAGAAAACGACCGCTAGCCGGAAGCGCCCTTCCTCAGTGTAAAGGCCGTCAGGATCGATATGACCACAGCGCAAGCTCCAGCAGGGGGAGATACACTACTGGAGATCGGGGTAGGGCTATGAAAGGATATCGCACGCCGTCCTGGTTTCGCATGAAGCGGGCGCTGGGCAAGAAGCAGGCCCGGGACACGAAGCCCAGGCCTGCGAAAGCGAAGGGAAGGCGACAGAGGTGAAGAAGGTCAATATGAAAACAAGTGATGTCTACACTGAATTGATGTCGAGACTGAAATACCCGGCATCGGAGCGTTTGCGTCGGATACTGCAGAAGCTGGTGACCCCCGAGGAGGGGAAGCTGCTGCTCCAGCTGCCGGCGCAACCTGCGGAGCTGGCACAAAAATCGGGGATGGACGAAGAGGCGGCACAGCGCAAACTGCAGGAGTTCATGGAGCGTGGATTGGTCATTCGCACCAGCAATGGAATATTCTGCTTTGCCCACGATATGACCCAGTTGCACGATGCCAACCTCTCCAGCGCGGATAAATGGATCGATACCGAGCTCCTCGACCTGTGGCGGGATTTCCGGGATAACGAGTGGGCCCAGACCATGGCCGGTGGGCTCGGAGACTCGTATGTGCAGTTCATCAAGGTGCTTCCCGCCTGGAAGGCCATGGAGCGCAGCCCGGACCTCGGTGAGCTTCTGCCCGAGGAGGACATCAGGGAGCTGATCAGAGGGGCAGACGCGGTTGCCGTGGTTCCCTGTACCTGCCGCAGGTCGATAAGGGGGTGCGATCTCCCGGTTAACGTCTGCCTGCAATTTAACCGCGGGGCAGAGTATGCCATTAGCCGGGGCGCCAGCCGCCGCATCTCTGCGGAAGAGGCCATCGCCATCGCCGGTGAGGCGGAGGAAGCAGGCCTGATTCACACCTGGGCCTCCGGCATACAGCGACGGCTGACCGCAATATGCAACTGTTGTCGGGAATGCTGTGACATCTTCGCTATAGGCATCAAGGTGGGTAATGTGGAACAAGTGCTGAAGAAGAGCCGCTTTCGCGCTGAAGTCGACCAGGAGCTGTGTACCGGCTGCCAGGACTGCGTGGAACGGTGCTTCTTCGAGGCCATAGAGATGAAACAGGCTCCACCGTCCAAAAAACTCAAGGCCACCATCGATAAGGAGAAATGCTTCGGCTGCGGCCTGTGTGCCATCGTCTGCGAGCCTGAGGCGTTAACCATGAGGTTGTTGAAGACCTAGGTACTAGACGTACCCCCCAGCGCGGGGTCGACGCCTACGGTGGGCTTATCCAGGAACAGCAGCCGTGCCCTTTATTGTTCAAGTGAACCATTCTGACGTTTTGTGCAGAGATACACACTAGACAATTCTGTGCAGCGCCGTTTACTATGTAGTTTACCCGTGTAGTTTACGTTGGCGTTTTCCATACCAAGGTTCAATCCTAGCAATTCGAGGTATCCATCTGATATAGGAGGAGGGGGGTCCCCCTCCTTAGCTTCAAATTATGCCATTTATGAATATCACCGGGATAAAATGATATGATATTTTAGGGCGGTAAATTTTTGTTGGGTTGAACAATATCCACAATAATCACCTTGAAACGACCAGAGGTGCGATCTGTAAAACGATAGCGGGTTTGTGATTTCTAGTGCTTGGCGATAGAGCTGTTGTCGGAGTTAGATTTTGCCGACAAACTGTTTAACACTCCAAAACACCGGGTGACACGCCCAGATACGAATTTCTACTTTGTACTGGACTAAAAGTAACACTGCGCTATTTAATGGCACGAGGGGGCATCAGGACGGTTCATCTTCGGAACCGAGGGTCGTGGGTTCGAATCCCCCCGGGCGCGCCACCCCAATCGTGTCTCTCGTTATAGGATATCTCGCTGATGACATCTCAAATCTATGTTCCTCGACGGGATATCGCATTGGAGTTTACAGGGATCACTTTTTGGACTAAACTGGAGAAGGCTGAAACGTTCGCTGATAGTTTAAGCCAATCGAGTGTTTTGGAGGTCAGTTATGGCCAACATGAAAGATTACAGCGGTCCCTACAAGCAGGATATCAAGCTTGAGGACTTCTCAAAAGAGACTCTCATAAAGCTGTACAAGGCAGCATGCAAGGACTATCTCGGCATCGATGGTATCTGGCTGGGCTTGCTAAGGCGCAAGTTTGGCGACCCAAAGGCATTCGAGCTGGATAATGAGGTCTGGGAAGCTGGAACCAAAGGAGAGGTGCGGCGCACCCGCGAGGCACTTAATATCCAGAAGGATGATATCGAGGCGGTAATGAAGTACATCCAGACCACCGCGTCGCTGGGGGGCCTGTTCGATATCGATACGGAGCTGATCGATAAGAACCACGGCCGATACACCATAACCCACTGCAATTCGCTGGACTATTTCGAGAAGCACGGCGACGAGAAGCTGCTGAAGCAGGCATGCGAGGGGCTGTGCATCCCCTACAACCAGCGCTCGGCTGACTGGTTCAATCCCAAGATAAAATGGGTGCCTATCAAGTTGCCTCCGCGCAAGAGCAAGGACGAACCTGCCTGCGTATGGGATATCTACTTAGAAAAGTGAAATGACGGCTCGCATATAAAAGCAGGGCTCTTTCATTAGCCTGAAGGAGCCCTGCTTGCATGTCCAGATCGAGGTTGGTGCGTTAACTCACTCCGTAGTTTTGGCTTTCTTGCTCCTGGGTTTCTTTTTACCGTCGTCTTCAATTTTTGGTAACCGGTTTTCCAAGAGCCGTATTATCAACTTGAGGTAGGAGACAACGTCATCCCGGGTGAAGGGGTTGGATTCGATCTCCTCTAATTCCTTGTATACGTCTACCGCTTCCCCTCGCTCGCATTCAGCCTCGCCCGCTTCCGGTGTGATCACCCACCCGATGCCGTTGCACTCGCGGCATCTCAAGAATATGGTCGCATCTTGGGCGGCACCCGTGGGGGGCGCCGCCTTCACTTTCCCCTTCCCACTACACTTCTGACATACTATGATTTTGGGCATGGCCACCCTCCTATTTATCTATTCAATTGCTTACCAGCGTCCTTGTATTCGAGGCATAAAACCAATAATAATTATAGCATCTTATGCAAGGGTTAGTATATTTAGAAGTGGATTAATCAATAATCGCTGATAATGAGCTTTCTTCGCTCTAGATCTCTGATGATATCGCTGAGGCCCAGCTCTTTCAGGTTCGATTTTGTCTGCAGGCCGGTGGCAACATCCCAGCCCCTCAGTTCATAGTACTCGTCCTTCATCGCCTCGAACTTGCCTTTATCCACCACCTCGCCTTTTCGCGAGATCGTTTCGCCGTCCTTGCCCGGCGCCTTGCACTCGGGATTCAGCCCCACGGTGCGCAGGGGCCTGGTGTGGAATGAATCGTCGAGGACGTCGAACTCCCGCCCGCGGTGGCCCTCCCGCACGTGTATCGCCCTCTGCAGGTTGAATACCCTCTCCCCCACTCGATATAGTTCCTCTTCATCCCGATCATTGCCGGTGACTGCCGCCAGCATCTTGCTCTCCAGGGCAGGATCGCCGATGTGGTCAGCGGAATGCATCACTGTCGAGACGTTGTTCATGGGGACATCACACAGGATGAGGCACTCCCTGACGTACTGTCGGTCCTGTATTTTCCTAGCCGCCAGCGCCTTGCCCTCATATGTGGAGAAGTCGGCTGCCAGCTCGCTGCCCCAGTAGACCCTGGCCACCCTGCGGTATACGTCGCTGGTCACAAATGATGTCTGCACACCGTCGAGCCGGTCCAGCCATTTGTACAGCGGCAGGCTCATCTCGTGCAGCTGCTGGATCGGCTGCCGCGGCTCGATAGCGTACATCAAGGAGTGAGCGAGAAACATCCTGGGGTCGTATATGGTGAGATGCCCCGCCTTTGACACATAGTACGTAATCTTCTCTTTGGCCCCCTTGCCTACAAGCTCGGCAGCCTTGATGGTCCCCTGCGCCAGCGTGTCCCCGAAGCCTTCCCGCAGCGATATCATCCTCACCAGCGTCTCGATGAATTCCCGGCTGCCTATCTGCATTATCGATAGGCCGGTGCTCCCGTCGTTAAGTATCCCCGAGGCGTAACACCGCCCGAGCCAGATGAGCATCGCTGCCAGGGTGCTGGTGTCGATGCCGTATTTGTCGCACAGCCTGACGGCGTAGAACGGCACATCGGTGCTCTCGGTGCTCCACTCGCCGTAGTATCTCCTGGCGACGTCCTGGTAGAACTGGGCCGGGGTGCACATGAACTTGCCGTATGTGCCATCTCTTTCTTTACACTCGGCGCGGATGCAGCCGCGGATGCAGCCGTAGCAGGCCACCCTCTTCATGTTCGGTCCGGGCGCCAGCCCCTTCTGCACCACGGGCATGCCCCTGGTCAACTCCCTGGCGTAGGCGGCGACGTCGCGCAGCCTGTCGGGGCTCGCCGCTTGCAGCTTCCTGTCGCCCTGCACCGCGATGGCCTTCAGGTGCTTCGACCCCATGACCGCGCCGAAGCCGCTGGAGCCGGCCGCATCCTCGTCGGCGAGGACGATGGCGAAGCTGACCAGCTTCTCGCCAGCGGGCCCGATGGCCACCACGCGCACCGCATCCCCTAGTTCAGATTTGAGGGTTCTCCTGGTATCGACGGTGCTTTGCCCCCACAGGCCAGCAGCGTCCTTTATCTGTACACGGCCGTCGTCGATGAACAGGTAAACCGGTTTCTCCGCTCGCCCGTGGATGACGATGCCGTCGTATCCGGCGAACTTGAGGTGGGCGCCCCAGCTGCCACCGAGGTTGCAGTAGGAGAACAGCTCTGGAGACATGGCTGGTGATTTGCCGAAGATGCCCCACCTGGAGCCGGACAGGCCGGTGAACCCGCCCAGCGGCCCGGTCATGATTATCAACCGGTTATCGGGGTCGAGGGCACCGACATCGGGCGACACCTCGTCCCAGTATATCCTGGCGGCGATGCCCCTTCCGCCAAGGAACCTGTCGGCGTAATCAGCAGTCGGGATGTCGGAGCAGCTTCCCGAGGTGAGATCGACCTTCAAAATCCTTCCGCAGTATCCGTACGTCGTCATGTCGGTCCTCAGCGCTCCAGTTTGAACTCCCACTGGCAGCTGATACTGCTGCCTTTCTCCCTGGGGGGCAGCTTGAGTGCGGTTACCTCGATCCTGGGATTGAAGTAGTGTGCCGTCATCTCGAACAGCCTGCGCTCCAGCACGTGGCATATCTGCTTCTCCCGCCCGCTGCCCTCATTCTCCAGGTACACCTGCGTGGGGCAGTTGCGGTAGGTGATCACGGCGTGGCCCTGGTCCTTCAGCTCGAAGGTACGGTCGTGGATCCACATCCACGGCGTGGCCTGCATGGCCTTGACCACCGTGACCACGTCATCGCCGTGGATATTCAGTAAATCGGTGGTGGCCTTCAGCTCGTACAGGATGAACTTCTCCCATATCTTGACGTCGCACTCGAAGGCGACGTCGTTGCCGCACATCTGCATCACCGTCACGTACCACTGCCCGTCCAGCCTGCGCAGGTAGTCCGAGTTCTCCCTGAGTATCTCCAGCAGCGTTTCCCGCTCCAGCTTAGCGTGGCTGAACTCGGGATCGAAGGGGCCGCTGTAGTCCTTGAGCAGGCGTGTCACTCTTACCGCTCCAGTTTCAGCTCCCAGCGGCAGCACAGCTCGCTGCCCGCCTGGCGCGGCGGTAGCTTGATGGGGTTGGTCTTTATCCTGGGGTTGATGGCATGAGCCTTGACGTCCATCAGCCGCACCTCGAGGTCGTTACATATCGTTTCCCAGCGCCTGCCCCCCTCCCGCTCCAGCGCCTCCAGCGTGGGGCAGTCGTAGAAGGTGATGAAGCCGTGGTCCTTATTCACCAGCTCGATCTTGCACTTGTACATCAGCGTCCACGGGTTCATCTGCATCGCCTTGAGAACTGCCTCCACGTCGTCGCCGCGGATGTTGAGCAGCTCGCACGTCGTCCTGATGGTGTAGGCCGCCATCTCCTCCCACACCTCGGCGTCGCACTCGAAAGCGGTGACGTCCCCGCATTTCTGCATCACCGAGAGGTACCAGTGCCCGTCCAGCTTGCGTATATAGTCCGAGTACGCCGTGAGCAGTTTGCCCAGCGTCTCCCGCGAGAGCTGGGACTGGTTGAAGTTGGGGTTGAAGGGGCCGCTGTAGTCCGGTAGCTGTTTTGCCATGCTGTTATCAAGCCGCTGTTAGTATTAAATTCCGTTACGATTATAGCACAGATTGGGGCGAGGGGAGGGAGGATGGGGGAAGTCTATGAAGGGGCTAACGTCACGCATCAGCGGCGCGGCTTGCTCACGTCCGCTGCATGCGATTGTTGGGTTTTGATTGTCCCTATTATCTTCTTTAGTCCCTGTTCATTGTCTATATCATGTTCCCATATTCTCACAACTCGCCAGCCAATTGTTTTCAAGGTCTTATTTATCACTTTGTCTCTCTGCTTGTTGCCCATTATCTTCTCTAACCAATAGTCCGTATTGTCTTTTGGCAATCGACAGTGCTTCGGACACCCATGCCAAAAACACCCATCTACAAAAACTGCAAGGCGGAATTTTGGAAAAACGAAATCAGGCTTGCCCCGGAGTTTCCATTTTCTGCGCCAGCCAATTACTCCGTTAATTTTGAATTGCCGAATAAGCGCTAATTCTGTACTCTTGTTTCCATGCGCCCTAACAAGCGCCATTCTCCTAGACCGCTCTTCCCTTGATAAGGTATCCATCGGATGCTCATTTAGCAAAGAGTTGGTCATGGATGCTACAAGCAAGATGAAATGCGAGTAAAGGCGGTACGGCATTCCCGACTTGGGTAAACTGTCGCGCAGGTGTCCCCGTGAAGACGTATGAATCGGGAAATGTCTGCAATCTTGCACTTTCTCTTACCGATAGAGTTCTTGGAATATATGGATGAAGATGAGAACGTCCCCCGCCATTGCTACCACCAGCGATAACGGTTTTTGACGGAAGTCTGGGGTCTAGCCGATCAACTCTTCCGAGATGGTCGCGTTCCCCATAAGAAAGCTCCATATATCTAATGATCGATTCAGCTTTATGTTTTCGTGTAATGTGATTCGGCGCTCCTGAAATGGTCTTCTCGAACACCTTGCCACAAGGCACTTTCAACACGTGAGGTTTGGGAAAAATGAAAGGATCCTTGTGCCGCTTATGACCAACAATGAAGACACGCATTCTGTTCTGTGGAATTTGGTAGTCCGCCGCATTGAGAACCGCCGGCTCGGTAATGACATACCCTGCGCTATGGAGTTGTGCGAGGGCATCGGACAATTGATCACCGTCGTCTACGGTAAGTAATCCGGCCACGTTCTCGATGAGGAAGGCTTCAGGGCGGAATATTTTAATGTAGTAAACATAGTCAAATAAAAGCGTTCCGTAATCGTTATTTGAGAAACCGACACGCTTAAAGTTGCTGCCGTTCTTTGAGAAGCGTTGGTTCGCTGCAATGCTAAATGATTGGCAAGGGGGGCCGCCGTGAAATATTCCAGAAAACCCCCTCTTCGAAAGCCCGATTTCGTACTGTAGCAACTCGACTATTATCTCGCGTTGTTTCGCGTCTCCCGCGAAATCAGGCGGACCGACTACTCGCCCAGTGTAATGGTTCTCTCTGAGCGTATGGCAGAACACCGCATTATTCTCTATTGCGGCAAGATTTTCAAATCCAGCGTAGTCAAATCCAATGTCCAGCCCTCCGCAACCAGAGAAGAAACTCACTGTTGAGATATTGTTTTTCCTGCGTTGGCAATCTTCGATTTGTATCAAATTGCCCAAAAGTGCCGAATCGGGGAAAAGTTCGTATCCTATTGCAGACTCGCGATATCGGAGATCATCATAAGTAATTCCTCGCGCATTGAGCTCCTTATCCAAGTCCAAATGCTCGGAAATGCATTTCTTCAACAACTCGGTCTGTTCAGCGATAGAAAGACTCATACTGCTATGGCTCGTTTTGCGTCAGAGTAGACGCCTCTAGCTTCCTCTTGTGACGCGAAGTCGTCTCCATTGTTAGCTCTGAAATAGTTTCCGTAAAACACATGAACGCTCTTATGACAGTTTGGACATAGAGGTTCAACATCAACTAAGCAAGTTCCACGACCATCAATGGCAATAGCAGAACTCAATGGCAATAAATGGTGTAGTTCCAGCATGTTATTTGTCCACGGATACTGCATATCTAGGTCAATGGTGCACATATCGCAAAGAAAGGGGGGGCGCTTTGCCGCGAAATATATTTTCCGAAGTCGTGGGCTCCGTTCTGCGCGTAGATGAGTAACTCGAACACGCCTGCCTTCTGTGAAAACAAGGTCAGCAGGATTTTCTCGTGTATGAACAGGAATGACAACTGCATCTGCATCTCTAATCGTTGATATGCGGAGCAGTTGCGCTGCTGGAGACGGATTCCTGTCGTAGGGAACAGGAGTAGCTAGTTGCAGAAGCGATGAAAATGTTTCCTCGTCTCGTTGATCAATGTCCAGAAATAGCGTGTTATTGAACCACTTTAGCAAGTTGAGTTGACTACAGAAGATAAGAAGTTCCCTGGCTTGGCGCTTCTCATCGCCTTTAGGTGCTCTGTCGGTCCGTGGAAGACCTATGTAGTGTTCAAGGTTTTCAGCGCCAGTACAATTATTTCCGATCACATATGCAAATACGTCCTCAAGCTCAATACTAGCCTGCGAATTTGTGGAGAGACGCGCCAAGAGCATCTTTATAACTGCACATATCGGGAATACCTGTTCGTCATGCACATTGTAATCTTGAAATGCGGGGAAGGGATACGAGAACCTGCGGATAAAAAACGAAAGGTATTCATCGACAGTGAATGCGCCGCCCTCTCGCGAGCCTACTTTCCTGCAAATATCTGTGATTGTTAATCGGTTGTCGATGCTTGTGGCTAGAAGGGCGCATGCGAAAACACGACTGTAGTTTCTCCAAACACGATAATGATTTGGAGCAAATGGGAGGCCAGTCTGCGCTGTTAGCTCATCTCGCAAAGGATCGGGCCCGGCTGACCGAAGTTCAGCGTTCTCCAGATCAAACAACGCGCGGGCAATGCGAACAAGGTTGTCATACCTGAAATACTCAAGCCGCCCCTGATCCCATCGCCATTTCATCTGTTCAATCTCCTAAGCCCGGCATTCATTTTTATGCTTATTTTATGAATATCACATTATAGGCTGGGTGTAAATCTAAATCAAAGGGTTGCCTTTCTTATGTGCCGTTATGTCAGATTGTATGCCATTTATACGCCTCTCGGCGCTGTTTGTCAACTTTTTGCGCTATTGACATGTCCACTTAGTATATGCTATCCTGCGTCATCTGGTTCAAAGTTTGTTAGTCCCAGAACCTAGCGGTTCTCCCAGAGGATTCCTCAGGCAGTGGATGACCAAGCTGAGACCAAGTTACAAGGAAAGGAGGTCATCCATGGCCTACCAAGAAAAGACCCTCGTATGCAATGACTGCGGCGTCAACTTCACCTTCACTGTCGAGGAGCAGGAGTTCTACGCGCAGAAGGGCTACACGAACGAGCCGAAACGGTGCGCCGAGTGCCGCGCCGCCAAGAAGCAGCAGAGCCGTTCCGGGGAAGGCGGCGGATACCGCCAGCGCGAGATGTTCCCCGCCAAGTGTGCCACTTGCGGCAAGGACTGCCAGGTGCCGTTCCAGCCGCGGAACGACCGGCCGGTGTACTGCGGTGATTGCTATACTAAGGTCAGAACACAATCCCGCGGATAAACCGGGGTAAAAACGAAAGAGAGGGTGCTGGTGCACCCTCTCTTTTTTTGTCCGCTGTTACCAGTCGCGGGGGATCCGGTATTTTGGAGGCGTCATAAAAGTCTGTTCCCTTACCTTGGGGTCAAAAGTGTCTCGAGTGGTTACGATGCCGACAATTTTATCAATGGCATATTGCTCAACCCTCTTGGTATCCAGGCACCATCCCCACACCCTTAACCCGCCGGTTTTGGCGTACTTCATCAGCGAAACATCGAACGGCTCCAGCTCGAAGGTGGCTACAGCGCCATCCTCCTCCTTCTTATATCTAAGTTCTACTATGCGCTTTTGTTGAATCGCCGATGAGATGATCCCCTCAACCTGACTCAGCAACATGATACGGTCCTTTTCTGCAGCCCTGGCTGGTTTGACCAGCGGCTTTGCTCGCCCGCCAGAAGGCGGGTTTGCTTTTTTAAGCATTATTATAGGATTGTGTGCTATTTATACACCTGTTGGCGCTGTTTGTCAACTCTTTAAGGGGATTTTGAGTGGATTTAACCCGCCTCGATGCGAGTGGCGTCGATCAGGGGGCAGGCTGGCACGGGGTGCCGGAGGCTTGTGGCTTGACACCAAGCTGTGTATGACGGTATGCTATCAAAGATTGACCCGGCGCATTCGTCTAGCGGTTTAGGACACTGCCCTCTCAAGGCGGAGATCACGGGTTCGAATCCCGTATGCGCTACCAGGATAGAGATGGGAGACCGGATTTT